>Ga0255048_10001108_pt1 | contig 19516 bp, 13 predicted proteins | sample JV7_2_2_MG_FD_183619 | JGI IMG/M metagenome (GOLD analysis project Ga0255048, IMG submission 183619) | Seawater microbial communities from Jervis Inlet, British Columbia, Canada - JV7_2_2 | ecosystem: Environmental > Aquatic > Marine > Inlet | place: Canada: British Columbia | collected 2016-10-06
AGCCGGCGAGTATTGCCTCGCAAGCTGGCAGGCCACCCAGCACGCCGGTGCGGAAGTTGTCGATCTTCTCGAACGGGCTGCCGACGACGTCGTCATTGATTCCGGTATCACCAACGAGAATCGCGATCATGATTGCCTCGTCGAGGTCGCCCGGTGAGCTCGTGACCGTGTCGGGCACGCCATCTCCATCTCGATCTCCCTGCCGTGGGGTGTTACCGAGGTCGTCCGGCGTGATGTCGCGCACCCAGGCGCCGGTGAAGCAGTCGCCGACGAGCGCCCGGTCCTCACCGGTCAGCGGGCTGGCGAGCGTCTGCTGAACGAACTCGGCCCACCCGATGCCGTACAGGTATCCGAGTGCGAAATCACCGAAATCGTTGTAGAGCTTGAACACTTCGGGCCCGTCATAAACGACCGTACGTTCCGAGGCGCATATCGCCACTCGGGTCGCCAGAACGACCATATCGTCGCACGAGAAGTCGGCGGGATCATCGACGGCGATCGCCGTCAATGCGACGAAGTCGTCCCCGACAGCGGTTTGCCAGAAGTCGTTGAGGTCCTCGGCGAGGAACTCCGTGACCGGTGAGCAGTCGGGGTCTGGGTCATTGCTGCAGTCGTAGGGGGCGTTGCCGCCTCGGCCCTGGTCGACCGCATCGCGGAACTGATTCGGCATCAACGGCAGCGGATTCTCGAGCAGCTCGGCGCAGCGCGTCGGCCCAGCCACGAACCCCTCCTGGAAGGCGCCGACCCGGTCGAACGCAGAACCGTGCCCGCCCGGCTCGAACTGATTGGTGCCGACCGGATCGCGAACCTCGAGCATCGCCAGCAGACCAGATCTGAGGTCGGCGTCGCCGAGTCGCAGCAGCGGCGACTCGCCCCGGTAGGCCTGGCCGGTCCAGGCGCCGGCAAAACAGTCCGCTTGCTGTTCGGTGACGATCGTGGCCAGAAAATCGTCGAGGGCACCGATCCGACCCTGGATCGCATGTCCGTACTCGTGGGCGAGAACAACGCCCATCACGGCGGGCCCGAATGCGTCCGCGAGCGGGGTCAGCAGGCTGTCTTCGCTGTCACCGTCGTCGTAGGCCATGAAATCGCCGAGCTCGCAGTAGAACGCCACGAACATCTGCAGATCGAGATAATCCGTAGTGCTTGTCCCGCATCCGGGGATCGGCGACCCACGTTCGGGGTATCCGGCGTACACCCCGCCCTCGAGCGGTTCGTGCGGCTCGCCGTAGACGTCAGGAAACACCTCGCCCCACCAGCGCTCGATGTCGGTCAAGGCGACCGCCACGAACTCGTCATGCTCGCGGGGTGGCTTGTTGTCGTCGACGTCGACGACGTCGGCGAGCGAGATCGCGACCAGCAACTCCGGCTCGACGATCGGCGGCAACCCGGCTGCCGGCAACTCATCGGCCAGCATCGACAGGGTCTCGTCAGCAGAGACAGGTTCGCCGGTGGACGGGGTCACAGGCGGGGCGACCGGCGGAATCGTCACTACCGTTGGCGTCGGGGTCGCCGACAACGTGACGACACCGGCGTCTGCACCGCAGGCCGAGATGATGCCCGCCAGCGGTACGAGCAAAGCGATCGCCCGGCGCAGCGGGGAACCGGCGAGCGGTCGCGGCTGAGTCGGCATGACGCTGCAGTGTAAGGCGACCGTTCCACTCCGTCAGGTCGGAGCGCCTTGAGCGTTCAGCGAGGCGACGAACAACCGGTCGGCGGCATTCCCGGCGAGCGAACCATGATCTGGTCGAATCACAGAACTGTCGATGCGTCGGCTGGGTAACGATCTCGGCGTTCTGCGATCGCGACCGCCGGCCACCCGCGGTGGCACAGCGACCGTCGAAGTGCTGGCTTCTTCGACGGCTCGCTGGTCACCGCTCGTTCGTGGTTCGGCTCAGCCGCCGAGCGTGATGCACTCGAAGATGCCGTCGGGCAATTCGGCTGAGGTGGGGTCGAAGCCATCGAGGGCGTCCTCGAGGCAGTCGGCGTCGACATTCTGGTCGCCACCCAGTTCCTCGATCATCTGGTCGACCAACGCGTCGGCATTGATGCAGCCGGCCAATTCGAACGCCAGTGCCTCACCCGCCGCGCTCAGCTCGGGATCTCCCTCGACGCCGGCATCGACCAACTTCTTGGCATCGTCGTCGCTGAGCTTGGCGGTGACGTCCTCGACGCAACCCTTGTCGAGGTCGAGCCCTTCTTCTTGGCCGGAGGCGAGGAACAGGTCGGCAACCTCACCCTGCGAGCCGCCCGCTCCGCCGCCGCAGGCGCTGACGAACAGCGTCGCGGCCGCCAATGAGGAGATGATTCGTGTTCGCATGAGTCCCTTTCAGCCACTTGGGCCTGATCGTTGAGGCGGATGTTCGTGTCCGCCTGGAAAGCAGACTCTGACAGATCGATACCGCCTCGACGCGGATCCTCTCACCGAACGCCAACAATCGAGTTTGCAGGCCGGCTCGAGTATTGGCGAGCCGTGTCGACTGTGACCAGCATCAATGCAACCCAAACCAGTACGAACCCGACGACCCGGTCAGCGGGAAGCTGCTCGTCGAACACCAGCCATCCGAGTAGGAGGTTGATGATCGGAACCAGATAGTTGATCGGCCCGAGAAGCGTGAACGGCACCCGTCTGGCGGCGAACGCGAACAACAGCAGCGGGGTGGCCGTGATCGCTCCGGTGCCCACGAGTAGTGGCCAGTCCGCGCCGCTGGCCTGGTCGGGGATGCCGCCGGTGTAGAAGAAACTGCTGATCACAAGGGCTGTTGCCGGCACGGCCAGGACGAACAACTCGCTCGAGAGACTCTCCACCGGGTCGAGCGGCACCTGCCGTTTTGTCAATCCGTACCACGACCACGTACCCGCCAACACCAGTGCCACCCAGGGTATTCTCTCGTAGGAAGCGGTCATCACGACCACGGCGGTGAGGATCAACACGATCGAGGCCCGTTTCAGCGGGGTCAGGCGTTCACCGAGCACGAGGACCCCGAGCGCCATCGTGCCGAGCGGGGCGAGAAAGTAGCCGAGAGCTGTTTCGATCACGCGATCGTTGACGATCGCCCACACAAATGTGGTCCAGTTCACCGCCAGCAACACAGAGGCAAGGCAGATTCGAGAGACCACGGTGCGGGTACGCAGGGCGCTGATCACGGGGGCCCAGCGCCCGGTGACCGACACCAAGATCGCCATCAGCACGCTGGCGGACATCACCCTCCAACCGATCAACTCGAGTGCGTCGAGACCGGTCAGCTGTTTCCAATAGAGCGTCAGCAGCCCCCACAGCCCAAACGCGATCACCGCCGCTCGCACGCCCTTGATCTGCTCAGCTTCCATCGGGGTTGCACGCTACGGCGGTCGTCATCGGTTGGGATCGATCTCAGCGGAGTTGCGACGGTGCAAGAATGACTGCGTGGACATTCGGATCGGTCCCGACCCGGCTTCGATTTCGGCGGTGTGGATCGCTCGCCGGATGCGCGATGCCGTACGCAGACGCGGCGTGGCATCGATCGCTCTCAGTGGCGGCAGCACGGCGCCGCCGATGATCGACGCGCTGCTCGAACTCGACGTGCCGTGGTCCGCGGTTTGCGTCTGGCAGGTCGACGAGCGAATCGCCCCCGACGGCGACCCGGCACGCAACGCGGTGCAGCTCGACCGGCTCAGCGGACTTCCGTGTCAGGTCTCTTTGATGCCGGTCACCGCAGTCGACGTTCGGGCAGCCGCCCGTCGATACGCAGCCTCTCTGCCCGAGCGGTTCGACATCGTGCATCTCGGCATCGGCGGCGACGGGCATACGGCATCGTGGCCGCCTGGGGTTGACGGCATCGCCAACTCGGCACGCCGCGTGGAGATCACCGAGACGTTCAATCGGTTGCGCCGGATGACGCTCACCCGCTCGGTCGTCAACGGCGCCCGAGCTCGCGTCGTGCTGGCCACGGGGGCCGCCAAGCGACCGGTGATCGAGCGCTGGTTGCTGGCCGATAGCTCGCTGCCGATCACCGTCGTTCGGCGCAGCGATACCTGGGCATTCCTCGACGACGCCGCCGCCCCTCGGGTCACCCTGCACTAGCGTCCAATCCGTGCCAGACGGAACGGAACGCTCGCTCGTCAACCTGTTCGAGACGGACCCTGGTCGCGCCGATCGTTACGTCGTAAACGCAGGCGGTCTTCGGATCGACTACTCGAAGCAGCCGGTCGACGGCGAAGCGCTGTCGAGCTTGTTGGCGCAGGCCGAGGCGGCGGGGGTCGCTGCCCGCCGCGACGCCATGTTCCGTGGCGAGCGGATCAATATCACCGAAGACCGGGCCGTGCTGCACACTGCGCTGCGGGCGCCGCGCAGCACGACGATCGAGGTCGATGGGGTCGACGTCGTGCCCGACGTGCATCGCGTACTCGACGCGATGGCTGCCTTCGCCGACCGGATCCGAGCCGACCAGCGGATCACCGACATTCTCAACATCGGTATAGGGGGCAGCGACCTCGGTCCGGCAATGGCGGCCGAAGCGCTCGCCGCGTTCGGGCATCCCCGTCTTTCGACGCACTTCGTGTCGAATGTCGACGGTGCCGACGTACACAACACGCTGAGTCGGCTCGACCCGGCGTCGACGCTGGTGATCGTGGCCTCAAAGACGTTCGGCACGATCGAGACGCTCACGAATGCCCATACGGCCAGGGACTGGCTGGTCGACGCGCTCGGTGAAGCGGCTGTCGCCGATCACTTCGTCGCCGTGTCTACAAATGCCGAGAGGGTCGCTGCGTTCGGGATCGATACCGACAACATGTTCGGGTTCTGGGACTGGGTCGGGGGCCGATACTCGGTTGATTCGGCGATCGGCTTGTCGCTGATGATCCTGGTCGGCCCCGAGGCGTTTGGCGAGTTCCTGCAGGGCTTCCGAACGATCGACGAGCATTTCGTTGCCGCCCCGGCGAACGAGAATGCGCCGATCCTGCTCGCCATGATCGGGATCTACAACGCCGACGTGCTCGGCCGCGGCACGAAAGCGGTGTTGCCCTACGCTCAGGAGCTGGCACGCTTCGCCGCCTACCTCCAGCAGCTCGACATGGAGTCGAACGGCAAGCGCGTGCGACTCGACGGCACCCCGGCGGAGGGTGACACCGGCCCGATCGTGTGGGGTGAGCCGGGCACCAACGGCCAACACGCCTTCTACCAGCTGTTGCATCAGGGCACGCGGGTCGTGCCGGTCGATTTCATCGGCTTCGCCAACCCCAATCATCCGTACAGCAACCATCACGACCTGTTGATGTCGAACTTGTTTGCCCAGGCCGAGGCGCTGGCGTTCGGACGTGAGAATCTCGCCGAGCCGCACCGCCATTTTCCCGGAGGGCGCCCGAGCACACTGATTCTGGCGGATCGGCTGACGCCCTCGGTGCTCGGGCAACTGATCGCCCTCTATGAACACATCGTGTTCGTGCAAGGCGTTGTGTGGGGCATCAACAGCTTCGATCAGTGGGGTGTCGAGCTGGGCAAGGAGCTCGCCAACCGGATCACGCCCGAGCTGACCGAGCGGCCCGATCCGTCTGCCCACGACTCGTCGACCAACGCCGCGATCGCCTGGTACCGCGCCCACCGCCACCCCTGAGTTGGGAGTTGTGCCAGGCACAACTACCAACTCGTCAACGCTGAGTGGGATGTGCGCTACGCAGAACGACCAGCGATCGGTTCGTCACGCTCATGATCGCGCCGGGATCGACGCTTCGCGTCGGTCGCTCCGAGGTGCCGGCATAGGGGTCGGCAGTATCGAGATCGAGCACCCAACGGTCGGCCCGGCCGCCGCCGGGGAGCTGCCAATCCAGGTCGTACTCGCTGGCGTTGAAGAGGACCATGAAGGTGTCGTCGACGATCCGCACGCCGAACGGGTCGGTGGCTTGAATCGAGTCGCCATTGACAAACACGCCGACCGCCCTTGCGTGATCGGTCTCCCAGTTCTCCGTGGTCATCTCGTGCCCGTCTGGCCGAAACCACACCATGTCGTGGATGCCGCGAATGCTGCGACCGTGAAACCAGCGCGGCCGCCGGAACACGGGATGCTGTGCACGCAAGGCCACCAACCGTTGCACCCAGTCGAGAAACTCGTCGTCGGTGTCGGACCAGTCGTGCCAGGACAGTTCGTTGTCCTGGCAGTAGCCGTTGTTGTTGCCGAGTTGGATCCGGCCGATCTCGTCGCCGCCGGACACCATCGGCACCCCTTGCGACAACATCATGGTGGCGATCATGTTGCGGCGCTGGCGGGCGCGCAACTCGATGATCGCCTGATCGTCGGTCGGGCCCTCGGCGCCGTGGTTCCACGATCGGTTGTGTGATTCGCCGTCACGGTCGTCCTCACCATTGGCCATATTGTGCTTCTGGTTGTACGACACGAGGTCGCTCAGCGTGAAGCCGTCGTGGCAGGTGACGAAATTGATCGATGCCATCGGCTTGCGTGAGTTGGCCTCGTAGAGGTCGGAACTGCCGGTGAAGCGGTAGCCGAACTCGGCCAGAGTCGAAGGCTCGCCGCGCCAGAAGTCACGGATCACATCTCGGTACTCTCCGTTCCATTCCGACCATTGCGGCGGGAACTTGCCGACCTGGTAGCCGCCTTCGCCGAGGTCCCATGGTTCGGCGATCAACTTCACCTGCGAGATCACCGGATCCTGCTGCACGATGTCGAAGAACGCCGATTGGTGGTCGACGTCGAACCGCTCGCGCGCCAGCGTTGAGGCGAGATCGAAACGGAATCCGTCGACGTGCATCTCGTTGCGCCAGTAGCGCAGGCTGTCCATGATCAGCTGCAACACGTGCGGGTTGCGCATGTTGATGCTGTTGCCCGTGCCGGTGAAGTCGAGGTAGTGGCCCTCGTCTCCGTCGTTGAGTCGGTAGTACGCAGGGTTGTCGATGCCGCGCATCGACAGTGTCGGTCCGAGATGGTTGCCCTCGGCGGTGTGGTTGTACACGACGTCGAGGATCACCTCGATGCCTGCCGCGTGGAGTGCCTTGACCATGCTCTTGAACTCTTGGGCGGCGGCGAGCGCGCCCCGTGAGCTATAGCCGTTGTGGGGTGCCATGAAGGCGACCGAGTTGTAGCCCCAGTAGTTTCGCAGACCGAGCTCGTGCAGGCGGTGGTCGTTGATGAACTGGTGGATCGGCATCAATTCGATCGCAGTGATGCCCAAGCGATTCAGGTGGTCGATCACGACCGGATGGCCGATCGCGGCGTAGGTGCCGCGCAACTTTTCGGGCACGCCTGGGTGGCGCATTGTGAGGCCGCGCACGTGCGCCTCGTAAATTACGGTTTCGTGCATCGAGGTGGCCGGTGGCCGGTCGTTGCCCCAGTCGAAGAACGGGTCGCTGACGACGCCGAGCGGCACGTGAGGTGCACTGTCGTCGAAGTTCGGGTTGGCATGGTCGGCCCGGTCGTAGCCGAAGCAGGCAGGAGTCCAGTCGACCTGGCCGTCGATCGCCTTGGCGTAGGGGTCGATCAGCAGCTTCGACGGGTTGCACCACAGGCCCCGGTCGGGGTCCCATGGGCCGTGTACTCGCCATCCGTAGTGCTGGCCGGGCCGCACGTCAGGCAGATGTGCATGCCAGATGTGCCCGTCGACCTCGGTGATGTCGATCCGGACCTCGTCACGTCGGCCCGCGTCGCTGGAGTCGCCGAGCAGGCACAACTCGACCCCTTCGGCGACGCTGGAGAACAACGCAAAGTTGGTGCCCGCCCCGTCGTACGAGGCGCCGAGCGGGTGTGGCGTTCCCAACCATCGCCGTGGCTCGAGTGGTGTGGTCCGCTCAGGCATCCGGACAGTCTGCCGGGGTTTGTTGCCGCGGGCGTGATCCGTTGCAAACCGGCTTGGGCTGGCGTCAACCGTCGAACGATGCGCAAGAATCCGTCTGGGCGCCGGCCTTCTATCTGTTCCAATCGACGAGCAGCGTGAAATCGCCGTTCAGGATCTCGGGCAGAGTCGCTGTTCAGTCGATGACCCATAAAGCAGTATCGAACGGCGAGGCGGGCCGGGCGCTGGCATTGCGGAAGTCCTGCCTTTGAGCGTTGCTTGATCGGTGCAGCAGGCCCTGGCGACGGGTCGCTGATGTGTTTGCTCGACGGTCACCCGCAACAACCAGAAAGGTCGTCGTCTTCGAGGTCGAGGCCAGAGTCGGTGTCCGTGTTCAATGTTGCGATGATGCCGTGAGTCCAGCAGTCGTCGGCCCCCGCTGCTTCTCGCATGGTCAGTGCGAACACGTAGCCGATCTCGGCCTCGGATGCTCCGGCAGCAAGGGCGCCCGCGAAGTGTTTGCGCACGCAGGGTTCGGATCGCGCCTTGATCGAAAGGGCGAATCGGATCAGTTCGTCGGTTTTGGAATCGACGGTTCGGGCAGCGTCGAGTGCGTCGTCGAGGGTGGCGAGCGCTGCGGTGAATGGAGCCATGTGAGTTGTCAGGAATCCCTGGCTGCAGCCTCTGCTGGCGACCGTGCCCGCTTGGCTGGAGCAGGAGTCGGTTGCAGGCTGGTCGAGAGTTGTCATCGGTGCTCCTCGGTGGGACGAACGGGTAGGACGAACGGGGTAGGACGAACGCTTCATGCAGGATCGATACGATAGATATCGATTCGACAGACGTCAATACGTATTGTACGGTCGAAGTATGGAAGCTCTCGATTGTGACCTGTTGTTGTCGTCAAGATTGAGCGACGCTGACGCAAGCGAACTGGCCAGGGTTCTCAAAGCCCTAGCCGACCCCGTTCGCTTGAAGCTGTTGAACGTGATCGCCACCTCCGGCGAAGCGTGTGCCTGCGACTTTCCCGCTCTGGTTGGCAAGACACAGGCCACTGTCAGCCATCACCTCAAACAGCTCGTTCAAGCAGGCATTCTCGAGCGAGAACAGCGAGGCAAGTGGGCGTGGTTTCGTGTCAACGCCGATCACCTGGCCGAGATTTGCGCGGTGATCTGTTGAACCGGAGACCCCTGAACGAAGTCGTGACGACCAACGCTCAGGCCAGCGATCCTCCTAGCTTGGAACGTCACTTCGGCGGAGCCGACGGGCTGTTGCCACTGTGGATCGCCGAACCGTACGTCGATCTCGCTCCTGAGATCGTCGCTGCCATCGACGCCAGGGCGCGGGTTGGTTGGTATGGCTACGAGACTCGGCCAGAGGCTCTCGCCGACAGTTTCTGGGCCTGGATGGTCAGACGCCACGGGTGGGGCGGCGCAGATCTACCGACGCTGGTGAGTCCGAGTGTCGGCACCTCGATCGGGGTGCTTATCGAACAGTTCACTCAACCAGGCGAGGGAGTCATCTTGCAGCCGCCGGTGTTCACCGACTTCAAACCACTGGTGACATCAGGCGAGCGAACCGTTGTCCGGAACTCACTTGTACTGACCGACGACGGCTACCGCCTCGACTTGGCCGACCTCGCATGCAAGGCCGCGGAACCCACTACGACTGCGCTGATCCTCTGCAATCCTCACAACCCCGTGGGGCGCGTTTGGACCCCCACCGAGCTTCACGAAGTGGCCACCATCTGTGGACGCCATGGGGTCTTCGTCATCGCAGACGAAATCCACGCCGATCTGATCCTCCACCAACACAGGTTCACCCCGTTCGCGACCGTTGCCCCCGACGGTGGTGTGCGCTGGGCAGCACTGCATGGGCCCATCAAGACATTCGGTCTGGCCGGTGTCTGCGACACCCTTGTCATCACCGACAGCGAGGAGGTTGTCGACTCGTTCGAGGCCAAGAGCTCGCAACTTCACCTGACCCGCAACAATGTGTTCGGCCTAGCTGCATTCGAGGCCGCGTACACGAGCGCCGGCCCGTGGGTCGACGGCCTGCTCACGCTGGTGGAAACCAATGCCGGGCTACTGCGAGACCACCTCCCGGAACAGGTTCGACTTGTCGATCCAGAAGGTACCTACTTGGCCTGGCTCGATTTCCGTGACCTCAGCCTGGGCGTACCCGAGCTAGCCGACTGGGTCGCCGGCACTGCCGGACTCGGACTCAGTCCGGGCCACTGGTTTGGCCGAGAGGGTGCGGGTTTCGCTCGCATCACCATCGCCGCTCCTACCGAACTGATCGAAGAGGCCGTCACCCGACTCACTCGCGCCGTCCGCATCATCACACGATGAGCTCCGAGGTAGTCGAACCCGGGCGGCGATGATCCGGAATGCCTGTGTCAATTCCGGACAACCAGACCGCAGCGAAGAATGTCGGTCTGCGGCAACTCTGCAGGCGTTGTTCGGCGTCCAAGGTCAAGTGTTCGAGCCCGCACCAGGACCACAATCACTCGTCAACCCGTGTGATCCGCCGCCGCCGCTGCCACCGGCGATTGTCAACGCCGGGTGATGAGGCCGTCGATCAGGTCGAGCAAGCGGGCTGCGGAGGGCTGCGAGATTGAAACCCGCGGTTGGTCTCCCAGTTCCTTCCACACCCCTACGTGGAGTGCGATCGCCGAGCGGTGCACGGTCAGGTGGCTGACGTCGATACCGGCGCCGGTCTCCACGGCGGTGCCGATCCCGGTCGAGCGTGGCTGACTCGCGAGCGAACTGACATATGGTGCGCCGGCCTGGGTGACCCCGAGCCCCGACATGTCCCCGGTCGTGAGGCCGAGCTCGGTCAACCGGGCGATTCCATGTTCGAGATCAGAGGCGGCAGTGGACAGATCGACGGGACACACGAGTCGTGTGCCTGACACGGCCCACCGGTCGTCAATCGTGCGCATGCCGGTCTCGAAAGCGTGGCGGAGGTCGTTGAGCGTCAAGCCGCCGATCCTGCGCTGGTGGCGCTCGAGTTGCTCGCGCAGCCGAATCTCGCTGACGGCGTCGGCGAGCGCCAGCAACGCTGCATACGAAGCGAGATCGAGATCGAGCCGGTCGGTGGCCGACGGGCTGGGCAGCGCGGTCAGCAAAAGCGCTCGATCCAGCCACGACAGCGCCATCGATCGATTGGCGAGCATCGTCAGATCGAACCCGTCATCGGTGGCCGTCGCGATCACAAACGGTCCTCTCGGGTCGTCCCATAGCAACGAGGTGGTGATGCCGATCCCCCGGTCGCCACCTGGCCCGACGATCCTCAGCGTTCCAATCGGACCGGCCGCAATCGCCAGCAAGACCCGCTGGCTCTCGGTTGGAGGCGTCGCCGCCGACGGGCCGGCAGCGGGGAGAGGGGAGTTGGGCGTTGGCTTGAGACCCGCCGCGCTCAGCAAGCCGGCGAGGTCGGCTGTGGTTGCGCTCAGTCTGTCGAGTTGTGGTGTAGTCGTCATGTCGTTCCCTTCACCTGATCAGGTCTGCTGCCCACTCGGTCTCGGCGATCCGCGGTGATCCGCTACCGTCGATCGACAGGGTCGTCTCGCGGGCCGACGGCCCGACGCTGTTGTCGAGCAGGCTGTTCTGGAAATCGCGGGCGTCTGCGTACCCGGCATGCTGTGCCTCTCGAAGATGGTCGAGGTAGTCCGGATGAGTTGGGTCGAGAGCGGCGACGCGAGCCTCGACCCTGCTATCGATTACGCCCATCGCCGAGTTGGCCTCGGCGCCGTGTTGTCCAGGCCCCGCCGCAGCCCATTCAGGATTCGCCGGTGTGACGTCGCCGCCGGGGCCGACGTACGGCTCGTTGCGCCACATCGCGTCAGCGCGGGCCAATCGTTCCCCGGTCAAGGGTTGGCCGGTCGTACGGTCTCGGAAGGCGACGGCGTCGATGTCGCCGGCGTAGGGCAGGCCGGAATCGACGTCGTACACGATGCCGTTGCGAACCTCGACACCGTCGAGGTTGCTGTACGTGCCGTCGTACCTGGTGAATTGGTCAGCACGCTCAGCGATCCGCCGTTGCACATCGGTGGCCAATCCGGGTGGCGCGTCGGTCGGGATCGGACGCGGCGTCACCGCCGAGGGGTCGTAGTGGCCGACCTTTCCGATGTCGTCGAGCTCGCATCCGCCGGCGTAGTAGTCCTCGATCCCGAGCGTCTTCGACTTGACCGGCAACGGCTTGGCGATCGCGTTGCCATCGCGGACCAACTGCATCGACTCCGGACGCGTGGTGCGGGCGTCGATTATCGCGTCATTGGCGCGAGCGATTCGGTTCATCTGATCGACCTGCGCCTGACTCCAACCTGTCTGATGCAACAGATCGTTAGGAACCACTTCACCTCGGGCGAGGCGACTCAGGTCGTCGCCGACACGATTCTGAGGCAGGAAGTCGGCGCTATAAGGCCCTGGGGCGATCACCTCGCCCGCTTCCGCCCTGATTCGCGGCAGGTTGGGGTCGGGGGCCGAGAGCCTCGTGCCGGCGCCTACTCTGCCGCCGCGTCCGAGGGTTCGCAGTTGGTCCATCGCCTCGTCGAGTTCCCCGCGCGCCATGGCGGCGCCGATCGCATCCCAGAACACGGCGCCGGCGACGTCGGCGGCGGTCGCATTCGGGTCCATGAGTGTCGTTGCGGTGCCGTAGCCGGGGATGTTCTCGCGTGCGGTGGCGTCCATCGCCACGCGCACACCGTCGATCACGTCAAAGTCTTCTTGGGGAGGTCTCCACTCCCCGGTGACCGGATCGCGGGTCCACTCGACGCTGCGTTCTGACGCGTCTCGTACCGCCTCCACGACGGTTCGACCCTGGTGGTAGATCTCCGATGCCCCACCGGTTGCCATTCCGGTCGCGATCCGGACCGGGATGCTGCGGGAGAACTCGTCGAGAGAGTTGCCGATGTCGACGATCAACTGACCGGTCTCGGAATACTCGGGATCGGGGGCCACCTGCTCTCCCCACAGATGGTCGCGCATCATGTCGGTCAGCTGCTCCTGACGCCTCTGGTCGATGTTGCCGTTCTCATCGAAGAACGTCTCGTCACGCGATAGGCGCTCGAGGATGTCGAGACGGTCGTGGTCGATTGCGATGTCGCCCAGCCGGTCGTACCGATCCCACGCCTCCTGGGCGGCCTCTCGAGCTGCCTGCTCGGCGGCCCGTTCAGCCTCGGCGGCCCGGCCCCAGCTGACCAGCCACTCCGCTCCGGCTCCGCGCCCCGCTGCAATCGATGCGGCGATCTCATCCTCTCTGCGGCCGCCGTAGATGACGTCAGCCTCGTCCTGGGTCATCCATGTGGCCTCACCCTTTACGGGATCGAAGACCCGAACATCACGCTCGGGCTCCGCTTCATCGACGGCCCCTTCCATCGGATCGGGCGTGTTGCGGTCGCGGATCAAGTCGTCGACGCCGTCGCGGCCGCCCGAGCGCCAGGCTTCCCAGACCTCGCCTGCGTCGACCCCGGCTTCGCCGAGCGTCGAGGCGCCGACGGCCGCGGCGCCGAGCAGGGCGATCACGGCGGCGATCGCCACCTCGCGTTCGGCGTCGGTCGCATCGTCATCGAGCACGAGATCGACGAGGTCCTCAGCCTCCTGCCGGGCGACGGCATCGGGATCGGCTGCCTCGGCTGCCTCGGCTGCCTCGGCTGCCGCCCTTTCCTCTGCCTCTTGACGACTGCCCGGCGCCTCACCGATCTCACCCAGGTCGATCGCCTCGCCGACCTCGCCGGCCACCCCGATGTTCGACGCAGCGTCGTTGCCGAACTCGACCATTCGGTTGATGAAATCGACGATCCTCGGATCTCCTGGCTCGCAGTGGTGACAGCGAGAGCGGAACGCTCCCCACGGGAGCTCGACTCTGACGGTGGTGTTGGGTCCGTCGGTGACATATTCGGTGCTTATCCAAATCTGTGCGCCCTCGACGTCCTCGATCCGGTGTTGGGTAACCAGCGAGCAGGCCCCGCCCTGGTCGAAATCGGCCGGCGCAACGGGTACATCGCGCTCGTCGGTCGTGCACAAGTCGTCGCTCGGGGGGACCATCTTGGACGGGAAGGAAACACAACACGGATCGGGCCACCACGCTGTGTAGCCGCGCTGCCATTCGCCCTGGCGTGGCTTGGCGAATTCGATCGAGAACTCTTGCCGGGTGTTGCCAGGGCCCCCCTGGCCGATCGCCGGCGGGTCGAACAACGTGCCGTAGTCGCACGCCTGCCCGTTCGGGTCGAGGAAGATCTCCCCGACCGTGTCGGTGTGGACACCCTCGAACCCGGTGCCATTTGCGAGGGCACCGATCAACTCCTGACGGACAGGGCAGCCGCCGGCATTGAAGAGCTGTCGGGCCGGGTCATCGATCGGCGGAACTTCGGGTGCCATCGCCAGGGCGTTCTCGATCGTGAATTCGGGCAGATCGCAGGATGCTCCCAGCCGGAGGTCGAGGTCGTAGTCGAGAAGTTCGACATTCGGGGTCGCCCGCTCGATCCGCGCTTCGCCGCCGGTGGCATCCTGGGCGTCGCCATTTCGAGTTTCGGCGACCGGGCGGAAGCATGTCGTGCCGGCCACCGCCCCCGTCAGGTCGGCGACGTCGATTTCCTCGATCTCGGTGAACGGCAAGCCGACCACCGCTGAACTGAACGTGCCACCCGAGTAGCCCGGCCCCTCGACACCGAACACCTGGATGTCGGCCATGTTGCCGATCAGTTCGACGGGCTCGGTGTTCTCACCGACCGTGCGGCTTCCGATCGCCTCGTACCCGACCGAACAGCAAAACCCGTCCGTCCTCATCGAGAATGTGAACGTCTCGGCCAACTCGTAGCTCGTGGTTTGATTGAAGATGTCGGTCCACGCCGCTGTTCGCGACACCGGCTCGGGTGCCGTGTCGAGGCCGCGCGGCACCGGCAACTCGACGAACGGCTTACCGGTGTCGTCCCACAACCCGCCTTTCATCTGGATCGAGCCCCACGGCACCATGTCGACGAGCGCCTCCATCGTCGGCGTGCGATTCTCTGGTGCCACGGTTTCGATGTTGCGGCCGATGCCGTCGGGCACGCGTGACTCGTCGGGCTGTGTGGATGCCGACGCAGAACGTGGGACCGGCACTGCTGCGATCAGCATCGCGACGATCAGCACGGCCAACGTGCCGATCGCCGCGGCGCGAGCGGCGTTGACCTTCGGGGTGCGGCCCACGACGACACCGACCGCGAGTGCCGCCGAGAAGAAGGTCAGCGTGATTCCGAGCGCGACGACCCCGGTGCGATTGAGCAGCCCGGCGACTTGAGAAATCACGATGCCGGCCGCGAAGGTCGCGATCGCCCAAGAGTTCCGTTGGGCAAACACACCGCGCCGGCTCAGGCGCACTACGAGGTTGGCGCCTTGCCAGTACCCGAGCCCGGCGCCTAACACGAGCGCCGACACAACCGCCCATATCGGTGCACCCTTGGAGAACACGAACATCATCGCCGCAGCGACGATCAAGGTGGCGATGATTCGAATCGCGTCGAACTTGGGCCGGACCCGCGACTCACGTCGGATCAGGAGGAACGTGACCGCCAGCGACACGAACGAGAGCACCAACCCGAGGATTGCAATCGTCCGCCACAGCCACGCCAAGCCGCCTGAACCCTGGCCAGGGTCGGGGATCGCGGCGGCGTCGTTCGAGTCGTTCGTTGAACCGGAACCGTCGTCGGTCTCGGATCCATCGCCGATCGGTGCCACCGAGTCGTCGGTCTCGGACCCATCACCGATCGCTGCCACCGAGTCGTCGGTCTCGGCCGTGTCGTCATTCTCCGACGGCGTGCCGGGCACAGTCGGCGCCGTGGATGATGCGGCTCCGATGATCGCCGGCCGTCCGGTTGTGATCTTCTCGGCGGCGAAGACATCTGCGAGATAGGCCGGCATCGGCGAGTACCGGTCGCTCGAAAGGAGTTCGAGCCCCTCGCAACCCGATCCGGTGGGCCCGAACTGCTCGATGACCGCGTCGATCGCTCCGAGCAGCGGCGCTGTGTCGATCGGATCAGCCGAGCGGATCGTGTAGTCGGCCGTTGCGGAGTGTCTCCCCTGGGTACCTACGCCGCCCTGTCCGAACGCGAACCAGGAACCGGCCGAGCATGCAATCAAGACCTCGTCGGCGCTGACGAAGTCGCCCTCGCGAAGGACCTCGACGCTGAAGAACTGCTCGACCGACCCATCGAACGTGTCGCTCGGTAGTGCATACGTGCACGAATAGGCGACCTCGTCATCGCCGCTGACATCCATCCGATAGCCAGGGCCGAAGAACATCTTCCTGACCCATCCGTCTATCTCGGGACATTCCGGGCCGTCGTATGTCGCGCACTCGTCGCCGCGCGCTCGAACGAACTCGTAGAGCGCATCGCCACCCGCTGCAATCTCGTCGGACATCTCAGCTGGCGGGGCCTCGAACTGCAACTGCACCCTGGCATCGACGTCCGGCTGCGCGATCTGCCTCTGCCAGCCCAGATCGGCGCTGACGAGCCCACACACGAACTCGCCCTCAGCGCCGAGCTTCGACCACCTCAACGAGTACCCACCGAACGATCGGCCGGTCTCGTCTGAGTAGAAACAGTTGACCTGAACCGAGTTTCCGTCGGCGAAAGCGGTGGCCGGGTTGAGGGTCACGTCACCCAACTCGGGGCACGGGACCCGTCCGATCCAGTAGTCGACCTCGGCTTGTGTGCCGCCGGACTCGCTGGCGTTCAGGTATTCGGGCGGATCGTCCGGCGTGGTGGAGGCGGTCACCGCGCTAGCGGTGAACGACAGCGCCGTGACGATGCCGATCGCGACAACAGCGAATCCCCGGATTGCCGACACGACTCGAGTGATGACCTTCCGGTTCCCCATGACCGAAGACCTCCATAACTCGGTCGACAGCGCCAAGCTAGCCCAAGTCGCGGCCTCAGGTCAGTGGGTGACCGACGGATCGGGCAGACTCTGTGATCTATGAGCGAAACAGCGAGCAGTATCGAACGAATCGGCGTAGTGGGCTGCGGCCTGATGGGATCGGGGATCGCAGAGGTGTGTGCCCGCGCCGGACTCGATGTGATGATCCGAGAAATCGACGAGGCCGCCGCCGAGGCGGGCCGGGGGCGTCTCGTGAAGTCGCTCGACCGTGGACTGACGGCCAACAAGTTGACCGAGGCGGAGCGCGACGCCGCTGTCGCCAACCTGCACTTCACCACCGACCTGGCCGACATGGCCGACCGCCAGCTGGTCGTCGAGGCGGTTGTCGAGAACGCGGCGATGAAGGTCGACATCTTCAAACAGCTCGATCAGGTGGTCACCGCCGATGGAGCGATCCTCGCCAGCAACACGAGTTCGATTCCGATCATGAAGCTGGGCACGGCGACGCAACGCCCCGAGCAGGTGATCGGTATCCACTTCTTCAATCCGGTCCCCGTGCTCAAACTGGTCGAGCTCGTAACGAGCCTGATGACGAGCGACGAGACGGCCGCTGTTTCTGATGCGTTCGCCGCCGACGTCTTGCACAAACGCGTGATCCGCAGCCAGGACCGAGCCGGATTCGTCGTGAACGCCCTGCTGATTCCGTATCTGTTGTCGGCGATCCGCATGATGGAGTCGGGGTTCGCATCCGCCGACGACATAGACACGGGCATGGTCGAGGGATGCAGCCACCCGATGGGGCCATTGCGCTTGACCGATCTGATCGGTCTCGACACGACGCTGGCGGTCGCCGAGAGCCTGTATGAGGAGTTCAAGGAGCCGCTGTACGCGCCGCCGCCACTGCTGTCTCGGATGGTCGATGCCAGTCTGCTGGGCCGCAAGAGCGGGCGTGGCTTCTACGACTATCAGCGCTGAATTGGCGATTTGGACAACGGAGCACCACGATGGCAGACCGCGTCGAACGCCTCACCAATCTGCTGGCGTTGCTGCTCGAAACGACCGAGCCGCTGAGTCTGATCCAGATCGCCGGTGAGATGGTCGGGCATTACCCCGATTCACAGTCTGCACGCCGTGCCGCATTCGAGCGCGATAAGGCGGCCCTGCGGGAGATCGGCGTGCCGATCGACCAAGAGATCGTGGCGGGGGGATCGTACGCGGGACAAACCCGTTATTGGATCGATCGTGCGAGGTACGAACTCGATGATCTGCGACTCGATGACGACGAGATGCGTGCTCTCCAGGTGGCGATGGCGGCGACTCGGCCCGGCTCTGTATCGGGGCAAGAAGCGATGTGGAAGCTGGGCGCCGGAATGCTCGATGGTGTGGCGCCGATCGCAGCGGTGATGCCCGACGTCGTTTCGCTGCCGGTGCTCCGAGAAGCGGTGTCGACCCGCACGGCGGTGTCGTTCGACTACCGCGACATCGGCCGCACGGTCGATCCGTGGGGGCTGTTGTTGCGTACCGGGTTCTGGTACCTGATCGGATATGACCACGGGCGTGCCGAACGGCGCACGTATCGGATCGACCGGATCGAAGGTGCGGTGGCGCTGCTCGCCGGCCAGTCGTTCGAACGTCCGGAGGGATTCGACCCTGGCGATGCGTTTCCCGGCGATCCGAAGATGATCGGTGCGGACGCAGCCGTGCCTGATGCGCGCGTGCTGGTCGACTCGACGCGCGCCGCAGCGGCGCTGGCGGAGGTCGGCGGCGACCGCGTTGGCGTCCGACACAAGGACGGTTCGATCGAGATCGACGTGCCGTGCGCCAACCTTCCGGCGTTCCGGTCGTGGCTGTTCGGTTACCTCGAACACGCGGAGGTGATCGGACCCGACGATGTGCGTGCCGACGTGATCGGCTGGCTGGAAGGGATGCTGGCGTGACCGCTGGCCGACGACGGCCGCGACCGGCCGAAGAGCGTTTGCGTCGTCTGCTGGTGATGTTGCCGTGGCTGATGGAACGCGACGAGGTGCCCCTGGCGGAAGTCGCCACCCGTTTCGATCTGACCGAAGCCGAGGTCGCCAACGACCTCGAACTGGTGGCGATGTGTGGCCTGCCGCCGTTCGTCGATGAGCTGATCGATGTATTCATCGACGAGGGCGTGATCTCTGTCGGGGTGCCGCGCCTGTTCACGCGGCCGTTGCGGCTCAACTCGGTCGAGGCCTGGGAGCTGCTCGCTGCCGGCCGGGCTGCGATGCAACTGCCGGGGGCCGACGCCGACGGGCCGCTCGGACGTGGGCTCGCCAAGTTGGCGACGGCCCTCGGAGAAGACGACACGTCCGGGGTTCGAATCGACCTCGCCCAACCTCCACTGACCGATGCGATCGCCGACGCAGTGGGGGAGGGTGCGCAGATCCGAATCCGCTACCGCAGCCCTTCGCGCGATGAGTCCACCGAGCGACTGATCCTGCCGCGCCAAGTGTTCACCGACCGCGGCCAGTGGTACGTCAGCGCCGATGACGATCGAACCGACGAGGTGCGCACGTTCAGAATCGACCGGATCGAGTCGTTCGAACCGACCGGTGAAGCGGTTTCGGCTGGCGATGATCCGCTCCCGACGCCCGGCTCATGGTTCGCCGACGGCTCGGTGCCGCGAGCGACGATCCGATTCGCTCCGCAAGCGCGTTGGGTGATCGAGCGATATCCCGTTGATTCGGTGTCGGAGCCCGACGACGACGGATGGGTGACGGTGCAACTGCCGGTCGCCAGCGAGCACTGGTTGCGGTGCACGTCGGTGAGGCTCGGCTCCGGTGCCGAACTGCTTGAACCGACGCATTGGCGCAACATCGGTACCGATGCAGCCGCCAAGGTGCTCGAGCGTTACCGGCGTTCGTAGAGCG
>Ga0255048_10001109_pt1 | contig 19484 bp, 28 predicted proteins | sample JV7_2_2_MG_FD_183619 | JGI IMG/M metagenome (GOLD analysis project Ga0255048, IMG submission 183619) | Seawater microbial communities from Jervis Inlet, British Columbia, Canada - JV7_2_2 | ecosystem: Environmental > Aquatic > Marine > Inlet | place: Canada: British Columbia | collected 2016-10-06
TGACTAAGTTGTTGATTTATAAGGGTTTTTGCTTAGTTTTTTTAGTTTTACATAGTAAAAATAACAAGAAAACCGCTACAGCCCAATGAATACGCACCTTATACTTAGTAAAGCAAAAACACATCGTTCGTTATAACTAAAAGTTATGTGAATAAATGTTTACAAGTGGCCCTCCTTGATATACATTCCTAACTCACATTCACGCAGAGCAAACGACAATGTTAAGCAAAGATGAAATCGTAAAACGGCTACAGGATAGAAACTTGTCCAAGGTTGCCGAGGCGGTCGGATTAACCCGTGCCGCTGTCAGCAAAATAGCCCGTGGTGATTCGGTAAAACCAAGCCATGATCTGATCGAAAAATTATCAACCTATCTTGAATGCGAGCATGAAAGTAGGTACAACAATGTTTAATCGAACTCTAAGCCACGCAGACTATCTCGACGCCAACATGAAAATTATGGCGCTGCACCCGGTTAAGAACGGATTGTGTGATTGTGGTGATATTCAATGTAAAGCGCTGTACAAGCACCCTCGTAGTCGCGGCTGGCAGTCCACCCCACACTGGAGTGACGAACAGATGGGCAACATGGAAAAATACGGATTCTTTGCAACAGGGTTTGGCGTGTTATGCCAGGGGTTCCTAATCATCGACATAGACCCACGCAATGGCGGTAACGAGGGCTATGCGAAACTGTGCAAAGACACTGACACCGATTACAAAAAAGAATCATCGTTCGTGGTTCGCACTGGCGGGGGTGGCTGGCATATTTATTTTAAAGCCCCTGAGGGTGCTGCGCTCAAATCTCACCTCCACGACTATGCCGGTATTGATTTTAAATCGAGCGGGTTCGTTGTTGGCTGTGGAAGTATGCATAAAAGCGGCACCCCTTACGAGGCCGAGAAAGGCCATCCTAGCGACATTAGCGATACCCCTACCCAGCTTATCAATAAGCTGATAAAAACCGACCAGCACCGCGCTATGCGCGAAGGAGTGGCCATAGACGTATCTGACAGCGAACTAGTCGACATGCTGAGCTGTGTTAGCCCTGATTGTGATTATGAAACGTGGGTTAAATGTGGTATGTCTGTGCACCATGCGACAGGGGGCGGCGGGTTCAATATTTGGGATAGCTGGAGCGCTAAAGGCAAGGGTTATGAAAGCGACCCCATGGAAAAGAAATGGCACTCATTTGGCAAGTCGGCCAACCCGGTAACATTAGGCACCCTGCTCTACCATGCTGAAAAAGGCGGTTATATCCAGCCGGTGACGTTCACCGATGATGCCGTGATGCCTACAACGCCTACTGACGACCTGGATAATATTGACCTTAACAGGCCGCCGGGTTTTGTGGGTGAAGTGGTGGAATGGATTAATAAGCAATCGCGGTTTCCACGTGAGCGGTTAGCGGTAGCGGCTGCGCTATCGAGCATTGGTAACGTGTGCGGCCTGCGCTATGAAGACGAGAGTTACGGCGTAACAGCTAACCAGTTTATATTTTGTGTGGCGGGTAGCGCCACAGGCAAAGAGGCCATCTTAAAATCATCGGCTGGCATTATGCGAGCGGCTGGCGTGATTGAAGCAGCCCACGGGTCGATCAAATCCGAGCAGGAAATAGTCAGGAACCTAACGGCGCACCAGGCGGCGTTTTACACTGTGGATGAAATAGGAATTGTGTTGACAAAAGTGGCGAACGCACAAAAAAGTGGCAGTGCAAGCTACCTGGAGGGTGTTATAGGTTTGTTAATGAGCGCCTACAGTAAGGCGAATGATTACCTTATGATAAGCGGTGATGTTCGGCGGGTAATGGAGGCCGATTTATCCCGTGACTTAAAAGCGTGCCGTAAAATAGTAGCTGCCAACGAAGACAAGGGCGGCTTTGTTGAGCGGAAAATACCGGCCATAGAGCGCCAATTGGCAACAATAGGTAGCGGTTTAGAAAAGCCGTTCTTGTCGCTGATAGGGTTCACGACGCCGGTAACGTTTTTTAACCTGGTGAATTATGAGCAATCAACAAACGGCTTTATTGGCCGGTCGCTAATATTCCATGATGTTGACACTAACCCGGCACCAAAGAAACGATTTAAAGCGGAACCAATGGCCGCCCCCATGAAAATGACACTGGCCAGCCTGTACAGCGGTGGCACCACGGTGCAGCCCGGTGCTCGAATAGAACACTATGGCGATAAAATAAAAGTGCCCACTACGCAGGATGCGGCAAAGCGCTTGGACGAGATAGAGGATTTTTTCTGGAGCTATAGTGAAGACAATAAAGTTACCGGCCTGGAGGCGATAAGCCGCAGGGCGTTCGAGCTGGTATTAAAAGTGTCGTTGGTATTGGCGGCACCCGAAGGCGTGCGAACCCTGGAGCATGTACAGTGGGCGTTTGCGACTGTGAAACGTGATATAGACGAAAAAATAAACCTAGCCGCTGCCAGTATGGCCACCGACGATAAGCGCCACGACGAGGTTTTGTTGCGGCGTATAATCTCGATGATTAACAAGCACCATGGTGAAACTACCGGAGTGGTCGTGAATAGAATGCGGAAATTCAAAAAAGAGGACGTTATAGCCGCAATCGCGATACTTAAACAGGACGGGAAAATAAAATCGATAGGAACAGGTAAATCAGAAAAATGGTACTTGGCATAACGCCACGCTCAATAAAATCACAATAGGATAAAAATAATGGCAACACCAACACATAACGAATTGCCAGCCGGGACGATAGGACAGCACGCCAATGCCCCAATAGGGGTTGAGTATTTCATCGACAACCTGTATTACAAAATAGGCGTGCATGGTAAGCCGTTTAAACATAACGGCCTAGAATGGACGCTAAGCAGTAAGAGCGTTGAGTTCATTGAGTGCCATAGCAGAATAGATAACTAACAAAAGTGTATAGCCGTATGGCTGTATTAACACGTAATTAGACCAGTTAGGAGAAAGTTAAAATGAAGGTTTTGCACCTTACATTAAAGAAGCAATGGTTTGATTTGATTGCTAGCGGTACTAAAAAAGAAGAATACAGGGAAATGAAACCCTATTGGCATAAGCGGCTTCTAAACAAAGGTTATGACACGATTAAATTTAGAAACGGCTACTCCAAAACTGCGCCAAGCATGACAGTTGAATGCAAAGGGTTAATGTCAGGGCTTGGAATAATTGAATGGGGCGCACCTGAAGCGCAGCCGGTGTATATATTGAAATTAGGTGAGGTGTTAGAAATTGGAAGTTGAACCGATAAGAACCGCAGAAGACAGAAAGCGAGTCTATGACTGGATGCTAGCGAATAGATCACCCAGAGAGGCCGAGTGTTTTATTATCGGCTGTAACGTGGCGTTACGCGCTGGTGATCTATTGAAAATAAAGTTTGACCAAATTGAACAAGGTCAAAAGAAGATTGTAATTAATGAGCAAAAAACGGGTAAGCGTAGAGAGATAATCATAACGCCAATTATTCTTAAATCAGTTGCTAGGTTGAGGGCTTATTATTCAGGCTTTAAGCCGTACAAGGCAAAAGATTTTAACCCTGAATACTTATTTCAATCGACCAGTAGACGCGCTTTCCACTTATGCCAGCCTATTTGCATACAGTGGTTAGGCTTGGCATTTAAGGATTGTCAGAAGGACTTAGGCATTGATTACAACATCAACACCCATTCAATGCGTAAGACGTGGGGCTACAACGCTTACACAAACGATGCTGATTTGAATTATATACAGGCCGCTTTAAACCACAAAGACCAGTACATGACGCTTAGATATATTGGGATAACCAAATCCAGTATTCAGCAATTATTTTTTGATAACACGCTAGATATAGCGTCATAACAAAATGACCATAACTGAGGGTTACATATGTTCAAGTTTAAAACATTTAAAACGACTGAAGAATTTGAAGATTGGCAAAAAAGTAACGAAGGCGTAAATATTTATCAATCCTCCCCTGTCGTTATGAATATGGGAGTGCAGCACGACGAAACAGACTGCTCAGCACAAGCCCAGGTAAGTGTAGGGCTGTTTGTTATGTATAAAATCTAACTCACCGGACGACCATAAAAGCGTCTTAGGGCGCTGTATTTAATTAATGTAAGGAATAAAACATGGTAAACCTAATGTTGTGCCGCCACCCATCAACAAAATATAAGTTAGTTGCATGGGCTATCGATTGTAAACACGGCCATGAACAAGGATTTATTCTTATGAAGTGCTGTAGCTATTGCGGCTCAATTATTAAGACACAATAATCTGTAAGGAGTGAAACATGAATTGCCCGCACTGTAATCACCACAAAACAAAAGTAACCGATAGCCGCAACCACCAATCTCACAGCAACGGGAAAGTTGAGCTAGATACAGTGGTGCGTTACCGCCGATGCCCTGAGTGTCATAAATCGTTTAAAACAATAGAGCAGCCAGTGGCGCTAGCCGTCGTTAGCGGCGACAAGCCAATCACTTAGCTTTTCAACAACCGTATAAGAGGTGTTACCAGCGCCATTAGCAACCCGGTATAGCGTCCCATACTCTATGCCGGTTTCACGGGCTACGTGGCGCAGGTTCATAGGTACTAGCCGCCTTTGTACTTCTGACAATCTTAGCAGGGTAATCATTTTTTTTGCCTTATTTATAAATAAAGTTAAATATATGCTTGCATTATACTATCGGAGCATATACTATTTCAACCGTTGAGAGAAAAAAGGAGGGCATATTATGTCTTTACTCGAACAGGTCGGCAAACCCGCAGACCGTCCAATAGTAGCCACAATCTGTGGTGATTCAGGTTTAGGTAAAACTACCTTAGCCGCAACATTTCCAGCCCCAATCGTTATCCGTGCAGAGGATGGTCTACAAGCTATCAGCGAAGACTTGCGCCCGGATGCTTTCCCAATGGTAGATGGCCCCGATTCTTTATGGGATCAAATACGCACACTGCTCAGCGAGGATCATAATTATAAAACGCTGATTATCGATAGCGTGACAGCTTTGGAGCGTATGTTTATACAAAGCGTTATTGATAGCGACAGCAAAAACCCCCGCACCATCAACCAAGCTTTAGGTGGTTATGGCGCTGGCTTGAACGCAGTGGCTACGATGCACCAGCGGTTACGTCAAGGCTGCGGAATGCTTAACACTCGTAAGGGTATGCACATTGTTTTCGTGGCGCACGCCGACACTGAGACAATTGAGCTGCCAGACAGCGACCCCTACACACGCTACAACCTACGGCTGGGCAAGAAAAGTGTTGCGCCCTATGTAGACGATAGCGACGTAGTAGGTTTTTTGAAGTTGCAGACATTCTATAAAGGCGATGGCGAACGTAAAAAAGCAACGTCAACGGGCGCACGCCTGCTGGTATGCCATGCTACCGCTGCGAATGTGAGCAAAAACCGATTCGGTATCGCCGAAGAACTGCTTTGTGAACAGAATAAAAACCCACTAAAACCATTTGTTAAATCATTAAATTAAAAGAGAAATAAATTATGTCAAATTTTTGGAACTTATCAGACAACACACAAGCCGAAGCAAAAACCAGTTTTAAAGCTGGCGGCTTTGACCCCATCCCAGCGGGCACCACTGTTACCGCAATGATCGACGAGGTTAAATGGGACGCATACGAGGGCGATGAGTATATCAATGCTAAATGGATCGTTGTTGACGGTGAGCATAAAGGGCGTCGCCTTTTTCAGAAAATCCGCGTTAAGGATAGCGACAAAACAAAGAGCGACAAGGCGTTACGCATGTTGGCGGCTATCGATACCAACAGTGGCGGCCAGTTAATGAAGATTGCCAGCGAGCCTACCGATAATGATTTAAGCGCATGCCTGGAGAACAAGCCAATGAAGTTGAAGTTGGCAGTTTACGATATTAATGACGACGGAGTTACGGTCGGCAACTGGGTTATGGCTGTTGACGCATTGAATAGTCCCACTGCTAACGTAAACCTTAACGAAGACGTAGGCTTCTAGCGTCCCCCTCGCCCCTATGGATGGGGGCATTTTTCAAATTAAATCAAGAGTGAATAAAAATGAAATTATTAAAAGCAGCAAGATTCGTAACATTCAATGGCAGCATATACAGCTCGCAGGAAAGCGAACACCGGAAGTGTCTGTTAGTGGCCAAAAAGCTCAACGAGTCAAAATTCGCGCAATATGTGAACAGCTTGGAGCTTGGCAAAAAAGAAGATAGCAGCGACTATACCAGCCATGACTACTACTCATGCAGCGGCCTAATGGTTAACGACAAAGAATATGAAGAGCTGCGCAATATTGGCGTTAGAGATTTATCTGTAAAAGGCATTTACCAGGATGGCTACGGCGCACTGGCCGAGACCATAATCATAGGTATTGCTTTAAACGCCTGTGCATACGCATTGGTTGGCCTAGCTCACTTTGCGGGGGTTTTGTAATGGAAACTCAAAGAACAAAAGAGTGGTTCGCAAAAAGACGGGGCCGGGTGACGGGCTCAAACGTAGGCGCAATACTAGGCTGCGACCCCTATCGTAAACCCAAAGACGTAATGCGGGCCATGGTTCGCGACCACCACGGTGCGGAGACTGAATTTAAAGGCAATGTGGCCACCGAGCATGGTGTTTTTTACGAGGACTACGCCCAAAATAGTTATGAGCTTGAGTATGATGTCACTGTAAAAGAAACAGGCTTCCACCCGTTTGACGAATGGCTAGGCGCAAGCCCCGACGGCTTGGTGGGTGATGACACCGTGCTTGAGATTAAATGCCCGTTTGGCAAGCGTAACGAGGCCAACCCTGTGTTTAAATGGTTAGCGGAAATGCCGCACTACTACGCACAAATTCAAATTGAAATGCTATGCACTGGCCGCACGAAATGCCATTTCTACCAATGGACAGCGCACGGTAACCAGCTAGAGATTGTTGGTGTAGACGATGAATGGCTTGATTTAAACCTGCCTATATTGCGTGCATTTTATGAGCAATTTTTGATTGAGTGTGAGAACCCCGACAAGTACCTGGGGGCCGAGGTTGCCATCATTGAGAACCGCGACCTGGCCGACAAATACCGCAACGCTAAAGAGCAGATGGAAAAATTCAAGGAGCTCATGGCTTACTATAAATCTGATTTGGTAATAGCAGCGGGTGGAGAGAAAGCCAGTATTGACGGGTTGCTGGTATACCCCATTGAGAAAAAGGGCAATATCGCCTATGCAAAGGTGGTGAAAGAGCATTTGCCCGACCTAGACCTGGAGCCGTACCGAGGCAAAGCTTCGACTAGCTGGGGGGTTAAGTGATGTTATTTCTTATATTCTTGGATTGGCGTTATAGGGATAAGTTTTGCGTAATAGTTGGATCGTCGCTTTGCATGGTTGCCGCAGATTGGGCCAGCGGTGTCGGCCTCACAAACGAGCAACTGTTCTTTTCCATAGCAGTAGCGGCTACCATGGCGGCTACCATAACCCCCATTAACGAGGGGTAGGCCAATGCTTAGAGATTATCAGCAAGCCGCCTTTGATAGGGTTATCGAGTGGGTTAGATTGTGCGTTGATCCATGCCTGATCGAGGCCGCTACAGGTGCGGGCAAGTCGCACATTGTCGCGGCTGTCGCCGAGTGGGTAACCGTCAATACCGGCAAAAGGGTTTTGTGCCTAGCGCCCTCTAAGGAGCTTACCGAACAAAACCACGAGAAATACCTGGCCACGGGCAACCCTGCCAGCTTTTACAGTGCCAGCATTGATAAAAGCCTTGTGCATGATGTTGTTTTCGGCACGCCGCAGACCGTTAAAAACAGCATAGATAAATTTTGCTCACGGTTTGCAGCGATTATTATCGACGAGGCCCACGGCATCACCCCCACCATTAAAGCCATTGTGGATGGCATCAAGTTAAAGAACCCAAAAGTCCGGGTGATAGGCTTGAGCGCCACGCCGTACCGTACCGGCGATGGTTACATTTACGCCTATGATGAGCATGGCAAGCCGGTCGAACAGGCAAAAAACCCGTTTTTTAATACATTGATTTATCGTATTACCGCTAACGAGCTAATCGATCAAGGGTATTTAACGCCCCCGGTAGCTCAAGAGCCGCAGGCGCACTATGACACCAGCGGGATAGTGAATTTCACGGCCAAGGAATCGGAGCAGGCATTCGAGGGTAAGGGCCGCAAAACCGCTGCGATTGTGAAACAGGTAGTCGAGCTATCCCGTGACCGAATGGGCGTTATTATATTCGCGGCCACCATCCGGCACGCCAAAGAAGTGCTAGAGTCCCTGCCATTGGGTGCCGAACTGGTGACGGGTAGCACGCCAAAAAAACAGCGAGAGGACATTATCAAGCGCTTTAAAGCACAGGGAATAAAGTACCTCGTTAACTGCTCAGTGCTAACGACCGGCTTTGATGCACCCCATATTGACGTTGTGGCCGTGCTACGGGCCACCGAAAGTCCGGGGTTATTCCAGCAAATAATTGGCCGTGGCCTGCGCTTATATGACGATAAAACCGACTGCCTTGTGCTGGACTATGCCGAGAATATCCAGCGCCATTGCCCGGGTGGTGATATTTTTAACCCTGAAATCAGGGCGCTACCCACACCAACCGGCGAGCATATCATTCACGCCCAATGCCCCGACTGTTTAATGGTCAATGATTTCAAGGGCCGCCCCAACCCGGACGAGCTACAGCATAACGCCGAGGGCTATTTCGTTGATCTTGATGGTGAGCCACTTGATTTACCAGCGCACTATGGTCGGCGGTGCCAGGGGCAAAACCTACTAGCGGGCCTCAATCAGCAATGCAGCTACCGCTGGACGCTAAAAGAGTGCCCGGACTGCCAGCATGAAAACGATATAGCAGCCCGCGACTGTGAGGGCTGCGGTGCCGAGATCATCGACCCCAACGAAAAGCTCAAGCTTGATTTTTACAAAATGAAATCAGACCCCTGCAGCATGACGACCGACAAGGTGCTGGGCTGGAAGGCTAAGAAGTGGAAAAGCAATGCAGGCAATGACACGCTAAAAGTCGACTTCACTACGGAGTACCGCACGTTTTCAGCCTGGTATATGCCTAGCAAGCAACGGCTATGGGCTGATTTGTGTATTGCATGCTTTGGCAAGGTCGCCCCAACAGTCGATGCGTTCGCCGGGGCGCTACGCCACGCCGCCATGCCTGAGACTGTCAGTGTTAAGCGTGACAAAACCAGTAAATTTTTTACAGTTTACGGACACAACAGGCCAGAATCTGCTTTACAATAGGGCACAAACTGTTAATATACACGCATACATTAAACAAAGGGCAAGGTTATGGACGATTTAGAGTTAGATGAGCTTTACGACGAAGCGCTACATAACCCCGATGCACAGGAGGCCACGCAAATAGCCAAGGCTGTAGGCAATGACAGCGACACGCTTAACGCTTTGATTGAAATGGCCGGGCTTGCCCGATGGGATGATGCAGAGTGTGACGATAGAGTAAAGAAAGTGCGCGACGATGTACGCCTGCAATCATTCCACAAGCTCATGTCGGCACTAGACGAGTATATAATTCGTGAAAATTAATCCGGCAATAAAAGCGTTTGGTGACCTGAGCTACCGGGGCAATTGCCCCACTGAGAACGCCGAACAGATTACCTTTTTTAATTACCTACGCAACAACTGGCCCGCCATTGGGGCCATAGCCATTCATATAAAAAACGAGGGCAAGCGAACGCACCACCAAGCGGCACGGGCGAAAGCCGAGGGCATGGTGGCCGGTGCCAGCGACATTATTATACCGGGTAGCCCTGCGTTTGTGTGCGAGCTGAAACGCCAGGATCATACACGCAGTCAGTGGCAGCCAAAACAACAAGAGTATTTATTAACAGCACAGCGGGCGGGCGCATTCGTTTGTGTAGCGTTCGGGTACAGGGCAGCATTGGAGGCGATAGAACAATGGCTAGACCTACTGCCTTAATCAAAGATGTACTATCAGGCCGCACCATGCTAAAAGACAGTAGCAGGGCTATACAGAGCGCCTGCGAGTTCCACTTTTACAAGGCAGCCAGGGCAGTGATGAGCCAGCCCGCCGGTAATAGAAAAGAAATGATTAACACTATACCTGCCAACCTGCACGACAGGATTAGGCATTACGCAAGGATGATCGGCAAATGAATGTATTTCAATCAGTAGCAGCCATGATAGCAATAGAGGTAATAATATTATGCTTGATCTTTTAGGGGCGAAATCACTAGGCCAAATGGACGACGATTATTACAAACGCCCAGTAGTAAATCCATTGGTACGCAGGATGGCAATGGGTGGGCCGCGAAAAGTTAGCACTCTGGAGGTTGTCGCAATACGCGATTATCACGATGAGCACTGGAGAAAGCCGAAAATGCTGGCCGCCTATTATGCGGAAATGGCACGGGTTCACGGTGTCACCAGCAAGTCAATTTCTAAAATAGCGAGGCGCGTCACTTATCGCGATATCCCATAGTGAAGGATGAGATAATAATTGCGCTGCTTATTTATTTTTATTGCCTTTCTGCGTGGCTTGAATATGGACAATAACAACAGGATTATAGCAGCGGCGGTTCTATCCATATTAATGGCATACACTGCCGCCGTATGGCCCGCGATGGTTGCTACAGGCAATTATAACGACGATGTAGCTAGAACCAGGAGAACCCGCCGCAGGGAGTCGTTTAGTCCAGTTCTTTACTAGGATTCGTGAACCGCTTAACAGCGTTAATGATCCACGCCTCAAGTAATCCGATAATAGGGTAGCAGCAATAACCGCTAAGCCCTGCTATCCCGTGGCGATAATCTGAGGCGGGCAAAAGCTCCCCCATTTCAAACGCCACAAAAAACGCTAGGCCAGCATTAACCGCAAACGAACCAAAGCCTATGGCTTTTTTTCCTTTCTCGGCTGAATAGAAATAATTAACAGTGCCGCCCAGCATTCCAATAATGCCGGTTTCGACCATGCTAACTATTTCGCCAACATTTTCACTCAATAAATTACCGGGCATATTCGTCTTTTCCTACTATTTTGCGTCGCCGCAAAATCCATATAAGTTGGTGAAACACAATGCCGCAAGCAATTAACACAACCCCCTCAATTCCCGAAAGCTGCTCATTCTTCAAAATTGATTCGACTGCGAAAAACGCAGCCATCATCGACACGATGAACACATTAGCAAATAAAACCTGCATAATGCGTACTTGCTCGCGCCGCCCTTTCCATATGGGACTGACCATGCACTCAATTAGTACATACATAAAAACCGCTAGGGTTAAATAGGCCATTTTACACACTCCCAAAAGTTAAACGGCCTTCCAATTTCGGGCGCTTTTATTCTTATTACCGAAATAAGAAGCGCCAGTTGTGCAAGTATAGCATCACCTCAGACGACTTGGTATAACGCCGCCGCTCATATATAGACCAAATACGCATAGCACAGGCCAAAAAACATAATCGCTTGAGGCGAAGTTAAACATAGACTCGCTAATTTTAATTTCAGGGTGTAACGCCTCGACCCACATAGCCGCAACAACATTCAGCCCCACAAGCAGCCACATGAAGCAAGCGGCGAACGACATTATTCTTTGCACCACTTTGAAAGGCTCAAGCGCGGATAATTGTTTAAGCCCCCATTCTTTTACTAGCAGGGTGTTCTCTGCTTTTTCGGCCTCGGTGTAGCTTAGGTCATTAACCCAGCCACCAGCTCGAACCAATAAGCCCTTATCTTTATCCAGTAGCGAATCAACTGCCTTTTCTGTTCCTAGCAACTTACCAATGAATGACATATTACTCTCCAATTAATTGAAAGTGTGGTTTATCCCAGGGCCACAAACCGCCCCACTCAAGTTGGTAGCCAAGAATAGAAGCCGCTTGCAAAAACGCGCAGGCTACCATTGCCAGGTGTTCGGTTTCCCAGCTTGCCCGGCCATCCACGTAAGCGTAAACATCAAGCGCTTTACCGCTCTGGTGATAGCTTTTGTTTCTAGTGCCATCGCACTTGCTCACACCCTCGTCGTACAATGCTTTTTGTTCGTCGGCTGTTCGTAGCCCCGCATGTTCAGGGTGCCCGAAATCAATAACCGTCAGTTTTATAGCCAAGTCGCTTATCTCTATTAGTCGTTTATCCACCCCGGCACGCCGCGCAATGGAGCGGGCACTTAATTCAAAATCACTCATTATATTGTGTCACCTGTACCGTTTATAAATCTCGTTGGCGTGTCGCCGTAAATAGTTACTGTTGCGCCATTCTTTATTATGCCTCGGCCCGCTGCGCCGCCGGGATCTTGATTGCCTGCGGTGCCTGGGTCGCCACTTTGGCCGGCCTGCCCCCAATCGCCACCGGCGCCACCGTCGCCAGATGTAAAGCTGCCGTTAGTTTTGCCCGTACCGCCTGCGCCGCCGTTACCGATCGTGTCACCATCCACAAAGCCCACGCCGACATTAATGCCGCAGCCGCCTCCGCCCGCCCCCCCGTGGAGGGGTTTGGCTTTTGGAGGTATCGATTCCCAGTACCCGCCGTAACCGCCGCCGCCGCCGGGAGCTCTCAAATAACCATCGGCTGTATGGGCGTCCGGCGCTGCACCGCTGAAATAAATATCAGTGGTAACGCCTTGCGCGTCATAGCACAGACCGCCATATTCTGACTCAACAACATTAACACCTAGCCCGCTGTAACCGTCAGAAGTGGAGCCGCCCCTGCCGCCTTTGCCCTGCCAATCGGTGCCGTTAATCATAATGATGGTAATGGTTGAGCCGGCCACAAACGCACCGGCAACAATGGAAGCTATATCAACACTAGTGCTACTTACGGTAGCGGCATCGAGAATAAAAGTAACATCAACCGCTATACCCGGTGCGCCTGCCTGCACAAATAAATTAGCCTCGATAATATTGCCGATAAGCGTAAACGATCCGCTAGGTGGTGCCCCTGGCGTTGTATCAATGGCAGACTCGAAGGTTAGCGCTTCAACGGCATACTCGCGCCCCTTTGAATAACTTGGCTTAATCGCTAGTATTTGCGCTCTTATGGATGCGTCTGGCAGCCCATCGTAACCCTGTTTTTCATCGGAGTTTATATTTACAATGTCGCCGGTCTTGTAGACAAGGTTGCGCTCTTGTGTTTTCCATTTATATTTTAATGGCATTTGCCCAAACCGCGACACGTACCGTTGCACCAATACGTCTGCGCTTACCTTCGTAAGTGCGTGCGAGAACTGGAACGTCTTAGCTTTTGGTTTGCCGTATTCGTCGGCTGTCTCTAGCGTTGGGTCAGTGAATATTGACACCCGGGTAAAGCTTGGTAGGTCATCACTGGCCGTAAGATTTGGCTTGTTGTATACCACCACCGCTCTGGAGGCCCGCAACTCTTCGACCGGCACCACCTTAATGCTTTTAAAATCGATCTCTACACCCTCAGTAAGCACCCGGCTTGAAGACTTCCAGACATTAATAGCCGATAGCTTCACCTCTTCATCAACGGGATCAAACCACATATCCAAAAGGAAATCGTTTAATACACTAGAAACTACTTTGGTAACATCGTCGGCTTCGGTCCAGATAGTATTAAGCGTGATTCCCGCTAGCCATTGGTCTAGCTCGATAATCCAATCAGCTATAGGTATCAAGCCAGTGGGCACGCCAGCGGCAATTAACACACGCTTTAAAAATGCGTCGATTCGCTCGTCATCGTTATAATCACAAATAAAAATCTCGTCGCCTGCGTCGTGCTCGTCCTTTGTCGTTTTAGATAAAAAATTCGTTTTCGATATGTCATTGCCACGGGTGCCCACCGTTATAGTGGCCGAGGCCGTGCCTATATTGGCCACGCTCGATACCTTCATCAGCTCTTCGCCAATACGGATAATGTTACCAGCCGCGATTATGGAGGTTGTCGATACTGCAAAGGTAGTTACACTGTTGGTAATATCGTTTTTTATACTGTAGTCATTAGCGGGTGGCCATTCATAATCATCAAAGTTTACAACTGATAATTGATCCTTGGCTTTTATAGTCCATACGCCGCGACCATCATTAGTAATTGAGCTAATAATGTACGTTCGTTTTTCGTCGCCATTGGGTATATCAACGCCGCCGCCGAACTCTACCCGGTAAAGCCTAAGCCTAAGTTCTGCATTTACTAGGTTGTTACGTGCTGCGAGCTTACCGAAAAACGTACCTTGCGCCTTTACATCGTCGGTTACGCCTGGGGCATCGGGGTTCGGGTCGCCTAAAAAATCGGTGAACTTAATCGATAGCGTGCCACGGGCTGCCAAGCCTTTTCCCGGCTTAATCTTTGTGGGTGTTTCCGATATTGATTTGATGCACCTAAAAATGCCCCCTGCCTCCGCCCCAGTGTTATGCGGCAGCAATGGCGCATCGTCGTTGGTAAATTTATACGTCGCGGTGGCGTTGGTCGCCTGGTCGCAAGTCCTGGGCGTGCCGTAACCACTGCCCCCCTCAAACGTGCAAGTGCCAGTCACGGCGGGCAAATCAATCGCTATAATTTCAAAATGATCCTGCACAAATTGCGATTTTGTAGTTTCAAAACTTGACATGTTAAAGCCCGTTATAGACGCTGAATTTTAGCGATAGTTTATCTAGCGCTCTAGTTGCCCCGTGAGCCTTTGGAGCCTCTAGTTTTGGCTCAAACGCCATAACCGTCGATTCTGGTAGGCTATCAACCTCACGAATAAAGAACGGGGAGCTTTCTGCGTAATCGTAAAACTCTTGCCAATCGCCACGGCTAAACACTGTCGAGGCATTAGCAATTTGTAGCGTACCCTTGAGCGGTGCCCGGTTCCTAATCACAGCAGTGGGGGCTGCATTTTTACCGGCTGCTGATTTATTCTTAAACGGTCGCGCTAACCAATTGCGGGCATAGCCGCCCTGCTCGCCACCGTTTGGCACATCGATAAAGTCACCCGCCGCAATGTAGGATACTGTTATTGCTTCGTTCTCATCATTATCAAGGCGAACACGTAGGTCGGTGAATACCTGATCCGGCTCAAATGTCACCATAATAATATTGGTGCGTACCGTTGTCACGGTGGTAATAGTAGTGACCCCGTCCAGTATAGTAATCTCACCAGCCGCCACGTTATGCCCTGACACGGCAACATAGCCACACGTAACAGCGCCGAAGCTAAATTCTAGCGGTTCGGTATTATCACCAGTGTATACAAGGCTGTGATCTGGAACGGTAAGCTCAGACAATGCCCCGCTACCGCCGCCGGTTATTAATGAGGGCGTAACACCGACTATTAAATTAGATTTTGTAAGCTTCATTATGTGGCCTCACCGCCCTGGCTAATTTGTATTTTGCCGCTGGCTATGTCTTCATTAAATTTACCTGCCAGGGCATCCATGAAATCATCACCGCTATCACTGGCAAAGCTTATCACGGCCCCGCCCACGCTCTCGGTGCCAGATGTTGATACGGCTAGAGTGGAAGTGTCGTCGTCGTCACCACCTAAGCCACCCGTGGGGGCCGCACCTATTGAGCCGCTGCCACCGCTAATTGAGCCGCCACCTTTTGAAGCACCTTTGATGGCTGCCAACTGAGCCAAGCCCGTGGCCGCTGCGAATGCGATAGCAGGAATGGCTGCCGGGTAGCCTAGAGCGTTTGCCTTACCGATAGCTATTGCCGTGTCAGCAACAACGATACCGGCACCGACAGCCTTGTTATCCTCAAACAGTGCGGAGTTTAGCACCGCCACTGTATTCACTGAATCCTGTTTAGCTCTTACTTTTTCGTCTTCGGCCTTACGGATTAAGCCGCTCGTTTTTTTAGCTGAGCTGGCCTCCTTTTCGCCCTGCTTAATCGGGTCTGCGTCTTTGTTCTTGCTGCCTTTTTCCTTCGCCTCGTTTATGGCCTCTATGTTTTCTAGCTCGGTTTCGTGCGCCGCCTCTTTAATCTCGGCGTGCTTTTCGCCCAGTTCGTCGGCCTGCTCCATCGATTCCTCGAACGCTTCGGCATCGGCATCGCGCTTGGCTAGTATGTCGTCAATAACGGCAGCGCTGGATTCGTCCATAAGAGCATCGAACTCTTGAAGGCGACCAAGCTCAGCTTTTAATAGGCTAGCTTCCTCGTCGTCGCCCCATGCTTCATTCCATGTTATACGGGCCTCCAGCGCTCTTTCTTCTATCTCGCGGAGCATGTTGCCAATTTCTTCAACTGATATTTTAATAATCGCGGCGATGTTGTTGGGCAACATCAAGAAAGCATCCATTAAAAAATCAATGGTTTGCTGGGTTTCCCCTTTCACGCTGCCAGTGCCCTCCTTAAATAGCTCTAGCGCTGGCCCAAGATCAAACGCTGACGTCCATAGCGTGCCAAGCGCCTCAACTCTTGCGCTAAACTCCCCACTAGCAAAGAACCCCTCTACCTCAGCCAGCGCCACCAGCATATCGTCGGACAAATCAACTATATCATCAGCAAAGAACGCCACGGCCTTACTGGCCTTTGTGGTGATACTCTCACCAATTGCGGAAAATTTGCGGTCAATTTCGGTTAGCTGTTCAATCTCAGTTTCAGAAAGGGCGGTATTAAATAGGCGGTACTCTGCTGCAATGCGCTTCATTTCAGCGCCACCATTGGCAAGCAATGGAATAAGCTTTGAGGCATCCCCGGCTATGGCTTCAAGGTGAAATGTTTGCTCCTCTGCTGACAGGTTCACATCGTCCATTGCTTTTTTAACAGCCAGTAATGCGTCGTTACCGCTCAAGCCTTTCAGCTCTTTTGCGGTTAGCCCAATCTGCGGGGCTACGTTCTCGAAGAAATCAGCCAGCGGCCCGCCACCTGTTTGAAGAAAATCACCGATTCGGTCTGTTACATCTTTGGAAATATCTGCAAACTTGTCGGCCTCGATACCTACAGAGCTATAGGCGAATGCCAGCTCCTGGAATTCTTCAACGGACGTCCTAGCCATGGCGGCGTTGTTCTTTATCTCCATTGCGTTCTGAGCTAAAGCTCTGGTCATCACAACAGCCGCCGCGCCTGCTGCGGCTATAGCTGCTGCACCCACCTTGACCGACGACGACATTTTGCCGAAGCCCTCAGATACTTTATCAGTGTCCTGTCGCATGTTTTTGGTGGCTTTGTCAGTTACTTTTTCGGCCCCCTTCATTTCTTTGACGTAGCCATCGACTTTGGCATCAAGCTCGACGATCAATTTTTCTACTGTTGCCATGACCTAGACCCATCCATATTTGGTTTTAGCTTCGCGCTCCATGTCAAGTAGCTCTTTACGAGTCATACCCCTGGAGCGTGTAGCGCCTGCGTTAGTATATAGCAGGTCAGACAATAGAAAAAGCGGCATGCCCCAAAACTCGGCGCTGCTTATCTTTAATGTCAGCACCGCCATTTTATAGAGTTCTGGGATGCCTATAGGCTCCACTGTTTGATTGTGTTCTATGAAGGTTTTAAACTGGTTTCTATTGATTCGCTCACTTTCTTTTTTTTTAAATCGTCCAGTATGCCAATAGTGGCGAATGATACCGCCTCAACAAATCGAATGGGATAGCTCATTACAAGCTCACCATCATCATGTTCACGGGCTAGAAAGCCCTCAAGCATCACAGCTTCTTGCATTTCTTCAAACTCAACGACTTTATCAGCTTCTTTAGCAGCCAAAAAGAACAACCACGCCGCATCACTCATAGAGATAGCGCCGGTCATTATCTCGGCCCGCTCAGCCACCGAGCCGACATCGGCGGAGTTCTTATAAGCGTTAATGGCTTTGATTGCCGTGTTGTTGAAATCTTTACCGGTGTTTGTTTCAAACGACGCGATAACATTCATGTTGAACGTCATTGGGTATTTTTTACCGTAAAGCTCTATGGAAGTCTCGCCTTTGTAACCATTCATCAACTAACCCCTTTTTGGTATATCAGTTTTTATATTATTTATTTTGGTGGCTATGCCTACCAGTTTGTCACTGTTTCCCAGTAGCAGCATTTCCACAACGGCATCAAGCATATCGCCTATGGTCTTCTCAAACGTACCCTCCTCGCTCAGCTCGCGTATATAGCGTGCTTGGCGTTCGTCGCGGTAGTTTATATTCGATTCAAACCAATCAGTAGTGGTTTGCACATCGGGCCTTGTGGGCTCGATAGGGATAGCTACAGCGCTATGAAATACCTCAGTATCAACATAGCTTATTGTCTCGTCGTCGTTAATCACGCGCTCTGTGACAACGTGTGACAGCGTGCCCGCGTTTGCCTCGTTCCACGCCTCAGCCGTTGCCGCACGATCAACCCATACCTGATAGCTTTCTAGCCAATCCCATTGGAGGCCATCAAGGTAAAGCGCTATACAGCCGTCAATTACATCGGGCCTGCTTGGTGTGTGCTTAGCCATGACCCGATCAACATCGGCTAGGGTTTTCGACTCTGGCCTGGGCTTAATGCTTACAACGTCCTCATAAACAGCGGGGGCCGACAGTTCGCCGTCCTCATTGTATTCTGGGGCGCTAACAAGTACGCTATTTGTTTGCTCAAAATATGCTAAATCAGTCATTACCACCTGCTCCAAAATTTATATTCAGCATACGCACCTAGGGCGTCGTATGATTTAGAATCTCTACCAAAGGCGCATGAGTGGTGCGTCAACTTTGCCCCAGCGGTTGCCCTTCCATCGTTTGAGCGGTAAGCATTGACATCCAACCCTACATTGCTTGTGCTGTGGTCATCTACACCACCCTGGGCGCATTGCGGGCTAACCTTTTTGGTGTAGTCCAGCCCTGCAAATATACTAGCATCGTTAAAGAAAGTACCGCTGCTGCAACCTGTTAATAATGCAATAGAGGCGAATAGTACCACAACAATAACAATACCCTTTAGTATGCCCTTGCCGTCATGCGTTGAAAAATACTCTTTCAGGTTTTCTTTGCGGAGCGACCAGCCGCCCCACAGCACCAAAAAAACTAAAAGTATCGCTACAGCCTGTAAATAACTAGGCATTATGATTCCTCCCTTACAAAGAATGGTAGTTTAGTTTGTTTGGTACCCACCAAGATAGTGTTGCCATTATCGTCGGTTGCTGCAGTGGTATCATCGGTAATAACGAATTGGTTATCATCCCCCCAATCAACATCAAATATCATCTCTTTATAAACAGCGTTTAGCATAAGCTGATTGCTGGCCTCAACTTGGTAGGCGAAACTCTTAACCGCAGGCGATACGGTGCTGCTTGATAATCCTATTGTGGTGTGGGTAGGCTTGAAGTTAACATCCGTTTTCAAACTAGAGGTAATAACATAATCCTCCAGGGTCTTGGTAGCCGCGTAAGGGGATACCCCGCTAACGGAAATCTTGCCTATCATTTCACTAGAAAGCATGACTCCATTCGTGATGTTGTTATGGTGGGCTGCTTTGGCGTTGCTGATCGCAGCATCAAACACCGCCGCATTGTCGCTATCTGTAAAGATATGGGCGGGGGTTTCGTAGTTAACTAATCGCACACGCCCTATTACATCAGTAGTTTCGTTTGAGTTATTTGTCCCCTCAATCTGAGCATC
>Ga0255048_10001112_pt1 | contig 19451 bp, 19 predicted proteins | sample JV7_2_2_MG_FD_183619 | JGI IMG/M metagenome (GOLD analysis project Ga0255048, IMG submission 183619) | Seawater microbial communities from Jervis Inlet, British Columbia, Canada - JV7_2_2 | ecosystem: Environmental > Aquatic > Marine > Inlet | place: Canada: British Columbia | collected 2016-10-06
ACTGCACATCACTAGCGAAGGGATCACCACTCCCGTTACCAAAGGCTGAAGCTAGTCTCCTAATTCCAATAGATTTTACACTAGCCTGTCTCATTTACTTTACAATCTTCATACGGATTTCAATATCCACATCCATACCAGCAGTACCACCAGTTTCTACTGGGGACATATAGGGCCAAGCATCTCTGATAGCACTACCACCAGCAGCACCAAGAGAGATTGCAGTACCTGCGGGATCAACAAGGGCGGTGGGCTGAGAGGCAGTAGTGACACCACCATTCAAAGTGATCAAGGTAGGTCCAGTGAAGGTACCTGAGACCTCCATAAACATATCACTTACATTGTGGTTAAGATACAAAGGTTCGCAAGTATCACCATTAGAAACAGTTTCCCAACTAAAGTGAAGCCAAGCGCCTTTACGAATAGCAGTTACGGAAATTTCAGCCATAGTTTTATCCTCCTATATCTGCCAAAGAGTAAATATTTTTGTACTCCTCGAACTTCTTTGGACTCCTAAAAGCCTTGTTGATACCATCACCAGAGTAGTAGCTTCTGCCGATAGCGATTGATTTGCCCCTACGTTTGTCAGGTTTCAACACAGGCATAGAGGCCCACTCCCGTGCAATCTTATTGGCAAAGGTATCTCCGTCTATCTCGCCAGCAAGGAACTTGTCAAGGCCCCTTCCTTTCATTAGCTGAACGGCCATACGGTCTTGTAGTTCCGCAGTGAATACCTCTTTTCCAGTCAGCCCCATAGTTCTCACAAGACCACTGAGGGTACGGGCGTTAGGTTGGTCTACAATCTGGTATGCGCCAATAGCTGTGGTCTCTGGACCTGCTGGGTTGTGGGTGTTCTGCCACTCAAGAACCTCATCAATAGTCATCTGTGTTGGGGGTTTTGGAGGATCAACGGGGCCGCTAGAGGTGCCACGGCCAAACCAAGAGTCATAACCAAACCTGCCACCCTCATGTTCACGAAGAACAGCAGCAAGTTCAGCAGTAAAATCTCCCTGTGCTTTGTTCTGGTTCTGTTCAACCACCGCTGGGTCCTCCTCTACTGGTGTACGGGCACGATCAAGTGCTTTTCTCAACCACTCGGGTCGGCTCCTAGAGTTCTGCTTGTCTCTGAAGTTAATCAACCATTGAGGTTTCGTTCCCATTAGAAAGGCTCCGTTACAAGGTTTCCATCAGAGTCTAGATAAGAGAACAAGTCTCCTTTACTAAGACCAAGGCTAAGCAATTCTTCTTCAGAAGATATAAGAGGAATACTCGCAGGACTGTTGCCGTTAATACTCTCTTCAATCCTAGGTAAAATATGTGGGCTTAGGTCTTCAAGTTTATTTACCGTACTAATAATCTTATTGAGGTAATCTACCTCTGCAAAGATGTCGTTTACACCCCTTGCTTCCGAGAAAGGAAGGAAAGCAGGGTTGTTGGGTTCAAGGATAGCTAATCGTCGTGCTCCCTCTAGAGTCTTGGGAAGGCCCGCCCGTTTCAAGGAGTCAAATAGGAATCTTGCATTCTGATCCCTTGCCTCACCTAGGTCAACAACAACCCCCTTACTATCAAACGAAAGACCAATGCCGGGGAAGGCGTTACTAAAGTTATTAGAAAGCCTCACATTTGCTAGGTTTTTACGCTGTTCAAAGATAGTGGCGAGGTTGCTTGTGACAGAGTTCTGAAGGTTGGCGGAGGTACTGTCTCCAAACGACACGATATTGTTGTACGCTCCAAAGAAGTGACCATCATAGGTTTTATCGAACGTGGCTTCAGATACAGGTTTAATACTAGTATTCATGGCAGCAGAGGCCATACCAAAGCTCTCTGTTGCGACAGCCCTGAAGTTCTCATTACCGCTGTGTTCAGGAATGTACTGTCCAAACGTAGCAAGATTTACCTTGACTTCGTCCTGTCTTTGTGGTTCAGAAAGGCTGCGTGCTACTACGGTTGCTTCATCTGTAACTACTGGAGTCACGGAAGGGGGGTTGTCAGAGGTAACAGGTATTGCCGTACCTGTGAACAAAGGGGCACCTCTACGGGCTTCTCTCATCTCTGTCGGATTAAGGCCCTGTGCAGCTTCACTAAGATCAACGTTAGTGTCTGAAAGGACACCCTGCCAAAAGAAGTCTTGGAAAATTCTGTTACTACCACCACCGCCAACAGTGCTATTAATAATGTTGATAGAAGTCGCTTCATCCGCTGCCCGCAACACCTCGAAAGCCTTAATGGTGTCATCACCAAGAGATTCAATAGTTGCGATTGCGTTATCAAACGGGGCAAGAGCAATATTTACATCAAAATCAGGATGATTGGCAAACCCACCTCGTCGTGCGTCAGACTCAATCTCGTCTTTTAACAGTGTTCGTTGTAGCCTAATGTCCCGCAAAAAAATAGAGGCGTCTTCTATACGAGCATCGGTCTGCAACCCAACCGCTATAATACCCTGCATGCTGGCGGAGGCTTTTACACCAAACTTAGCTAACTGATCATCAACCACACCTCTAAGACGACCCTCATTGATGCCAACAGTAGCTGCCTCTTTTTCCTGTAGTAGCTTTAACGCATCCAATTCAGCAGCATCAGCGGCAGCACTTGCAGCAGCCCTTGTCACGTTAGCAAAGACAAGATCAGGATCAAACTCCCCTGTCTCTGGATTCTTTGAACCCTGTAAAAGGCCAGCTAACTCTGCTTTGCCTCTGTTAGTCTCAAGAAAATCTTTATTATTTTGTTCTAGAACATTTATAACATTAAAATCTTCATCACCTACTTCTGTCCCCGTGATGGCAAGAACAGTAGCCCGTGCGTCTCCCACAAGAGTACCATTCCCCACTACAAACGAAGAGAACGCACTATTTAGTCTGTTGTTAAACTGAGCCTCACCAATCTCTGGGCGTAGATTTTGAAGACGAGCAACTTCTTCATTAAAGGGGCGGAGAGTTTCATTGTCTCGGTCTTTTTGGGTAGGGCTTTTAACGTTGGCATTGCCGCCAGCCCTCAAACCAGCATTGAAAATATTTCCTACATTAGTAAGGGCATCGGCTATTGAAGTGTCGACGACACCCCCACCACCAGCGGGAGCAGACCCAATATCATTAATTTGGGGGGCTAAAAAACCAACCACTGCTATTCTCCTTCGTCGTCTAGGATATTAAGATTAGGTGCGTTCCTTCTACGGCCCTCAAGGATAACATCTCTGAGGGTAGAGGAGGCGTCTGGGGTGTAAAACCTCTTAAGCTTCTCTTGCTGCCACGTAGGAAGTGCTGCCACATACATAGCCATCAACTTACTCTGCTCGCGTGCCTTGTCAAGATCACCATTCCTCACACTTTCCTGCATTTCACGAGCTATTTCAGCTATACGATTGCCGTGTGTCCTAAGGTGGTCGTCTTGATTGGCAAAGGCGTCGATACGTGTGTAAGTCAAGGAAATTTCTTGTAACGGAGCACCAATTAGGTGTAATAGGGCATCAGTATTAGAAAGACCACTAGCGATGGTAGACCCATTACGAGACAAATAGTCCCCAGTGTTGTAAAGAACCCACGCATTATAGGCTTTATTGGGGCCAGTAAAGTTACGGATAAATTTCTTTACGTCCGCCTCTACCATAGAGGTGTTACCTCTCGCTACATCACCAAGACCCTGTAGGATACCATCAATTAAGTCTCCTGTTACCTGTACACTGGGGCCACCAAGTGCCTCAAAAAGAGTCTCGTCGTGGAAGTCTTCCCACATATTCCACATACCTTCGCCAACAGCAAGGCGTTCACCAAACCCCGTGTCACTTCCAGTAGTTGCACCAATGGCCCAATCAAGAGCACCATAACGCAAAGCTGTGTATTCCCCCCCTGTCAACTCAAGACCACCTTCAGTGACGAAGTAATCAAGCAGAGGTCCACCGAATACGGTACCACTTGCACCCCAGAAAGCCACCTGTGCTCCTGCAAGACGTATCCGTTCATTCCTTGTCAAGAGACGGTTGGAGAAAATACTCTCCATCATCTTAGAAGTATAGGACATAAACTGGAAGGGAATACTCAAAGGCCCCTTTTGCCAAGGAGCGGCACTAACTCGTGTCATAGCAGCGTTGAGAGTATCCTGCCTATTTGTAATCCAATTGACACCGTGATCACTAAACGGGTCCATCTTAGGAAATGCCTTACGGTACTCCTGCCAAGACACGTGCATTGCCACACCACGAGGAACTCGTTCACCCTCATCAAAGAAAGTTCTACTTACTTCACCAAGGCGTTTACGGTACCCTTTGGCCATAGTGTGAGAGACCGCGTTAAGTTCGCCGATCTCTCCACCAATTATACCACGCCCACTTTCATTCCAGAACCTAGAGAACTCCACAAACTCGTCTGCATCCATACCAGTAAAGGCAGCCACCCGACGGCCAAGCTCTTTAGCAAACTCAGGGGACTTATTGACCATGGTCATACGAAGGGGCCAATAAGCAGCCATAGCGGGGATAGTGCGGACAGGGCCAGCAATTGCTAGGATATTAAACGTCTGGGATGCCTGAACAAACAACTGATCAATGGCGAGCATACCTAGTTTTGCGTGAAAGGCAAATCCACGAAGTGCAGTCAACGGGTTCTTTGAAAGCTGTGCGTCCCCAACCGTCATACCAAGTTTCTGGAAACCCTTGTCGTATATTCTTTCAGCAAGACGATCAACAAACCCATTCCAATCCTTTTCGTACTTTGACTGGTGGCCGAGGGTACGATTGATAGAATCCCTTGCTGCCATAAAACCTCTAGCCTTTATATCGGGGTTCTCGGCAAAGATTGCAGAATTCATAGCTTGTCGAGGAGGCAAACCAGCCATAGCCTTTTTACCCTCAGCGGTAATGTGGTTGGCAGCGCCCTTCAGCCAGCCGTTTACAGCTTGGAAGTTGTAAGCACTGAAAGCACGCTCATGTGTGACACGAATAAAGTCCTTGGAGATGGTGTCCATTGGTGAGCGTGTCTGAGCCTGATTACCACCAAACCCTACAAGCGGATCGTTGCCACGAGGACCATTACGAGGAGAATTAAGAATACCCTCGAAGGCGTCCCTTTGTGTCTCCCCGGGAGACCCCCCAAACACCATTTGACCTGTGTCATCTGCCACACCAAAGGCATCATCCATGTGTTTGAAGCCCATGTTCTCTCTAATATCGAGACGATAGTCTTCAACCAACTTAATGAAATCTCCAACAGACTCAATGTCGTCGTTCCAATCATTGTTACGGAGGACAACCTCAAGCAGATCGGGGTCATTGCCAATAGCACGAAGGGCATCAAGAGCGTTTGCTTGAGTCATCCCGGCAATGTTAGGAACCATCTCTCTTACTTTAGAAAGAATGTTGTTTATCTGCTCTACTGTGGTTTGAGCCTCTTTACGGGTGGCTGTACCCATAATAATCTTCTCTCTACCACGAGTAGGGCCTTTACCTAGGATGTTTACAGTGCGTCTCTGGCCTACAGCAAAGTTAAGGAACTTATAACTGCGAGGCCCGCCGGGGTTGTAACCCAATACGTCACTGTGGGAAACACGGCGCAGTTCTGGCGAATCTGAGGTAATGTGGGTGGCCACTTCTTCCCCTACCTTGAACCCACCGGGCACCTTAAAGATCTTTTCATTCGGTTTTAGGTCACTGGCGAGTTTTTGTTCTCCACTAACAGGGTTATAAACAACAGTAGTGGGGTCAAGATCATCTCCTGCCCTTGCTACAATGATATTTCGCTCCGTTGCGACACCATCTGCGTCAACACCACGCAGTTTAAACACTTCGCCACCCTGATCAACCACTTCCTTGAACTTAACGTCCGCTTTAAGGAAGTAAAGAGCGTCGTTTAACTCCTGAATAGTGACGTAAAGTTCTTCAGCAGCCTTTGTAGGGCCAACTTGGTTGTTAAGGCGAGCAAATTCAGTACGGAACTCTGGTATAGTGAGCGCACGACGAGATTTTGACAGTTCATCTCCGTCTCTTAGAGCCGTAAACACCTGTTCTACTACCCTACGCTCCTCCTTGCCCGTTGCTTTAATAGCTTTATCGAGTACGGGGGCAATATCTTGAGACAAACGGCCAAGGACACCCTCACCACGCTTGGCAAGAGCCTCAAGACGACGAGGTACAGACAGGAAAGTGCTGCCCCAAGCCCTAAAGAAGTGAGTACCAATCTCCCAAGAGTTTAGAGGGTCAACAAGACCAGAGGTAGATAAGTTTTTTGTCTGTTCTACCATATATGAGGTCTTGTTACCTTGGGTAATAGGAACAACTTCGCCCCCGTTACGATTAGCAAACTTTGTAGCGTTGCCCTTGGTAGTAAACGGGGTACCATCACGCCTGCCAAAGAGGATACTACCGAAGACATTGCCACTGTCATCAGGATCAACACGGAGACTAAGCATATTACTACGAGAAGTGGCCTCAACCTCATCATTAAGAATCTTCAGACCCTTAGGAACCCATTTATCAAATGTCTCTGGATTGATGCGTTGGCTGAAACCGTAGTTACGGATGATGTTAAGGAATGTATTTTGGGATTCGTGCTTTGCTGCCTTGTCAAAACCCGGCGCACTCCAAGCTTGGTTGTCTACACCAGAAGTAGGATGACGAAGGTACCCCGGCAGAGTGTGCTCAGGGATACCAGCAGCAGCAGCCTGTGCTGTGCTAGGGTTGTTGAGAGCGCTGACAAGGTTATCGCCCGCAGCGGCTGGGCCACGTAAAGTTCCTACAATACTGGTAGTGTTTCTTGCCGCACTAAACCCACGTAGAGCCAGTTTTGATCCCAACCCAATAAGACTGGGGATAGCGACAGCATCAAGGACAGTGGCAAACTTATCTAGTGTGGCTTCTGAACCCCTACCGCCCTGTCGAATATTTTCGATCTGACCAAATAAGAACAAAGCGTTTTCACCAGAGAACCAACCAGCGTCTTTGGCCTCTTCAAGAACCTCATCAAGTCTATCGTTGAATTCTGTCTCACTAATATCTGCTGAAATAAGGTTCTGAATTTCCTGTGCCAAATCCGCACGATGAAACCCACCACCTGTAAGGACATCAAAAGGATAACTAAGGATGATGTCGGCAAAATCAAGGATACCGCTGAGTAGGGTGAGGTTAGTTTCCCCAGACACCTCTGCCAGTTTCTTGTGCAGGGTAGAGGTTCGTGCTGCTGAAATACTTGTCACTCGATCCCAGATATCTCCGGGGTTGCTCTGTGTCTCTGCAATAATCTCTGGGGCCTTTGCGTTAGTCACCACCTCTTGGTTAACACTCCGTTTTTCCTCTGCCTTTACGATATCCGGCAGAGAACTGATCTCAATGGCTGCTTCTGTATCTCGTCTGGCTTCGTCTTCCACCAAGGCAGTAGCATCGGCCCTACTCCGGCCAACAAATATTTCCTCACCAAGAGTACTAATCTCAGCACGGGCCATTTCAATAGGTGTGCCAGTACGAATAGAGTGGATAGACGCAAGGTACTCCTGCATCTCTTCTGAATATTGTTCACTACGTAGAACTGGAAAGGCTTCAAACTCTCCAGTCGTAGGCTCTAGGTCAAACTCTAAAGGCGACGTTACCATTCTTACCCCGGTTCTCCCCTGAAGGCATTGAACCCTCCAGCCTGTCCGAAGATACTGGACCCGACTCCTGCAATGGCTCCACCAAGAGCGGCACCACCCGCAGCTTTAGCCGCTTTTCTACTAAGACTACCGATATTCTGACCAATCTTTTCAGACTGTAGATTAAACCCAAGGTTACTACCAAGCTGGGAACTAAGACTAGACAAACCACCACGTATACCTGAACTCTCTCCTGCGCCTGTCTGACCCGCAAGGTTCAAAGCCTGACCTCTAGCGATACGGGCCTCTCTGATGCTTCTCCTACGCTGTCTCTGAGCCGCTAAGGCAGCCTGCCTTTCCTCTAGCTTAGAGGCTTTCTTCTGTGCTTTATTAGCGGCAGCAGACTGTTGTAACTGAACTGCTGTACCACCGGCTGCAAGAGCAAGGCCAGCAACGGCAATGACTGTGGCAGTTGCCATTAGAAATTCCTTTTCACGTAAGTATTTTCTGTTAGTGTGTAGCCAAGTCTTTTGAAGATTTTATCAGAGTTAAGTTTTATATCAACCATGTTCGTTACGACCGCCCCACTTTTCTTACTCCAGTCCTCATAGACCTTAAGAATAGAAAGAGCATTCTTTAGACTTCTATGGCTTTTACTAATAAACCAAGATAAATTTACTGACTGTCTTTCCACTGCAAAGAAACATTCTGTTACCATACCAAAGAAGTAACCAACTACTTCTCCATCTTTTTCAAGAATCAAGACAAGGAAATCATCCTTTTCTATAGAGTTTTGTGCAAGAGACAGAATTTTCTGAGGATCAAATGAGTACGCCTCTGTATCCGTTGCTTCAAGATAAGCTTCCTTAGCAATAATAACTATGTTAAGGACGTCTTCTTGGGTAGCTAGTCTTAAGTTATAGTCCTTCGTTCTTTGCATTGATAACCTCATACCCTTGAAGCTGAAAGTCTTTACCTGTAGTACTCTCAAACCTCAATTTCAAATTTCTGCCTTTGCCCCGTATACGGTTCCGGGTTATAATAGACGAGTAGGGGTAGTTAAATGTGGTTAGGTCCCCTGTGTCTACAATCACAGGCACCAGCAGTCTGTATGCTTCTTGTGAGCTACTGGCTGCCGTCCTAAGGTCCCAGAATGCCTTTAGTAAACAACTAGAGGGGTTAATGGGGTTGTAGCCTGTAGTCTCATTACCTGTAAAACCACTCTCTGTTCTATTGAAGTAGGTTGTTACATAAATTCCGTGTTTGTACACCGTAAGATCGTCTTCAAAATCGTAACCGGTCTCAGCAAAACTCAGATAGTCTTCTGTACCCCAATCAAGGAACCCTGTGTTGGTTATAGTAGCAAAGGATAGAGAACCTGTGTCTCCGTCTCTCACTAAGAATTTAATTTCTGTGTCTCCTGCTGCGGAGAAGGAGGAGCTAGTGGCCACTACATCATCTGCGCCACCACTGCCCACCACATCGTCAACACCACCACTACTTACCACATCATCGGTACTTGTGACTGTACCAAGACCAGAGAAGTAGTCTGCTCCCACCACATAGTTGGTATTGGCGCTCTCATCCTCAAACTCCCAAGGAATAAGGGCTTGGAGGGGGATATCAAGTATGATAACTTTGTTGTACTTATATCTAACTATACTATCATTTCCATAAAGCCAGAAAACTCTCTTGTTCAGTTCATCGTATTTACCAATTGCATCATTTCTTTGGTCACCGGGGATAGCCTCCCAGAAAGTTTGTATAGTAGCCTTTGAAAGATCAACTCCAGTGGCCGCCTGAGAAACACTTTCTCTAGTCACAGTGAAAATACCAGTAAGACCCCACCAGAACGGAGAGCCTTCTGAGTCTACAAGAGAAGCAGAGTTAAGAATACCACCGGCCTCTCTAATCCGATTAACAGAAAACTCAGTGGCTTTAAATACTCCATCAACACCACTAATTTCCCACACACCATTCTCAGCAAAGACAAGAATAGAACTGCCCCATTCAAACAGCGCTTTAATGTTGGAGGCACTTGGAATATTAACCACACCCCCATCACTGTCAATAAGATCAGAAGCTTCCTCGGATGTTGGGTCTGCCTCTTGGTAGAAGTTACCAATTTGGCTCATGTTCTCTATAACTTTAGTGAAGAAGACTCTTGACCCGTTCTTTTTTGAACTAAGGCCAGCGAACCAAGCTCGACCTGCGTATCCTACGACGGAGGAGAACCGTGCCAACTCTGTCTCTATAGAAAGACCCGCAACACCAGAAGCAGTGGACCTATCTTTTGAATAAAGATCAAGAATAAATCTTCCATTGCCGATAAGGGAGTTTCCTCCAAAGACTTTCTCCCACGCCCCAACTTTGAAGTTACCATTTGCATCTTTTCCTGAAAACCAAGGGTGTGTTAGGGGTGGCCAAGCTGTCTTATCTGTTACGTAACCCGGATTTCCCGAGACCCCGAACAGGACTGACTTCCCTCCCTCCGCAGTTTCGTTTATCCACCCAGAGTTATATGTGTCATACTTTCGCTCTGGAGTGACACTAGCGGTTGAGACTCTGATATCGTATCCCGTTACCTCGCCCTGCCATTCGAAATCTCTAACCTTTGGATTGATTTGAGTAGTGGTTACCGAGTCTAAGTCGGGGTCGTATTCAATAAAGAAAGACTCAATCGCTGGGGAAACAACGACGAAGTTACCGTTAATGCTGTCCCCTGCTATCCGGTGTTCAGCAGGAACTTTACCATTAGAAGCAGTAAAGGTATTGAGGTTAATCGAAAAAGATTTCTCGTTTCCAGAGACTGGAGTTGAACTCTTATCGTAGAAATAAAGAGTAGCCCCTACCTGAACAACAAGGAACTTCACCCCAGCCTCACCCGATACATTGTCCCAAGTCAAATTATGAACAAGAGTTCCTTTTGTAAAAGTAAATGAACTGAGTGAGAACCCAGTCTCAAACTCTATGCCTTTACGTCGTCCTCTAAGCCCAGTCCGCTCAATAGTACAGTTCTCTTCATCCACAGAGGCATTCTCTGGGAAGGTTAGAGGCGTGGCCTCAGTAACAAGACCTCTCGTGAAGGTATTGACTGTAGATTGTTTAAGCTCTTGGGCCACTAGCCACTTTCTTTCTCTTCAGAACAGGGGGCTGCTTATCCCCAAACAACTCATACTGCTTGGCCTCTTTAGTTTTGACTGCATCCCTTTCCCAAAAGATAACTGCATTCTTGGCATCTCGTCTTGAAAGAAACACACCTTCACTGAGACCTTCAATAGGCTTACCGTCGCTATAAGTAATCTTCCAGTGAGGGAACTGTCCCACCGGTAGGAAAATCTTGATATCAACTTTTCTCTTAGGGGTGGAACAGGTTATAATCTGATTTTCACAATCTTCAACAAACTTAAGTTCGCCCATATCTATTCCTTTTATTCTCTGTCTCGATCCTAAACTTCTCTTTCTGGATAAAACTCTTGTGTCGTCTAGCTGCCTGCTCTACCTTAGCGTCAACCGTTTTGTGAAGAATACTAAAGGAACGACTCTTTGCTTCAGCCAGAAGGTAGGGAAAGTACTTGCTCTCAAAATCAAAGGTGAAGGTGTCGGAGAGAGTGACAGTGGGGATAACCCTGCCGTACCCACGGCTCTTAGATGCCTGTAGTGTAGAATCAAAGGTAGAGTTATACGAGTCAGTAACTATGTGTTTGTTATCAAAGGACGTGTAGAATGAAGGCCACTTATCATTATGGATCAGTAGCTCGGTGCTTCCATTGAAATCAAGGACAGTATCGATAGTTGTGTCGCCGCTGTCCCTGCTACGAGTACGACGAACAAACTCTAAGGGTTCTCTCCAGAAAATCTCTCGATACTCTTGTTCAGAGTCTTCGCTCTTGTTGTACTCAAAAGACTCAAGAGTGGCCACGTTGTCTGGTAGGGCCATGTAGTTAGGACGGGTGCTATCACTAAGAGCGGTTAACCGGAACAACTCAAAGTGCTCTGGGATAACACGGTCACTAATAAGATCGAAGTAAGTATCGGCGACAATGTTGGCTACCTGAGTGGCTTCAATGGTATCAGCAATTGAATTAACACTATCGCTGTCTAAATCATTCAGAATACTCTGGACAATCTCAAGCAATGTTTTCTTCATAGCTACCATACTACTGTACCTCTGTCACAGTGATAGAGCAGGTATTCACAGTGAGTGCTGTAGTCGCTGTCTCAGCCCGTACCCTCAAGGTAATCGTATCGTTAGTAACAAGGTCTACCACACTCGTACAACTATTAGCTCCTACGTTAGTGCCATCGTACTCTCGTTTTGAAACAGACGATTCAATGATAGTCCCACCTTTGGCGACATAATAGTTATACTGTCGGGCTGCGCCTCCGGCAATTGACCCAAACATAGTGCAATCAACGTAGACAGAGATGGGGATAACACCAGTGTAGGTGATTACTCCGGCGTTAGAGACAGTGAACTTCTTCGTTACATCAGAAACAAAAGCAGTACCAAAGTTTACAGCGACATCGTTGCCAGCACCTGTACCAGCGAAAGTTGTAGTCAGGGCACTTGCCTCAATACTACCCTGCGCTTGGCCTGTGTTGTTCTGGATGCCGGGATTTCCCTTAACGATCCATTTTAGATCACCGACAGAATAGCCGGACGTGGCTGTAGCAACCGTTTCAATATAATTGTCAACCAAATACCCAATACCCGCAGAGGATAAGTTAGCTCCGGTGGCCGCTACGGTAACACCAGTCACGCCCGAAGGATTGTTAATCTGAGTAGCAAGTATGTGAATAGTGGTCCACACAGAAGTTCCAAGATCAAAGATTGATCCAAGTGAACTGTCATAAGCCCCACCTTGGATATGAAGATGACCACCTGTACCAGCGAAAGTGATACCGTCCGTAACACAAGCTACCACTGTATTCCCTATCATCCGGCAGAGAGCGGCAGTAGTTACCGTGCCAAGAGTATCGCAGGAGATTACTCTACAATTGTCAATAATGAGTTGTTTAGTCCCACCACCAGTAAACGAAATGAGATCCCCACTAGAGCAGGTAAAACCTAGACCAGTGATCAGACAATCATCCGCACTGGTAATCATAGCCCCAGCATTGGTGGTTGTTAGTTTGTCCACCAGAGGGTTGTTACCAACAAGAGACGTGCTTGCTGACATTACCAAATTATCGCTGCCGATACTGATGTCTCCTACTACGTGGTAGGCTGTGTTAGAGACAAGCGTACGAACACCAGCAATAGCACTGGGAAGGTCACTCGCACTGTGGACCATAACCCTGCTTAACGGTGTGATCTGTGCAAAGGAACCACTGGTGGCACCATCGGCCACGTAGACCTGATTGGCACTCGCAGCAGCTATACCTTTTGGTTCGTGAAGCTCTGGGTCCGTCAGGACATTGTGTTCGACATTCGCCAATGGTCTTCCTTTCTAGTACTGAATAAGTGAGGGGAATTTTAGGCTCCCCTCGGGCCACTTAGTTTTCCCGGATCACATCACCGGTTCGACTATTAGTCTGGATTACGGAGCCACTTGGATGTACTCGATAATCAGTTTGGCCTTACCAGCCGTAAAGGGACCAGTAGCGACCGTAGTCGTAAGGTAAGCATCACTGGTGACCAGAGTGGTACCAGCAACCTGAGCGCCGTCACAAACAACCGCGAGATCAGCAGCCAAGGCCGCCTTTGCGATAGTGACGTCAATGCCATCGGCATCGAGAGCAGTACCAGCCAGAACAGCAGTACCAATGCTCAGGGTAGTCGCGCCAGCCGACGTGAAAGCAGTTTCCACGATAAGCGACGCCTTAGTAATGTAGGAACCAGCGGGGATGTACGCATCCTGATCGCTGAAACCATTGTTAGTGCCGTCATTGTTCAGATCGGTAGTAAAGGTCGGAAGATCATCCCAATTGAGATCGACAACCATATACTCCTTAGGACCAACCTGACCCGTCTTAGCCATAAGAGACTGAGTTTCACGGGCCTGATCCTGACCAAACCGAACAGTAAGGCCGTCATCATTCTGCCATTGTGCCATGTTGTTTCCTCCTTACACGCTGGTCTGTGTCGGGACGACAACCATGTTCTCCGGTCGGAAGAACGCAAGGCCGTACCGAGCAGTGGTAACGAACTCATCGCGCTGCTTCTTCATGTTGAACTCAGTGTCAACCTGAGGCATCTGACGCCAAGCACCCTTAAACGGAGAGACGCCCGGAGCAGTCGAGAAGAACAAGTTATTGGCAAAGCCAGAGATCGCAACGGTCTCCAAGGTCTCAGCCGGATTGACTTTAAGGTGGTTACTCTGCCACACATCAAAGCCATAAACGTTCTTAACAAACTTCATACCGGAAGCAATACCATCCGCAACAATGCCTTCCCATTTCGGGTTGTTTGAAATGTTAGCAAGGTTGGTTTCGGTATTGAGCGTGAACTCCACCGAAGGATCAACGATGGCAATCAAGTTAGAGTCCGGCACATTCGCCTTCTTAAGCGAAAGACGTGCGCGAGCAAAATCCTCAACCGCAATCACGTTGCTGGTACCGGTTCCGACAAAGCGGTGCTTCTGACCGTTAATGTCATTGGTATCAGCAGCAGTCTGACCATCAGGTGCCAACTTCAAGATGTCCCCCTCAAGGCGAACCATCAGGGCGCGCTCCTGCTCAGGAACAAACCGAGACATAAGCTGATTTGCGTAGAACAAATCCTGCTGTGCCTTACGGGTGATATAGTTACCACTCGACAGGTACTCGGTGATCGTGAACTGGAATTCACCAGTATCAAGGGGACGGAAGACAATATCTTCATCCTCTTGGTAGTCATCAACGTCGCCGGTGCCGATGCTAGGAATGGTAAATGTATCCCCATCAGGGAAATCAGTCATCCAATCCACGTACTGCATCGCCATCAACTCGTCGCGCAGAATCTCCTTAAGCTCGTTGGACCAAACCTCAGAGCGAATAAGGAGGGAAGAGTTAGCTGTAGTGTGCATAATCCACTACCTCCATCGTTTACGAGTTGTTGCCATAAAAGGCGGAACCCATAGACTCTGCGTCTTTCATCATTTGCATCTGAACCTTGGGGGAGTAATACATCCCCTTACTTTTCTTCCGCAATTCTTTGTAGTAAGCAGCGTCTCGGACTTCGCCGTTCTTGTGAGTACCACTCTCTGAACGCTGGGGATTGCCAATCAGGGTTGGGTTATCCTTGTTAGACTCACCAATTCCTACTAGCCGAGAAAATGCCTTCGGGTTCTTTGAAGCCAAATCCTTAATCTCATCTATCGACATACCAACTTCAGCAGCCCGTTGACTAAGGACTCGTGCAGCACCATCGCCGTACTTCTCCATCATCATCCGGTCTGCTTCCTCAAGATTTTTCTTAAGGCTGGCATTCATGTCACGTTCACTTACGTGGTCTTCGATTAGGGCCTTCAACGCCTCTGGTGCCATCTGATCCGAGCTGGTGTCGTTGGGATCGACTACAGGAGTTATGTTTGGGTCCTCGACGGGCTTTACGTTTTGGTTACGTACAAGCTCCATCAGTTCGTCTAGTTTAGCAGACTTCTCCATGTCTTCCCTTAGTTCAGCATTCTGCCGTTTTAGGTCTTCAACGAATTTGTCTGCTTCAAACTTACCTTTGGCAAGAGCCTCAGGATCGTTAAACTTCTTATCTTCTCCGACTAGATGATCAAGATAACTTTCAATGATCTCGCCGGTATCCACCGGGTTAGGTGTATCAAAAGCGGACATGTGGTTATGTCTCCTTAATTAGTTTGAGAACCTCTTGTAAGGCTCGATTGTAGCCGTTCATATCGGCTTGGTAGGAGGACCAAGAGGCTCTGTCGTAATCAGAAGCAGAACTCTTTTTCTCTTTCTTGGCCAAGATATCAGACAAACGTTTAAACGCATTGTGAGCTAAAGCGATATCTTGTTTTACCTTCTCTCTTTCTTCTTCATTCTTGATCCCACTGAACCAAATTTCCTGCATACTATTAAGCCCTTTGCCGTCTACGGGGTTTCCGTCGTGGGGTAGGTTTAGGTGTAGTAGGATTCTTCTTACGCTTCTTGTTGAGCAGTTCAATATTAAGCTCAAGCATAGTAGTAAAAGGCCTACGTTTCCTAGGTGTTCCTCTGACTGTCTTAGCCATTAGTTAATCTCCCAATCACATTCGCGTTCACCAAAGGAGTTGTGTCCAAGGATAGACCTAGCTGCATCTACGTCATTGGTAACTAAGTAGTCTATTGTCGGGTCCTCCAAAAGAATTGGTGAAGCACTGACACAAAAATCTCCGGGAACGCTACAGGCCGCGACGAAGACGGTCAGCAAGCTCATCAGGAGTAAGTTTCTGAATTTCATTGTCGATCTCTTTTCTGGTTCTAGCAGCCTCGACATTCTCTTTCAGTCGTTTATTTTTAGCAGAGCTAATGCCCCACCTGCGGGCTACCACTATAAGTCCACCCACTATGGTGACACCTATTAAAGCAACTACCCAACTAGCCATGTTTAGGCAATCGGCTCAGCGGTCACAAAGCGGAGGACCACATTAACCACAGCCATGATACCACCAACAAGTGCCAACTGAGTTTCAGCATCAAGCCCAAGATCAAGACCAAAGGTAGTAGCAAGTACCGCAGCAAATGCGACGACATTAGCCCAAAGGGTCTTCGAGGCCCAAAACGGTTTACCAGTTTCCATAATTAAATTCCTTCTTCAATTGCTATTTGCTTTTCTTCTTCACCCTGCACCTCTGCTTCATTCGCAAGGCGTGCAGTCTCTTGCTGCTCGAAGATAGCGATATTGTCTCCGAACATATCTGGTTCATCAAGCTCGGTAGTTACAACTCTAGCAAATTCTTTACCACTAAGGTGGACACCAACTGTCGGGTCTCCTTTCATACCAAGCAGGCTCTGAAGGTTCTGAAGACGCACAGCCCTTTCAGCAAAGTGTCTAGAACCAATCGGGCGCAACTTACCACGTGCAGTGATATCCTCTCGTGTAACCTCTTGAAACAAAGCAATGCCGGTGTCCTCATCAAGGATACGAACTAAGTCGCTTTCGTCAAGATTACGTCGTCCCACCTCAAGCATATCATTAAGAAGAGGTTCAAGGAAGGTGCGCTCAAAGTGATGTGCCTTGTGTTCAAAGATACGAGACGCACCTCGATCAAGGGATGCTACTTCGAAAGCTGTCTTTTCTCCGGGAGTACGAATACCCATTGCAGATCGTGGGGCACCGGCCAGTTCTTCCATCTTATTACTGAGATCAACTATCTGAGTATCGGAATTTAAAACTGTTACATCTGGGTGCAGATAGGTAACGTTACCTTCCTCACCGGCATAAATACGTTCACCCGGTTCATCGGTAAACTCCTGAACATCGCCTTGAATAAGTTTCTGAGGAAATACAGTGTGATCCCACGCATCTGCTTTTAGGTTTTCAAGGTGGTCAATACGATACTGAAGACCAACAAGATTCTCTAAAGGACCCATACCGTAAAGATTATCAGGCCTTTGTCTCCACCCCGTGTGTCGTATGGCAGCCGCCCCTAACCAAGAAGGGTTAGGAACATTACGAAGAACACGGGACCTATCAGCAACGGTGATGATGCGGTTAAGCTGTAGTTCCCCAGTAATGTGGTTGTAAAGATCGCCGAAGTAATGAAGCAATTCTACCGAACCACTCTTATAGTAATTAGTAATAGAACTGAACCCATCAGCAATGTAGCCATCAGCCTTAAGAACTTCTGCATCCTGAGACAAGACGCTACCCCGGACTGTCATCATTTTCTCAAAGGCACCCTCCAACCATTCATTGGAAGGGTCTTGATCTATCTTCTTCTTCAGGTCTGCTACAATAACAAGCTCTTTGATAATCTTGGGAGAGTCGTCAAAACTATCTACTACCGGATTGAAGACAATATCATAAGGAGAAATGCGGCGAAGCTTTGGCCCTACGTACTTAGTCACAAGATCATTGTTACCAAGATCAATAAAGTCAACTATGTTTTCTACTGTACCAAAGCAATTTCCCGTATCGATCCAATCAAGGATATGGCGAGAAACGGTGTCAACAAAATTACTCTGCCTTGCTTTTGTTTCTACATAGGCTTGGATAGTCGTCCGTTTAGACGAAGAATTGCTTTCTTTATCATCCCCCAACCATTTAAAATAAGCACTATTAGGAAAGATGGCAGCGAAATAATTAGCGTGGAGGTTATCCCTGATTTGTGTTAGCTTTGGTGTAGTGGTACTATTGGCCCAAGGAAGACGAGCATTGGACGTAGTACGTGTGTCAGTAGCAAAGAGATAGTTACGGAGTTCCCTCCACTCATCTACCTTCTTGTCACGGAAGACAACCCACTCACGCCAATGGTTCCCAATACTAAGGGCCTCACTATCCGCGCCGATCTCTTGGTCTATGTCAAGGACTTCAGGCACTAGTGTACTTTCTCGTAGTTGGTTTTAGTTTAATTGGTTTCTTTTTTGGAGTCGGTTTTTTCTTAGCCATATTAAAAGGCCCTCCCACCAAACCGTGGATGATACAGAACGTTGTCACTTGCCATTCGTTTCTTTCCTATATTGGAAGTAGGCTTAACTGCTATCTCAATTGCTGAAGCTAAGGCATCTTTAATGTCATCGTGGGGCGGGCGATGTGCCACCAGTTCGTCCTCAAGCACTTGCCAGTTGCCACCCCTGTTGTGATAGACAGAAAGGTTATCATATCGTGGTTCAAGGATAGCAGCTATCCGTTCTTCTTTTGCGCCGTCGTAACGATTGGGGCGGTACTCTTCTACCTTCAGGGCGATCCCATTAGGTTTGAGGTAAGCCTCCTTAAGTTCCTTCACAATGGCACTTTGTGCAGACGTACACTCGGCCCTTAGTTTACGGAATGACCAACGATTCATTAACTGAAGAATGTGTTTATAGTAATCGGAAATACGGTCGGTCTTAAATCTATCGATATCTAGGACGTAGACGTTATTCTCTCCGTCAATCCCGATGACAACAATAGCAGTATAGTCAGCCCGTCTCTTAGTGCTAAAAGCAAAGTCAACTGCGGCTACAAGATTGAGGCGGTTCCCCTTGTAGTACCAGTATCCAGCATCGAGAAGAAGATGGTTTTTGTCGTAGTACTGGAACTTGTCATAATCAATAGGCCTTTTGTCAGGATCGGTAGGATCATTGTAGTACTGGGCGCGGTACTGCATACGATCTAGGTACTGACCTCGCTTCTTAGCTAGAATCTTTTGGTCAAACCCAAACCACTTACCATCTGAGCGTCGTTGCCGAGGCCACAGGAACATGCCACTTCCATCCCCACGATCCTCTACTTCCCGTTGAAAGACTTCGTAGATAGGTTCTTGTGAGACAATCTCTCCTTCGTTGTCGTAGATATCCTCAGTCATCTCTGTCATATCGTGGTAAAGATCACGAGGGTCGTAACGAGTACCGACTACTTTCTGCTCGGCCTTTGCTTCTTCAACCGAAGCTAGTAGGCTGTATTGACGCTGTACTTTTCCTCTACCATCTTTTGTGTAGGCGTTCTCAAAAACCACGAGGTCATCAAGTACTGTGAGGTCACAATGAAATCCAGTAAAGGACGTGGTAAGTCCTCCGACCATAATGGATGGATCACGGATAAGGTGTTCTCGTCTAGAGGGGTGGTCGAGGGAGATTTCACTTGATGTCCATTTCTCTCGTTTACCTTCTTCTGCATGGATGTGGTTTGGCCAGTACCTGCGATGAACTTCGCTTTCGAAGATTTGCTTTATGAAGCCTAGCTGCTTTTCTGCCAAGTTCGACGTACTTGAAATAAGAAGGACACGCAGGATAGGGTCCCGGGTCAGTCTCCATGCAGCGTAGAAAGCCACAAGTGC
>Ga0255048_10001114_pt1 | contig 19439 bp, 31 predicted proteins | sample JV7_2_2_MG_FD_183619 | JGI IMG/M metagenome (GOLD analysis project Ga0255048, IMG submission 183619) | Seawater microbial communities from Jervis Inlet, British Columbia, Canada - JV7_2_2 | ecosystem: Environmental > Aquatic > Marine > Inlet | place: Canada: British Columbia | collected 2016-10-06
AATCTTTCCATAATGACTACTCCTTTATGTTACTTACGTGTTTAGGTTTGTCCCGGTCCAGGATGAACGGCTTGCGAAACTTATTCGCGAAAAAATCAAAGATGTCTTTCGCAACAAGAATAAGCGTCAACAGCGTTACCGCGATTCCAATTAGTTTGATGATTGTCATTTCATTAGTTCCTCTACCATTTCAATTCGTTTTCCAATCCATTCCAGAACAGGAACGGCGATACTATTTCCAAGCGCCTTATACCTATGAGAATCAGCACATAGGGAATCATACTTGGGAAGCTTACCAAATCTTATATCAGTGTATCCATCAGGAAATCCCTGAAGCCTTTCACACTCTGTTGGTGTAAGTCTACGGACTGACATGCCTTGATTTAGACGCTGATTTTGTGCAAATGCAATCGTGTGAACTGGAAGGTTTGCATTCAACGGCAAGGAAAGATTCTCGGCCGTATCAGGATCTTGGCGAGAATCAACACACACAAGCATATTGTTTTCTGCGTCTTGTTGTGTCGCCGAACCAGATGCTTTACCATTGCTGCAAAGAGTTCCAACAACTAGCTTAGATTCATCAGCAGTTCCACGATCTGAGTATGGCCTGGTTGTCAATGGCTCTATAATTGCAGTGCTTACTTGATTCTGCATCGGCCCGTTTTTACTTCGACCTCCAGAAGGGCCAATCTCAAACGCTTCGGTAGATTTCTCCCCCGCTTTTCCGCTCTGTTTAGGATTCCCTGACATGCTCGGGCGCTCAAATAGAACCGCTGCGGAAGGTCTCCAGTCTCCAAGATATCCGACAACGAAGATTCTACGGCGGCGCTGTGGTACTCCGAAATATTGAGCGTCAAGCACTCTATAGGCGATACCATACCCGCATTTTTCCAACTCACTGGTGAAGGCTTCAAAATCGTTCGTTTGGACTCCGCTGTCGCATGATCCACAGCTACACTCTTCACTATGCGTTTCATCTGACCAGCATGAAAAACAACCGGGCACGTTTTCCCAAACCACCCACCGGGGGCGAACTTCCGAAACAAGTCTAATGAAGTGCCTTGCCAGCCCAGAACGCTCATCATCCAAGCCTTTTCTTTTTCCGGCGTTACTGAATCCTTGACAGGGGGTTCCTCCGAGAATAACGTCAATTGTTCCATGATACTCCTTTCCGTTTATTTTTGTCATATCTCCCAAGTCCGGAACGTTGGGATAGTGATGCTTCAATACTGCCTTGGGGTATGGTTCAACTTCAGAGAAAAATACAGGATCCCAGCCAGGCCAAGCTACAGAAGGCGCTTCTATTCCGCTACATATGGTTGCATAATTCATTTACTCAGTGCTCCGTAAGTTTTCTTGCCATCCGGGAGAACGTAGCAGGCCACGCTTACCCAGATGAGAAGGATGAAGGGGATGGCGGCGACTATTGGCATGTTAATAAGTCTCCAAGATACGAACATCAGTATGAAGGCGGTCAAGATTCCGCAGGTCTTCAATGTGAAGGCGATTGAAGTTAAGCGATCTGTTTTTCGGCGTATTCGGGACCGACTTATAGTGGTCTCCGCGCAATACAAAGATAGAGAATGGATTGCCTATCAGGCAAGAGGTTTGCTTTACTTTATTCATTGGATGCTACTCCTTGGTTTGTGTTAAAATCTAATGTTAAAGTAAGCTCAAACTGTACAATGTCAAGTGCCCGCAAATGTTTTTGTCAATCTTTTTCTTGACAATCAACGCGTTCTTGGCTATGGTGGTAATACATTTTAATTATATCTGAACGACAATGTTCACAGAGGTTTTATTATGTATCAAGGCTGGGAAAGCCAGTCAATTCAAAGTATCGGGGTATTTCAGTATGGTAGAAAGCGAGGTTCATAGCCTTGTCGTCGGCGGTTCAAATCCGTCCCCCGTTACCAAACCGCCGAGAGGCAGTTGCAATTATGTTTGGGGTCCCGTCTTCGGGCGGGGTAGCCTTTTTCATAGAGTTCTTTCAAAATTGGGCGCGACATGACTTCGACTGTTCAGTGGAAATCATAGTCACATGCCGAGGATGATAGTTGGCCTCGTTAATCGTCTATCAAACAAATAATTGCTAAACCAATTATGTTCCCAGGCCAGCAAATGCTGGCTGTAGCTTAGTCACAGATTGAGCTAACGTTTTCGCCATATTGAACGGTTGTCAAATTGGTAAGGGGTCGAGCACGACCTAGGGCTATTAACGCTCATGAATAGGGCGAAAGTCGTAGTGATACGCAGCACCCTCACAGTATGGTGTATAATATCTGTCTGTTGCTGATAGTGAGACAAACCACATTGGCGTAAAATTAGGTTGCAAAAGCATGTACAATGACGTGATGGAAGTTTTGCAGGACCCGGGTTTGATCCCCGGCGCGTCCACCAAGACCAACGATCTCGGTTAAATTCCGAGCAAGGGACTAAAAAACCCTGTAGCTTAATGTGAGAGCATTGGTCACGTGCTTTCTTAGCTCAGATGGTAGAGCGTTTCCTTTGTAAGGAAAATGTCCACGGTTCGATCCCGTGAGAAAGCCCCAAAATTCCCCGGTATCCCATATCCAGGCCGTCCATTATTTAGATGGGCGGCTTTTTCTTTGATCGTGTTGACAACCGCGCGGATTCGATTATGGTAGTGTCAACTAGCGAGGTCGAAGTCGCTGAGAAATTTTTATGCTGTTCAGGACTGGCTTAACCGCCAACTTCGACCCTGGGCGGCATTTTTTATGGAGTAATTACCATGACAGACAACCAACTCATCCCCCTCAACACCACCGGAAATGATGAATTCCCCGTAAACGCGAGAGACTTGCATGAATTCCTTCAGGTAAGCAGCAAGTTTGCAGATTGGATATCGCAGCGAATATTCGACTATGAGTTTACACAAGGTGTTGATTATGAGTGTTTTTCCAACGCAAGCGAAAAAGGCGGCCGACCTCGAAAAGAGTATGCATTCACTCTGTCAATGGGTAAAGAGATGGCGATGCTTGAAGCCAATGAGAGAGGCAAGCAGGCTCGTCGATACTTTATCGAATGTGAGAAGGGATTGAAGAAGCTTGCAGCACTTCCAGATTTCACCAATGCAGTCGAGGCAGCTCGTGCGTGGGCCGATTCTCAGGAAAAACTCATAGAGTCTCAGCAGGTTCTTGAAGCACAGATAACGCATATCAAGGAAATTGAGCCAAAGGCAAAGTATACAGACGACGTACTGGCAAGCAAAAACTCATATGCAACAACTGTCATCGCCGCACAACTCGGAATGTCTGCCATAAAACTCAATCGATTCCTGGTTGAAAAATCAGTCCAGAGAAAAGTTAGCGGGTGTTGGGTTCTTTGCGCGAAATACCAGAGAAAGGGATATGACGACATTTTGACCGGAACCATCGAGGGATCAGAAAGCTGTAGATCCTACAAACAACTTAAATGGACGGAGAAAGGGCAGAAGTTCATTGTTGATCTGTGGAATAAGAAGTAAGCAGTCTGAACTATCCTATCCAGGTTTGAGAGAATTGTATCTAATATACTGAAAATCCCCCAAAATTCAAGCAATTCCTCTATTTTAAGATCGACAGCCGAGGCGGAATCGTCGAAAAAATTTGCCCAAATTAGCACATGTTAAGACGGACTTGAAAAAAGACACCGAAATTATCGATAATGATAAACGATTATCAATAGCGTCTCACGTAGTGAGAAAACAGAGGGAAATCCAATGTGTACCTAAAAAAGCCGCCTCAAGCTTTTACACTCAAGGCGGCAAATGTTGTTTACTGCTAATCAATCAGCTATATTTTCAATTTATTAAGTCTATCGATTCCTTCTTTTGCACGCTTTCTTACATCCTTCATCATAACATGCTCTACCCATTTACCAAGCAGCCATAATAGTGGTATAACAATAATAGCAGGTACACCAATGCCGACAACATATAACATAATATCACTCATAGCTTTCCACTCCCTTTCTTCCGCCCGCGTTTCCTTGGCATGCTGTCCAGTGCGAGGTGTTCAAGTTTCGTTAATTGGCGCTGTCCCTTGCTGATACGGTCGTAGGTGCTTTGGCTCCAGCCTGTAGCCTTAAGCAGCTCTGCAACCGTCATGCCGAGGGCCGCGCGGTATTCCTGGATTGTTTTGCTCATGGTGATTTCCAATGCAGGCGATCCACAGTTGTGGCAAGTTCTTTTATTCCTTGCTGGTCATTGGAGTTCAACCCAATACACCCAAGTATCTCTCTTTTTCTCATTAGGTGTTTTCGGCCTTTTGCGAGCCATCCGTGCGACAACATATCGTCACTCACCATAACTATAAGGTCTATGGCGTCAAGCCTACTGCATCCCTCGTGGTTAATCACCTTCGCAATTGTGCGACTCTGGTCGTAATGCGACATAACATCTCCTTTACGGCGATTACCCGCGCCGCTCGGGGTTGGGTGGAGTTATTTGACTGGCATCGCGTCTACAATGGCCTGAGCTTCCTTAATCTCCCCGTATGTGTATTCGTGGTCATGTGAAAGGGTCAATGCTTGCGCCGTTAGAAAGAAGAATTCAAATGAAGGTGTGTGTCCTTTCATGATTACGCCCTGTTCTGTTTTGAAAGTCCGTGCGAAGTCTGCCATTTCTGCGAGTTTCTTAACCATCTTGCGTTCTCCTTTGGTTGGTTTAAGTTCTGATAATAACGTACATTCATTCTGAACGCATTGCAAGGGGTTAATGCAAGATTATTTAATTTTATTTCGTCTCAGGGTCAAAAAAGAATAGTTTGACAGATCGGCGAAATGAGTTATTATAGTGATTAAACAAGCCAGACGCGCGTGACGTGCAGAGCGGATAACCCAGGAATAGTATGTATGGCCAGAAAGAAACCTAAGATAGACCCATCGCGGCGGAAGTTGACTGATAAGCAGCGGAAGGCGGTGGAAGAGCGAGCTAAACCCGATTGCCCTTCTAATGTTGCGGCGTTGCGACTCGCTTACCCCAAGGCACTAGGATGGAGCCCCAGCACCCAAGCTCAATACGCGAGCGAACTATTTAACAAGCCGAATGTTTTGCGCGCCTTGGAAAAGGAAATGGACAAGCTCCGTAGCAGGGGGCGAAATAAGACCGCCTTATCCGCGCAGAGGGTTATCGACGAGTTTAAGTATCTCGCTCTTGCATCGATTACGGACGTTGTTCAGTATGAGAAGCGGAAGAATCGTTACGGCGTGGACATCTACGTGATGAAGATCACCGAATTTGATAAGTTGAGCGACGACACCAAGCGCGCGATGAAGAAGATCAAGATCCGCACGAAGCCTGTTAAAGAAGGTGAAGGCGAGGAAGTAACCTGGCACGAGATCCAGGAGATCGAGTTTGAGCTCTACGACAAGCAGAAGGCTCTTGACTCACTCGCGAAATACTTTGATCTCTACGTTGAAAAGCTTGAGGTCCACCACACCGGCACGATCGGGCATGTCCACACGACAGTCCAGGAGATGCGCACCCTATTCGACGCCATGACCCCAGAAGAACGCGCAACGCACCTGGACAAGCTCATGGGCGATATGACGATTGACGTAACCAATGAGCATAAGGAGTAGCACGATGAGTATCAAACTAAACTATGGCGATCTGTTTATGCTGGAATTGAACGATGATGTCTACACACGCATAAATAACTGCAAGAGAGAGATACGCATTTCCTTATTGCCACACCTTGCAAAAGGTGCGTGTGTTGTCACCAATACAGCAATGAATGGCGGCGGCCAATCTTATGATGGCGGATATCCTGACGGTTATCACGTGTATGCAGAACACATGGACACCGGAACGAAATTTGATTTCTATCAGTCTGGCTGTTTCACCTGCATGATCAAGAACAGAAAGCCAATTGGCACCGCGCGACAGAAGTGGGTGGTTGACAACGACGCAGGGGGTGAGTGATGGTAGAACACACAGATGAACAAAAGCAGGCATTTCTTAATGAGCTGACGGAGCTATGCAAGAAGCATGGGATGCGTATTGATTGCACCTGCATGGAGGGAGACCTTGTAATTGACGATCTTTTACGCGGAAAGTACGTTCTCGGTTCCTTTCGGGCCTGCTGCTCTACCCGGTAGTCAAGAACATTATTGAGAAGAGGAAGAGGAAATGAGTTGTGCTAAATGCGGGAAACCGACAGTCAAGGCGTTAATGATCGCGAATAAGCTTACTAACTTCTGCGGAAAACATTTCAAAGAGGCCAAAAAGAGAATAGAAAAGCAAGAGAGGATGCGGAAGAAATGATTTACCTAAAACAGCCAACTGGCATAGGATATACAGAAGTATATTTAGCTGTGTCGCATGGATGTCATGAATTAACATGCGATAGCTGCGACCTTCGAGGTGATTGTCATCGCCTATTTGAGAACGGAATGAAATGCGATGCTATTAAAAGAGTGCCAAAACATCGATGGGCGCGGATTGGTGATGAAGATATTAAGAAGATGAAGGAAAGCTAAATGACCGACGCAACCGCCTTCACGAAGTACCAGGACCGGCTCAAGCACTTGCGCTGGCTCGCTCCTGTCCAGAAGGCGGAGGTCAAGAACCAGGCGGCATTGTCGTGCATGCAGAGCCAGGCGAGACAGTCCGGATTGCATTTCATGGAGTATTGCTGGCAGCAGCCGAATAACCCGCTAGTAGTTGGCCGGCACACGCGAGAGATCAATACGATCCTTGACAAAGCAATAGAGAATTTCAGGAATGGCATATCGAGCTACATCAGTATCGCGGTTCCATATCGTCACGGCAAAAGTGACGCTAGTTCTCGCTTTCTGCCTGCAAAGTTCGTCGGAGAGTTCCCGGACGAATCGGTTATCGTTGGCACATATGCAGCTTCGTTGTCGGAGAAGTTCAGCCGGGCGACTAAGCGGATCATGGATAGTGGCGCATACAAAGAGCTCTATGAAACAAGGTTGAGCAAGAAGACGGACAGTGTAAAAGTAAGGGCCCTTGAGAAGCACACTGGAGAGATGATTTATGTTGGTGCCGATGGTGGCGCGACTGGTAATGGCGCATCTCTTCTGGTTATCGATGACTTTTTCAAGAACCGCAAAGAGGCCGAGTCCGAGACGCTGAGAAATAGCCGCTGGGAATCGTTCTCGAATGACTTCTTTTCACGTATCGCCCCGGTTCACATTGTTATCGTGCTGAATACCAGGTGGCATGTTGACGACATCTCAGGACGCATAAAGAATCGCAATGACAAGAAGCATGAAGACTTTGACCCACTGTTTCCAAAGTTCCAGCAGGTCGTATTCCCTGCAATGTATGAAGATGGCACATACCTTTTTCCTGAGAGGTTCAATGATCATTGGTACCAGGTGCAATTCGCCATGCTTGGCGGAGTGAATAGTTACGCTGCAAATTGCCTGCTCCAGGGAGACCCGACAACAAAGGGCGGGAACATGATCAAAACCGAGCACATCAAATACAACGCAGAGATGCCTGACGATCTGTTTTATGTACGAGCCTGGGACTTGGCGTCAACTGAGGAAGAAAGGAATAGCGCGGATCCAGATTACACTTTCGGCATCTGCCTGGCAGTGCGTCAAAAGATCGTGCGTGATTTAATGGGGAAAACCATCCTGAACGATACCGGGGAGCCTGTAAGAATCTACGATATTTACATTGAAGACGGGAAGTATTGCCGGGAAGAAGCCCCGAAACGTGATGAGCTAATCCGTGCGACCGCCCTGGAAGATGGCGCAGAAGTGTGGCAGGGAACGGAATCAGTCGCGGGATACAAGGACAAGTACACGCTCCTGAAGAAAGTTCTCGAAGGCGTTCGGGTAGTGCGGAAGATCACCCTCAAAGGCGATAAAGTTATCAGGGCATCTGTTCTCGAACCTATATTCCTTATGGGGAATGTTTACGTTAACGGCCACCCAAGCGATCCATGGGTTGCAATGCTCATCAAACACATTTCAGAGTTTCCAAACGGCGCGCACGATGACGGAATAGACGCGCTCGTGAACGCTTTCAATCTCGCGCTGCAGAGAGCAGCCGAGGCCGGTGTCAGTTCTGGCACCTCAACGATAAACGGAGAAGACCCACTATGGGGAGGAGCAGCAGTATGAGTAGGTTTCAATATAGAATCAGAGACACGAAGAATGGCGTTTATTACAATACGCTTGGTGAAGGGGTCGCGTTTGTCATGGAGATCGATCCATTGATAGGTTTTAAATATGCAAGCAGCCATATGTGTATTGACTATTCATCTTATCCAGGATTTGAGCACCTTATTACAGAACAATGCACTGGGCTCCAGGAAGATGAAGATCTCTTCTGGTATGAAGGCGATATAGGCGAGTTCGACAATGGTGACCGCTTCGTAATTAAGTGTGAAGACTGGTTAGAGTTTTACGTTGAATGGATTGGTGAGCCTGAATGCGAGAACCAAGCCAGAGACTTTTACCGGATCAAGTGCGCGGAACTCATTGGCAATATCCACGATAATCCTGATCTATTGGAGAAAATCTAAATGAGTTTAACAATAGTTCCCCCTATCCGTCAGCAGATGGACATGAAGACCCGGGAGGTTCGGCTCTGGTTCGACAAGGACACAAGTGTTGCGCCTGATGGAAAGTATCGCATGCTTGGCGGCATGTTCCTTCCGTCAAATGTCAAGAGCGACGACGGGCACAGCAGGATTCGCGGGTATTCACTGGTTGCCGGGCGGAATGTTGACACAAAGACAACCTACATATTCGATGAGACTGAATGGGTAACGGTCGATCATATTCTTGACGACACTGATGGCTCGATTATAGCCGAGGGCGTTGTTACTTGGCTACTCAATGTCTGGAGTAACTACTTTTGCAACACATATTCCCACCGCCAGGATGATGAGACGCTATTCCGGTACCAGATTGATTTCAACCGATGCACGATGCTTCAGCCAAAGACTTCATTTCTTGACGCGGAATGGAATGACGACTCTCAGCCTGTTAGTGTAATCACCCGCGAGTTGACACTTTCCCGCCTTAAGATGAAGCGCAACAGCATCTTAATCCGAGAATTAGACCAATTTCGCGCAACCCCCGATATTGACCCTAAGAACCTGCCTGCAATGCATTCTTTGATGTGCTGTCTTTCAACGCTTGACAGATATTGGCCTTGACATTTATTGTCTATGTGTGTACAATGATTACACAGCGCTTAATCGATGATCATCAATTTCAGGAGTCCATGACCAATGGCCGCAACAACAACAAATAAGCCGGTGTCACCGCTGGCGGAATATCTTATCGATGTCTTATACTCGCGCTGGTCATCAGACCGGCAGGATTTGGATATCAAGTGGGAACAAAACGACTGTACTATTCGCAGGATCCGCCAGAGTGACTGGAAGAAGGATGAGGGGAAAGACTGGAGGGCGAATACTTCAATTGGCGCGGTTAAGCAGAAATGGTTGACCGGTTGCGCGTTGGTGTTGGACCATGTTTTAGAGGGTGGGGTTCTCAATGCAGGGCTGAAGGTCAACGAACTTTGGGAAGACCTGACCACGCAGGAGCATGACGAGCATGCCGAAGACATTGACCATGCAAACAGGCAGATCCAGACGATGTTTGCACTTAGCAAGATTGACAAGCCAACCGTTAAGGCTGTTTTCTCTGCTGGCAAGTATGGTATGGCATGGGCAACTTACTATGTCGATACTGTTAAGCGCGTTGAGTATCAGCCGATACAGTATGAATTTGAAGTGGAAGACCCGGAAGACCAACGATTCGAGCGCGTTGTGCATGAGATCGAGACGCCTATGATTGAGTGGGTGCCTGTATGGGAGATGTTCTGGGATATGACAGAGGACGACATTCGAAAAGGTGATGGCCTTTGTCGCGAACAAAACTTTACGGCGTACAAACTTCGCGAAGCCTCAGAAGATGGCGCGGGATGGATTAAGCCGGTAATTGAAATGGTTATTAACGAAAGCATGACCAGCGATCATGAAGGCGAGGGCGATGACTGTAACTTGGCACCAGGCCGCCGAAATATTGAATACAGCAAGAACAATATTAAATTCCGTGAATTCCGATGCCGAGTGCCGAAGAAGGTCATCCGAGACTACCAAAAAGACTTTCTCAACGAAAAGGCTCCGGAGTTTGATGCAGGGTTCGACACGATTGACGAGACCGATGGAAACGAGCAGGAAATACTGTGCGTCGTGGCAAATAATATGGTCGTGCGATTTCTCCCCGTTGACGATGATACCGACCTTCGCAAGTTCTACCAGGTAAAATGGGAAGACGATCTTGACCATCAGCAGGGCGTTGGCATTGCTGACAATGGATTCCAAGCGCAGGAAATTCTAAACGGCGCATTCAATGCGTTCCAGGACAATAAAAAGCTTTCGGGCGACATTCAGGGGTTTTATAATCCGCATCATTTCAAAGATGATGAAGATATGTCAGTACAGCCTGGCAAGTTCAGACCCTTAGGAACAACTAACAAGCCAGTCCAGGATTCAGTCTACCAGCTCCAGTTTGCCGACACTGGCGAGACACTTATCAGCGTGATCCGACTTGCTCAGGAGATGCTTGACGACGAAACGAATATACCGAAGATGGCGCAGGGAGCTCTTGGCCCGGTAACGCCGAATACGGCCTATGAAGCAAGTCAGATGATGGAGAAGTCGGGGAAATACATTGCCGGCGTTATCCGCAACTTTGATAGCTACTACACCGAGCCTATAACCAACGATTACTTTGAGTTCATAATGATGGATCCGAAGTCAGCAGTTGCCAAGGGCAATTATGTTGCAATCGCGAAAGGGTTCACCAGCTTCCAGGATAAGGTTGTTCGAGTCCAGAAGCTTATGCAGTTAATCAACTTGGTAATGAGCAATGAGACAGTTGAGGGCATGGTTCGCGTCATGAAGTTGCTTGAGGAAGTTCTCAGAGCAAACGACATTGATCCTGACGAGGTTCTTTATTCTCAGGAAGAGTACCTTGCCAAGGTGCAGGCGGAAGAAGAGCGCCAACGGCAGATAGCTGTTGAAGTTGAAGAAGCGAAGAACGACCCAGAGGCCCAGGAACTCGACAAGGAAAAGACCGCAGCCGAGATAGCAGAGATCGAAAACGATGGGCGCCGCAAGGATGAAGAGTTGGAGCTTAAGAAGGCTGAACTATTGATGAATCAACGAAACGAGAACAATAACCAGGAGTAGCACATGCCGAACGAAGAGACCACCATCGAGATTTACAACTACGACATGGGCCACTTTCCAAAGACTCAGGATGAGTCAGACGAGATTGGGCAGCGGATTGTAGCAAAACAGATTCTCGCAGTCAAAAAACTGATCGCAGGTGCGTTTCAAGATGTGTTTCATAAAAACTGGGATGAGTCATTTAAGGTTGATTGTCGTCACAAAGCGATAGGCGACGACAAGGAGATTGTATTCTATAAAAACCGTCCATTCCTGGAACTTGGCGATATGGAAGAGGATTTTATAACGAAGAACGGAACTCAGCACCTGGTAATCAATCAAAGCTATCGGGTACTGTGATGGATCAGCACGACGCAAGAGATCATATGAAGCGATGCAGAGACATCGATATCGAAACATGGTCGTCCAAGGCTATCAATCGTGCGGCGGAGAAAGTTCGCATTTACACCGAGAAAGGCAAGACGGAATGTGAATTGGATCTAAAATACCCCCCAAGAAATCCAGACGACAATACATCTGCAGAGGTTGCTGAGAATCTTGTGAAGCATTTCGAGGCTATCGGATACTCAGTTCAACTGATTCAGAGAACGAACCACATCGGCGCAATTTGCCGGGTTAAATGGTCCGGGAGCAAGCGACTCGATGCATGAACGAAACAATAATTTTGCAAATAACTTGACATCCATTGACATCATGTGTACAATTATTGAATACAGGAGACATTAATTGATCAAACTAGATTCTTATGAACTGCAACAGCTCGCAAACTTTGAACAGGGTGATTTTTGGGCTCTGCTTAAGAAGGTGGTTGGCGCGGATCTGCAGATTTTAGAGGATGAGGTCAGAACATCTCCAAAGTTTTCCGATGAGGATCTAACGGAGGATCTTCGTTACAAAATGGGTGGTATCAACTACCTGAAACGAGTGCTCGAACTTCCAAGTGAAGCGCGAAAACTCATAAAATAGAGGTAAGAACATGCCCTACGTACAACGTATGCTTAGGCGATTTCTGAATGTGGCTCACGTCTGGTTGAAGCCCCAGACCTTCTTGACTGCAACAAGCAAGAAAAAGGTTGCATCCGCATCTATTGTTGTTGGCGCTGAAGCTGCCAATGTAATCAACGTGGCTGTCCAGCTCAAATCCGCAGACGGTAAAGATGTTGCATACCGCGCAGGCATGGGTTTTTACCTGTCCAGCGATGCAGATGGCGACACAATCGAAGCCAGCGGCCCTGACTCATGGGCAATCGGCACTGACGGTATCCTTCTCCCTGATGGCGGCGACAGCCTTATCAGTGGCGTTGTCATCTCTGAAGTCGATGGCGACATTGATATTGATATGACTCATTCCGGTGCAGACACATTCTATCTCAACCTTCTGGTTGACGGCGAAGTCTACACCTCAGACGCAATCACATTTGACGCGACTACCTAATGATTAAGCACGTTCATATTTGTGGCCTATTTCGGGCAGATCTTAAAGGCGTAAGCCAGAAAGACCTGTCTGCGAATGGTGCTGAAATATGGACGTGCAACGATTGGTACAGGTGTTATCCATGGATGATGCCTGACCGCGTTTTTAATATTCACTATGCCCCACATGTCAACGAAAGTCGTGGCCGTTTTCCTGGTAACTGGAAAAAGTGGTATGACAATGTAATTGATAATGGTGGCAAAGTGTCCGTTGTTCAAAAGATCGAAGGCATTAATCCGGACGGTCAACATCTGTTGCCAATGGAATTGCTTGATAAATTCAGCATAAGCAGTATGGGTTGTTCAATCAGCCTTGCATTATGCCTGGCAATACATGAGGGATTCCAAAAGATTACCCTTCATGGCGTTCGCCTTCGCGATGCTGAATACTCTCACCAGATCGACTTTATCAACAACGCGCTTAAGCATTGTACATTGAATGGCGTACAGGTGGACAATCCTTACGCAGAACAATGGAAGGCGAGAGAGGTCAGCAAGATCGATTGGAATAATGTGGTCGATGTTGACTGCGGAAGCCTTAAGCATCTTGTCAGATATTTCAAGCCTGACTTAACAATAACACTCCAAGAGGAACAACTATCATGCCAGACGACATTGAAATGAGCGCCGAGCAGGAAACCGAAGAAGAGATGTCCATCGAAGAGCAGGAAGCTCTTTTTGACCAGGACGAATCGGAATACGACGAAACCGATGACACTTCAACCGACGAGGATGCAGAAGATGAAGAAGCTGCAGACGACTCCGACGACGAAGAGGAGGATGAAGAGTCAGCTGATGATTCAGATGATACTGAAGAAGACAGCGACGAAGAAGACTCTGATGATGATGCCGAAGAGGAAGAAAGTGAAGACGACGATGAAGACCCGTTGGCAGACATCAAAAAGAAAGCCGCAGCACTGAAGCAATCCGAGCAGGATGCCGCAGACAAAGCGACTGCTGATGCAGAACGCGGTAAGAATATGGAAGTAGCCAAGGCCGATGCGCTTAAAGAGTTGTTTGACTCTGATAAGATCACCGGTAAAGATGGCGAAGAAATTGACATGGCCGAGTTCCGAGAAACCTACGGAGCTGAACTTGAAGGCGTAATGGCTGCCATGGCGTTCAAGATGATGGGTTCCACCGTTGAGAAAGCAATGGAATCATCCGGATATGCAAGCAATGAAGAAGTCCAGGCGCTAAGAAAAGAAAATGCAAACATGCAGTTCAAAGCAGAGATCGCGCATGATCACCCTGAAGTCTGGCAGCTTGAGAATAATAAAGAATTTTGGAAGTGGGTTAACGAGCAAGGCGAAGATGTTAACACTCTTGTTGATTCAGGAGTTGCCGCAAATGTCTCAGCCGTGATCGGTGCCTACAAGAAGGCGTCAATCAAGAAAACCAACTCTGTCATTGACAAAAAGGCCACTGCGAAGAAAAAGCAGCACACCGACCTCCATGGCTCCACAGTGAGAACCAAGAAGGGCGGAAAAGGCAAGAAGGCCAAGAGAGGCGGCCACATGTCTGAAGAGGAAGCCGCCGCAGAATTTGATGATTACGAGGTGGAAGACTGATGAGCAACAAGGAAACTCAGACTTTAACCGCAACATGCACCTACAAAACCAAGGTGATTGACATCGAAGCGATGAAGAATGAAACTCGTTGCCCTCACCCCCGTTGCAAGAAAATACTTTTCAAAGGAATACTTGGACCCGGTACCAGAATCGAAGTGCTCTGCCAAGGTTGCAGGAACATGACGATTATTCAGGTGGTTCCGAGTCAATAAATTAACATAAATCACATCTAGTAACTGCCACTAGCCAGAACGCCGTGAGTGTCCGTGCATTGGTCAACCAAAAAGGGAGGCTACCAATGGCCAACTATAACACAAACGGCGATCTGACACAACGGACCGCTGTAAAGGCTGCAAAGCGACTTCTGAAGCGCGCCCAGGAAATGATGATCCTGGAACGTTTCGGGCAGAAAGACCCGCAGCCACAGAACAGCGGGAAGACTCGTACCTACCGGAGATATCACTCTCTGGCGGCTCTTCCTGCAACCGCGCCTTTGGCAGAAGGTGTAACCCCGACCGCAAAGAAGCTTACGTATTCTGACGTGTCGGTTACGCTCGAAACTTATGGCGATCTCGTGGAATTGACCCGCGAAGTGAAGCTCTACCATGAAGACCCTGTTTTCAAGGAAACCTTCAACATCCTGGGTGAACAGCAGGCGGAAGTCGTTGAGCTGATTCGTTGGAACGCGCTGAAAGGCGGAACTAACGTTTTCTATGCCAACAACGTTTCATCCCGTGCAACTGTTGACTCTCCTGCAACTTCTGCAGACCTGAAGCGCATTGAGCGTGGATTTATGCGGAATCGCGCAACCAAGATCACCAAGATCGTCAAGGCCAGTCCAAAGGTTTCCACAGAACCTATCCAGGCTGCATTTGTACTGCTCGGTCATACCGACTGCAAAGCCGACTTGGAAGCTCTTGCCGGCTGGGTTCCTGTTGCCAATTACGGCGACAGCATGAAAGCCATGCCGCAGGAAGTTGGAAGCTTTGGGGTCTATCGTGTCCTCTTGTCTTCTCTCTTTACTTCATGGGAAGTTGCTGGTGCCTCTGGTACTACCTATCTTTCTGGTGGTGAAGAAGTCAGCTCCGCCGCGAATTGTGATGTATATCCGCTTATCGCACTCGCCCGAGATGCCTACGCTATCGTTCCTCTCCAGGGACATGGCGCAACCAAACCGGTTGTACTGCAGCCCAAACCTGCTCCTGGCGATCCTATGGGTCGTAAGGGTTCCGCAAGTTGGACCGCAGATCAGGCATGCTTGATCCTAACCCAAACCTTTATCGCCCGTCTGGAAGTCGCCGCAAGCGCCGTTCCTCCAGATAGCGCGTAACCAGGAGGATTGAAATATGTTAAATCAAATCTCTGGAACCTTCTTCGGTACCGCTGCTGACCTGTATTTCAGTCTCGGCTTCGTGCCTGATTGGGTAAAAATCCGCACTCTTGTTACGACTGACGAGGAACGCCTCGAATGGTCCCGTAACATGCGTGGAATCGCTGCATTTGGCGGTCAAGCTATTGATGATGACGGAGCAATCACTCCTGTCGCCCTCGGTGCTGGCGTTGCTGAATACCTCGGCGGAAATGACCTCGCTAACCTGTCTACCGTTTATCTTGATAAGCGTGCAGATCAGGACATGCGCGATGCCGGTGACGGCGATGTTATCAGTGCTTGGACACTGGACACGCCTGCTAACCGCACTGGTCATTTCAACGCTCCAGTCAATACCGACCATGTTGGTGTTGGTTCACTGGTTCGTATTGGCTACGAAGTTACTGCTCAGAACGAATGGGCTTCCATTGTCGCTCTGACAAGTAACGGCGAAGTTGCAAACGAAGTTACCTTGTCCAAAGCGGTTAAGAGCGGAAGCGTTCTTTCCCTGACTGGCATGGCTGACTTTGTTGGTATGCCCGCTGGCTCAGTAACTAAAGCCGGGTTCTTCCTGGATAGCACTGCTGCAGTCAACATTGACGCGCAGTACTGCATGTTCGAAGCTGGAACCTATAACTAGGTTCTTTCGCCCGGCATCCATCTTTAATTAGGTGGTTGCCGGGATCCTTTTCCCAAACCATAACCACCCCAAAGAGTCTACAGCACAATACAGGAGGCGAAAGACCACCATGACAGCACCCAAAAGACCAAAAAAGAAAAAAGAAGCCGACCGTCCGAAGTCATTGGACGAAAAAAGAACAGAAGAAGCCGCAAAAGAAGAAGTCACAACAGTCGAACCAATTGCGGAGACTGAAGAAGTTGACAAGGACGCCATGATTGAGGTGTTACAGGCTGAAATTGCAACAAAAGAAGAGCAGGAAAAGAAGATTGAAGAGCTTCAGAAAGCTCTCAAGCAGGCCGAAGAAAAGGCCGGTAAATCTGCAAATGTCGGATCTAAAGAATTTAAGACCCGCCCAGACGAAGAAGATAAGAAGAACGGTATCGACTTCTTCTATTTTGAAATCGTTTGGCATCCAAAGCGAAGCGAGTCAGACGAAGAGAATGTCACGCTCGGCGTCAATGGAAAGATGCTCGTTTGGGCACGTAATAAGCCAGCTGTTATCCGCAGTGATTATCTTGAAGTTGCTGACAATGCATTTGTGCCAAAGTTCAAGCAATTGCCTGGAGAAGAGCGCAAAGAAATTGGCGGCCTTAAGCCATACACCTACACAATCAATCGCAAGATCACCAAAGATGAGTATGATGAAGGCAAGAAAAGTGGCGACAAAGCTCTTCATGATGATCTCGCGAACAAAGGAATGTCAGTCTAATGAGTTTATCCACACTATCCGAACTCGAAATCAAGGTAATCCGCGACATGCCAAAACGTCCAGGAACCAACTTGGTACTGGATGCCCTGCGAAGTGCATGGCGCAAACTATTGTTCGAGTCGGAAGTGTGGAGAGAAGACTTAACTGCGTTTGATGCCGTTGAGGACCAGGCCACCTACACGCTGACGCCAAGTGCGGGCGAGATTAAGCGTATCATTAAGGTTGAAATTAATGATAGCGAAGTTTCTGAAGTTGGTTACTACCTTGACGGCTCGAACACACTCACCTTTGAAGAGGACTATGTTCCAAGCGAAGATCTCACAGACGGCATCAAGGTTGAGGTCGCCCTTAATCCGGAGGCAGATGCAACAGACGGTCCCACTTGGATATTGAACAGATTTTACGAAGGCATTGTTGCCGGCGCTCAGAAAGAGCTATACGGCCAGCTTTCCCGCCCATGGTACGATCCCGCAATGTACCTGGAGAAGAAAAACGAATTTTTCACTGCCATTGGCGACGCCGTGGTAACTCGCAGCCAGAAACGAACAACACGTAAGACTGGGTTTTCAGCATGAGAGTAAGCTACAGAGATTTTTACAGATTTGCGGGTAGATTTCGCGCACCGGGAAGTTTGATGCCAGATATTTATGGTGACGCTTTCTGGGCACTTGTTGATAGCGCAGTTATAAAACTTAGCCTGAGATATTTGGGCGGAACTAACTGCGTTAAAGTACGCAGGGACTCAGATGATCAAGAGCAAGATATAGGATTCTCTGGATCGTCAATCGACGCTACAGCCTTAGATACGTTTTGCTCGGGTGCGAATGGCTATGTTAAGACATGGTACGATCAATCTGCAAACGCCTATGAGTTCACACAGGCAGACACGACGAAACAGCCTAAAATATACGACTCCGCAACAGGTATAGTTTTAGAAAACGGCAAACCTGCCCTATTGTGTGATGGTGTTGACGATATGCTCACAGACGCGGGTGGCATGACATCATATGCACAACCGCTGACGCTTTTTGCAGTCTCTAAAATAACCGCTGGCGGAAATAAGTACTTGTTTAGCAGTGGCAGTTTAATCGCGTGGGCGGCAGATGATGAGCGCCGTATCTACGCAGGAGTAAACGTTTTAGGCGGTGATTTCTCGGAAACCCAAGAGGTTTGGTCTGCGCTATACAGTGGGGTAAATTCACTATTTCGCGTAAATGGTACTCAGGTTGGCTCCGGTGATGTAGGATCGGCAGGAACTACAACGAACGCCAGTATTGGAAACGCATCAGCGCCGCTAAAAACAACTATTCAAGAGGTTTTGTTTTTTGATGGAGATGAATCTAGTTCCTTCTCTATTGTTGAATCTAATATAAGCCAATACTATGTAATATAATGAAATACCTCGCGCTCATATTTCTACTGACCGGATGCCAGACACAGACAACGAAATGTCTAGACTTGGCGGAGGCGCAGTATAGAGAGATTGTCAGGCGTAGAGGAAAGGAAAACGCGCAATTATGGGAGTTATCAAGTGACCATCCGGCGTACACATATCATCTACAGGCGAAAGAGCGCAGGAACGGTGTTTGGTATTGGATACCGAATCATTTCTATACCGTTGAACTTTCTAAAACGCCGCAAGGCAAATGTAAACCTATCAAAAAACTGAAATAAAGGAGTAATACTATGAGCGATCTTATGAGAATAGAAGACGGTTATTATGACCGCCTAAGCGTGATGAAGGCTGTTCAAGCAAGTACGGATCTTGCAACGTTTCTTGGTGAATCGCTTACAAATAGCGACTATGGCGTTATGATAAAGTCTGACGGCAGTTTGCACTGTTCTTTTGACGGCACCGCAGCTGATGCAAACAATGCTCAATTGCCCACGGTGTATTCGATTCACGGAAAGAAGTATCTTGAAGATGTCCGCATTTACTCCGCCTCATCACAGGACGTGAGTATTATTCTTTATACCAAGACCGGATAATAGGAGGTCGAAATGGAATGGTTAAAATGGCTCGAAGAGAATTGGATATGGGTTTGCCCATTCATTGTGGCGCTTTACGGAGTTGCCCGCGCAATTGTGGCAGCAACGCCAACACCGACAGACGATGAAGCTCTTAAGAAGGTAAGTCGATTCATTCGGGTACTTGCTGGAATATTTGGGCTTGACATGAAGCAGGGGCGGAAACTTCCAGCGATTATCATTGTTGCCGGCATCGCACTGTCCCCGGGATGCACAACACTCACTTCGATTGGTAAAGATCCAGCAAAGCAGTACAAACTTTCAAAGATCTCCTATTCCGAGGCAGTCACCGTTTTAATCACCATGAAGAAGGCTGGAAAGCTCGACAAAGATGAGACTATTGCAGCGACTCGGGTTATCAAGCTTGGCCGCGAAGTTCTCAGCAAATGGGAAGACGCGCTATTGAATGGGAAGG
>Ga0255048_10001115_pt1 | contig 19439 bp, 12 predicted proteins | sample JV7_2_2_MG_FD_183619 | JGI IMG/M metagenome (GOLD analysis project Ga0255048, IMG submission 183619) | Seawater microbial communities from Jervis Inlet, British Columbia, Canada - JV7_2_2 | ecosystem: Environmental > Aquatic > Marine > Inlet | place: Canada: British Columbia | collected 2016-10-06
AAGAAGAACCTAAGCATAGTCTTGAAGGTATAGAAGGTGGTCATCAGTTTACTCCAGATAATAAAGCTGATGAAGAATCTGATATGATTAAAACTGAAGAGATTATTGAGGAGAGAGAAACTGAAGAAGATACTACGGAAATGCTTTACGGTGTAGATAACGGAGATATAGAAATAACTAATGCTCCTATTAACATACTTGCTAAAGAAGAATCTACTGAAGAAAATGTGTTTGAAAATTTTAAATCAAGTAATAACCAAAGTTCAAGTGAAGAGGAGTCGCCATTTGAATTTTAAAAAAGAAGAGGGAGAACTTAAAAACTCCCTCTTTTCTTAACTCTTAACCCATTAAAAGTTATCATGAACAAAATGAGTTCAAATATAACTAAAAAAATTTAAAAAAACAATAATTATGATATACCTGGTAATAAGTTGTTGGATATTAGCTGCAATATGTAATGCTGTAATGGACACAATAGCATTTAAATATAAAAGATCAATATTCAAAAACTTAAATTCACAATACTGGAATCCAGCAAAAAGTTGGAGAAATAAATATAAAAATAAAATGGTCTTTAATGGACCTGCATTCATAGGTTCAACTACAGTACTTAGCTTCTTAACTGATGCATGGCACCTATTTCAATTTTTAAGTAATAGCTTCCTAGCTCTCTCGGTTGTAATTATCTATCATGAAACAGTTAATCAAAACTTATGGTATAGTCTAGGACTATTTATTATCCTTAAAATGATATGGGGAATAATATTTGAATCTTTTTATAGTAAACTATTCAGAAAAGAAGTATATTAAGCCACATGAAAAATCAAGCAAAAAAAATAGTTAAAATAATAAATGAAACATCTAATGACTATGATGCTGTTGATGAAATTACTGAATTTTTAGAAAAATCAGAAATAGAAACAATAAAGCAAGTTATAGTAATGTTAAATAAAGAAATAAAAATTTTAAGAATTATATGTTATTCAACATTATTTTTAACTGCAATATCAATATTAATAATAGCATATTATGACTAAAACTAATTATAAACCACTACCGGAGTACTTAACAATAAAAGAATCTTCTATTGAAGGTTTAGGTTTATTTGCTACTGCAGATATTCCCAAAGATAAATGGATAGGATATACTCACTTACATATATCAGGTAATAGAACACAAGAAGATTGGGTAAGACTTCCATTAGGAGGGTTTTATAATCATAGTGACACACCTAATTGCTATTCTATTAATAAGGGTTGGTTTAAAGAATTGTATTCTAAAGAAGATATCAAGGCAGGTGAAGAGCTTACTTGTAAGTATGATTTATATAACGTAAACTAAAATGAAGATGAGTGATTTTAAAATAGGAGACTATGTATATCTAAAGACAGACATTGACCAATACAAAAGAATAGTTACAGGCTACACCGTAAGAGATAATAGTGAAAAGGTTGTTTATTTATTAAGTCTTGGTGAAGAAGAAACTTCTCATTATACATGTGAAATAAGTACAGAAGTAGATGTAGTACTTAAAACTACTAATTAAAATAAATAATTATGCCAGATATAAGTATGTGCAAAAATGAAAAATGTAAATTCAAAAAAGAATGTTACAGATTCACAGCTAAACCTAATGAGTTTATGCAAGCTTATGGAGATTTTAATTGTAAAGATAAATCAGGTATAGATACATTCTTTTGGAAGAATGGTATACCAAGTGTTCAACCTAAAAACAAAGAAGATGAGTGAAATTAAAATATGTAAAGCTTACAAAAAAAGCAAACATGATAACATTTGTATAAATTGTAATTCAAATAAAAGTTATTGTGAATATACAAGAACTATTAAAAACAAAGAAGATGAATAACCCATTTAGAAAAGATGAATTAGAACAAATGTTAGAGTTCATTAAAGAGAATCCCCAAGTATTGAATCCAATAGGTGCAGGAGGTAAGATTACATCAAGTCCTTTAGTGCAATACATATTAGAAAGATTGCATGGATTAAACCAAAACAAAGATGAAGATAAGTAAACACAGTATAGTAGGACAGTTCCATATATTACCATTCATTAAGATAACCTATGATAGAACACTCAACGGAGAGTATGAATTCATAGTTGGGTGGATGAGTATAGGAATATCATTATCATTTAAACCAAAACAAAGATGAGTAAGAAATTATATACTATAATAACAAATTTATTTTATACAGGGTTAACTATAGGGTTATTGATGTTAGTTTGGTTTGGATGTCGTGAAATTATTTATGACCTTATTCCAGATAATTATCTTAGGTCAACTTGTACTTTTCTATTATTTATATTAATAACTAATAAATGGTATCCATGGAAGGAAAAGAAATAAAAGAATGCTGTATATGTTCATTAGAATATATAGGTTATGGAAATAATGCTGCACCTGTTAAAGAAGGCAGGTGTTGTGATGTATGTAATTCATTTAAAGTTCTACCTGCTAGAATGGGTAATTTAATGGATATGCTTACTAAAAAGAATGTTGAACCCAAAAAAAGAAATAATGAGTAAAGAAAATGAAATAAAAGTAAAGCATCCAGAGTTTGGACATGTTATATTTCACGGCATAACTCCAAGACAAAGAGATGTATTAGAAAATCTTAGTGATAATTGTATATTAACAGATGATGTTTTAGCTCAAAACAAAATGTTAGGAGACATGCTTAGAGAAAGAGATGTAGAAATAGAACATTTAATAAAAGAAATAGAGAAATTAAAAGGTTCAGGAGAAAACCCTTATATTGATTACTTAACTTAGTAAATGGAAAAACAAAAACTACTAAAAGTTAAAGTACTTATGCTTATTAGCACTCAAATATTTCAAGAATGTTTAGATGAGCTTAAAGAAACAACTGATTACAGGCAAATATTAAAAGGAACTGCAAAAGCATTTGACAAAGAGTTACAAAAATCATTAATACAACAAGTAGCTCCATTATATGATAATGATAAAACAATAGCTAATGATATAATTAATGATATTATTGAATTTGCAAAAGAAAGAGTTAATCAATTAAAATAAAAATATGAATGGGCCAGAAAGAATGATAGTATTTAGTTGGGTATTAGCCCTTGTAGTAATGGTATACATATATTATAAAAAAACATTAAAAGATAAATAGATATGGTAGTAACTTATAATGAAAAAAAACTTTATGTCAAATCAATTGATTTAAGTGGTAAATATGTATTAGCTTCTTATAATGAAGATTATTCAAAACTATTTAAAATAAATATTACAGATTTAGAACTTTCTAAAAAAGAAATTACCAAACTTAAAAAAACAAATAATTACTGATAAAGTAATAAAAAGGGGCTCACGCCCCCTTTTTTTTTTCAGGTGTAACACGGTGGTTTATGTAATTATTTATTATAATGATAAAAGTTTTGAGCTGATGTAACAGGATCAGCAAACTTACCTTTAATACCAGCCATCTTAGAAACTGTCTTCCAAACTTTAGGTGCTTCTTCTTGATTAAAAAACATAGCTCCACTATCCTTTTTATAAAATGAATCTGGATCATCAGTCATCCAACCCGCAAATTTGGTAATAGCATCCCAATAAGCATCTACAGTAGCTCCTTGAGTAACACTTGTTGAACCAAATATATCTAGTTGGCCTCTTGGCGAATAAAAGAATGTATTTTCTTGATTAACATTAAGCATTGTAAGTAAAGCATGATTCTGAATCCAACCCCAAGTATTAAAATCTTTTTCCCATTCATCATCTGTTAAAAAGCCCATAGGTAGTGCACCACTTCTTTTTCTCATTTTTTTCCATTTATCAGGATCATCTGGATCCCAATCCCATAAACCAAATAACATTGTAACAAACATTTTAAACATGTAAACTTTAATTGGTTCAGCTAAAACTCTTATTCCAGCATTTCTTTCTTCTGTAGTTATGTTTCCTAAATAAGCACCATTACTTTGAACAGCTCTTGATAACATCCTTGCAGTTTGCATATAATAACCCATATGGAAACTTTCTAAACCAGGATTCCATTTTTCCTCCATAAGATGCCATTTACCAGGTCTAATAGATGCGTTCTTAGCTGACCATCTATTTAAAAACATTTTAGTAAAAAACTTTCTCATTGAAACAAAGATTTTAAATAACAAATATCTATTGGCCATAGGCATATCCATTTCTGCATATAAACCTTGATTAAAACCAGACAGTTCATGAAATCTATTTTTCCAAGTTTTAAATTTCTTACCACTTATAGCCCATTCTTTTGAAATACCCGGTTGTAATTCAATTTGTTGTGTTTCTTCATTTAATTGCCAAGCATCTAAATAATCAATTTCTGTAGATACACCATCAATAGTTTGAGTTACTTTAACAGTTTTCATCATTGCACCAAAAGCTTCTAAAGTAGCTAAATTTTCAAACCATTTTCTGTTTGAAGTAAGCCATGTAAGACTAGCTATATCACTTGCTAAACTTCTACCTGGAGATTCACCAAACTTATCTGCTTGTCTACCTTGTAGTGGATCAGCTACTTCTAATAGTTGTAACATTAATGGCTTAGAAGTTCTAGTGTAAACGTGCCTACTAATATCTTTATTAACATTTACAGCCCAAGCTCTAGCTCTTACAGCATTAGCATAAGTTATATAATTCTTTTTCTTACCGTCATCATCAATATAAGTTGAACCAACTAATGCTTCAAGACCTAATTGAAATTGAGCACCATAATAATTTTTAAGTGCTGAAGGTACATCTAAAGCAAAGAAAGAATGTGATGCTAAACCTAACAAGTTATTTACAGTTTTATGTGCAACAATATTCTTCTTTCCACCTTTACTTGAAGCAGTCTTTTGTCCTTCCCACCAGGTATCATGTAAAGCATTAACAGCTTTAGATCTATTCTCTTTATTAGGCTCCATTATTAATGGTTCTTTAGGAGCTAATTTTCTTTGAATATCTAATACATCTGTAGGATTTAATTCATTAATTACTTTTTTAAAGGCATGAGCAATATGTTGAGTTTCTTTAAGCATGTTGTGCTGTTCAATAGAAAACATCCGCTTCATCATAGATCTCATAATATTATCTGAAACTTGATCTGAATCTAATTTATATTTACCAATAATAGGTACAGTTCCACCATCAGGTCTAAATGTATTTACACCATTAGTAACTGCCCATTCATCCTCATAACTAATATCTTGATCATAGTTATCTTTAGTGTTTTTCCACTGTGCTGCAATACCTACAATCATAGATTTTAAACGTCCTGCATAACTTTCATCAGGAAGGGAACCTTCTCTAATATAATCATAATTAGATTTCCTATCTCTAGGAAGTTCATTACCTAGTTTTTCATGAGGGCTTAAATTTTCTTCATATAATTTATTATATGCTTTAAATTTATTTAATACTTCTAATTTAATACCACCTTCTTTTTTAAGATTTTTATACCTAGTATTAATGTACTGTAAGTGACTAAGAGGTTTACCTTCATCATCTTTAAGTGTTTTAAAATATTCAGGATCTTCAGAAAACTTAGCATTCATATCTTCTTCTGATCTTGGTAACCATTTGCCATTGGCATCTTGATATTTATCAAGCTCAACAGTATTTGTTTTTTTATTATAACCTGTCATATACTCAGGTTTAACCGTTCTGAATGAATATTCTAAAGTAGGAACACCATCTATAATTTCTGATGTACCATCTTCTTTAATAACCTCTGTTTGTTCAAAATAACTAACATCATTAGGTCTTGTTACACTCCATACATGAACTCTTTCATATATTGGTACTTTTGCTCCAAACTTACCAACTTTAGGATCCCACTTAGTACTAAGAACATGATTTTCATCATACCATTTTTTAAAGTCAGCATTCATCTCTTTATACTTATCTGCTATTGCTGGGTCTAAAAGTTGTTGTGCCATTTCAATATTCATTTCAACTTCAGCATCTTCTCCAAGATCAGCTTTAATAAAGTCTTCATAAAAAGTATTAGCATCAGCCATATAGTATTCAGTAGGAATTTTAGATTGCAATGCTTCAAGATCACTAAATGCTTCTAATAATTTTGATTTAAGAATTGGATCAAGACCAAGAGCCCCTTTCTTTGATTTAAGAAAATTAAATCTAGCTTGATCAACTTCACTAAGTCTAGTACGTCTACCAGTACGGGGATTCTTAGTTTTCATACGCTCATAAAAATATTGCATCTCAGCGCCCTCTTCTTCAGTTAATCCAGATAACTTAACAAATTCACGCTTAGCCTCAATCATATCTTCTTGCTGAGTCTTAATGTAAGCAATAGATTCATCATCCATTTCTGTCCCTACAGGTTGACCATCATTATCTCTTTTACCAGATATAGTTTCATTTATGTTAAACCATTTATCTTCAAATCTAGTTAAAGGTTCAGTCTGAAATTTTGGATCAGCCGCAAGTCTTTTTTCTTCAAGAGCATCTAATATACCTTTAACTAAATTTAATAATCTACCTCTTTCTTCATAAAAACTATCTTTAAGTTTAATTCGTGTATTACCATCTAGCCAATCTTGCTTTAATTTAGCATAAATCTCAGCATACTCCTCTTCTGTTAACTCTAACTTGTTTAATTTTTGTTTTATAACAGCTAATGCACCTTCTAATGCAGTATCAAAAGCTCCAGGAATAGGTTTCCATTCATAAAATTCATTCTTTTTATCTCTCCAAATTTTTAAAGCTTTAGCTACTTCTAAATCTAAATCTTTTTTATCTCTTGCACCAACTTTAGTAGAAAATAATTGACTATAATCTCTCCAATATACTTTTTTTGTTTCAGTTGCTTTTAAAGCTTCAATAGGATCTTTATACTCTGTACTTGCATCAACATCTCTAATCTTAGACAATATAATATCAACCCTAGACTTAGCTATCTCACCTACATTTACATCTTTACCATTAATGTTTACAACAGTATTAAGAAGTACTTCATCTTTTTTATAAAAATCATCTACATATTTTGAATTAAAAAAAGTTTGCAAATACTTATCTGTTTTAGCTGTTATTTCAATATAAGCTTTTTCAGATTCTTTAGTACCCAGTCTTTTCCATTTTTCTTTTGCTACTTCTGCATAATGTGAATATTTAATTAAATCTCTTTTATAATTTTGAAAACCACTTAAAAAAGTTTTTACTTTATATACTTCAAACTCTTCTGTTTCAGGATTAATAAAACCTGACTCATCTTCAAAAAGTATATCTTTAGCTAATGCCATATAATTAGTACGACTATAACCATATCTTGTTAAGACATCATCCATATCATTTACAAAAGTATTGTACTTGGTATGTGTTATGGCTTGTACATCACTATAAGCATCCTTTAAGAATTTACCAAAACTACCTACAATAGGATCAGGATTAGAAATATAGTTTATTAACCACGCATTTGCTAAATGATTATCTTCTTTTGTAGCACCTGCCATAAGAAGTTTAAGTTTATCATCAGTTAAATGATTTCTATCATACTTTTCATTTTCCTCTTCCAATCTTCTTTTATAACTTTCTTTTGCTACACCACTAGACTCATTAATCATTTTTTCTAATCTAGCAACTTCATACTTATGATGTTTTTCTAAAACTTCATTCATAGGATTTACCATATGTATAATTTCAGAAAGACCTTCCGCATATTTATCTAATATAGTTTTATCAATTTCATCTAATGTACTTTTAATACCAGATAATAAAGATCTTAATGTACCTTCACCTTGCTCAGCTCTTAAATTTATTAATTGCTTTTCACCAAATATAATCCACTTTTTCCAAGATTCAATTAATTTATTATATTGGAACATTTGCTTCATAGTTTCTTGATGATCGGGATCATCATATATACTATCTAAATGTTTTTTAATACTATTTGCCATATGCTCCATCTTTATGATATTATTAACAACAGCATTAGCTTTTTTATTAAGATACTCCGCTTCTTCTAAAGCTTCAATCAATCTTTGATTCTTAGGAAGGGCTTCTTTTTCTTTAGTATATATTTTAATATTTAACATCTCTGATAAATAACCTGTTCCTGCTTCATCAACAAGAGTATCTCTCATAGCATCAAAACCTTTATTATTCTTAACCATACTATGAAGTTGAGTAAGTGCTTCACTCATATCTTCAACTATAGTCCCAAGTATTTCTTTTTTACTAGTATCAACAAGTTTTTCAAAATCTTTTGTAAACTTTTCTCTTTTTTCCATATAAGAAACAATATCACTTGCTTCTATTAAATCAGTTTCAATATTGAATTTATCACCTTTTACTAGCATTTTAGCTAAATCATTTAAACTAGTATTTAAGCCTAATTTTTCAACTTTAACTACAGAACCAAATACTTTTCTTAAATATTGTTTAATGTGATACAACCATTTACTAATAATATTTTTAAATTCTTTGGATGTAGCAACACCCGCAGCTTCAGAAATAGCTTCTAATGTTAATCCTTTAACTATTACTTCTTCTTTTATAGCATCCACAACACCCTCATCTTCTATTTCAAAATATTCACGCATGGAGTCATTATAAATTTTATTACCTTCTTCTGTTTCAATAGTAGTTTTAAATAATTTTTCAAATAAAGGTCTGTTTACTGTTTTAATGTAGCGTACTAAAGGGTGAGAAAATTCATGAAAAGCAGTTTCACTAGTAATCATTCCACCAACAAAATATACTTTATCATTAAAATAAAATGCAGGTTCTCCAGAATAGGGATTAAGTGTGCCTTCAGTTATAATTTTAGCTTCTCTTTCAGAAATAATTTCATAAGATGTATTTAATTGGTTAGATAATGCTTCTAACTGATCATTAACAATTTTACTATTATATTTTAACGCGCTAACTTCAGCTAACTCTTGAGGTGTGCCGTATGATAAATATGAATATGAACTATCAATTTCATCCTCTAAACTTAAAGGTGTAAACTTACCATCAATAGTTGGTTTATCAATAATAGATAAATCTCTAGTATATGATAATAAGGGTGTAGTAAATGAACCACTTGAATCTTCTATAAAAGGAACAAAATGCTTAATATCTACTATATCTTTATGTCTTGCACCAATAGCCATCTTAGCAAGAAATATAGATTTCCAATGTAAAAAGTTATCTTTTGTATTAGTATAATTTGTAGGTTTTATTTCAATAAAAAAATCAATATCTATACCAGTACCTTTTATATGGTCTCCTTTTTTATACTTTACTTTAATATCTTTTCCATTATTATCTTTTTCTATAACTGTAACTTTAGATTTATAGAATTCTCCATTAATAACTCCTTGTAATGCAATAATTTTTTCACCAGACGTAAAAGCATTTGTAAATGTAAAATCTGGAAATTGCTTTTTAAATGATTTGAACCAATTATATTTAGGTATAACTTTAACTGCAGCTTCTGCAAAAATAGAATTACTTGGCCCTTGGTAACCCAATAATTCATCTAAAAGAACTTTTTGCTCTAAAGATTTACTAAAAGGTACAGTAAAATCTAAATCATGAATTGATTCATCTATTGTTCTGTAAGTATCACCTTGAGCTCTTAATGCTAAAGAACCTGTTAAATAAAGACCTAAATTTCTTGCAGAATCTATAATGCTTTTAGCTGTAGGGTTTTTATTAACTGTCTCATCATATTCTGTCTTAAGTTGTTCAGCTGATAAATCATAATTGAATATTCTATATTCTTGATTTAACATCTCATGTGCAATATTAATTGCAGAATTAGTTAATCTTATTCTTTGTTGTAATGGAGATTGATTACCAAACTTAGCAAAAAACTCTCTGATCCATTTTAAGAACTTACCTATAACATCTTTAGGGTTAAGCTTATGCCAATCTTCTTGAGTAAATTCTTCTCTTCCTACTTCTTCAAAAGATTTAGGATTATTATACATGTCAACTAATTCTTCAGCTAAGAAGTCTATAATAATTTGATCTCTTACTTTATTAAACCAAATCTTTTCTTCAGGCATAAAGCCATATGCATCATTAATTTGTTTTTTGTATAATGCAAATTTTTCATCATATTTATTCCAAGCATGAATTGTATACTTAATATCTGCTTTTAGTCTTCCATTTGCTTTACCTAACATAATGTAAGCAAAAAATACAGATTCTTTAGTTATATCAATTCTGTTAGGTGTTTCAATAACTTTACTTAAGAAATCTGAACTACTTTTACTTTTCTTTAAGTTATTATGTATAGCTTGAAATTCATCAACAGTAACATTAAAATCTTTTAAAAACCCACTTTCAAGTTTATTAGACAATCTAAATTTACTAAGTCTATCTTGATTGTATATAGGCTCACCATTACTATCTATATCTAAAATACTTTCTCCCTCTACAAAATCACCAAAGTTTTTTCTAAAAGTTGGTGTATAAAATTTTGCATAGTGTCTTAATGCTTCATCCTTGGTTAACTCAGGATGTTCATTTACAATAGCTTTATACAGCTTAGATGTAACTTTATTAAAAGCTTTTACTTCTTGAATTTTACCAGATTTATCTCTGGTTATTTGACATCCTAATCCCATTTTATTTACATTTATCTATTTCAGCTAAAGTTTTCTCAAGTTCATTATTGATAGACTCCTCCATTACTTGGTCTGATATTACTTGCCCTATACCAACATCTTCAGCTATTTTATTAAAGAATTTAGCATTTTTATTAGTAAAGCCAAATAAATCTTGCAATGCTTGTGACATATTACCATAAAGGGTAGATCCAACATACTCTCTATTTTTACCTTCTGTTAACATATATTCACCATAACCAGAACTCATGAAAGCAATCTTAATATCATTATTTTCATAAAGATCATATATTTTTTCCAACTGAGCTTCAATTATTTCACTATTTTCTTTTTGTTTGTCATAAAGTAAATGTGATTTTACATTATCAGTAGCAAACTCTCTAGTATTTAAAAATAACATGTTACTTGTAATATCAATTTGACCTACACCTTCTACATATACCTTAGTATCTACTTGATTACCTTTTTCTACAACAAACATAACATCAGGATTATTTTTAATAGCTTCAGTTACTTGTTTTTTATTACTTGTATTTAATATATATGTACCAAATCCATTATCTTCTAAACCTTTAGCTTCTGGAGGAATAGTTAAATCATATTCAAATTTATAATTTTTATCTCTTCTCAACATAGGATTAGCATTCTTACTATTAAATGAAGCATAAAAGTCATTAAGATAACTTCTACCATGAATACTATGTAATTTCTTCACAGTTGCCTCAGAAGATTCTACTAAAAATGAAGTAAGTTTTTTAAACGGCATAACTCTAGTAGTAGATAACCTATCTGTTACATTTAAGCCTGCTTGTAAAAAACCATATATAGGTAAATCTTCAAAAAACTTTGATATTCTTTTATTTTCAGCAACTGCTTGAGCACTATTACCAGATACTTTTATCTCATTAGGATCAGCTAATTTTAACCAATTTTCATGAAAAGCATTAATTTCATTACTAGTTAACTTTGTTTTTCTGAGCTTAAAGTTTTTATAACCATTACCTTCTTCTACAATCAGTTCTTCTAATAAACCATACATCTTTTCTAAATGTGGATAATCATTTTTAATAGATTTTAAAGTTTGAGCAACAGTATTTTCACCTCTAAATAAGCTATACATATTTAAGTTATTTCTTAAAGCTGTATCTCTTAACCAATTTTCATATACTATTTTTAATAATCTAGCTTTTCTTTCTTTTTCTGTTTCTTGAACACCATCTATAATTTTATATGGAAATAAAGATTTATTTTTAAGAGATTCTTCAAATTCTTCTGAAACAGATTTAATATTTAAAACCTCGGATATAGTGTTATTAGCTCTAAGTAATTCTCTTTCAATTACAAACCTATAATATTCTGAAGCATTTGAACCAAATGCAGCTTCATTAACAGGAGCTACTTCTAATTCATTTACACTATATTTTTTATATTTTAATCTATCAAACTTTTTAAGTTTAGGGTCTATATCAGTTTCAGAATAAGCTTTAAGATTGAATTGTTCTTGAAGTGAAGCTTTATCTAAATATATTTTATTCTTACCATTTTCTTTTACAACAGCAATTCCTCTTTTTAATAAATCTACATCTTCAATATCACTTTCTTCAATAGAAACATCAAGACCTTTATAACCTTTAATATTATTAATATCAAATTCATTAAAATATTCTAAGAAACCATACACAACTAAATCATTTCTAAAGTTACTAATGTATTTTTCTTCTGTCCCAAACCTTTGTTTCATAATAGTTTTATCTCTAAAATCATTATATTTTTCAATTAGAAAATCATTTAGAACATTATCATTTCTAAGTTTAAATCTACTACCCCAAACATCTGTTATAAACTCTTGTATTTTAAATGCTCCAATAGGTGTATCATTAACAAGCGCTTTAACAAGGTTACTAGGTATCATTGTTTCTCCAAGTAACTCGTTAAATTTTGCTTCACTTAAAGCTGAATCAAACAAACTTTGAGTCTTAGTAGTATCATAATTAAGAGTTAATTTAATTTTTGCTATACCTTTTGATTGTTCTTCTATTTCAAGATAATGTAAAAATGCTTTATAATTAACATCATCTGTAGCTTTACCAGAAGCAATTTCATAAAGACTTTTTTTACTGAAAGTTTTATTTTTATTACTATTAGTATTTAAACGTGTAGATACTTCATATATATCATTAGAATTTATTATAATATTACCCCAATAATCTGTATTCCAATATTGTGGCCCATATCTTTCAAGAATATACTTTTTAGCTTCTTTTGAAACTTCACCTTTATTGTCTGCAATAGATTCATTTGCAGGATCTAATGCAGCAATAGGACTAGATAAACTTAATTGTTTATCTACATACTCAAGAATTAAAGGGTTACTTAAGAAATCAACAGCTGTGTCAAAAGGAACACCTGCTTGCACCATATAAAGTAAAACAGGTGATATTATTTTATTACCTTGAACATCAAATATCCAAGCTCCTTTTGCAACATCTACCCAACCATTTATTAATTGTGAAATAAGATTTGAAATTTTAGTTTCAGTTTCAGCATCATGCATTCTAGATAAAGATACAACATCATAACCATCATACTTTACAGAATTATGTGGTAAAAACATTCTGACTTGCTTAACTTTATCTAATTCTTTTTTTGCATATGCAAACATCTTATTAGCTTGAGTTTGCTGGTCTTTAGAAGATGTTTTATCATCTATAACTTTTACTGCGTCATCTCTGTATTTTTGTAAAATTTTATAATAGTCTGTTACCTTTTGTTCTGCTGGCTTTTCTTTAAAACCATAAAAAGGATTCATATGTAAACCAACTCTATTTGCCAATACATTAAAAGTATTATCTACAGCACCTATAGATAATGTCTCTTTACTGACAGAGTTAACATCATGTATATGATTATTATGAACAGAAGTTAATATTTTAGTAGGGCTAGTTATACCTGGAGTCATTTCAACTTTACCACCCGGTTTCTTTTTCCAACCTTTTTCAGGATTATAACCAATATCATTAAGTTTAAAGTTTTTATTCATTTGTATAGCCTTCTCCTTGGCAATACCTGCATCAATAGGCATAATTAAACTAATAAAATTATCCGGATCTTGTTGCATTCTAAGAATATCAAACATTAATTTGTTATCATAAGCTTTAGAACTAATAGCATCTTTAAGTTCTCTAAGATCATCTAATTTTTTAGAACGCTTTGAAAGCTCTTCATTTCTAGCTTCAACTAACTCTTTAAGTTCAGGTGTTAAGTTAACTACTTCATATATTTCTGATCTTATATTAGACATTTGTGATTCTAAATCTTCAACTTTAAGCTGAACAGTATTCATATTTTTCTCTGTTCTATTTAATTCCTTAACAGTATAGTAATTAGTATCTTTTTTATGAGCTGCCTTTGCTAATTCATAAGCATATACAACTTTATCTAAATTATCATATAAAGCATTAAGTTGAGGATAATAAGTTTTATTAACACTACCATGTGCTTCTGTAGATAATTTATCAATCAGATTTTTAATTTCCTCTTTATAGTATTTAGCTTTTTGATTTTTAATTTTCTGATTAACATCAATAGAATCTTGTATTTGACTTTTACTTTTAGTAGATGTTTGAACAGTTAGTAGTTTAACTTCACCATTATTGATAACAATTCTTGGCATCATCATCTGTAGCTTATCAATATCAAAATCGGCACCAGACTTAGCAACAATTTCAGAAGGAGGTATGATTGCAGTACCTGCAGCTGCCGGTAAAAACTCTTTTATATGAAAAAACTCAGTATTATTTAAACCTTGCACGGGAATACGCACACCAACTATTGTAATCATTTTAAGATTTTCTTCATTGGCTCTCCATACTTCATTATTAATTAAAGCATTAAGTCTAGCTAAACTTTGTTTTTCTAAAATATTTCCATCTTTATCTTTAACACCAACTTTTTCACCATCAAGTCCTTTTAAATGTAATAATTTTATAAAGTCACCTTGTAAAGCAATCTTAGCATCAGCTCCAATATTCTTAACAACATTACCGTCTTTATCAAATTCCTGATGGTAACCTCTTAAACCCCTATTACCCCACTTTTCTTTTTCTTCAGGAGTAGCATTTCTAGACTCCGTCATACTTGTTGCAAATTGAACTAATGCCTCACCCTTAACCTTAGCTGTAATAAGTCTAGCATTAATATATGCAGTAAGAACTCTTTCAATTTTTTCAGCACTAGGTGATATAGAAAGATCATATTTAAAGTCTTTTCCTGTTTCATCAAGTTCAATCATGGCAAGTTCATGAATTCCCATATCTTGCCTATCTAATTCTTTTATAATAAGATCTGCAATAAGTTCCATGTTACCTTTACCATTTCTTAAATCACTTAAACTAGACCCCATGCTCTCTAAAATCTCTTCTTTCTTTAGTCTAACATGTTCACGTAAATCATTTTCATATTCAATAACTCTAGCCCATTTAGGAGAAGCTTTTATTTTAGCAGCAGGTGTTAACTTATCCCAAGCAGCCTGTCTATCTTCTAATTTATCACTTAAATTAAAATCAGTAGGTAATCCATCTTCCATAGAACCTTCCTCTATAAGCTTTCGCATTTGAGTAGAAAATGGAATTCCACCTTTAAACTCATTATGTAGATCTATTTGATCTTTTAAATATTCAATGTATAGAGGGTTATTTTCATATACTGCATCTTTTAAAATAACTCTTTCTTCAACATTTTCCCATAATTGAGATGCTTCTGTAGCTCCTTCTGGATAAATTGTTGAAACTTTACTACCTGATTCATGTAAAGCATAATCCATTTTCTGTTCAACTAGGTTATTATGAAATACTTCCATATTAGTACCCTCAATTACATTAGGTACTAATGGCATTAGTGAGTATTTATGAAATGCAGTTAAAGGCATACCTTTTAATATTGCCAATTCTCCAAAATATTGATACTTTCTAGCAGGAAAAAATGTAGCAACTTCTGTTAAAGTTAATTCTTTTCCAGCTATTATTTCATCATATAACTTATCATGTTGAGGAAGCCATTTACCTTGTAATATTGACAACATTTTATATGCATCAAAAGTTATCCAGCCTTGACCATCACCTTCTTCCATATTTTTATAAGCATCAAGTGCTTTTTCAGCAGAAACTTTAGCTTTAGCTGCAGCTTCTTTCTTAGTATACTTTTTAGAATCAAGATACAATTTTGTATAATATTTTGTAAAGGCAGTTCTATATTCTGGTATTAAATATGAATTTACAACTGTATCTCTAACTACAGTTGTATTCAATATACCTTTCCATACTCTACTAAGTTTAGGAAACATTTTATTAGCATAAGTTTGCTTGAAATGTTCTCCAGTAGAATTAAACATTGTTTCGTTAATATAGTCTTGTGCTATAGCATCATTTCTAAATTGATATCCATCTGATTGAACACCTGGATTACGTTTATAAAAATCTTTATACTGAGATAAATCACCAAACATGATACCTAAAAGTTCAACATTATGAATAAATAAATTCATAACATATGATTCAAGTAAAGCTTTTTCTTTAGTTTCTTTTTCTGCAGTTGTTAATTGACTAACTATTCTATTATATTGCTCTGGAGAAATTTTACCATAATCTCTTTGCCTTTTATATTTTATAAGTTCATCTCTAGTTACAGTACTTGTAACTATTTTTCTTTTACTTAACATGCTATTTAGATTACCCATAATAGTATTATCAAAATACATAAGGCCTCCCATTCTTTCTTTAATATTTTCAACTTCAGTTTCTATAAAACCAGCTAATTGTTCATCAATAAGATTAGATAAGTTTTTAGACGCTTTAGTATCTTTATTTAAATATTCATTTAAAGGTACTTTTAAAGCAAGAAGTTTTTTCTTAACACCTTCGGAAAACATACCATCAAATACTTGAAAAGTTTTAGCTCTTGCTTTAGTTTTAACTGTACCATCATCATTTAAAATATCTGTAGTTATACCTCTAACATTAACTTCATTACCAAGTTCAACACTTTTTATTCTATCTATTTCAGATTGAATGTAATTTATAAGTAAATTTTTAACTTTAACACCACCTACACTTAATGTATCATTAGCTTTACTTGGTACTAAGAAATCTGCAGTATCAACATATAAATGATTTGATACTTTATCTTTATCACCTTCTACTCTAATAGTATTGACAGATGTTGATAGTACTGTACTTTTATCTGCAGGTGTAAAATTAGAAGGTTTTCCTAACATTAATAAACCATATATATCTTGCATTAATCTTGTAAACTTATCTGCTTTACCAGATGATGTACTGAATTCAAAATCATTGCTTCCACCCCTAATTAAAATTGTACCCCCAATATTATTTAAGTCAAGACTTACGCCTTTTCTTTTAGGTTGATTTGGCTTATCCATTTCAAATATAGAATTTAACAATGTACTATTATTTGCTGTAAATGAATTTCTAGCAGGATCTAAATAACTCATATAAGGCATGCTTATTAGTTCAGGAAAACTTTTAGCTTTATTAAAAGCTTGAACTTTTTTAGTTAGTGTACTATTTCTAACATCTGCATATCTTCTATTACCATCTGGAGTTTCTTCAGCATCATTACCATATTTATTAGAATACTTATACTCTAAGTCATATATTTTATTCATGTTACTAGCCTCACTTTCTAAACGTTTTGGTTTATTATTTATCTTAGCTTTAGGATAAGCATCAGTTAAAACTTTTACAATATCTGTAATAGGATCTTTAAAAGCTTTAGTATAATCTATTATTTTATCATAAAGTTTATCAGTATTAACTTTATCAATTCCCTTTTTAATAATAATATTATCAGTAATAGGAAATCCTATATCTTTTAAAAATTCAATTTTTCTATCAGATGTAGAACCTTTATATTTTTTAACAATACCTTCTACATCAAGTGTGTTTGCTCCATTTTTGTCTTTTATTATAAATTCACCTTTAGCTGTTTTGAACTCATTAATAAAAGCAAATCTAACTTGTTTAAACGCACCTTGAGCTTTACCAAATTTAGCAGTAATTTTTCTAACTGATGTATTATCATTTAATCTTTCAACTACTTCTTCAACAGTTAATTGATAAGATGGTATGTGAGCTTTATAGAAAGTTTGCCAAAAATCTGTCCATAAGCTCATTGAATTTAAATTATATTTTGGATTATTTACAGGACCTAATTTTGAAAGTACATTGGTTTTAATCCACGTATTTTGATCCTTTTGTTCTCCAACAGCATTTAACTTACTTGCCATTAAAATTGGCTCATCTAAATTTCTTGTTAATGTAATTAAAGTTTTAAATGCAATATTAAAATCAAGTAATTTTTCAAACCCTAAACTATTTTTTTCTATTTCACCTTGTTGATTGTATTTTTTAGCACCAAACACTAAGTTTCTAACTGGATTAGATGCTAATTCTGATATTGAAAATGTATCAGAAGCTCTCATCCATGTATTTTCAAGAGTAAGATTTTCAACATTAGTTGCATCAAATTCTTTAGGATTAAAACTTAAAAAGTCTGATTTTCTTAAATGATATGCAACAACTCCATCTTCAATAACTCCCGTCATTGCATCAACCCAATCTTTAGGTTCTCCAAAATTCTTTATAGTGAAGTTAAGAATCCTCTTTTGATTATTTAATTGTAGTATCTTATTTGGATCAATTGTATTTTTAGTTGATTCAGCAACTACTTCACTAACCGGTTCAGTTATGTCTACTAAAAAAATATTTTCCAGAGCTATTAAGTCTTCATTAAAAATTACATTAGAAGGTATTGGCCCTGCAGCTTTAAACATCTCTGCCATTTCTAAAGAGGTATACCCATTTAAATTTTTACCTTCTGTTGTATAAAGTACATATGCCTTTCTATTAGAGTTTTTCTTATAGTAATCATACATATCTTTTATCTGCTCTATAATTTCAGCTTTAGGCACTTGTCTTTTAGGATCACTCATTGGAAGTTTCCAATCAGTTACAGTTTGTAATGCATAAGATGAACCTTCAGTACCTGTCTGAAACCCTTTAGCTTTGCCTACTTCTACTCTAAGACCTTTACCTTTAATATCTTGTTTTTTATATGCTCTTGAATCATTAGCATAGAGAATACCAGCCGTACCTCCACCATGGAATCCAAATTGATTAGATCCAAATACAGTGTCTTCATTATCTTTAAGGTTCTTAATATCAACAAGACCTTTATAAGTTTCAACCTCACTAGCTTGTGCTGGTAATTGAGATGGGGGTATGTGTCTAAAATTAATGCTATATCGTGTACCCTTAGCTTTACCTACAGAATGGCTTAACTTTCCAGTACTCATTTCAGCTAATGAATTATGTGTAGCTTGAAAATCAACACCACCAATCTTATGATTATTCTTAGTATGCCCTATAGAATAAATAGCAACACTACCTACTTCTCCTTTTTCATTATCGTAAATACTTTCAGCATCAGTATGCGTTCCTATACCTACATCATCTCCATATCTGTTTATAAGAACATGGTTATAGTATCCTTCAGGTTTTCCTAAATCTTTCTCAACTTTTCTTGAGAGTTCTTGCATCCATTTAGGTTGATCTTTCTTTGTATGAATAGCAGTTCTTCCTCCACCCATACTATATCTATATTCTAAAGGACCATAAGCAATAGCAACTTGTTTACTTTCATCATTTCTATTACTCATTTTATTCTCTTCAGTAGCTAAAAGATTTTCTACTTTATTAGTATAGTCTTCACTTTGCTTATCAGTAAAAGCATCTTCTAAAGTAGTAACTGCACCGCCTCTTACAGGAGTAACAACAGC
>Ga0255048_10001116_pt1 | contig 19422 bp, 16 predicted proteins | sample JV7_2_2_MG_FD_183619 | JGI IMG/M metagenome (GOLD analysis project Ga0255048, IMG submission 183619) | Seawater microbial communities from Jervis Inlet, British Columbia, Canada - JV7_2_2 | ecosystem: Environmental > Aquatic > Marine > Inlet | place: Canada: British Columbia | collected 2016-10-06
TGCCGAACTAGGCGCACGAGTCGTCAAGACCTATTGGTGCGAGGAATTCGAGAAGGTCACCGAGAGTTGCCCAGTTCCCGTCGTCATCGCGGGCGGGCCGGTGACCGACTCGGAGATCGAGGTCTTTCGGTTCGTGCACGACGGGATTCAGCGCGGCGCTGTCGGAGTCAATCTCGGTCGCAATGTATGGCAGAACGACCACCCCATCGCCATGGCGAAGGCGCTCAGGGCGGTTGTCCACGATTCGTTGTCGCCCGAGGACGCCTTGGAGGTATTCGAATCGGAGCGCATCTCCGAATCGAGTCGCTGAGAGGCTGGATCGGACGCACTTGCGGTGGTGCAGCCGATACAACCGGAGCTGGGCGAAGCTGCGCGCAAGAGCATCAAGGGCAACCTGGAACACCGACCACCAAGATTCCGGTCGGGAACGTCGCTCTTCCCGACAGCGAGCAGTCGCAACGTCGACCCAGGGCCTGGGTTCTCAAAGTTTGGCCGGTCAGATGACACGTTCGCTGCCTCCATCGATCGGAATCTGCGCACCCGTGGTGACTGCGAAGGTCTCGCCGCACATCTCGGCGACCAAACGCGCCACCGTCGCCGGTGTCACCTCCTTCTGTAGGAGATTGCGGCGACGGTACTGCTCGACGCTCACGTTGTGGTGAGCGGCCCGCTCAGCGAGCAATTCGGTGGTCCACAAACCCGTATCGAAGACGGCGTCGGGGTGAACACAGTTCACTCGGATGCCATCTTGCGCCCATTCCAGAGCTGCGACCCTGGCGAGTTGCGTCACTGCGGCCTTCGAGGCCGAGTACGCGGCGGCACCCCGCCCGGGCGCTGCAACATTCTTGGATGCAACCATCACGACCCTTCCGCCGCGGAACGACAAGGTGAGCAAGGGGTGCAACCGCGCCATCAGGCTGGCGACGGAACCGACATTGACGGCCATGACCCGGTTCCACTCGTCTCTATCGAGCTGCGCCAATGGTCGAGACGCTCCGAAGATACCGGCCGCCATCACAGCGATATCGATACCGCCGTAGCGATCCACGGCTTCGCGCAACGCAACATCGACACCGTCCTCATCGGTGACGTCCACCCGGATGCCGAGCCAGGAAGTTCCGGAGAAGGTGTCGGCTGTTCCATCAGCCATGTCGAGTCCGACAACAGCGGCTCCGCGCGAGATGAGTTCGGCGGCGCACGCCCGCCCGATCCCGGAGGCGGCTCCGGTCACGAGCGCCACCTCTCCCTGCAATTCGAGAGCGGGGGCGTCGGCAGCGAGCTTGGCTCGTTCGGGCTCCCAGTACTCGACAGCGAAGGCAGCTGCAGCCGGAAGGGGTGCGTACTCGCCCAGTGTCTCTGCTTGTGTGATCACCTGCATCGAGTTCCGATAGATCTCGGATGCGATCACGGCGTCGGTAGGTCCCGCACCGATAGTGATCATGCCGAGACGAGGATCGAGGATGATGCGCGGTGCCGGATCGACCATGTTCAAGCCAGGGGCTTCTCGCTGCGCAAATGCTTCGAAGGATTCGCGGTACGCATCCACATACGCGTCCACATCTCGCCCCACCTGGGGTACCCGCTTTGTTCGAATGACATGGTCGGGAGTCACCGGACCTCGTTGTGCGGCATCCATCAGGTCTTCCCTTGTCACAAACAAGCGGACGATGTCGTCCGTATATCGGCTGGTCACCATGGAACGTCCAGCGGCCACAGAAACGGCACACCGAAGCTCGGCCAGTTCGTCGATTCGAGGACGCGGAAGAGCCGGGGCAGAGCGGAACTCCGGAAGAGGCGCCTTGTCGGCCAGGTACTCGTCGGCGAGGGTCGTCAGCTCCACGTGGCGGTGATACGCCTCGCGGGTTGTGTCGCCGAAGGTGACCAAGCCGTGGTTCAAGAGCACAATGCCGATAGTGTCTTGTGTGTCGCTGCCCGTCCATATCTCGGCGAGTCGCATCGCAAGCTCGAACCCGGGCATGACATAGGGAACGACAACCGCCTTCGCCCCAAACACGCTCGGAACTCGAGCTTCCCCATCCGCCAGATTCGTCAGCGTCAGCACCGCATCTGAGTGACTGTGGAACACCGCTTTGTGGGGTAGAAACGCGTGCAAGAAGGTCTCGACGGATGGCAGCGGGTCGCTGGAATCGCACCGGGCGTCGCCAAGTGCGCGCATCATGTCGCCGTCCGAAGGGGGATCCAGATGGAGCAAGGTTGCCAGCCGGGCAATCCGGAGGGCGGCAAAACCCGACAGCTCAATCGTGGCAAGATCTCGACCGCTCCCTTTTACGTAAAGGGCGTCGACCTCGTCCCCGGTGACATCCGTGAATGGTGCCTTCAGAGACGTGTTCCCTCCACCGTGCAAGACCAGTGTGGGGTCAGATCCGAACAGGCGGGATGCCAGGACGAACTCCGCGAGCTCGCTGTGCGGTGCGGCTGCCTCGATCTCGTTCCAGCGGTCTCTCAATGCAAGTCCTCCTCGTAGGGCGTATCAAGTTGTCTTGATGAAGGTCTTCCAGCGGCACATCGGTGTCCGCATTCGGGAGTGTATCTGTGGTTGTCAACGCGATACGAGAGGCTGCACCTGTGACGATCACGCTTGATCGTCCAGATTCGCCATCACCGCGTCCTCATCTCATATCGGTCCTGCTCACCATGTTGGGCGAGTCGAGACGCCACCGTCCACCACCAGGTTGTGGCCGGTTACCCACCGAGCGAGCGGTGACACCAAGAACACGCAAGCATCTCCGACATCCTCTGGCGTACCCAGCCTGCCCAACGGTGCAGCCGATCGCCAGCGATTGACGCCGTCGGGCCACTTCGCATCGAGTCCCTGGCGATTGATGAGGCCTGGGGAGACGCTGTTGACACGAATCCCTTTCCGTCCGAACTCGAGCGCCGCGGCTCTGGCATGCATGATGACGGCCGCTTTCGATGCGGCATAGTGACCATGAAGTGGCGCAGGCTGGATGCCTTCGATGGAAGCGACATGGATGATCGAACCACCCCGGCCGGCGTTCATCATCGCCTTGGCGGCTGCTTGGGTGACGAGGTGGGTTCCGGTGAGATTCACGTCGATCATGGCCTGCCACTCGGCGGCGGTCATCGAGTCCAGACCCGCGAGCGGTTGGATGCCTGCGTTGTTGATGACAGCGTCGAGTTGACCGAATGCATCGAGAGCGGCGTCGACAACTCGATCGGCGCCGGCAGTGCCCAGCAGGTCCGCTTGCACCAGCGCCGATGAGCCTGGAAGGGCATCGGCAAGGTGCGAAACCGATTGCTTGTTTGATCGGTAGTGAAGAACGAGGGAGGCGCCTGCGGCAGCGAAGCGACGAACAATGCCAGACCCGATACCACCCCCCGCCCCCGTAACAGCGACCACGACGCCCGATAAGTCGACCAGATCTCGTGGTGGTCCGATATCCGTCTCCATGGTCATCTCCGAAATCTGCCCATACTTGTCTGACAAGTTACCTCACGTTGCGGCGTCCGTCAACCTGGCCGACGGAAGCTATGCTAGATCGACATGTCAGACACATCACCGTTGGGAAATGAGGTATCCGGCGGTCCTCGCACACTCACTGCTGGACTCTTCGATCACCTCAGGGAGCGTCTCTTGGCCGGCGAGTGGCGCCCGGGTCAGCGTCTACCAGGGGAGCACCAGCTCGCCGCCGAGTACGAGGTTTCCCGTGCCACGGTGCGTACCGCCCTGCGACAGCTCCAGAGCTTCGGATTCACGGTCACGCGAAGAGGCTCAGGGACATACGCAACTGCGACCGCCGCGAGGGTGAGGGCTGACCTTCGACGACTCGAGTCCCTATCAGCCACGATCGCAGCCTGCGGCCAGCGGCCCGGGATGGTCTACAACTCGAGGACGATCCGGCCAGGGACCCCTGAGGAGACCCTGCGGCTGGAATTGCAGCCCGAGGAAATGGTTCTTGCCACCGAACGGTCTCTCACGGCTGACGACGAGGTCGTCGCTTTCTCCTACGACGCGATACCCCGGAGTCTCCTTCCTGATGTATTTGATCCCACCACGATCGAAAGCTCTTTGTTCCAGATTCTGGCCGGCCACGGGCTTGCCCCGGCCTCAGCCGTCACGGAACTCCACGCGTCCCGGGATCCCGAAGTTGGTTGGAGACGCCGACCAAAGGACCCCCTATACGTGCTTCTGGACCAGGTTCACTACCTGCAGAATGCGAGACCGGTCATGCACTCCCGGACCTTCTTTCACGAAGGTCGCTTCCTGTTCTCACTCGTGCGCGCTAGCTGAAGCGCTACCGGTCCGGCCCACAACGAACCGATTCACATCGGATGGTCGAACGCGCACCCCGGACGAGAACCATGCCGATGCACGCGAGAACGAGCATGAGGCCGTCCAGAAACCTGATCGTTCAGCAGGCTCTCAATTCTCTGCAAGTTCCACCGGGGGTTCCGCGGGGGCCTCGATCGCTTCGAAGGTGAGCTTGGTCTGGTCCTCTTCGTCGACCGCCACGAGGACTGTGCTGCCGGCAGGGAACTCCTTGAAGAGCACCTTCTCGGACAGCGGGTCCTCGAGCAGTTGCTGGATGGCACGACGCAGCGGCCGCGCTCCGAGCTGTGGGTCGTAGCCCTTCATGGCAAGCAGCTCCTTCGCGTCGTCTGTGAGGACAAGGTCGAGGGCCTGGCTCTCGAGTTGTTCACGGACCCGCACCAAAAGCAGATCCACGATGGACTTCACTTCTTCCGTGGTGAGTTCATGGAACACGATGACTTCGTCAACGCGGTTCAGGAACTCCGGGCGGAAGTGGTTCTTGAGCGCTTCCAAGACCTTTGCGCGCATCTTGTCGTAGTCGACGGCTGCATCGTCGGTCGAGAACCCGATCCTCTTGCGCAGATCTGCGGTTCCGAGGTTCGACGTCATGATGATCACCGTGTTCTTGAAGTCGACGGTGCGGCCCTGGGAGTCCGTCAAACGGCCGTCCTCGAGAATCTGGAGGAGGATGTTGAACACGTCGGGGTGAGCCTTCTCGATCTCATCGAACAACACTACGGAGAACGGCTTGCGACGCACAGCCTCGGTGAGCTGGCCACCCTCGTCGTATCCCACGTATCCAGGAGGAGAACCGACAAGCCTCGAAACCGCGTGCTTCTCCATGTACTCGGACATGTCGATCTGGATGAGCGATGATTCGTCTCCGAAGAGGAACTCGGTGAGCGCCTTGGCTGTCTCGGTCTTTCCCACGCCAGATGGGCCGAGGAAGATGAACGACCCACCTGGACGTTTCGGATCCTTGAGTCCTGCCCTGGTGCGCCTGATCGCCTTCGACACGGCAGCGATACCGTCACCCTGGCCGATGATTCGCTTGTGGAGTTCGTCCTCCATGTTGAGCAACTTGGCCGTCTCTTCCTCGGTCAGCCGGTGTACGGGGATGCCGGTCCATTGGGCCAGTACCTGGGCGATCTCCTCTTCGTCGATCGTCGATATGAATATCGGGCTGTCCGCGGATGCGACCTTCTCGGCGTCCGTCCGTTCGGTGATGAGCTCACGCTCGCGGTCTCGTAGCTGGGCGGCGCGTTCGTACTGCTGGGCGCCGACGGCTTCACGCTTGTCCGAACGGATCTTCCCGATCTGCTCGTCGATCTCCTTGACTTCTTCGGGGAGACCCGAGCGGCGGAGCCGCATGCGGCTACCGGCCTCATCGATCAGGTCGATTGCCTTGTCTGGCAGGAACCGGTCCGCGATATACCTGTCTGCGAGGTTCGCAGCATCGACGAGAGCCTGATCTGTGAATTCGACCTTGTGATGCTCCTCGTATGAGTCTCTGAGGCCGCCGAGAATCTTGATGGTGTCCGCAACAGAAGGCTCTTCGACCTGGATCGGCTGGAAGCGACGCTCCAGTGCGGAGTCCTTCTCGAGATACTTGCGGTACTCCTCGAGGGTGGTTGCGCCGATGGTCTGCAGCTCACCACGTGCGAGCATCGGCTTGAGGATGCTCGCCGCATCGATTGCACCCTCGGCTGCACCTGCACCGACGAGCGTGTGGATCTCGTCAATGAACAGAATAATGTCGCCGCGCGTGCGGATCTCCTTCAGAACCTTCTTGAGACGCTCCTCGAAATCGCCTCGGTACCGGGACCCAGCAACAAGCGAACCGAGATCGAGCGTGTAGATGTGCTTCCCTGCGAGAGTGTCGGGAACCGTCCCGTCAACGATCTTCTGCGCAAGCCCTTCAGCGATGGCTGTCTTGCCAACGCCCGGTTCACCGATGAGGACCGGATTGTTCTTGGTCCGCCGCGACAGCACCTGCATGACTCGTTCGATCTCGGTGGTGCGTCCGATGAGGGGATCGAGCTCATGCTCCTTGGCCAGCTGGGTGAGGTTGCTACCGAACTGGTCGAGGACGGCAGATCCTGACTTCGAGCTCTCGCCCCTGGATCCTGAGCCGCCACCGGAATGGCCTCCGGAACGCTCGCCCTCTTCGCCCTCGACGCCTGAGAGCAGTTGGATGACTGTCTGTCGTACCTTCGTGAGCTCGGCACCGAGCTTCACGAGCACCTGGGCCGCAACACCCTCGCCCTCGCGGATGAGACCGAGGAGGATGTGCTCGGTGCCGATGTAGTTGTGGCCGAGCTGGAGCGCTTCACGCAACGAGAGTTCGAGGACCTTCTTGGCCCGTGGAGTGAAGGGGATGTGTCCGGTGGGCGCCTGTGATCCTTGCCCGATGATTTCAACGACCTGCGTGCGCACGGATTCGAGGTCGATTCCGAGGCTTTCGAGAGCTCGGGCTGCAACGCCTTCACCTTCATGGATGAGACCGAGGAGGATGTGCTCGGTGCCGATGTAGTTGTGGTTGAGGAGACGCGCCTCTTCCTGGGCCAGTACCACGACCCTGCGGGCTCTATCTGTGAATCGCTCGAACACGTTCGTCACCTCCCATACGGCTGTGGCGCTCCGAAAACCGGTGCGCCTCGCGAAGTATAGGTATCGATCTCCTCTACGCCAGGGATAGGGGTCTCCGGATTCCGGCGCCGGAGCTGTCTGCCTGGTACCCCTAACCGACGGGCTAGCATCCGCATTCCCTGCACCGGAGCCGCCTTTGGACCAACCGATCTTCCAGGATCTCGTTCCCATTGCTCGCGTTTGGGAGCGCATGGCGATGGTCGAAACCCGTCTCAGAGAAGCATCGGTTGCCAAGACGCCGTTCTTGACCGAGATTGCCCAGCACGGCCTGGTTGCAGGCGGAAAGCGGTATCGGCCACTGCTCGCTCAGGTGGCAGCCGAGCTTGGTGCAAACTCGGGTAACGAATCGGTTGAAGCGGGAGTTTCGGTCGAACTCGTCCACCTCGGGTCGCTCTATCACGACGACGTCATCGACGAGTCAGACGCTCGCCGCGGCAGGACATCGGTCAACACGAACTGGACAAACACCGTTGCCATCCTCGCAGGTGACTTCCTCCTCGCCAGGGCCTCAGAAGCCGCAGCGCCACTCGGTGAGGACGCCGTCGCGCTCATTTCCCGCACCTACGCGACGTTGTGCGAGGGTCAAATATCTGAACTCGTGTTTGCCCACGGCCTCGAACACGGGCCCCAGGGGTACTACACCGTCATCGGTGGGAAGACCGCGTCGCTCATTCGCACCTCCGCGAGGCTCGGTGCGATGACGGGAGGCGCGGCAGATGACACGATCGAAGCGATTTCGGAGTGGGCGTGGGAGATGGGCATGGTGTTTCAGATCACGGACGATGTGCTCGATCTGGTCGCAAGCGATGACTTCCTCGGCAAGCCGGCGGGTTCCGACATCCGAGAGGGCACCTTCACGCTTCCGGTACTCCTCGCTGCCGAGGGTTCCGATGGGGAGGAGGTCCGATCCTTGCTTGCGGACGGTGGGCCGTATCCGCTCGAAACCATCAACCGTGTCATCGAGCTCACCATTGACGGCGGCCACATCGACGCTGCGCTCAACGAATGCGAGGAACGCATTCGCACGGCGGAGAAGGCGGCAGACCGAATCCCGGATAACCCCCTCACCGAGGTCCTCCACAACCTCGACCAGTACCTCATGGACCGAGTCCTCTCCGCCCGTCACTAACCCCCTCTTCCCGCGAACCCAGGGTTCCAGTTGTGGTTTTCATACGTTTTCAGCCCAGAGAACAGTGGTGGAGCGGCAATCCGCTAGTTTCGTCGTGTGCCTATTCGAACCACGTCGTTGGCGATCACCGTGTGCTTGCTCGCAGTGGCATGCGTTCCCAGCGGCGATGAGGCGTCACCGACAGCAACCTCCGCGGAGCCATCGACGTCCACCACCGCTCCGGACAAATCCGGTTCGGACAAGGATCGGCCACCCACGCCCGATACGTCGGGACCTTCCGGGGACCGCCTGGAGCCACCCAAGAGGGGTGATCCGGACGACGTGGCAGCCGATGTGTTCCGGGACGCAGGAGACTTCGAACTCGCAGGAGAGTCTGACCAGTTCGATCAGGATGCTCTCACCGCGATAGAGCAGTGGCTTCCGGCAGATCTCGTTGACGGATTCGTCTGGGAGGTATACACCGACGGAAGAGGCACCAACGTTCTCGCCGTCTCCGTCATCCCTACGCTGACCTGGCGTGGTGATCCGAACCTCGTCCCGACGCTCATTGCCACGCTCACTGACACGGAACCAGACGAGATCGAGGAGGGCATCTTCCGGACCGAGACCGAGGGCGGTCTCGTCCTCCATGCTTGGTCGACGGGGGACGGATTCGTCATCTCCGCCTCGATGGATACCGCCCGGGCGATCACCTATCTCAAAGATCTCGGCGCCGATAGTCAGTCCCAACGGGTCTGGGAGCCAGGGACATGCCTGTACACCGACCCGGAGTCCGAGACGCTCCCCTACGCGCCATTTCCACCGGACATCGTGGTCCCGTGTGACGGTCCACACAACGCCGAAGTGCTGATGTCGCAACAGATCGGCATCGATATCGATGAGTTCGATGACGAAGCCATCGAGTACCACCGCAACTACCAATGTGATGTGGCCTACAACGAGGTGTTCGGTTCCCAGAAGGACCACACACCCACGCTCATCACGTACATGCCTGACGAAGACGAATGGGATCGTGGGGACCGGTACCTGACCTGTGTGGTGCAGATCGACAGCATCGACGGTCTCGAGCTGATGGCAGGTCCGATGGCTGATCGCACCGACCTCGATTGGAATCCTGACCCTGGGAACTGTCTCGACCGATCCTTCGCTCCCACGACGGTTGACTGCGCTAGCCGCCACGGATACCAGTACCTAGGCGAGGCAACCGTTGCGTTCGACGACTGGCCCCAGGATGGCACGAGTGCCTTCCAGGACGCATGCTCAGATCTTCTGGACGACTTCATCAGAAAGGGTCCGGCGAGAGTCGACGTGTTCGCCACCGGCCTGTTCCCCTACGCCTTCGAACTCGGTGACCGAACAGTCCAGTGCATGGCCTTCGCCATCGAGGACGGCTTCCTCGTCGATGTGGCAGGCTCCTTCGGCGACGTGTGGCGGGTCATGGGCTCGGGGGGAATCGCCACCTAGGAACCTTCCTCCTTCCCCAGACCGAGAAGCGACGCGCAACCGAGCGATCGGCGAGCTACGAGAGCAGGGTCAGCAACAGGCGCGCTGGCTCGAGGGCGCGAACGGAGTGCGGAACTGACGCTTCGAGGTACGTCCAGGCAGTCGAATCCATCTCGGTGGCTTCCTCGCCGACCACGAACTCCACGCGCCCCGTGACAACTTGAACGATGATCGGCTTCGATGCGGTGTGTTCCGTGAGCTCCTGGCCCACGTCAAACGCGAAACCGACGAGCCGAACTCTGTCGTCCTTGTACAGCACCTTCGACAGGATCCCCTCATTGGGAATCTCCAGATCGACGGTCACATCGGGGATGACCATCAGTCGCTCTCCGGTCGCATCGTCGGAAAGAGGATCACTTCCCTGATGTGCTGTTTGTCCGTGAGCAGCATCACGAGCCGGTCAACGCCGATGCCGAGGCCACCTGTCGGTGGCAGCCCGTACTCGAGGGCCAGGATGTAGTCCTCATCAATGGGATGCGCGTCACTGTCACCAGCCTCTCTGGCTCTTGCTTGGGACTCAAAACGGGCTCTCTGATCGAACGGGTCGTTCAGTTCCGAGAACGCGTTTGCGTATTCGTCACCTGCGATGAACAGCTCGAACCGCTCGGTCACATGCGGTTTGTCCCTGTGCACACGTGCAAGGGGTGACGTCTCGATCGGGTGTTCTGTGACGTACGTCGGCTCCCACAACGTGTCCTCGACGAGCTCATCGAACAGTGTCTCGATGACTCTCCCCGATCCCCAGTGATCCTCGGGTTCGGCTCCGTGTTCGGCAGCAAGGGACACCAGATCGGCTAGCGGCGTGTCGTAGTCGATGTCCTCTCCGAGCACCTCCCGGGTGAGGTCGAGCAACGTTGCCCGCCGGTACGGGCCCTTGAGGTCGAGCGGCTTGCCGTTGTACGTGATCTCTGTAGCGCCGGTTGCGGCGATCGCACATGCGGCGATGACCTCCTCAACGAGCACCATGATGTCGTTGAAGTCGGCGAGCGCCTCGTATGACTCGAGCATCGTGAACTCAGGGTTGTGCGTCGAATCGATACCTTCGTTGCGGAAGATTCGCCCAATTTCGAACACCTTCTCGATGCCGCCGACAACGAGTCGCTTCAGGTACAACTCGGTCGCTATGCGGAGCTGCATGTCCATGTCGAGTGCGTTGTGGCTCGTCGTGAACGGTTTGGCTGTTGCTCCCGTTGCTTCTGCGAGCAGCACAGGTGTCTCAACCTCGACATACCCTCGGTCCTCGAACTGGCGTCTCAGTTCGCTCACGATCCTCGCCCTGGTGATGGCGACGCTTCGTGCGTCCTTGTTCGCCAATAGGTCGAGGTATCGCCGACGGCTGCGTTGCTCGACGTCTTTGAGACCATGCCACTTGTCAGGCATCGGCCGCAGGCTTTTCTGGAGCAACACGAACTCTGAGATCCGAACACTCAGCTCGCCCCGCTTGGTGACGATCACTTCACCCGTTGCTCCGATCCAGTCGCCGGCGTCGAGTTCCCTGAAGGCATCAAACGACTCATCGCCGAGCGTTCGTCTGTCCACGAAGAGTTGGAGTGTCCCCGAGACATCGACAACAGGGGCGAATATCAGTTTGCCCATCTCACGGGTGTTCATGAGACGGCCCGCGATGGTCGCGGTCTGTCCCGTCAATTCCCCTGGTTCGAGGTCAGGGAACCGTTCGATCAATTCCGCGGCCGTGTCGGTACGGCTGAAGGCATACGGGAATCCACCGTCCTGCATCACCTTCCGATACTTGGCCAGCCGCTCGCGCGTGAGCGAATTGGACTCGAGAGAATCGAGATCATCCGCTTGTTGGTTGTCGTGTCCAACATCGTCGGTCATGCAGCGTCCTGATTGAGGTCGAAGATAATGCGCAATCCCTCAAGTGTGAGGTACGGGTCGACCGTCTCAACACTTGAGCAGTGGGGCACGATGGTAGATGCCAGGCCGCCCGTTGCCACTCTTGTCACGGGCTGATCGAACTCGGCCGCGATCCGCTCAACGATGCCGTCTACGAGTCCTGCGTGCCCATAGAGGCTGCCAGACTGGATCGCCTCGACGGTTCCCTTCCCGATCACGGACCGGGGTACCGAGAACTCGACCTTCCGCAGAGCCGCCGTGCCAGAGATGAGGGCGTCTGTGGAAACCTCAAGACCGGGGGCGATCGCACCTCCGATGTAAGTGCCTTCCAGGCCAACCACATCGAAGTTGGTCGATGTCCCGAAGTCGACGACAACAGCCGGTGCCCCATATCGCTCGCGTGCTGCAAGGGCATTGACGATGCGGTCTGCACCAACCTCGCGAGGATTGTCGATGTCGATCGACATTCCCGTCTTCACGCCCGGCTCAACGACCACAACCGGACCCGAAGCGACGTGAGGAGCCACTCGCCTCAACGCGGTGGTCATTGAGGGAACAACGCTCGAGATAGCCACGCCGCGGACATCGCTCTGGGTGAACCCGTCTGCGCCGAGAATGCCAACGAGTTGCCATCTGGCCTCGTCGAATGTCGCCTCGGAATTGGTTGAGATCCGCCAATGTCCCACAAGTTCGGCGCGGTCGAACATCCCAAGGGCAACCTGCGTGTTCCCCACGTCAACAGTGAGCAGCATCAGAATTCTCCATACAGGATGCTCGGCCCATCGAGTTGTACCCCTCGGTCGGCCCTCTCCGTTTCGGGATCCAGAAAGACATTGTCGATCAGCCGGACACCGCCAATCCTCGCGGCGAGGCCGATGAATGCGGTTTCGCCCACTCGATCCACGATCGATGCATCACGCGCTCTGGCCACCTCGACGTACTCGATATCGACCATGGGGACCGTGCCGAGTTTGGTCATGACGATCTCACGCAACACGCCGCCCGACCGCTCCCCCGCCTCGAACGCGTCCCCGGCAGCGAACAGAGCCTGGCTCAATCCCACAGCCGAAGGCCGCTCGTGCTTGGCGATCCGTACATTGCGGCTCGCAACCGCCAGACCGTCTGACTCCCTGACGGTCGACATGCCATGGATCTGCACCGGAAGTGAGAGATCGACCGTCATCGTTCTGACCACAGCAAGCTGCTGAGCATCCTTCCGTCCGAAATACGCGTTGCCGGGCTGGAGGCCTGCGAGCAGCTTGGCAACGACCGTGGCAACGCCGACGAAGTGCCCCGGCCTGTGGGTGCCCTCCATTCCCTCAGATACGCCTCTGACCACAACGTTCGTTCGAGGTTCGATCGGGTACATGGTCTCAACATCGGGGACGAACAGCACGTCTGCGCCCGCTGACCGCGCTAGAGCCGTGTCCCTGTCGATATCCCTTGGGTAGGCCGCAAGGTCAGATGGCTCGTTGAACTGAAGCGGATTGACGAAGAGGCTCACAACGACACAGTCGTTGTCGTCACTTGCCGCGTCGATGAGGCTCAGATGTCCCTCGTGGAGAAAGCCCATCGTCGGCACGAGGCCGACCGACCCAACCGCGAGCTCTTGTGCCTCCTCGAATGTGCCAACCGTCTTCATCCGAGTATCCCCTCTATCTCATCGGAGGTACCTGCCAGCCGGGCTGTTGACCTCGTCAAGTCGATGAAGAGCTGCTCGGCCTGTGGAACGCGTTCACGGATCGCAGCAACCTGGCTCGCGACTGTTGCCGCATCGCCGCGCGCCACGGGGCCTGTCAAGGCACCTGCAGGGCCGATATCGAATGCGTTCGCGATGATCGCCTCGATCAGCGGGTGTGCTGCCTCGAATGGCACGCCTGCTGCCTCGAAGAGCGCCAGTGCAAGGTCGAGCGTTGTGAGCGTGTAGTTCGCGGCTGCGGCTGCTCCGGCATGGTAGAGCGCCTTGACGTCGTCGCCGAGATCGAACGGTCGACAGCCAATCGATGCGGCGAAGTCGTGGAGCCGTGATCGCAGCGGATCCTCGGCGGTGATCGCCATCCACGCTCCGTCGAGGCGGGCAGCGCCTCGCTCCGCATCTGGAAGCGTCTGAAGGGGATGCATCGACCCGGTCTGCACACCGGTTGCCGCGATCGGGGCCAGCGCGTCCACCGCAACTGCACCTGACACATGCACCGTGGGCGCAGGATCAGCAAGATCCGCTACGACCGCAGCAATTTCGGGAATCGCGTCGTCCGAGACCGCAATGATACGCAGGTCCGGCGTCCCGGCCCTGACCTCGACAAGGGCCGTGAGACGCGTGACGGACTCAGCGTTTCGGCCCTCGATGGATGTGATGGAGTGTCCGCGGCGGGACGCAGCGATGGCGAGAGCGCCGCCTGCGCGACCAGATCCAACAATGGCGATGTTCATACGGCTCCGATCCAGTCGGGTATCGGTCCTGGGGCACAGGATATCAGGGAACAGGTGGGCAGGTGGACGGGTGGCGGGAGAATGATTCCGGTCGTCAGTCGCGATCGATGAGCTCATCGCCCTCGACGACCAGGTTGTGGCTCGTTCCAACCGACAGATACGTTCCGTCGTCGGCCCATACGCGGATCGAGCCGGCTATGGATCGATCCGTCATGTGGTCGACGGTCACCTCGCTGAGATGCCATCCGGGGTCCGTGGACAGATCGGGGAAGCGGCCGGAGAACTCGAGCGTCGGAGTCAGCACGATTTCGCTGGTTCCGAGCCGGCCGAGCCGAAACATCGTCGACGGCCAGATCAACGCGTCGATCGGCATGAGGATGCCGGCAGCACGCATGAACGGATCATCGGTCCCAAGCGTCAGGTTCGGACTCCACGCCCGGAAGAGGCCTGTGTCTCCACCGGCCAGGTCGGGGATGTCCCAACGCTCGAGTGGGCGCCAGCTACGCGCCGATGCACCAACGAGCCGACCGATGGGAGCGAACAGTTCGTCAACCGGGACGCACTGCGACATCGCGACGACATGTGGGGCGGTCGGGGCGATCGTGACCGTTCTCGGCTCTGCAATCGTGGTGACGGATGCTCTTCCCATCATCTCACCCTCGACGGAGAGCGAAACCACGTAATCCGCGGATCGGGTGGTGCTCCTCACCGTGACCGGAGAGACCTCAATGTCCGAACCGATCTCAATGCCGTGTATGAACCGATAGGTGATCGAAGAAGGCTGGTGGTCCCGAGCTACCAGTCCCACCGACCGCAGCACGACCGCTGACAGGAAGGCACCGAACATGTCCCCGCTCGGATTCGACCAATCCTGGTGAGCACGCACACAGAAGACGTCGCCGGATGCGTCGAGCTCGGTGGCAGCCTCGATACCGAGCATCCAGCGTCTCTCGTCAACGTCATACGGACCCGTGAGCCTACGGATCTCCTGGTCGGCGACGTCGACGAGTGCGTCCGCGAATGCCCCATCATCGTCCGACAGGCCAACGGCAACGTCCGCCAGTGGAGCCAGCACGAATCGTCTATGCCGGATCTCAGGGTGAGGGATCGTCAGGCCCGGTTCGTCACTGGTCTCATCGCCATACGTGAGGATGTCGAGATCGAGCGTTCGAGGACCCCACCTTTGATTACGAACGCGACCCGCGACCTTCTCGATCTCGAGAAGACCATTGAGAAGGCCGATCGGCGACATCTCCGTTTCGAGCGACACGATTGCGTTGAGATAGCTTGCCTGCTCTGGACCGCCTACCGGCGCCGTCTCATATACCGGCGACCCTGCGGCAACGACGCCAAGGACATCAAGGGATCGGACTGCGATTTCGAGGTGCGACATACGGTCGCCCAGATTCGAGCCAAGGGCCAGGAATGCTGTTGGCACGGTCTACTGCTGCGGAATGAGTCGACGCCCCTCCGGACCGATGGCCCGGCCGAGAATGCGCTGGATGACATCCGTCGCAACAATCGGATCATCAAGCATCTCCGAGTAGAGGAGGTATCCGGCCAGCAGACCACCGAGCGTGTCATCGATCGTGTCGCGATGCACAAGGACGACAGCATCTTCAGGAGCCAACGCTCGTGCCAACACTTCGAAGACAGGGGTGAGATCCTCTGGTTCCATCTCCTCAGGGAGCTCGAAGGACACAAACGAAAGCCCCGCACCGGTGTATGCGAACAAGTTCTGGTTCGAGCCAAGCAGGCTCATGATCGAGTTGACACCGTGATCCTTGAGCCAGATGATCTCCTCCTCGCGCCGCACACGACGATGCTGAAAGCCATACCCCCCGATGCGCTCGGAGACCGCTAGGCGATCCTTGATCACCCAGCGAAATCCTCTTGGTTCAAGTCCTGTTTGTTTCTTCGCCATGGTCTTTTCGCACCATAGCGTTGGCCGTATGTGCTACCTCAACCGCAAGCGGAACATTGTGAACGCGCAAGATACTGACCCCAGCGGCGACGGCCAGAGCAATGGTTGCCGCGGTGGCTCCATCTCGCTCTTGTGGTGACGTGGCTCCGCGAATGGGTTCGAGGATCTCGCCGAGGAATCCCTTCCGACTGGTGCCGATGAGCACAGGATATCCGGAGACGCACAAGGCGTCGAGATGGGCCATCAGCTCGACGTTGTGCTCATAGGTCTTGCCGAACCCGATCCCGGGGTCGATGACGATCGAATCGTCCGAAATCCCTGCGGCAACGGCGACAAGTACCGCCTCCGACAGATAGGCGCTGACGTCCTCCACCACGTCTCGGTAACATGGTTCCCGCTGCATGGTGCGGGGCGTTCCCTGCATGTGCATCAGCACCACACCAGCGCCCGTGTCTGAGCACACAGCGCGCATCGACGCATTCTCGAGACCCGTCACGTCGTTGACAACAACAGCACCGGCGTCGATCGCGGCGGTAGCGACCTCTGGCTTCGACGTATCAACCGAGACGAGGATGCCGTGGGATGCTAGCTCCCGCACGACTGGGACCACGCGCTCGAGCTCCTCATCAAGGGGGACGGACGACGCTCCGGGTCGTGTTGATTCACCCCCGACATCCACGAGCGTTGCGCCTGACGCGACCATCTCCAGGCCTGCAGCGACAGCAGTATCGACGTCTGTGTAGAGACCGCCGTCGGAGAAGGAATCGGGCGTTGTGTTGAGGATTCCCATCACAACGGGCAGGTCAAGGGGAATCGTGGTGTCTCGAAGCCTCCAGACACCGGGTTCGGGAACCAAGACCCCTGCCATCAGTGGTCTGTCTCAGGAACCGCTGTCAGTGCGAGCGGCAATCCCGCTCTGGACCTGGGGAAGGCTGTCAGGAGCCTTGAGCCTGATGCTCCCATTCGATGCGTGCTCCCACTTGGGCACATCACTCAGCACCTCTTTGACCTCATCTGCGTCAAGCGATTCCTTCTCACAAAGCGCCCCGGCGATGCGATGCAGCGCATCCTCGTGTGTGGTCAGGATCATCCGGGCTTCGTCGTGGGCCTGATGGATCAGGAACCGGATCTCCTCGTCCACGGCCGCTGCCACCTCGTTCGACAGATCCTGGCGGCTCGAGTAGTCACGACCAAGGAACACTTCGCCGTCTGGCTTGCCGTACTGGAGCGGACCGAGCTTGTCACTCATGCCGTACTCCATCACCATCTTGCGGGCGATGCCAGTCGCCTTTTCGATGTCGTTGGCCGCACCTGTTGTCGGGTCGACGAAGATGAGTTCCTCTGCTGTGCGGCCACCGAGCAGCATCGCCAGCTGATCGATCATCTCCGACCGTCGCACGTAGAACCTATCCTCGAGAGGAAGCGCGAGCGTGTACCCGCCAGCCCGTCCCCTGGGAATGATCGAGACCTTGTGGATCGGATCAGCGTTCGGGAGCGCGTAGCCGACGAGCGCGTGACCACCCTCGTGGTAGGCAGTGATCTTCTTCTCGCTCTCAGACATGACGCGGCTCTTGCGCTCAGGCCCGGCAAGGACCCGTTCGATCGCCTCCTCGAGAGAAGCCATCGAGATCAGGTCATCGCCGGCACGAGCCGACAGGATGGCGGCCTCGTTGATGAGGTTCGCCAGGTCAGCACCGGTGAAGCCCGGGGTTTGGCGGGCAAGAACACCAAGATCGATGGCATCTGCGAGCGGCTTACCTTTGGCATGAACCTCGAGGATCTTCTCTCGCCCCTTGAGATCGGGCCGATCGACCACGACCTGCCTGTCGAACCGACCGGGGCGAAGCAGCGCTGGATCGAGGATGTCAGGACGGTTGGTCGATGCGATGACGATGACACCCGTGTTCGGATCGAAGCCGTCAAGTTCGACGAGAAGCTGGTTGAGCGTCTGCTCGCGCTCGTCATGGCCGCCGCCAAGCCCCGCTCCTCTGTGCCTTCCGACAGCATCGATCTCATCGATGAACACGATCGCCGGAGCGTTCTGTTTCGCCTGGTCGAACAGGTCTCTGACGCGGGACGCGCCGACGCCCACGAACATCTCGACGAAATCCGAACCGGAGATCGCAAAGAACGGAACCTCTGCCTCACCGGCAACCGCACGCGCCAGCAGCGTCTTCCCGGTTCCAGGAGGACCGTAGAGCAGTACGCCCTTCGGGATCTTCGCTCCCATGGAGCGGAACTTCTGGGGATGGGCCAAGAACTCCTTGATCTCATGAAGCTCTTCAACGGCCTCCTCCACGCCGGCAACATCGTCGAACTTCACCGTTGGAGTGTCCTTGGTCACCTGTTTGGCCTTCGACTTGCCGAACTGCATGACACGGTTGCCGCCACCCTGCATCTGCATGATGACGAAGAAGAAGAGACCGAAGATCAACACGTAAGGGAGGAACGTGAGCAGGTAGTCGAAGATCGTGGGATTCTCTGGATCCACACGGAATTCGACGCCGGCTTCCTGAAGCTGCAACGTGAGCGTTTCTGCATAGTCACCCGGGTACTTGACGGAGAAACCGGTGGGTGAGCCATCGATATCGGCGGTACCCGAAAGCTCGTTGGACTTGTCCTTCATCAGGACCTCACCGGTGACATCTCCGGCGTCCAATGTCGCGGTGAACTCCGACAAGGTGAGCTCAGTGGGGGCGGTCGCCTGGTTGAACACGATCTGGAACGCCATCACCACGAGGAAGATGACAGCGAGATAAACGAGAATGGTTCTCGCCGTACGGTTCACGGTGCTCCTGTTCGTTTCTGGATTCGTGCCATGTCACCAATAGGGAGGGCCCTTGGACCACATGGTACGCCGAACCTCTGTCAAAGTTGTCGGCGTTTGACGGTCAGGCTGAATCCTCAACGACCGCAATGTAGGGAAGGTTCCTGTATTTTCCATCGAAATCGAGCCCATAACCGACGACGAATCTGTTCGGTATGTGGAACCCCTCGTATTTGATCTCTAGTGGCGGCCGCTCGATGCCGTCCTTGATCAGGAGGGCGGCAAGCGAGAGGCTGCCCGGTCTTCTCACCTCGAGGTTCTTGAGCAGATAGTGCAGCGTGAGCCCTGTGTCGACGATGTCCTCCACGATGAGTACATGTCTACCTGCAATCTCCTGGTCGAGATCCTTGAGAATCCTCACCACACCGGAGGTCTTGGTTGCAGAGCCGTAGGACGATACGGCCATGAAGTCGAACTCCACCGGCAGATCGATGTGTCTCGATAGATCGGCCATCACCACGAAGGCGCCCTTCAGGATGCCGATGAGCAGGAGGTCCATGCCCCGGTAGTCCCGCGTGATGGCTGCGCCCATCTCCGCGAGTTTTGCGTCGATCTCTTCTGCTGTGATGAGGACTTCGCCTATGTCCACGTGCCCACTTCCCGTTCGATGATGACGGCGGTCACGCCGCGCTCTGCCTTCGCCCACGATGAAACTCGTACGCCGACGAGAGCCGCAATCTTGGCATCTACCGTAACGACGAGCGAATGCATGCGCAGGCGTGCCGGAACGCCGGTAGCACGGAGGACCTCGGTGATCGGCGTGGATCCGGTCCCGATGTCGATTCGGTCTCCCGGCTCGAAACCACGAA
>Ga0255048_10001117_pt1 | contig 19409 bp, 17 predicted proteins | sample JV7_2_2_MG_FD_183619 | JGI IMG/M metagenome (GOLD analysis project Ga0255048, IMG submission 183619) | Seawater microbial communities from Jervis Inlet, British Columbia, Canada - JV7_2_2 | ecosystem: Environmental > Aquatic > Marine > Inlet | place: Canada: British Columbia | collected 2016-10-06
CTACGTAGTACGACACTCGGTGCGAGAATCCACCGTCCTTGTATTCTGGGTGCATGCCGAACTACGCACCGCCCGTACGGGATATCTCCTTTGCCCTGAACACGATTGCCGACATCGAATCAGTCATTGCGCTGCCGGCCTTCGATCACGTCGACCCTGACATGATCGAGGGCGTGCTCGACGAGGCTTCCCGCTTCTTCTCCGAGGTCTTCGCACCGACAAACGAGGTGGGCGACCAAAAGGGTGCTTTGCTCGAAGACGGAAACGTCATCACCCCTGACGAGTTCAAGCCGGTGTGGGACAAGCTCGTTGAAGCGGGCTGGACCGCTGTCACAGGGTCGCCCGAATATGGAGGCCACGGATTTCCCAAGACAATCGGGATGTCGATTTCGGAGATGATGACGTCGGCGAATCTGGCGTTCTCGCTCAACCCAATGCTTACCGGAAGCGGGATCACTCTGCTCACGCACCACGGGAGCGATGAGCTACGAGATCAGTACCTCGCGAAGCTGATCTCGAGCGAATGGACCGGCACCATGGTCCTGACCGAGGCAGAGGCGGGATCGGACGTGGGTGCAGTCAGAACCAAGGCGATTCCGGTCGGGAACGAAGGCTATGAGATCAGCGGCACCAAGATCTTCATCACGTGGGGCGATCACGACCTCACGGACAACATCATCCACCTCGTTTTGGCCCGCACACCTGATTCCCCCGTCGGTACGAAGGGCATCTCGCTGTTCATCGTCCCCAAGTTCGTCCTCGACGAAGATGGCGCCCCGGGAAGGCGCAACTCCGTAGAAACGGTCTCCATCGAGCACAAACTCGGAATCCACGCCAGTCCTACGTGCGTGCTGTCCTTCGACAAGTCGATCGGCTACCTGGTGGGCCAAGAGAACCACGGCATGCGATACATGTTCACGATGATGAATCAGGCTCGGCTCGAAGTGGGTCTCGAAGGGCTGTCCGTGGCAGAACGGGCGTATCAGCACGCTGCAGAGTACGCCAAGGACCGCATCCAGGGACGAGCCATGGGATCCCATGAACCGGCACGGATCATCGATCACGCCGATGTCAGGCGGATGCTGATGACGATGAAGGCATATACCGAGGCGATGCGTTGTCTTGTCTACGACGCTGTGGCTGCCGAGGATCGGATGCACAACGCCGAGGACGAGGATTCCAGAACAAGGGGCAGCGAACGTCTCGCGCTCCTGACTCCTATAGCCAAATCCTGGTGCACAGATCGCGGCGTCGAGATGGCATCGATCGGCATCCAGGTGCTCGGTGGTGCGGGATTCATCGAAGAATCCGGAGCACCCCAGTTCTACCGTGATGCTCGCATCACGCCGATCTACGAAGGCACCAACGGCATCCAGGCACTCGATCTCGTCATGCGGAAACTCCCGATGGGAGAGGGATCGGTGATCGATCGATATCTGGCCGAGATCGAGGCGCTCGACGAACAACTCGCAAACGCAGGCGATGATCTGGCAGATGTCCGTGAGCATCTCGCCGGCGCTGTAGCGACGATTCGATCCGCGACCGACTACCTCAACTCGTCGGCCGATACGCTGGCACGCATGGCAGGCGCGACCCCGTATCAGGAAATGCTCGGAACTCTCGCCGGCGGCTACTACCTCGCACGCCAGAGCGTTGCTGCGCTCCCGAACGCCGATGCAGACCCATGGATGGCTTCCAAGGTGGCGACAGCCCGCTTCTATGCGGTCAATCTCCTCCCGAAGGTCCACGGCCTGCTGCCGGCAGCAACCGGCGGACCCGATCTACTGTTCGCCGTCAACGACAAGCACATCGGCGCTTTCAAGTAGGAAACCGGGAGAGTGAGAACGGAAGACCGTGAACCGTGAACCGATCAGCAAACACACGGACTACCAACCCCGGACAGCTACCTTCATACTCAGGGCCCCACCTCACCAACCTCGCCCCAAGGAATGACCACAGACCAAACCACTGAAAACGCGACGACATTCATCGGACTTGGCGTCGATGCAGATCTCGTTGATCAACTCGACAGCGAGGGCATCTCAACACCGTTTCCCATCCAGGAGATGACGATGGTGGACGCGATCGCCGGTAGGGACATCACGGGCAAGGCAGAAACCGGTTCGGGAAAGACGCTCGCTTTCGGCCTGCCGATGATCATGCACGTCACGAAGGGGCACCCGAAGCGACCCCAGGGACTCGTCCTCGTGCCGACGCGTGAGCTCGCGGTGCAGGTCACGCGGGCACTCACACCGCTTCTGGAACTGCGCGGGCTCACAGCCGTGTCCGTCTACGGCGGTGCACCAATGGGCCCACAGACCGATGCATTGAAGAAAGGCGCATCCATCGCCATTGCTACGCCAGGGCGACTCATCGACCTGCTGGAGCGAAGGGCCGTCGATCCCCGGGACATCAGGATCGTTACGATCGACGAGGCGGACCAAATGGCCGACATGGGATTCATGCCCCAGGTCCGCGCGATCATGTCCCAGCTACCGCAACAGCGACAGACATTCCTCTTCTCCGCGACGCTCGATCATCAGGTCAGGGAGTTGATCGACCGCTACATGAGCGATCCGGTGAACCACGAAGTTGATTCGCCAACCGAAACGGTGGAGAGCATGGAACACCGTTTCTTGAAGGTCCACTACATGGACAAGGCCAAGGTTCTGACGGAGATCTCCAGACACAACGACCGTGTGCTCGCATTCACCAGGACCAAGGCGGGAGCCGATCGGCTTTCGAGGGATCTCCGCGACCTCGATGTCGCAACTGCGCCGATTCACGGTGATCTCCCCCAGAAGAAGCGAGAGCAGTCGTTGAGCCGGTTCTCAGACGGAGATATCAAAGTTCTCGTGGCGACGAACGTTGCAGCACGTGGTCTTCACATCGACGGTGTCGATGTCGTCGTCCACTTCGATCCACCGGACGATCCCAAGACCTATCTCCACCGCAGCGGGCGAACGGCCCGTGCAGGTGAGGAGGGTCTCGTGGTGACGCTGGTTGAGTGGGACCAGGTGAACGAGGTTCTCGGCATCCAGAGAAGAGCAGACCTCAACGTGCCCATCGTCAAGATGTTCTCCAACGACGAACGGCTCGCCGATCTCAGCTCGTGGGAGCCGCCGTCAGAGGAGGCACCGTTCAAGGCGAAGTCAATCAAGAAACGCAAACGCCGCGGCTTTTGAAAGACCGCGTTGAACAGGAGAACCCATGGCCGAGCAATACGACGCTGCACCCGACCTGACGATCGATCTCTCCAGAACCTACAAGGCCGTCTTGCACACCTCGGAAGGCGACATCAGTGTCGAACTGTACGCGGCCGACGCCCCCCAGACCGTCAACAACTTCCTCTTCCTCGGAGGCGAGGGCTTCTACGACGACGTCATCTTTCACAGGGTGATTCCCGGCTTCATGGTTCAGGGCGGCGATCCTACAGGCACTGGCCGCGGCGGACCCGGATACAGGTTCCGTGACGAGACGCACTCGAGGACGAGCTACAGGCGCGGAACACTAGCCATGGCGAACTCAGGGCCAAATACCAACGGTTCCCAGTTCTTCATCATGCACGCCGACTACGGATTGCCAAACCAATACACGATCTTCGGCGAGGTGACGGACGGTCTCGACGTTGTCGACGCCATAGCAAGTGCTCCAACCGGCTCCCAGGACCGTCCACACGATCCCGTGACAATCAAGTCGTTCACCATCGCCGAGCAGTAGGCCTCAGTCTTCCACCACGGTTCCTTCTCCGAGATCCGAGATTCCGTGTCTGGCATCTGGCGGTCGCTACCGTGGTCCCTCGATGGACTGGTTACTAGATCCCTTCTCCGCCATAGAGATGCAGCGTGCGCTCCTCGCCGGGTCTCTGGCTGCAGTCATCTTCGCCGTCGTCGGAACGTGGGTGGTGATCAGAGGAATGACCTTCCTCGGTGACGCGCTCGCCCACGGCGTGATACCCGGCATCGCGCTTGCTGTGCTATTCGGCCTCAGCCCGTTGGTCGGAGCGGTTGTATCGGCGGTGGTCATGATCGCAGGCATCAGCTTCGTCCACAGACAGACAACGTTCTCCGAGGACACAGGGATTGGTCTGATGTTCGCAGGGATGCTCGCCCTGGGTGTGATCCTGATCTCCTCGAGTCCGGAATCCGTGGATTCGCTCCAGGACATCCTCTTCGGAAGTCCGCTCAGCCTGACGCCGTTGGACATCGGCGTCCTCGTGGCGGTCGCTGCCGTCTCCGTCGCCGGAACGGTGCTCCTGTATCGGCGGCTCCTCGTGCTCGCTTTCAACGACCAGAAGGCTGAGCTGTTCGGCCTGAGACCACGCACGACACACGCCGCCCTACTGGTGTTGATCACGCTCTCGATCGTCGCCTCGTTCCAAACCATCGGAACGCTGCTGGTGTTCGGCCTCATGGTCGGACCGCCAGCCACAGCGGCACTGCTTGTCCGCCGCGTGCCGACGATGATGTTCACCGCGGGCATCATCGGCGTCCTCTCCGTCGCGGGGGGTCTCATCATCAGCCATCACGCAAGCACATCGGGCTCCGCGACAATGGCCCTGATCCCGATCATCCTCTTTTTCGTCGTCCTGACGACGAAGTCCCTTGTGACCAGAACCGAAGGTGCGCGTGAGTCGTCCGTTCAACCCTCCTGATTCCGTCTCCCGTCTCCCGTCTCCCCACCCTTTGAAACTCGGAATACACACACGGCCATAGTCGTTATAAGATCCCCGGAGAGAAGAGGGATGGCACATTGCTTACGTTGAGTGATCTGATGTGGGAACCAGATGCCAGCTGGAGGGAATCGGCTGCTTGCAGCGGCGTCGGGAGCGACACCTTCTTTCCGGCGTCTGAGGAGCAACCGGCGGCCGAAGCTGCGCGAGAGATCTGCTCCGAATGTCCAGTGCGAGAGGCATGTTTGCAGTACGCACTGGCCACCAATCAAGCGGCCGGAGTCTGGGGTGGTCTCGATTCGGGTGAGCGCAGACGCATGCGTCGCAGGCTGCGCGACCGTGAACGTCGGAAGGCGTCTTGATAGGTTTCACGCACCAGGCTTCAGGTATCAGGGAGACGTCGTAACCCGTTGAGGGTGGACGCGGCTAGTGCTACGACCGCCAACCTTTGCACTGTTCTGCCGGTCAGGAACACCGCTCGCGGCGTCCTCGTCCTCAACGCAGCCCAGACTGCGCCTTCGTCCGGCGTCCTTGCGACCAGCGCCCCTGACTCGACATCGACACCCCGAACGTTGGTGGTCACAGCACTAGCTCGGGACCCCGTGTCGATCAGATTCCCGGAGGCGTGCCCGATTTCGAGTCATCATGAGCCCACGTGACCGAGGACTCCACGGCGACAACACCCTCAACGCGGGATGCAAGTTCCACAAGGATCTTGCTCTGCGAACGCGAAGGAACGTGGCCAGAGAGCACTGCGACTCCGTCTGCCACGCTCACCGATACCTCACGCGGAGACAGCTCGAGCACGCCGACTGCCACACCGTCGAGGATCTCATCCGCGAGTGCATCGTCGGGTCGCGTGAAGACACCCATGACATCAGCGCGCGAGATGATGCCGCTGAGAGTGCCATCCGGGAGCACAACAGGCAGGCGCTTGATCCGGAGGTCGGTCATCTTCCGAGCGGCCTCAGTAACCGATGATTCGCTGTCGATCGTGTGCGGATCCGGCGTCATGACGTCGGCGACCGTCTTTGCGTTCTGCGGCTGTGCTTCGCCGAGGAAGTTCGCCAGCAGACGGCGTCTCTGACGTCCCCATGACCGATTGGCTTCCGCTGTCACGAAATCTGCCTCTGTGATGATCCCTACGACCTTCCGCTCGTCGTCAATCACCGGAAGCCCGCTCACGCCAGACTTCACCATCATGATCGCCGCCTCCTTGAGCGGCGCATCCGCTGTGATGGTCATGATCTCCTCGCTCATTACGTCGCCAACCTTCACCGGAGGACCTCCTAGTAGAAACCTGTACTCAATAGGCTAGTGCCCTATCCAGGAACGAACCCTGCGCTACTCTCAGGCCACCTGCACCAAAGTCACCCGGGGGGCGACGTGCCACTGAACATCATCTATCAGGGAAACGAAACCGCGATAGCCGATGAAGACACGGTCCTGATCGGCTCGGATGCCGCTTCGACAATCCGCATCGTTCGGCCGGGGATCTCACGCAAGCATGCTGTGGCGTCCTTCGACGGAACCACATGGAAGATCGAGGATGCGGGGAGCCGGAACGGGATCTTCGCAGAAGGCCAGCGCATACAGACGACAACCATTGACGGCCCGACAACGCTCTACCTGGGGCACCCATCTGACGGTGAAGCAATCTCCTTCGTCCCCGTTGCCGGCGGTTCCTCTGACTCGGGAATCCAGGATGAGATCGACGCATTTGTCATCGCCGACGAGCCCGAAACGGAGACGCCGGAACCACAAGCACCGATCGTGCCTGCGCCGAACGAACGAACACGAGTCCAGCCTGCCTCGACCGTGAACGCCTCCGATGCTGAGCTTGCCGCGTTGACCGTGGCGCTGCGTGATCAGATCAGTGCCGTCAAGGGTTTGACATGGTCCGTTTGGGCGATGATCGCCGTCACCGCAGTCCTCGCCGTCATGACCCTCTTCGTGGGGATTCTGGGAAGTTAGAGACCTGATACCAGACGCCAGAATCTGGCATCCGGAGGCAGGCACGGCGAACGACCGGCGGACGCAGTCCGTTCAGCTCTCTCCCGGATCCTCGAGAAACTTCAGCACCTCTTCGGCGATCTCGTCGCCCGTTGGCAGGTCGTCCGGAATCCTCGATGTTGTGCCAACGCGTCCTTCGAGGTTCTCAATGAACTCCGCCGCATCAGAACGCTGGCTGATGATCTCGTCGAGCCGCTCGATCTGAATACGTGACTCATCCTCGAGTCCCGATACATCGAACGCTCCGCCCAGTTGATCGGCCACCTTCCTCAGCAGTCCGAGGACGGCGGGATGATATGGTCGCCCTACATACTGAGGAACCTGCGCCCAGTAGCCGATGGCCTCGATGCCCACATCCTGGACCGCTGACCGAAAGACGGTCCCAGCGGACGCTGGCACGACGATCTCATCCATGAGCATCTCATCACCTGGAAGCAACAATCTCGGATCAGATGCAGTGCAGAAGACCGCGGTCTCTGGTCCGTGTCGAACGGGTGTGGGCACAGCTCCGAGCGTGACGAGATGTTCCACGTCGAAGTGCTGTGCCAGATCACTTATCGCATCACAGAGGCCGGACCATGCGTAGTCAGGCTCATTGCCGACGAGGATCAGCACATCTCGACCCGATGGGCGAACATGGACGATCTCCATCCGTGGCCAGGTGAGGGTCTGGGCCTCGCCAGCACTGAAGCGAAGGATCGGTCGATTCGATCGGTAGTCGAAGATCGCATCGGGGTCGAACGTGACGATCGGTTGGCCATCCTCTGCGAGCCAGTCGGCAGCGTCGCTTGCCGCCGAGGCCGCGTCGCCCCAGCCCGCAAGTCCAAAAAGGAGCACGGGGTCGTCCATCGCGGGTGGCGTGTGCAATGTGTACAAGGCCATGACCTAGACAGTAGACAAGTGACAGGTCGACAGGAACCGTGAGACCCTAGAGATACAGTCCGCTTCCCTGCTCCCGTGCATCGCCGCTCTCGAGGGCCTTCTGGCGTCGCATGCCCTCGAGTTGTGCCGAAGCCGCCATCTGCTGGCTGATGAGTGAGGCCTGGATACCGTGGAACAGACCCTCGAGCCATCCCACCAGCTGAGCCTGTGCTACTCGCAGCTCAGCCTCGGAAGGTACCTCAGTGATCGGTATGAAGACCGCGTCCAATTCCTCGACAAGGTCATCTGAAAGAACCTCTCGCAGTTCGTCGATCGACTGGTCGTAGATCGCAACCAGCCGCTGGCGTCCAGCTTCGTCGAGCGGGGCCTCCCTGACCTCTTCGAGCATTGCCCTGGTCATCGATGCTATTCGAATCAACTTCGAAGGCTCGGAGACATGCGGCCGCGAGCCGTCGCTGTCGTCCGTCTGCTCCGGGCTGTCGACGACCTCGGGGGTTACCGTGCCTGATGTCACTTCCGTGTGCTCAGAGTCCATATGAGAAGCATACGGCGACGCGGCTCCATCGTGACGGGTACGATGCCGCGCCTCGAGCTAGCCACAGACCGCCGCGCGGGACCGGAGCGAATCACGAGGGCGAAGTTTCTGAAGCAGCTCCTCTGGACGATCCTCGGACGCCCCGAGAAGAATACAGAGAGCAGATCCCCTCGCGTGCCATCCGTTGATCCACCAGCTACGGCAAAACCCCGAACCTGATCATGTGCCAGCCCTCGACGCCGTTCGGTTTCGGTCTGACGCGCTCTCCCGGTTGAGTCTCGCCTGTCCCGTCTGTCGCACGGACACGCATCGTATGAGGACCCTCTGTGACATCTGCCTCGAAGGACCACTGGACCCAGCTGTTCTCCGACAGGGGCACCGCCAGCCTTGCCTCCTGCCACGGGTCCTGATCGATCTGCACCTCGACGCGTTCGATTCCGCGTGTTGGCGCCCACGCCACCCCTCCGAAGGTATACCTGCCAACCTGAACATCGCTGCCGCTCTTTGGCCTGTCGATCCGCGACTGCGTCTTGATTGGCCCCTTCTTCGCCCACCCCCTTGGGATCCAGTAGCCATCGAAAGCGTCCCACGTCGTGAGCTCGATCTCGGAGAGCCACTTTGTGGCAGACACATAGCCGTACAGCCCAGGGACGACGAGCCTTGCAGGAAAGCCGTGGTTTGCCGGCAGCACATCGCGGTTCATTCCGATGGCGACCAACGGTTCACGTCCGTCGTAGGCAAGCTCGGTTGGGAACCCCGCCGTCCAGCCGTCGACAGATCGTCCGACGAGCTGATCGGCCCCGTCCTGTACCTTGACCATATCGAGGATGTCTGTGAGCAGCACGCCGGTCCACAGGGCATTTCCGACGAGGTCGTCGCCGATCTCGTTCGACACACAGGCAAGCGTCGCGTACCGCTCCACAAGCGGCATATCTACCAAATCCTGATAGCTCAGGACAACTTCCCGGTCAACCATGCCCTTGATGGTCAGCGTCCACTCGTCCGCATCTACGGTCGGAACAACAAGTGCGGTGTCGATGCGGTAGAAGGTCGCGTTGCCCACGACGATCGGCTGCACGCCGGCCAAGCCGAAGTCGTTCGCTTCCGTAGGATCAACCACTCGCTCGACCGGCTCGGGGAGCACGAGCGACGCGACCTGCGCCTCGGCTCGCGATCGTATTTTCGACCTACCGATGCTCAGGGTCACAACAGAAACCGTCGCGGCAGCTCCCACTGCGAGCAGCAACCTCCTGCGCTCGATGTTGGGGACATCCCCGTCCGTAACCGTTTCGGCCCTTGGAGCGGACCACTCCTTGACGCCGTACCAGGCCAGCAAGCCGCTGCCCGCAGCAATGGCAGTGGTGACAACAACGATGGCGACCTCAGAACCCGCCTCAGTCAACTGGGCGGCAATACCAAGGCCGGCGAACACGGTGAATCCGATGATGATGGGAACAGATGAGCGAGAGGATGCTCGTCCGAGAAGCCACCCGACGATGAGCGCCACAACGAAGATGCCCACTCCGAGAACTGCCTTGTCTGCGGTGCCGAAGGTGGTGATTGCGAAGGATTCGAGCCACCCTGGGGATACGTCGACAACGATCGCACCGATGGATGAGATCGCTGACGGAATCGCCTTCGAGACGCCTGCGAAGAGTTCGGTCAGCCCGAGGGCAACCGCTACGCCTGCGACACCAGCCCAAGCGGATCGTCGACGCGCTTGAATGTCCACTGCTTCCTTCCCCGTTGATCGCTACAACGCACGATGCACGCTATGAGTTCCGCTTTCTGGCAACCCATTCGAGAAACGCAGGGCCGTCGAGCGTGTTGACAACCCTCTCGGCTGGCACCCAGCCCTTGCGAGCTTGCGCGATACCCCACTGCACGTTGGCGAATGCAGACGTGTGATGTGCATCGGTCGAGATGGCGAACATCACCTTTGAGGTTTCGACCGCTCGGCGCAGGAGCGGCGCAGCAAGGTCGAGGCGATGCAGGTGACTGTTGATCTCCAGCGCGGTGTCTGTTGCGGCAGCGGCCTCGAAGACGGCGTCGGCCTCAAAAACGGCCCCCGGTCTTCGACCGATCATCCTGCCGCTCGGATGGCCGACGACTGTCACGGCGGGATTCTCGATGGCTGCAATCAGCCGGGCAGTTTGTTCGGTCTGGGAAAGGTCGAAGTGGGAGTGGATCGACGCAACACCGAAATCGAAACTCGCAAGGAACTCCGCGTCGTAGTCGACGGATCCGTCCGGACCGATGTTCAACTCAGCACCATGGAGAATCTGGATCGAAGGGTAGTCCGAGCGAAGGTCGTCGATCGACGCACGCTGTTCGAGCATGCGCTCTCTCGAGAGCCCGTTCATCGCAAGGTCCTCCGCGTGGTCAGTGATCGCTACGTAGTCCAACCCTCTGGCAACCGCCGCATCGAGCATCTCGACCATCGTGCTGCGGCCGTCACCCGACCAGTCGGTGTGCACATGGAGATCACCGCGCAGATCACTGATGTTCATCGGGTTCGGAAGTGAGCCGTCAGCCGACGCAGAGATCTCACCGGTGTCCTCCCTCACCTCAGGCGTGATCCACCGAAGATCAAGTCTGTGGTAGATGTCGGCCTCACTCACAGCCGCGACGACAAGCCCCGTTCCAACCTCTGAGAGCGAGTACTCGTTCAGTGTCAGGCCCCTGTCCAGTGCTCGCTGTCGAAGGGCGATATTGTGGGCTTTCGAGCCGGTGAAGTACATGAGGGCAGCACCGAATGCTGCATCAGGTACGACCCGCAGGTCAACCTGCATGCGGTCATCGATCACGACCGACGCCTTTGTGCCGCCAGATCCAAGCACCGCGGTCACTCCAAACAGAGCGACGAACCGATCAACAACCGGAGACCCGTGCTCAGCTGTCACGAGGATATCTATGTCACCGATCGTCTCAGAGAGGCGGCGAAGGCTCCCCGCGTACTCGACACGAAGCACACCCTCAGCATCGTCGAGTTCTGCCATGACCCTCCGCGCGATCCCCATTGCATCCGCGATCGGCGTCCTGGTCTCGTCTGAGTGGATCCCGAGCAGTGAGATCGCGTGCGCGATCTTCTCTTCCGACCTGGGGCCGAGGCCCGGAAGTACGCGAAGCTGCTGTTTCTCAATCGCCTCTGTGAGACCTGCCACATCGACCACACCAAGGCTGTCCTGTAGGAGGAGCACGGTCTTGGGTCCGAGTCCGGGGATGCGCATGAGATCGATCATCGTTGGAGGAAACCGCTGCTTGAGCCGCTCGACCTTGGCGATGGTGCCGTTGGAACAGAACTCGACGATCTTGCGAGCCGTGCTGTCCCCGATACCGTCGATCTTCTTCAGTTCCGTCACGGAGAGGTCGCCAACAGGTTCGGACGTCGCTGTGACCGCGTCGATCGCCTTCTCATAGGCCCTGGTTCTGAAGGACTGGCTCTGGCCATCTTCGAGCTTCGTGTACGACACGAGTTGTGCCAGAGCGCCGACTATGGACTCGTTCGAGGGTGTCACAGTGACAGGATCGAGTAGAGCAGGAACGTACCGAGGAGAACCGCCCCCTCAATCCGGCTGATTCGCTGCGACGTGTATGCGAACACACCGGCAAACACGGCCGACAGCACCATCAGCCCGACGAGGATCGTGGGCACAGCTTCAACTACGCCTGGACCAACCATCGCCGCGAGACCCGCCACGCCGAGCGAGTTGAACACGTTGGAGCCCAGAACGTTGCCAAGAACAAGGTCCGGCGCACCTCTTCGCGCCCCTGCGAGCGCGGCGGACAGCTCCGGGAGACTCGTCCCGACACCGGTGATCAGCCCCATGAACACGACGGACAAGCCGATCCTGTCGCCCACGGAGACGACGCCGATGAGAAGCTGCTGACCCGCGACGATGGTTGCGATGAGGGCCACCAGGCCATAGAGAACCTCCGTCCCAACACGGTCGGGGTCTGCGACGATATCCGCAAGATCCTCTCCGGGATCGTCGTCTCCGTTCTTCGTCCAGAAGACCAGCACCACGATTGCAGCCGCCATGGCCATTACCAGGAGCATGCCTTCTGCCACGGATACGTGCCCGTCCACGAGCACCGCGGCGAGCGCAGCGACCGATACGAACATCAACAGCCCCTCACGTCTGATGACCGTTTGTTTGGTGGCAAGCACGGCAAGCAGCGCAGCTACGCCAAGCACGAGTGTGACGTTGGCTGTGTTCGATGCGACGACGTTGCTCATCGCCAGACCGGTCTCACCCTTCGAAGCTGCAATCGCGGACACGACAAACTCTGGCACGGATGTTCCGAAGCCGACGATCACCGCGCCGATCACAACGACAGATACGTTGAAGACCTTTGCGATCCTCACCGCAGAGATCACCAGACGATCGGCGGCGACGATCAGAATGACGAGTCCGGCAACGATTCGCAGAATGTCTATGCCCATCGAGGCACCTCCGAATGGCGCGATGATACCGGCCCCTCCATCGCGATCGGTGTCGGCACTCGTCGTCGCTAGAGTTGCGAATTCATGGCAAACCCTCATGAACCAATCCACGAAACGTGGCTCTCATCAGACCGGCCGGTACCGCATCGGTTCATCCGCCCGGTCATCGAATTCTCCAGAGTCGAGGCAGCAGGTGGCGCTGTTCTCCTGATTGCCGCCGCCATTGCGATCATCTGGGCCAACTCGCCATGGAGCGAGGTGTACTTCGACCTCTTCAACTCAAATATGGAACTGTCCTTCGGAGCCGTCCATATCGACGAGTCACTCAAAGACCTCATCAACGACGGGCTCATGGTCGTCTTCTTCTTCGTGGTTGGTCTCGAGATCAAACGCGAACTCGTGGTTGGCGAGTTGAACTCCGTCAAGAAGGCATCGCTCCCGGCAATGGCTGCGCTCGGCGGCATGGTCGTACCTGCCCTGATTTTCGTCGCTTTTGTTGCTCCGACCGGCAACCCCGAGGCATTACGAGGTTGGGCAATCCCTATGGCAACGGACATCGCCTTCTCCGTCGGCATCGTTGCCCTGCTCGGATCACGCGTGTCGGTCAGCGCAAAGCTCTTCCTGCTCGCACTCGCCATCGTCGACGACATCGGTGCCATCCTCGTCATTGCGGTGTTCTACACAGAAGAGCTCAATTTCGGTTACCTGGCGTTCGCCGCTGTGCTGCTTGTCGGGATGCATCTCGCAAAGAAGGTGGGCATATCAAGCCTGCTGTTCTATGTACCCGTTGCATTCGCTGTCTGGTACGGATTCCTTGAATCAGGCGTCCACGCGACGATCGCAGGCGTCATCCTCGGACTCATGACACCGGTGTACGCAAAGTACTCCGATGAGCAGTTCAGACAGAAGGCAGTGCGAGTCCTGGAGCGGTGGGACATCAACCGGGCATCACCGCACGCCGAGGAGCGCCTCGACCAGGATGCTCTTGAATTGGCGCAGGTGGCGAAATCATCGGTTCCGCCCCTGAACCGCCTCGAAGAGGCGCTTCATCCATGGTCGTCGTTCGTGATCGTTCCGCTGTTTGCACTTGCCAACGCCGGCGTGCGGTTCATCGGCAGCAACGTCACTCTCGGTGAACAGCTCACAACACCCGTAGCACTCGGTGTTGCAGTTGGATTGATGGTTGGCAAGCCCCTAGGCGTGACGGCGGCTACCTGGATCGCGCTGAAACTCAAACTCGCCGTGCTGCCACGACGCACGAACATGAACACCATCTTCGGGCTGGGCGCTCTGGCCGGTGTCGGATTCACGGTATCCCTGTTCGTCACCGAACTCGCCTTCACCGATGAGCTCCTCGCAGATGAGGCCAAATTGGGGATCTTCCTCGGGTCCTTCGTCGCCGGGGTGGTCGGGTACCTGATCCTTCGCTCCCTCAAGACACCGGAGGAGGAGTTCGCCGAAGCCACGGAGCGGATGGCCGACTCAGCCTCCGGCTGAGGGTCCACTCCGCTCTCCGTCTCCCACCCAAGCGCAACGGCAAGTAGCGCAGCGACCGATCGGGCACCTGAATCCGGAACAGCGGCCCGCCGCACGGAGTTCAATACTCCATGAGCAACGGGCCCAACCCCCTCGCCGCCGCGTGGTACATGATCCGTGCGAGGCGCCTGAGATCTCCACGACCTGACGGCGACGGCACCGTCGACCATTCACCGCTCGCCGCTGTCCTGGACCAGCTCCAATCGGAGGGAGTGCGATCCCTTGCCGGAGCAGCTTCGGATCTCGAGGCGTATCGTGATGCGATCTCGTCGATTGATCCGGACGACCTTGCACGACAGGAATCCCTTGCTCTCTGGATCAATCTGTACAACGCGGGGGCGCTTCATCGAGCCGGCCGAGCCTTCTCCCGGAACTATGACTCCGTCTTGCGGGTCCCCGGCGCATTCTCGGCGCCGTGGGCGACCGTCTCTGGGGAGACGATGTCGCTCGACGACATCGAGCATGGAAAGATCCGTCGGTTCAGTGATCCGCGGATCCATGGTGCCCTCGTATGTGGGTCGGTGTCGTGCCCGACGCTTCGCGGTGAACCATTCGATGGCATGGCATTGGATGAACAGCTCAACGACCAGATGCGGTCCTTCCTCTCGAATGGTGGGGCGACGCTCAACAAGGCCACCAACACGCTGCACCTGACCCGCGTACTGAAGTGGTACGGAGGGGACTTCGTGCGTCCGGCGAGGATGCCGACGCTTCGACCCGCAAGGGCGCCTGATATTGCCCGTGCAATCAGCCACTGGTTCGATCCGGACGACGCCAACCACGTAGCGAAGCATGATCCGAGCGTCGAGTTCGCCGCCTACGACTGGGGACTCGGCTGCTCTGTCACCTGAGCGACCTTCCGCGCTCCGATGAGGAAGATCGCCACGGCAATTGTGGCTGCAACCACGTCGAACGGAAGCACAAAGCGCATCAGGTCCGCTGGCGAGACGATCCATTCACCATTCGGACCAAACCCGACGTGGTCAAGGTACCTCCAGATCGACCACACACACACCACACCGACCAGCAGCCCTCCGGACACAGCCCATACCCGACCCCAGGCACGGTACGCGCCGACCATCACCGCGGCGCCCACCCAGGCGATGTCCAGGGCGGAGATCAGTTGGAGGAACTGTGTGGACGGATCGAATCGAAGGGCAGCAGAGGATGCGAGCGTGACAAGCCCGACCGTACCTGTCACCAGAACGACGAGACCGATGCCGCTCGCAACCACCCTGGAGAATCGACTCCAGCCGGTTGCCTCGAACCATCCATCGCCGCCAAGTGGTACAAGGACATGTGCGAGTGTCAAACCGAATGCGACCAGGAGTGCCAGGTGAACGACGAAGACCCCAATCGGGTCACCGCCCTGGTCCACGATCAGCAACGGAACCGAGAACAGTAGAGCACCAACTAACCATGGGACGGTGCGCAGAAGTGCCCGTTCGATCGGGACCATGTCAGATGTGGAGGGACCGTTTCCCCGTGCGACCCTCTTTGATCCGTCGTTCAGCGATGTCGATGTAGTCGGCATTGAGTTCATAACCGACGTAGTGCCGATTGGATTCCACAGCGGCCACCGCCGTGGTGCCTGAGCCGAGGAACGGATCCAGCACGAGGTCCCCCTCGAAGGTATACAGCTCGATCAGCCTTCCGGGCAGTTCGACAGGGAACGGCGCAGGATGCCCCACCCGACGTGCAGATTCAGGGAGGATGTTCCAGATCGATACGGTCGCATCAAGGAACTCCTCCTTGGAGATCGTGTCCTCACCCGTGCGAACGCGGGCGTATGAACCCTTCGATGCGACGATCACGTACTCGTGGATATCACGTAGCGTCGGGTTCTTCGCTGACTGCCACGAGCCCCACGCACACGATCCGCCGGCCGACTTCGCCTTCTGCCAGATGATCTCGCCACGCAGATCGAAGCCAACCTCGTTGAGAAGGGCTGAGACATACTGGTTCAACGGTATGTACGGTTTGCGGCCGAGGTTTGCAACGTTCACAGCAACACGGCCACCGGGTTCGAGAACACGGAAGGTCTCGGTGAAGACACTGCGCAGAAGCTGGAGATACTCGTCGATGTCGAGGTCGTCGTCGTAGTCCTTGCCAACGTTGTAGGGAGGCGAGGTGACCATCAACGCGACACAGTTGTCGGGGATCTGACGCATCGTCTCGGACGACTCCTGAAAGAGGCGGTCGACAATGGACGCGGGGGGATCAACCAGTGCACCGACATCGTTGCGGCCGTTCCCAGCGTGCATTCTCCTGCCGTAATAGCCGGAGGAGTCATGCCCCTCGCGTTTGCCGGTCCCAAAACTGGCCGTACTTGTCGCCACGTTGCCTCCTAGGCGCGAACCGTAGCACTCTCGGTTTGCGGTTCACGGTTACGGTTTGGGTGAGGACTCGGCGCTCGACGGCCGACCATGAACCGTGAGCCATGAACGCCGAGCACAGTTCGGCTCTGCACTAGTGCCACGTCCACCAACCTTTGCACTGTTCTGCCGGCCAGGAACACCGCTCGCGGCGTCCTCGTCCTCAACGCAGTCCAGACTGCGCCTTCGTCCTGCGTCCTTGCGACCAGCGCCCCTGACTCGACATCGACACCCCGAACGCTAGTGGACAGGGCACTAGCTGACGACCGCCTTGTACGACCCAAGATTCAGAACCTCGGCCGCATTCGCCGGAGGGGGATCGAGTACGTGCGCCAGACCCTCAGGTCCCGGTGTATGTACGAGATCGATGAAGAAGCGGTAGTTCCACGCAACGCCGGCCGGCCGCGATTCGATGCGTGTGAGATTGGCGCCGCGGAGACCGAGCTCGGTGAGAACAAGGGCAAGTGACCCCGGCGTGTGCGATCCGGTGACAACGATCGTTGTCTTGTCGTCCTCCTCGTTGACCACAGGGTCGCCAACCGCGAGGACCACGAACCGCGTTGTGTTGTGAGCCTTGTCGAGAACGTGGTCGAGAAGGACCTCGAGGCCATGTGCGGCGCCAGCCCGCGGAGGTGCAAGGGCTGCAATCGACGGGTCACCCTCCTCGGCAACCTGGCGGACAGCACCTGCCGTGTCATGCGTTGGCACGGCGTCGACTCCGAGGTCGAGAAGAACGTGCTCGGCCTGGGCAAGCGCCTGGGGATGTGAACGCACCTCACGAACATCGTCGATCGAAGCACCCGGAATGCCATGGAGCGTATGACGGACCTCGACGAGGTGCTCAGCAAGGATGGAGAACCGAACGTGGCTTGCATCACCGGGCAGCCGATCGAGCACCGGCAGAACAGACCCCGTCGTGGAGTTCTCGACGGGAACGACGAGACGGTCGACATCGCCACCCTCGAGGGCGTCGAAGGCAGCCGCAAAGCCTCGATGCCCGACGTAGTCCGCGTCCGGGAACAGCTCAGTTGCTGCGCGATAGCTGTAGCTGTGGGGTTCTCCCTGATATCCGATGATCATGCGAGCAGACGATATCAGGTGTCAGGAACCGTTCTTGCGTACCTGAGTCCCCCCTAGCGGTACTCAGGTACGCAAGAACGGCCAAGCTGGTTCCTAGAGTGCCAAAGCTGTCGCGAACGGAGACTCTCATGTCCTCGACACGAAGACCCAACATGGGATTTGCCTTCGGCATGTTCGACAACGAATCGGGTTTCGCCGTGAGCCACCAGTACGACCGGTCTCCATCGTTGATCCGCCCGGGTGATCCGGTGAGACTCAGGGCGGCCACGGTGCACGGTTACGACGCCATAACAGCCTACGTGCTTGATGGCGCGGGCCCACACCCACCGGAGATCGTTCGCTCCGAGGGTACAGCGAGTCCATTCGAGGCCGATGCCGATGGGTGGACTGCAATGCTTCTCGGCTCGCCGAACGGCACGATCCAGCACTACATCATCGAGGCGGAACACCGCTCGGGTGGCGTTGCCTATGCCGATGGGAGCCACTCGCTGGCCTCGGCGAAGGTGTTCGCACATCGGGTCACGGATCGACGGCCGCCATTGTGGACAAGCGATGCCGTTGTCTACCAGATCTTTGTCGACCGATTCGCGAGCGAGAGCGGGCCGGTCACCCAACCGAACGACATGCACGGCTGGGCTGGCGGCGACCTTCGCGGCATCACAGCCGGCCTCGATTGGATTCAGGAGCTCGGAGCCACCTGCATATGGATCACACCTGTGTTCACCTGCCACAGCTCGCACGGGTATGACTCGATCGACTACCGATCTGTCGACCCGCGATTCGGAGGCGAGTCCGCGCTCAGCGAGTTGATAGCAGAGACGCACGCTCGAGACATGAGAATTCTGATGGATATCGTGCCCAACCACGTTTCTGATCGACATGAGTGGTTCCAGAGCGCCCGTGCCGGCGGTCCCGAAAAGGAGTGGTTCTCCATCGATCGGGAAGGGCGATACGAGACGTTCTTCGGCGTTCCCTCCATGCCAAGGCTCATGCTCGACAACCCGGACGCCCGAAGGGCGATGATCGACGTCGCGGAGCACTGGATCACCGAGTTCGGGATCGACGGATACCGAATCGACCATGCGCTCGGTCCGTCTGAGTCCTTCTTCGCAGCGCTGTCTGAACGCATCAACTCGATCTCGCCCGAGGCCTGGTTGTTCGGTGAAGTGACCGCATTGCCCTCGTTCAACCGAAGATATGGAGGGATTCTCGACGGCGTGACGGATTTCGCGTTTGCCTACGGTCTGCGCGAATATCTGGCGGGTACGATCCCTGCCGACGGGTTTGCCTACCTCGAGAGAGAATCGATCGCAAGCCTTCCCGCAGACGAATTCTCATGGGTTCGCTTCTTCGACAACCACGACATGGAGCGTGGCCTCACACGGTGGGGAGACGACCAAGCGACGCTCGATCGGGCGTTGGGCATCCTCATGTCCCTGCCGGGCGTGCCGGTCATCTTCTACGGCACTGAGCAAGCACTCACGAGCCGCCTCAGAGAATCTGCCGGTGGCCTCGAGGTTGGCAGGCTTCCCATGACGTTCGACCAAGACCATGCAATGTTCGAGGTCACCCAAACCGCAATCGCCAGGAGAACCGCTCAGCCCATGGACCAGTCGGCCCCCGTCTGGTGGAATCCCGACGGCTCCTGGACCTGGGACGGACTCGCTGGAGAGCTGAAGGCCGAGAACTGACATCCGAGGACCGCGGGTATCAGCCCGCGGGCGGACGGCCTGTGCTTCTCCCGATCACGAGTTCCGCCCTGAAACGCTGGAAATGATGCGAAGTCTCAGAGCGTTGATTCCCGACCAGCTCCGAAGCCACAGCCTTCGCCATAACCGCGGCAGGCTGCCTGAGCGTCGTCAACGGCGG
>Ga0255048_10001120_pt1 | contig 19385 bp, 17 predicted proteins | sample JV7_2_2_MG_FD_183619 | JGI IMG/M metagenome (GOLD analysis project Ga0255048, IMG submission 183619) | Seawater microbial communities from Jervis Inlet, British Columbia, Canada - JV7_2_2 | ecosystem: Environmental > Aquatic > Marine > Inlet | place: Canada: British Columbia | collected 2016-10-06
CTGCATTCCAAACTTGTCTTGCCCGATCTGCATCTGCGAGTAGACCTGATGGATCTTGTCTTCTCGAATCAGGTTCCGGATCGCGGCGTTCGGGATCAAAATCTCAAGAGTAAGTACCCGGCCGGCACTGCCCGCGCGAGGCAGGAGGGCCTGGCACAAGATTCCCTCCAGCACGAAAGAGAGCTGAGCCCTGACCTGCGGTTGCTGGTGCGCGGGAAATACGTCGACGATTCGGTTCACCGTCTGGGCCGCAGAGTTTGTATGTAGGGTGGCGAAGCAGAGATGCCCCGTCTCGGCCACCGTGAGGGCTGCTTCGATCGTCTCCAGATCACGCATCTCACCAATGAGCACGACATCCGGATCCTGGCGCAGGATGTAGCGGAGGGCGGTCTTGAAGCTCTCAGTATCCGCCCCCACCTCGCGTTGATTCACGACACAGCTCTTGTGGCCGTGCAGGTACTCGATGGGATCTTCGATGGTGACGATGTGCTCGTGCCTCTCCTCATTGATCATGTTGATCATGGACGCCAGCGTGGTGGACTTACCACTACCCGTGGGACCGGTTACGAGCACCAAGCCGGAGGGCTTCTTACAGATGTCCATGACCACGGGCGGCAGACCGAGCTCATCAATCCCCAAGATCTTGAACGGAATCTGGCGAAAGGCCGATGCCACCGCACCCCGCTGAACGAAGAGGTTCGCGCGGAAGCGGGACAACCCCTTTACACCGAACGAAAGATCGAGTTCGTTCTTCTCCTCGAACTTGTGCTTCTGTGCATCGGTGAGGATCGAATACGAAGTTTGTTTCGTATCCTGTGCCGACAGGGGTGGCATCTTGAGCGGGGTCAGGCGTCCATCGATGCGGAGCTGCGGCGGGCTTCCAGTGGTCAGATGAAGGTCCGAGGCGCCTTTCTCGATCATGCCCTTCAAGAGTTGGTGCAGGTTGACCATGAGTCTGCCTAGTGGTCCTCGGCTGAGATACGGCAAACCTCACTGAGCGTCGTGACACTCTCGAGGATCTTGTTGAGCCCACTGCGGCGGAGCGTCTTCATCCCTTGACGGATCGCTTCCCGTCGGATCTCCGCTGCGCTGGCGCCGTTCAAGACGAAGTCACGCAGGGTTTCGCCCATGACCATGACCTCGTAGATCGCCACGCGCCCCTTGTAACCCGTCTCGGCGCAGTTGCTGCAGCCTGCGCCCTTCATGGGTTTGCAACGCTTGGCCTCGTCGGGAGTCATGCCCGCCTTTTCGAGCTCGGGGGCTTTGAGTTCCGGATCGGGCTGCGCACAATGGGAACAAATCCGCCGCGCCAGGCGCTGAGCCACCACGCAGGTGACTGAGCTCGCTACGAGAAAGGGCTCGATTCCCATGTTCAAGAGTCGGTTGATGGTGCTGGGAGCGTCGTTCGTATGCAAAGTGGAGAGCACCATGTGACCCGTGAGTGCCGCCTTGATGCCGATCTCTGCGGTCTCGAAATCGCGGATCTCACCGACCATGATGATGTCCGGATCCTGGCGCAGAAAGGCGCGCAGCGCACTGGCGAAATTGAGGCCGATACCGTCTCGCATCTGTACCTGGTTGACCCCAGCCAGGTTGTATTCCACGGGGTCCTCGGCGGTCGAGATGTTCTCGGAGCTCGTATTGAGCTCCGTCAGCGCGGAGTAGAGCGTGGTGGTCTTACCAGACCCGGTAGGCCCGGTGACGAGAACCATCCCAAAGGGCTGGTGAATCGACTCTCGAAAAGCGGAAAACTGATCCTCCTCGAAACCCAGCTTCGTCATGTCGAGCTGGAGGTTCGACTTATCCAGCAGACGTAACACGATCTTCTCACCGAAGAGCGTGGGGAGCACCGAAACGCGATAGTCCATCTCGCGGTTGTGACCCATCTTGAGCTTGATACGACCATCCTGTGGCAGGCGGCGTTCAGCGATGTCCAGCTCCGACATGATCTTGATGCGGGAGGTGAGCGGGTTTTTCAGCTTACGGGGTGGCCGCATCACCTCATACAGGACGCCATCGATCCGGTAACGCACCCGGAAGGACTTCTCGTACGGCTCGATATGGATGTCCGAAGCGTCTTTCTTGATGGCATCCGTCAACACGAGATTGACGAGCTTGACGACCGGCGCGTCTTCCGTGGCGCGCTCGAGCTCACTCATGTCGAGCGCTTCTTCGTCGGCTACGACCTCGAAGTTCGTATCGTCGAAGTCTGCCATGACCTCATCGATCGAGGCGGAGGAGTCGTAATACTTCACGATCGCGCGCTGGATCGATTCCTCGGCGGATACGACAACTTCGATGTCGTAGCCGGTCAGGAACTTGACGTCATCAATGGCGAAAATATTGGAGGGGTCGGACATGGCCACGATGAGCGTTGATCCGGCCCGGTTGACCGGTAGGATCGTATGCTTCATCGCGACGTCCTCGGGGATGAGCTTGATCACCTCCGGGTCGATCGCGAAGTCATCGAGTGCGATCGAGGGGACGCCGTACTGATTGGAGATCACCTCCGCCAGGTCATCTTCTTTGATGTACCCGAGCTTGGTGAGCTCGAGACCAAGGCGGTTTCCGCTGACCCTGGTCTCTTCCTTCGCCCTCTCGAGCTGGTCCTGCGAGAGGAAATTTTTCTGAACGAGAAGCTCGCCGATGCGATCGTTCAACGCACCCCTCCCATCGCGGCGCCGTTAATACGCGCTATGGCCGCGTATGGCTCTGTGCTTGCGAACGAATTATCGGTGTAAGAAGGCTACAGCTTTACCGAGGCGTAGCACTTTCCCGAGCTCGGCTCAGGCAACGCAGCGTCGTGCTGGCGTCCCGGGATAGCCGCCGCTGAGAGCCGGATCTGAAGAGTGCAAGAGAACATCTAAGTCCGGCTCGGGCTTCGAGAAACGATGCGCGCCGTCTCGGGGAGTAAGCGCTCGCGCTGCAGCGGGAGCTTCAGTCTTTAGCGGTTGCCAGAATCTGACGGGCCTTCGCCACGTCATTGGCGATCTGCCGCGCCAGAGCTTGCGGTCCCGAGAAGGCCTTCTCGGGGCGGATCCTGGCCTGGAAGGAGAGCGCCAAACGCCGGCCATAGATGTCGCCATCGAAGCCGATCAGGTGAACCTCGGTGACTCGCTCGGCCGATTCGAATGTCGGTCTCGTTCCCAGGTTCGTCACAGAGGCAATGGAGACCTTGGATAGCGTGTCGCCCTCGAAGAGACGGGCGTCGGTCGCATAAACCCCAGAGCCCGGGGGCAGCTCGTTCTCGAGCTCGAGATTGGCGGTCGGAAAACCCAGGGTTCGGCCACGCCCAGCACCTTCCACGACCTTTCCCCAGACAGTATAGGGCTTGCCCAAGCACTGCGCGGCTTCCTCGACCTCGCCCTCTGCCAGCAGCCCACGGATACGGGTACTCGAAATATCGCGATCTCCGGTCCGCACCTGGGGAATGATCTCGACCAGGATCCCGAGGGCCGGGGCAAGCTGCTGCAAGGTGTCGTCTGAGCCGCGGCGACCTTTTCCGAAGTGAAAATCGCGCCCGACGTAGACCTCCTGAGGCATCACCCGCTCTGCGAGGATGTCACGCAGAAATGCCTCGGGGGACAGGGATGCGAACTCCGGGGTGAAGTGCTCGCGGATCAGGACATCAATTCCGCTCTCCTCGATACCGGCGACGAGTTGATCCCAGGTCATGAGACGCGGCTGGCTGCGATCGGGATAGAGAACGCGCCGGGGATGTGGCTCGAACGTGTACAGCGCCGTTGGCCTCTCGAGTTCCCGACCGCGGGCGACCACGCTGCTGATCAAGGCTCGATGGCCCAGATGAAGTCCATCGAAATTGCCCACGGTCAGCACACAGCCTCGAGTCGTGCCATCGAGGGTTTGGCTCGTGCTGAAGATCCTCATCGCGTCTCCTTTGTAGAGTCTCCGTGCAGCCGTTGCAACGGGGTGGGAGCCCCCTATCCTCTCGCGCGTGCGAATCATCTCGCGCTATTTGTTGGTCGAGTTCGCAAGCGCCTCCGCGCTGGTCTTTCTTGCGCTCAGCGTCACGTGGATGGCTGCGGACAGCGTTCTGCATATAGACATGATGAGCAGCGGCTTCGGGCACGCATTCCGGCAGATCCTCTTCCGGATGCTGGAGGTCGTCTCCGTGATCGTGCCCCTATCCTGTCTGGCCGGCGTCGTCTGGAGCCTGTCTCGGGCCGTCCGCTATCGCGAGATCACCGCAATCCGTTGCGGCGGCGTCCGCCTGCGGTCGGTACTGGCTCCAGTGCTGGTGCTGTGCTTTGTCATCAGCGGCCTCCTGCTCCTCTTTGAAGACAGGGTTCTCATTCCGACCCGCAATGCACTGCTGGAGGCGGAATCCGGTGAGGACGAATACGGCCAGAGGCGGCCCCGCTATATAAACGGCCGCTGGTGGTATGCGAGCGGTGCTTCCGTCTTCTCCGCGGCCGAGTATCTGGCGGAGGAGCGGACACTCCGGGATGTGACGGTCTTCGAGTTCGATGGCGAACGTCATCTAGAGCAACGAATCGACGCCGAGCGAGCCGTGAACCTGACGGGCAGTACCTGGGAGTTCCACGACATCCGTGTGTACGAGTTCACCGAGATGCGAGGGCTCAGCGAGAGAGAAGTGTCGATCCTGCGTGTGGATCTTGGGCTCAGCGGTAAGGACCTGGCCGGCGCGGCACCGCCGGTGACGCTCACGAGCTTGCACAAGCTCGCTCGGCATATACGCAAGCGGGTCGGAAACGAAACCGCACTCGCCGGATTGCAGGTTGGGTTCCACTCGCGTTTAGCACAGCCACTTGGCGTGCTCGTGCTCGTCCTGCTCGCGCTCCCCTTTGCGATTGGCGATGTGGAGCGCGGGGACTCCCTACCTAGCTCGCTATTGCTAGCGCTGGCCGCAGCCGCGGCCTACTGGCTGGCGTGGACTCTGGCGCTGCTCGCGGGGCAGTCCGGCCAAGTGCCGGCTGCGCTGCCCGTCTGGGGCGTCACCGTGCTCTTCCTGGGGGTGGGAGTGTGGCGATTCCGGCGGATCAGCGAGTAGGTTTGGCGCGATTCGAGAAGAAGTACTTGAGGAAGGGCAGCTTCGGCGACAGGATCACCGTCGTCTCCTTGTCGAGAGCCTTCTCGTAAGCCTCCAGGCTGCGCATGAAGGCATAAAATTCCGGGTCCTGACCGTAGGCCTTGGCATAGATCTGAGCGGCTTGGGCGTCTCCCTCACCACGCAAGGCCGTTGACTCGCGACGCGCCGTGGCCCGCACCACCTGACTATCCCGATCCGCTTTGGAGCGAATCGTGCGGGCGGCCTCCTCTCCCTCGGCCCGGAACTTCTTTGCGAAGCGCTCGCGCTCGGTGCGCATACGCTGAAAGATCCGGTCCAGGTTCGCCTGTGGATAGTCCGTACGCCGGATCTTCAGATCGGTCAGCGCGATCCCGAGTGGCGCGAGCTTGGTCGCGGAGTTAGTCGCAATTTTTCGCATGATGGCCGGGCGCTCCTGCGAGAGTAAATCCCCGAGCGTGTGCTGCGCGAGCGTCTGCCTCAGTTCGCTGTAAGTAATGGTATCCAGACGGCGCATTGCCTCGGGCAGCGTGCGGACACTCTCGAAGAACAGCTGTGGATGCGCAACCCGCCACATCGCGTAGTAGTCCACACTGAGCAGCAGTTTCTCGGACGTGTAGAGCTCGCGCGGCTTGGCTTCGTAGCGAAGCAAGCGACGGTCGTAGCGATGAAACTGGTGCAGGCCCGGGATTCGAAAATACCAGCCAGGCTCGGTCAGGACGGCTCGATTGAGTGAAACCCCCATGACTTTCGGGTCAGGGTTATTGAGCAGGGTGCGAAAGGCCTGTTGACGTTCGTCGAGGATCACCACACAGAAGGAGCCCACCACGACGGCCGTCAGAATCAGTAATAGCGTGACGAGTCGACGCGTCATTGGGCCGCTCCCTTGCGGCCCAGCGGTAGATAGGGCAGAACCTTCTCGCTCTGGCCTTCTTCTAGGATGACCTTGTCCATCTCTGGCAGGATCGACTCGAGCGTCTCCAGGTAGAGCCGTTCGCGGGTGACCTCCGGTGCGCGCTGGTACTCGGCGAGCAAGGCCTTGAACCGCTCCGTCTCCCCGTGTGCCAGCAGGATCCGCGTCTCCCGATACGCTTGCGCCTGGTTCGCGAGCTCCTGCGCCTCGCCGCGCGCGCGCGGAACGACCTGATCCGCATAGCCCCTGGCTTCGAGAATCAGACGTTCACGGTCCTGCTCGGCACTGGCGACATCGGCGAAGGCGTCCTTGACCGGGTCAGGCGGCTCGACGTCCTGAAGCTGAACACTTTGGATCAGAACACCAGCTCCGTACTCATCGAGGATCTCCTGGATTCGGTCCCGCGCCTCTTCTTGGATAGGGCCCTTGACCTCGGTGAGTACGTCATCGATCGGGCTCTTGGCCACGACCTCGCGCAGCACCGCCTGTGCCACGTCTCGCAACACCTGCGGAACGTTCTTGACCTTGAAGAGGTATCCGCCAAGATCGACGATCCGGTATTGAACCACGAACTCCACGTTGACCAGATTGGCGTCCCCGCTCAGCATGCGCTTTTCAGCCGGGCGTTCTTCGTACTCGGGCGGGGGCCCGGTCGCGATGGTGCGGTAACCAAACTCCTCCTCGAGGGTCACGGTGACACGTTTCTTCTCGATGCGTTCGAGCCCGGGTGCGTACCAGCGCAGACCCGGCTCCAGGGTGCGTGAGTAGCGACCCAGAAACAGGACGGCCGCTTGCTCGTCAGGCTCGAGCTGGAAGGTCCCTAGCGACGCATAGGCAAACCCCAGCACGAGCAGAAGCAAGACCGAGATACTGAGGCGGCCAATGAGCTTCAACCGTCAACTCCCTCTGGTGTTCGATCCAGTCCTACGGCGGATCCTCTTACCTTTCCTCGCTTGCTTCCCGTTCTGCGTTCGCCTTCACCATCGGTGCAATGAGCTCGATCGGGAAGGGGAATATAATCGTGGAGTTATGCTCCGTCGCGATATCGCTCAGCGTCTGCAGATAGCGTAGCTGGAGCGTATAGGCCGACTGGGTCATGATGTCCGACGCTTCGCGCAGGCGCTCCGCGGCCTGGAACTCACCCTCGGCGTGAATGATCTTCGCGCGCCGTTCGCGCTCAGCCTCGGCCTGCTTGGCCATGGCACGCTGCATCTCGGTCGGCAGGTCGATGTGTTTGACCTCTACCGCACGCACCTTCACTCCCCAGGGATCCGTGCCGCGGTCGAGGTCCTCCTGGAGCTCGCGATTGAGCTTGTCGCGCTCGGCGAGCAGCTCGTCCAGCTCCGCCTTGCCACACACGCTACGCAATGTCGTCTGCGCCAGCTGCGAGGTTCCGTACAGGTAGTTCTCGACCTTGATGATCGCATTCTCGGGGTGGAGCACGCGGAAGTAGATGACGGCGTTCACCTTGACGGATACGTTGTCGCGCGTGATGACGTCCTGCGAAGGAACATCCATGACGATCTCCCGCAGGCCTACGCGGTCCATGCGATCAACCATGGGAATGATCCACTTCAAGCCCGCCTGCTTTACGCCGACGAAGCGTCCGAGTCGGAAGACGACGCCTCGCTCGTACTCGTTCAATACCCGGAAACCGGTCATCGCCAGTCCCAGGAGCACCAGTCCGAAGATGCTAATCATCATCATGTTGCTTTCTCCACTACTTCGATCATGCGCTCGACGCTCACGATCAGACCGTTCACTTCCGTAATGCGGACTTTCTCGCCTTTCGAGATGGAGTCATCGGATACCGCAGTCCAGAGCTCCCCCCGCACCAAAACGCGACCCCGTTTGCGGATGGCCTGGTCCACGATCCCGGTGTCGCCGATGAGTCCTTCCGCGCCCGTGAACTGTGGTCGAAACAGGGTCCGCGAAAGTCCGAATACCACGATTCCTGCAAAGATCGCCACCGCCAGGACTGCCGGAAAGATTACCGTCCAGAAGGGTACTATGAGATCCGACTGCTCGGGAACGTCAAAGAGCGTGTAGGCGCCGGCGGCCAGGCAAATGAGTCCCCCGCTGAAGAGCAGCCCGAAGCTGGTGACGAAGATCTCAGCGGCCAGCAGCGCAAGGCCACTGGTTATCAAGATCAGGCCGAGCCAGTTGAATGGGATGATCTGGAGCGCGAGCCCCGCGAGAACGAGGCAGATTGCCCCCGCCACCCCAGGGAAGATCATCCCGGGCTGCGTGAACTCGACATAGAGCCCGAGCAGACCCGCGAGGATCAAGAGCAGCGCGATCTGCGGGTCGGCCATGACGTCGAAGAAGCGGGCGACCAGGCTCATCCGAATCCGCACGACGGCGACCTCTAGCGTGGCCAGCGTCACTTCTTTACGGCCCACGCTGACCGTGCGTCCGTCGAGCAGCTCGAGCAGGTGGTCGAGGTCCTCCGCCACGAGATCGATGACGTTCTTCTCGAGTGCTTCGGATTGGGTGATGGCCACCGAGTTTCGCACGGCGTCGACGGCCCACTCCACATTGCGATCGCGAGCCTCCGCGATGGACTCGATGAAAGCCGCAGTGAATTTTTCGATTTTCTCTCCGGCAAAGTCACGCACCTGAGGTGCCGGCTCGTCCTTCTCCCCGTCCTTCTCCCCGTCCTTATCGCCCTCGGGAGCCTGCGGAGGGGTCGGGAAGATCGATACCGGATGCGCCGCCCCGATACTGGTGCCAGGCGCCATCGCCGCCACGTGACCTGCGAGTGTGATGAAGGTGCCCGCCGAAGCCGCCCAGGCGCCCCGGGGCGAGACGAAAACGATGACCGGCAACTCGGCGTTCAGAATCGCACCCACGATGTCCTTGGTGGAGCTCAGCAGGCCCCCGGGAGTATCCAGCTCGATGACCAAGGCGGTCGCCCCCTCGGCCTCACTCTGGGCGATCGCTTTGCTCAGGTAATCCGCCACCGCGGGATTAATCCCACCCGCAACCGTGACGACATTGATCGTGTTGGCCCGTGCTACGAACGGGACGAACACGAGCAGAGCCAGCCAGAGCGACCAGGCCCGTTTGGCGTTCATGCGCTCCGGACCTGGCGGATCCGGTCCAGTATCCGCGCCGCGACCTCCCGTTTGGAAGCCGCGGGAACCGCGCTGACGTCGTCTACGCACGGACCCAGGATCCAGACCTCATTGCGATCCACATCGAAACCCGTGTCCGTGCGCGACACATCGTTGGCCACGATCAGATCGCAGCCCTTGCGCTCGAGTTTGGCTCGCGCGTTCTCGAGAACATGCTCGGTCTCGGCTGCAAAGCCTACGATCGTGCGCCTGCCCTTCGCCGCCACCAGCTCCGCCAGGATGTCCGGATTCCGCACGAGCTCGAGCGTCATACCTTCCTGGGTTTCGCGCTTGAGCTTCTGCGCTGCTTGCTGCGCCATCCGATAATCCGCCACCGCGGCAGCCATGATCACGATGCTGGCTCGACCCAGTGCCTCCAGCATGGCGCTACGCATCTCCTCTGCGGTCTGCACGTCGAGCCGATCTACTCCGTAAGGTGTAGGAAGCGCAGAGGGACCTGAGACGAGGACGACCTCTGCGCCACGTCGAGCGGCCTCCTCGGCCAGCGCAAAGCCCATCTTTCCGGACGAGCGGTTAGTGAGTACGCGGACCGGGTCGATTGGCTCCGCAGTCGGTCCAGCGCTGATCAGGACGACCTCGTCTCGATACGTCCCTTCTCCCAGCACCTGGCCCACTATGCCCAGCAGGCTGTCGGTTTCCACCAGGCGCCCTTCACCCTCCCAACCGCACGCCAGCTCGCCCGTATCGGGCCCCACGATCCGCACGCCCTGTTTCGCGAGCAGGTCGAGGTTCGCCTGCGTCGCCGGATGCCGGTACATATTCACGTTCATTGCAGGCGCGACGATCAGGGGTGCACGCAGTGCGAGGCAGAGCGTCGAAAGCAGGTCGTCCGCCATCCCGTGCGCGATGCGCGCCAGGAAGCCGGCGGTGGCTGGAGCCACGATTCCTACCTCCGCCCAGTCGGCGAGCTCGATGTGCGAGATCTCGGACTCCTCGTTCAGCGAGAACAGCTCCGAGCGAACCGCATGTCCCGAAAGCGCTTGCAGCGTGAGGGCCGATACGAAGCGCAGCGCATTGGGCGTCGTCACGACGCGGACTTCGTGCTCCTGCGCACGTAGTCCGCGGATCAGCTCGCAAGCCTTATAGGCCGCGATTCCACCTGATACACCAACCAGCACCCGGCTCAAACGCGACCCCTTCCGCAGCTTTCTCGGTCGTCCTTCCCGGAGCCTTTCCGGCAGCTCACGAGAATTAGAAAATTCCTTTGAAAACCAACTATTTGCCGGACATTAGCTGTACCCAATACCGGTGTCAAACCGGCCTCAGCGCCACCTCTCGGGCGCGCCGCCCACCCTTCGATAGGGACCGTCAAGCTGCCTCTGCGGAGACCCGAAAAGAGGTTAAAGTGCCCCTCGATCCTCCCGTCGTCTCGATGGAGACCCAGAGCGCCTTCATGGCTGCTGCTGCCTCCACCGTCATCTGGGTAGCGGTGCTCTTCCAGCGTCGTGACCGCAACGCCCTCTTGTTCGCGGCGCTCACCTTGGCCTTCGCGCTTTTCAGTCTCGGCCGTGGCGTGCACGGCCTCGCGCAGCCATGGGGTCTCGCGTTGGCGGGCGTCGGACTCGCACTGCTGGGGCCACTGGCGCCGACGGTTGCCGCCAGTCTGACCGGTCGCAGCACGTTGGTCCGGCGTCTCCTGCCGCTCACGCTATTAGGCCCGCCTGTGTTTGTGGCCGCGCTTCTGGTGAGCGGTCCCGAACGACTCGTTCCCCGCATTGGCGTCGGCATCTGGGCCCTATTCGGTGTGGCCTGGAGCGCACTGCTGCTGATGCGCTTCCGCCCGGATCCCAGGGAAGACCCGACCCCCGATTCGACACGCCTGCGATACCTGACGATCGCGCATGGAATCGTGGTCGGCGCGGCAGTCCTCGACACGCTGATGTGGAAGCTCGGCGGGCCGCGTGTGGCCAGCTTGCTCACGCCCCTGCTCTACCTCTACGCGGGCTACCTACACCTGGCCCGGGTGCGCGTGGCTGACCTGCGCCAACTCATGGGCAACACGGTGGCGCTCACACTCATGGCGCTCGGTCTGGTGTCTTCTTTCGTCGCCATCCGGATCTGGGTGGGAACACGTCTCGATCTCTTCGTCTTCAATAGCTTCGTGGCCTCGTTCGTGCTGCTGCTCTTCTATCCGCCGGTGCGTTCGCGAGCCCACCACTTGATGGATCGCTATTTCGTGGCGAGCAAGCTGGAGCTCGAGCGGACCCTGAGCGGCCTGCGCGAGCGTCTGGCACACATCCTCACACTGGACGACCTGATCAAAGATCTGGTGGCAACGCTCGAGCGAACCCACCGGGTTCGGTCATCCTCGATCTTTCTGCGTGATGCCCCGCATCTGGGCTTTCAGCAGGCGGGAAGCATCGGTCTGCCGACCCGAAGCCGCATCAACCTGATCCGCGATCCAGTCTGGATCGAGGCCCTCGAGGCCGATGAGGTCCTGCTCTACGAGGAGCTCGACAAGTCCCTGGCCCAGGCGCGCGCGCCCGAGGAGCAGAAACGCCTGGAGCGCCTGCGCCGAATCATGCGTAACCTGGACGCCCAGGTCGTGCTCCGCTTGCGCGCCGAGCACGGCATCGTTGGCTTCTGGACCCTCTCCGAGGCCAATCCGCGCGAGCCCTTCTCCACCACGGAGGTTCGCTTGCTGCACTCGGTCGCGGACCAGATTGCGGTGAGCATCGAGAACTCCAAGACCTTCGAGCGCATCCGCGCCCGCGATCGCCTGGCCAACCTGGGGGAGATGGCCGCTGGCCTGGCGCACGAGATTCGGAACCCACTCGCGACCATTCGTGGAGCACTCGCCGTCCTGAGCGATACCGAGGCCCCCGCCGACGCCGAGCTCGATGGTGTAATCGTGGAGGAGATCGAACGGCTGGACCGAGTGGTGGCCACCTTTCTCGACTATGCACGCCCATGGACCCGCCAGGGCCGCCTGGGCGATCTGGAAGATTTCGTACGCACCTGCGCGGACGCCGTGGCGCGACACCACGCAGACGAAGAGGTCGAGGTCCGCTTCGAGAGCAAAGGCGAGATCCCTCCTATCACGGCTGACCCGGATCAGCTCGAGCGCGTGGTGACGAACCTGGTCGAGAACGCCTACGAGGTACTCGAGGGCAAGGGCATGATTCGGATCACCGTAAATGCGACCGGCGCCGAGTCCGAGATAGCAAATTCGGTGGAGATCTCGGTCGAAGACAATGGTCCCGGGATGGACGAGGCCACACTCGAACGTGTTTTCATTCCGTTCTTTACGACCAAACATTCCGGTACCGGGCTCGGCCTACCCTTGTGCGAGAAATTCATGCGGAGTCAAGGAGGCACGATCGACATCTCATCGACGCCAGGCACGGGTACGCTCGTTCGTGTCCGGCTGCCGTGTGCGCCCCCGTCCGCGTCCGAAGATGGTGAGGGCGCATGAAGAACGAAGGTACCGTCCTCGTCGTTGAAAACGAAGCAAACATGCGTCGCGTTCTCATAACTCTGCTGCGGCGCAAGGGTTACCATATGCTCGAAGCGGAAGACGGCGAGGTGGCATTGGAACGACTTGCGAGCGAGCGTGTGGATGCCGTGCTCTCCGATCTCAAGATGCCACGCATGAACGGCCTCGAGCTCGTCGAGCAGATGCAAAAACGTTTCCGTTCGATTCCCGTCATCCTGCTCACCGCGTATGGGACGATCGGTAGTGCCGTAGAGGCGTTGAAACAGGGCGCCTTCGATTACCTGACCAAGCCGTTCGATCCGGACGAGGTGCAGCAGGTGGTTTCCAAAGCGGTACGCACACGGGCACTGCAGGAGTCGGAGACGATGGCGGATCCGGAGGAGGATCCGGAAAGTCTGCTGCTCGGCGAGAGTCCGAGTCTCCAGCGTGTAAAACGCATGATCGCACGGGTCGCCCCTACACCGGCGACGGTACTGATCATGGGCGAGAGCGGAACGGGAAAGGAGCTCGTCGCGCGCAGCCTGCATCTGCGCAGTCCGCGTTGCGAGCAGGCCTTCGTCAAGATCAACTGCGCGGCCATTCCGGAGCCGTTGCTGGAGAGTGAGTTCTTCGGCTACGAGAAGGGAGCTTTCACGGGAGCGGCGAGCCGCAAGCCGGGGCGCTTCGAGCTCGCCGACGGTGGGACGCTGTTCCTGGACGAGATCGGTGAAATACCCCTCTCCGCTCAGCCGAAGCTCCTGCGCGTGCTCCAGGAGGGATCCTTCTTTCGCGTGGGCGGCACACGCACGATCTCGGTGGATGTTCGCCTGATCGTGGCCACCAACCGCGACCTAAAACAAGAAGTCCGTGAGGGACGCTTTCGCGAGGATCTCTTCTACCGCCTGGCGGTGGTACCGATTCAGCTACCACCCCTGCGCGAGCGACGTGAGGATATTCCCGCACTGACACGCTGCTTCGTCGAACGCTTTGCCCGACAGCTCAACCGTGCGGTGAAGGACATCGCGCCCGAGGCGCTTGAAGCTTTTGCGAGCTACTCCTGGCCCGGGAATATCCGCGAGCTCGAGAACATGACCGAACGCGCAGTGCTCTTCTCGGATCACGGTACGATCGAGCGAAGTGACCTGCCACCCGAGCTCCTGGCACAGCCGGCGCGCGGCAACCGTAGCGACGCTCCCCCACCGTTGCGGGAGAGGGTCCGTACGGCGACCCGTCGTCTCGAGCGCGAGGTGATCGTCGAGGCGCTCGAGCGGACGAACGGTAACGTCACAAAGGCCGCTCGACATCTCGGTATCTCTCGGCGAGGCCTGCAGCTCAAGATGAAAGAGCTCGATATCGAGCGCGAAGCGGGCTAACAGACTACGGAGTTTTCAGCAGCCTGCTAAGGCCCTAGCCTCTCTCGTAGACGCTGATTGACGATCTCGGGAACGAACTCGCTCACGTTCGCGCCCAAGGCGACGATTTCCCGTAATCTCGACGAGCTCACGTAGAACCAGCGCTCGCTGGTCATCAGGAACACCGTATCGAGATCGGGATACAGGTGAGAGTTCATCAGAGCCATCTCGAACTCATACTCGAAGTCAGAGAGCGCGCGTAGTCCCCGAATCACAATTCTGGCCCCCTGCTTTCGAGCGTAGTCGACAAGCAGGGTGCGAATCACGTCGACCCGGACCCTCGGGTGGTCGCCGACGACCTCTCGGATCATCTCGAGTCGCTCATCGACCGTGAAGATTCCCTTCTTATCCACGTTTTCCGCCACAGCCACGATCAGCTCATCGAAAATGCGAGTGGCCCGGTGGATCAGATCCAGATGGCCATTGGTGATGGGATCGAAGCTAGCGGGATAGATCGCTATTTGTTTCTCGCTCACGCTCCTGACTCTCCTGCAGGCTCATACCAATCAAAGGATGTGTCGCCGTACTCCCGCGTGCCCTTCAGCTCCAAGAAGGCGCTCTTGGCCGCTGCCGTCTTGCTGGCACGCTCCAGGAGCATAAGGCCGCCCGCAGCCAAAAGCCCGACCAGGCTGTCATCGTCCGCCAGCTGAGGCCCCCAGTCCTCGCCGTAGGGCGGATCCGCGAAGACGAGATCGTAGGTTCGGCCCTCGCGGCCCAGGCGGCTGAGAGCGCCACGGGTATCCAGCTTCAGCAGCCGGGTCCGCTCAAGCAGGCCGAGGTCCGACAGGTTCCTGCGCAGAACGCTCGTCGCAGCTCGCGTCCGCTCCACAAAAGTGACGTACTCCGCGCCCCGCGAGAGCGCCTCGATCCCGATCGCGCCCGTACCCGCAAACAAATCAAGCATCACGGCTCCCTGGATGCGGGCTCCTAGCCAGCTGAAGAGCCCCTCCCGGGCCCGTTCCGCCGTGGGGCGCGTCCCCCCACCCGCCAGGGTGTGCAGACGCCGGCCGCGGAATTCCCCGGCAACCACGCGCGTCAAACGTGCTCACCAGGGGTGAGGCGCCGGATACTACCAGCCCCCCCAGTGGCGGGCCAAGCTTCCAAAGCGCGGCCGCGCCAGGCCGCCCGGATGCGAAATTGTGTCCGCCAGGCGAGATTGTTCAAGGATTTTTTACAAAAGTGAAGCTGGACTGTAATTCATCATGTGTAATTATACTGTACAACGCAGCGGAGAGGCACCTATTGGGCAACAAACGCGATAAGTGTCTTGATTCGTCACTCTTTCTTGTATAGGATTCGCCCAGCAAGAACGGGCTACGGAGAAGAGTGTTCCCCGTGCCAACATTTTTGAACTGAGAGCTGATCCAATACTGAAGAGATCGCTTGTTCCGGCCGAGTCCGCTCGAAATCGCGGCGGCCCTCGTTCCGGACCCAGTGCAGAGCTCTCCTGACAGCGCAGCCTCCGAACCAGCAGACTCAAGGAAGGAACATCCGATGGCAACACGCACGCGAAAGACAAGTAGAAGCCAGCGCACGACGCGAGTCCCCAGAAGTTCACTCGATCGTCATAAGCGCCAGATACCGACCCGGTTGGGTCAGATTCGGGGGGACCGGTCGCAGCGTTCTTTCGCTCGCGAGCTGGGTGTTTTTCAGCAGAACGTGAACCGGTACGAGAACGGCACCACCCCCCATGCGGATTTCCTGATCACGCTCGCGCTGCAGGAGGGTGTCTCGCTCGATTGGCTGCTCCTCGGTCGCGGCCGGCCCCGTCGACGCTGAGGCCAGGCCCGGCGAAATAGTTTCCCCAAGGAGGGAAAATCGCTTCCGGTAATCACGTAATGCCGCGTGCTCATGCGCGTGCGTGTATCGATGGCAAGTCCCCTGGGCTAAAGGGAAGGCCGAGCCTAGGCCCCCGTACGGCACGCTTCTTGTAACTCCTCACACCGCGCACGCTTTTCGCGCAAAGGAGTTCTGGATGCGGTTCGTTCTGGGCATGTTGGTGATCCTATTCAACCTGGCGGACAACGCGACCACCTTCCTGTGCCTGCACCGGCCGATCCCCGGTTTCACGGTCGTCGAGGTCAATCCCTTCGCGCGCTGGCTTTTCAACTCGGTCGGCCTCACCGAGGGGCTTCTGATAGAGATGATCATCACGCTCGCAGCCGTCGGGTTCCTCGTCTTCAGCAAACGTCTGAGCCCACAGATCAAGCTGATCGTGCTCACAGTTCTCATCGTCCTTCCGGCCTGGGCAGTCGTGAACAACTTAAACGTGATGAAGGCCATCGGAGTCGCCCTCTAGGCTGTGAAAACAGCTCGGCTGAAAGCCCTGGTCCTCTTCTCCGTCTCCTGCGGTCTATCCTGTACCGTCTGGCCCCCTGCAGTCCCCGAACCTGGCCTTCCTGAAGTCTCCGCCGCACCCGTTTCCGACTCCCCGCTCGGCCCGGACGAGGTCGAATGGGTCGAGGCACACTTCCTCCGTTACCAGACCGGGCTGGCAGAATTCGAGGTCCGTCGCGTGGCCGAAACCACCGTTGCGGAGTCGGAACGATTGGGCCTCGATCTGGATCTCGTGCTGGCCGTGATTCACACCGAGAGCAGCTTCCATAACTTTGCACGTTCCCAAGTCGGCGCTTTGGGCCTGATGCAGATCATGCCCAACACAGGTGAGATGCTGGCCCGCGAGCTGGACATCCCATGGCAGGGGCCGAGCACGCTGTTCGATCCCAGTGTCAACGTCCGCATGGGAACGCAGTATCTCTCGTTCCTCTACGCCAAGTACGGGAACTGGGATGGCGCCCTGGCCGCTTATAACTGGGGTCCCCAGCGTATCGATCGCAGACTGCGAAGTGGTCGCGCGCTGCCCGCGCGCTACGTGAAAAAGGTTACGGCCCGGCTCGAATCAACGCGTCAGAACTGAGGAATCTCCGTCACCCGTCGCGGCTAGCTCCGCGATGAACGCATCGATTGCGGCGTCCACGTCCGTGCTGCTGCCACGCGCCCCGTTGACCAGGATCGAGAAGACCAGCCATTCGCCCCCCCGCGGCAGCAGCCCGCTCAACGATGACACATGCCGCAGGTGACCCGTCTTGCCGCGCACCGACGTTTCGGAGCCGTTCATGCGGTCCTCTAGTGTTCCGTCGAGCCCTCCCAGCGGAAGCGAGGCCAGGAACTCGGGCCCCGAGTCGAAGCGCAGCGTGGCGTCGCGCACGACGCGCGCCAGCGTTTCCGCGGAGACCCGATTCCGCGGCGACAAGCCTGAACCATCGGCCAGGATCGCCTGCGCCCCGTTGATCCCGATGCCTCGCAGATGCGCCTCGACCACCCGGATCCCCTTGCGCCAGCTTCCCGGTGCACCGTGGACCTCCGCTCCGAGACCCTTGATCAGCTGCGCCGCGATGAAGTTATTGCTGAACTTGTTGAGCTTGCGGATGATCTGATCCAGCGGCTCGCCCTGGAAGCGTAGTAGCTCGCGTGCAGAGGGCGGCACGCGCCCGACCCGGATCGGTCCCGAGACGCGTACACCCTGTGTTTCGAGCTGCGTTCGCAGCAGGTTTGCCGCGTAGTGCTCGGGCAGCGAGATGGCGCGCCAGTAGGTTTTGGGCTTGGCGCCCTGCGCAATCAGCCCGCGCATGCGTACCCGATCGCCCGAGCCGTCCGGCAGGGAGTCGAGCTCGAGCTGCAGCGGACCCGCCTTGGCTCCGGTCAGGACGTCGGAGCGAACTCGGAAGTACGGCGTGAACGGCGCCACGCTCACGCGGGCCGGCTTACCGACCTTCGACGCTGGAGTGACCTCGATGCGGCAGCTCGAGTAGTTTGCGGCGAAGGCGCTGGTCGGAGCGTGGTAGGCGCGAGAGGAGAGCGGCTCCCAGTCGGGGTGAAAGCGCATTCCGTCGAAGTAGCTCGCGTCAACGGCGATGCCGTCACGCACCTGAGTGATTCCCAGCAGACGAATCTCTTCGGCAAGCTTCCACAGGCTCTCGGAAACCAGGCTCGGATCCCCCAGTCCCTGAATCCAGAGCGTGCCCTCGAGCACTCCATTCTCAGCGATGGATCCATCGGTGAGGACGGGAGTCTCGAAGCGCTTGGCGGGTCCCCAGTGGGCCAGCGCCGTCGCGGCCAGCAGAATCTTCTGGTTCGAAGCCGGGATCATCAGCCGCTCGGAGCTACGCTCGAGCACGGTCTCTCCTGTCTGCAGCGAGATCACCACGACACTCAAGCGTGCACCGCGCAGGGCCGGGGCCCGCAACAGGCTCTTCAGCGCAGCGTCGGGCTCCGCGGCTGCAGCCGCCTGCACTCCCAGCACGAGTGCAGCCAGGGTCCCGAGAAGGATGCCCGAACGGTTCTTCATCGCATCACGGAAGCTAGGCAACGGATCCGTTCTGCGTCCAGCGCGCGCAACGGCGACGCTTGCCTTTTCGAGGGGGCTCGCCATCCTGCAGCGCATGGGGAGAGAGAGTCGTACTGCGGAGCAGGGGCTCAGCCGCGGTTTTCAGGACTGGGCCGAGTCTTGCTGCAACGCCCGTGTGGTCTCCGCGGAGCGCCTGCCCGGCGGTGCCGGTGCTCGCCGCTACGTGCGCATCCGTCTTTCCGATGGTGCGAGCGCGATCTGGATGCACGCGCTGCCCGAAGATCCAGAGGTCCTGCCACCGGCGTTGCGTACGGCGAGCGAGGAGCTCCCCTTCGTGCAGGTCACCGAGTTTCTCGCGGGCCAGGGTCTGCCCGTACCACAGCTGTATGGCGTTCAGCACGCGCAACGCTGGGTGTTGCTCGAGGACCTCGGGGATCAGCGCCTGTGCGATCTGCCCCGGGCGCAGCGTCTGGAGCGACAGCGGCAGGCGGCCGAGCTGCTGGCGCGCGTGCACTTGCTTCCGCACGCAGAGGCCCTGCCCTTCACGCGTTTCTTCGACGCTGCGTGGATCCGCTTCGAGCTCGATCATTTCCAGGCGTATGGGACGCCTCGGGAGTTCCGCGACACGCTCGTCCCGGAGCTGGAGGCGCTGATTGAACACATCGGCCAGCTGCCCCGAACACTTTGCCTGCGCGATTTTCAGAGCCAGAACTTGATGATCGATGCGTCCGGGAACCTGCGTATCCTCGACTACCAGGATGCTTTGCTAGCACCCCCGGAGCTCGATCTAGCCGCATTCCTGTATGACTCCTACGTCGAGATCTCAGAGACAGAGCGTCGTGATCTGCTCGAGCGCTACGCCGCGGAGCGTGGCCAGATGCCGGAGGCAGCCTCGCTGGCACTCCTGATCGTCCAGAGAAAATGCAAGGACTACGCGCGTTTTCGCTATCTCTCTCGTGAAAAGTATGATGCTCGCTTCGAGCCCTACGAAGAAGCGGCGCGGCAGGCGGTGCTCTCCTCCCTACCCAGGCTGCCAGCCGGCCTCGAGGGATTGCGCCGCGCGCTGGTGCAAGCTCTGAGCATGGGCCCCAGATGAAGGCGATGCTGCTGGCG
>Ga0255048_10001121_pt1 | contig 19367 bp, 27 predicted proteins | sample JV7_2_2_MG_FD_183619 | JGI IMG/M metagenome (GOLD analysis project Ga0255048, IMG submission 183619) | Seawater microbial communities from Jervis Inlet, British Columbia, Canada - JV7_2_2 | ecosystem: Environmental > Aquatic > Marine > Inlet | place: Canada: British Columbia | collected 2016-10-06
GGCAAAACGCCGGGCCACCAGGATCGTTTGAGCCGGCTCCCAATCGCACCCCTCTGGCGCAACCCAGAATCGTGACACATGCTCTGCACAATCAGCGGCGAACAAGCGAGCCGACTGCTCGTTCCAGGTCTCTATGTGTCGCACCAGTCGAGCACGCCTGCCGTAGACCTTCTTTTCCGCCTCGTGCATCTCGCCGTCGTATGCCAATTCATAGAGAGCGACATCGAGCCAGTCCAGCAAGTGCTCCTCCGTGCAAGCATGAATCCCAATCTCACACTCAATCAATCCCCCCTCGACCTCGACCCAATCTCCGGGGGTGTCGCCTGTTGGGAGGGGCCAGGCGTACTCGACGTAGGGGCTGAGGCCCTTGTTGGTTAGGAATTTGTAGTAGGTAGTACTCTCTTTACTCATCTTCTTCTGCCTCCGGCGTGTATTTCACGATGAGGGCATCGGGGTAATAACGTTTCACGTCTGCCAGTGTCAGCCTCGCATGGTCAAGGCACACCTCCACTTCCTCGATTCTCCACCCACCCCGCGTCGTCGGCACCTCGATAACCCAGCAGTGTCTAGCCACTTGCTTCCCCCTCCCCACCATTAAGCCGGCCGGCGGATTCTTTCCGGAGCCATGCTTGCATCTCTTCCAGCGTATTCAGTCCGCGATTCGACAAGATGTCGGACAGCCGCTCTCCCGCCTCGTTAGCAGTGAGCCCCTCTTCCCATCCCTCGCGGTAAATGGCGACATAGGCATACGCGGCGGCAGCCTTCAGTTCCTCGTTCTCCGCTTCGAGTTCGGCGATGCGCTTGGCCTGACTACGGATACTCTCCCCGAAGTGCTTCACATCTCGAAGTGCAGCCTGGCGAGCCTCTCTCAACTCTGACTCATACCATACGGCAGCGCATTGCCACGAGCAGCAATGGCGAAATGCCTCTTGCTCGGATGTCTCGTGCTTGTCTGGCTGCAGCATCCAGTCGCCACATGCGTCGCATAGGTTGGTCATCTCAATCCCCCTCTCCAATCTTCTCGAGTGTCTCCCCGTCTTCAACCTGCTCGGCCTCTTCCTTGTCCGCGATCTCAGCCATCAACTCCTCGAATGATGGAGTCTCCACCCTCAGCGTCTTCAGTGCCGGCCACAAACGATCGGCCAACGCTATACGATCCTTCGATGAGATCTTCGCCTCTTTGATGAACTGCCGGCAGTAGTCTTCAAGCTCCGAGATCTCGAGATCTTCCCCGTTGACCGGATAGAGATTCGTCTCTGCGAGGAGCCGCCTCATCATCGCTTCCATCGTCTCGCCTTTCGGTCGGCCCTTTGGATTGCCGGACACGCCCTTCGGAAACGGACGGAGGTTGAGATTCGACTTCTTGCGCCCCTCGCTGATCTCGTCTTTGTTCGGTCGCTGCTTATCAGTCGGCATCGCCCATCCTTCTGCCCTTGTCGATTAACGCCGAATGAATCCCATCTAGCCCACCGTCGAGCACGCGGTCATACTGCCACGCCTGATCCGGCACCCTGTGGTCTATCACAGTATTGCGTGGGCCGTGATATGTCCTCACTCTCTCGTTGCTCGTCGCCTCTCGCAGCGGCGCGACTCTCGCCGCCGCTAACATCAGCGTTTTTAAGTGCTTATCGACGAGCCTACGAAACGCCTCCGTTCTGTTCTTCGATTGGCTGCGGTGATTCTCGCACGAGCCAACGTGCCCGGTCGGTAGGTGGGTGATCCGACACGCGCTAGATGTCTTGTTGCGCTTCTGCCCACCGGCTCCGGACCCTCGATAGTATTCGATTCGCAGCTGATCCTTTCTCACATCATCCGGCCACGCCATCACTCCCCCCTAGTATCCCGTCTCCGCACATTCTCTCGGAGCTTCTCGATTTGAAATCGTCCATATTCTGCCCCCCTACGGCACATCCGCGACGAGCCCCACCGGAGAATCCACTCCAGCGTCAGCCGCATCGTTTCCGTTGCCTGATTGATCTGCGACCACGGCGCCAAGCCCGGGGACATATCCATTCGGATAGTAGTCCAGCACGAGCGGCGTGATGAACCCGGTGCGTGTCGACAGATCGGGCGGCTCTCCGGGTATGCCTCCGCTGCCGCCCCATATCGCGAGGGCCTCTCCGTCTGATAGCGGCCCATCCCAGAGCGTGCCGTGTGTGAGCCTTCCCTCGAATGCGATGAGCCCGCTTGAATCCGCATAGGCTTTACCGAACCACCATTTGCGGAGCCATGTCTCTGTCAGATTGCCTGGATGATTGCCGCCGGCACCGGTCAGCGTCCCATCGAAGTAGTGTCGGACTCTGCGAGAGCCAGACGCTCCGGGGTCCCATACGCATACTGAGAAGTGCCAGCCGTTATCATCGGCGGCGCCGGCCGGCGTTTCGCTCCAGTTCTGGGGCTGCAGATCGTCAGCATCTTCGACAAAGAAGCGCATCGATGCGGGAGATGGCGTGATCCACCCGGTTAGCGCGGTCCCCTCGCTATACGATAGCCATGAGTCAGACGAGCCGCAGATACCCATCCTTTGAAAGATGTTAGCCGGGATGCCCTTGTACCAGACGCCATACGAGAAGCCGGAGCCGTTCGGATCGGTGAGCAGCGCGCCAACTGTGTCATCGGTCTCGATCACGTATTCATCGGCGAGGAGCCCGAAGTCGAAGGCGTCCGTCGGCTTGACAGTGAACGCATCGACGCGCGGCTCTTGCAATGCGCCGACCACGCGGAGCGTCGCGCGGACAACGGCAAAGCTCTGATTCGCTCCGCCCTTGTCGAGAAATGTACACACGCACGATACGACCTTCGTAACCGTTCCGGACTCGATCCATTGAATATCGAATGCGGACTGCGCCCGGTGATGGGTCGCGAGTGCGATCTGACCCGGATCGGCTGGCACGTATCGACCGGAGAGTACGATCGTTGATCCGATGCGACCTGGCGAGCCGAAGAACCGAGCCGCTAGTTTGCTGCTCTCGTCGACGATCTCGCTATTCTCGGAGCCGGATGCGCCGCGTTGGCCGGCGATCGTCAGGAACGATCCGGGGGAAGCCGGGTCTTCGATCTTTAGTGTGATGGATTGGCCGCGCACCTACTCCCCCTTCTTCAGCGCATCTCGAGCCGGAGCCTCGCACGAGTGGAGAGAACGCAAGAGCCGCGCCCTGCCCTCGTTCTCTCCGCCTACCACATCGGGGATCATATCATCGCACACCGCCGAGGCCGCAATCAGATAGCACCGCAGCGCATTCTCAAGTTCGAGCGCCCGCGCCTGCGCCTCGCGTTTCATTCTCCCCATCATCCGGATGCAAGCAACCGGCCCGGGTGGTGTTTCCGTGGATGCGAGGTGGCCGAATTCGGAGAGCGCGCGGCAGATCTCGTGCAGCTCCTCGAGATGCTCTACCTGCATCCGTCGGATCGTCTCTTGCAGTTTCTCTTCGCTCATCTCACCCCCCTCGGCGAATCATCTTCGCTCGTCTGCTCTCTCACCCGAAAGAACCCCTCATGCTCTGGATAGTGGCCCATGAAGAACCGCGCATAGAATGCCCGATGATTGTTGTTAATCTTGAATTCCTCTTCCTCCCCTGCGCCGGCCGCGGTCTCCCAGCGCACGCGCTCCATGATGGCGCCCGCGCCGTAGTGCGCAAAGCCCCGCTCGATCCGATCGAATGTGAATCGCTTGAACAGAATCCACACCTCCGGATGTGCGTCATGGAACCGGCTCCACTCCTCGCGCATCTCATCGTAGCGGGTCTTCTCCGCCTCGAACGTCAGCGTGCCCTGTTGCCACGGCTGCTCGCTCATCGATTCCGCCTCCCCCGCGCCGGCCCCTGCCCGGCAATCGATCGCATTGCGATGATCTTCCACTCGGCCTTGATCTGCGCCCACCATGCGCCCTCGCCGCCCTCGTCGACATGTCGGCGCATTGCTCGATCGTACCGCTCCCAGTCGTGGATATTGAATATCGAGCTGAGGCACGGATAGTAGCCGGCCCGGTGTTTCGCGAGCGAGAGGGCCATGCAGCAGCCTTGCATCCCGTGTGCCCGGTCGCGGTGAGATCGAGCCGGCACCTCGTGGCCCTCGGCCCACATATCTCGGGCGACGGCTTGGAAGTCGTGGCCGGTGTCGAGGCCGTCCATCACGAGATCGCCGACATCGCCAGAGCCGGCCACTTGGGGCGGAGGCTGTCGATCGGTCAGCAGCGGAGGCCCGGTCGCCCGGCCGGCCTCGAGAAGCTGCTCCGGCCCGCGCGGGCCCTTCTCGCGTGCGATCTTCAGGCACCCTGCCACGTCGAGATTGCCAGACGGCGGCGCGTTGCCGGGCTCGATGCCGCGGGCTTCTCTCCACGTCGCCTGTGCGGCCCTGGCGACGGCTGTGCGGATCTCCGAGAGCGTCGGGGCGAACACCCGGCCCGGCTCGTCTTTGAACCGCTCGAGGCCGGTGCGGAGCCACGGCAGGGTGATATCGCTCAGCTGCCCGAGCAGGGCCCGCACGGTCGCCTCCGAGTCGCCCGGAAACCCGTAGCTCGAGAGCATCTCCGCGAGTAGCAGCGTGCGAGCTCGCCGATCAGAAGTTGTCGGCCCAATCGCCGGGGATGTCACCTGGCTGGCCTCCCTGCTCGGCTCGCTCTTCTGCGTCGATCTCGGCGAGGATGTTGTCGACTGCTTCGGTGATCCCCCCTGGCTTGCGTCTTGCTCGTCCATTGCCTCCCCCTCCCGGCCCGGCTCGGCCGAATTGCACTTCGTTTCTGATCCAGTTTCGCGCATTGAGCACCCAGTCCGTGCTCGTGGTTCCCTTCGCCCGGTGGTGATCGAGGCACGCCTCGACGAGTGCGCGCTGCCGCAATCGGTCGTCCACGAGCCACGCCTGCTTTTCTCGAATCCAGATCTGAAGGCTCGTCCATTGTGCAGCGACAAGGTGCTCCGGCGCGCTCGTCCTGCGCTTGCTCTTTGCCTTCACAGGTGAGGCATTTTGCCCCCCATCGCTTGGAGCGGCGTCAGCCGCGGGCAATCCCACTTCACCCTCCACGCCACCTACACCCTCCACCTCGTCACCTACACCTACACCTACACCTAGCGGTATATTCCGGGGATATCCGGGGATATCCGGGGGCGCGCTGTCGTCGACCTCAGGAGGATCGGGATAGCGGGAATTCTTGGCCCTCTTCTGTTTGCTGATGTATTTCTCCCACGCCGTGAGTTGGATGAACGGAAGATCGCCGACATGATAAACCTGGACCGGGGCGGATTGCCCCACACTCAACTCGTGAATCCACCCCTCGATATCGACCTCGGTCACCTCTTCTCGCACCGGGAAGAGGGCCGCCTTTAGCATTGCGCGGCGCGCATCGATCCGGCCATAGTCATCCACGGCGACGAGAAGCGCACGGAAGCACAGATCGGCGCCGATGCTGACGCGCCTCAGCGACTCGCTGTGATTGATCTCGTGCCTGATGACCCTGCTCGGCAAGCGGTGCCCCTCCGGCTACGGCTCAGCGGTCGATCGCTGTGCGAGCCCGCCTGGCGATCGTGCGGTCGATCCATTCACCGATCACGTGGCTCATGTTCCGCGCCCCGGTCCGAGCCACCTCGGCCTCGAGCCACTGGATGTGGTCGCCCCGCAGATAGAGGTGGCAGGAGAAGCCGCGCCCCTTCGGATTCGGTGGCCTGCCGGCACCCGGGCGGGCGCCCCCAACTCGTGATTTCTGTTCCATATTGCGACCCTAGCGGATATTCTGAAATTCGCCAAGTTTTTCGGCCGTGGCTGTTGCGTCGCTGAATAGTCTCACATATATTCAGCCCATAAACCAACCCCGAGGAGAAATAGATGCTGACCCAACATGACATTGACCACATTGCCGACACCGCAGTCCGATGCCCCGAGCAGTGCGCCCACGTGACGATGGTGCAGGACGCGCATGGCACCACCCATGCATACTGCGACGACTGCTACGAGTCCGGCTCCGGCCCCGTGGTAGGCGGACGCGATCATGGCTGCTGCGACCACTGCGGAGCTGGCTCCTGAACTCACACAGGGGCGCCGCCACGGGCCCCAGATCGGACACACGGCATGGACTTCAGAGACGCCCCCAAAGGATGGAACGCCGCATACGACCGAGGCTGGCGCCGAGCGAACGCGCAGCAAGCTCTCTCGATCATGGATCGCGCCGAGCGCGAGGGCAAGCCTCTCGATCTGAAGCGTATCCGCAAGCTCCTCGAATCGGCCTCTCAAGAGTTCCTGATGCCCCCGGTGATCGGCTGGGACTGCGACGTCTACCCGGATGGCTCGCTCTTCCTGTGCAACGGCGATGTCTGCAGCAACGAGGCCGAGCGCGATGACGATCTGACTCAGCCGGTGAACAGCCTCACGTACTGGCGCCGGATCGGCGAGCCGTGCGCGCGGTGCGAACGGGTGCTCGATCGCTACGGTGAGTGGCAGATCCCGGCGCCGTATCGGCTCGGGGATATCTGATGCGAACCCGCATCCGCCTCAGCACGTACTGGGAAGGCCGCGGCGTGCTCCGCTGCGACACATGCCGAGAGCCGATGCGGGGAGGCTACAGGTTGATGGAGGTGCACACGGGCGCGATCGTGTGGCGACTCTGCGAGAAGTGCCAGACGTGGGCGAACGGACTCAAGGGCGACGATCTGATCGACGCGATCGAGATCGCAACCGGGGAGGGGAAGCGCGGTGCAGGGTGAGTTCAATAAGACGGCGGCGCTAGTGATCGACGTTCTACGCTTCGCGCGAGAAGAGCCGAGCGCGTGGACCGCGCAGGATGTGCAGCGGCGCTTCAGCATGGATCAGCGGACCGCCTATCGCTACATGCGGGCGCTCGAGACGTGCGGCTGCATCCGCATAGTGGACCCGGCGAGCGGCAGCCATCCGGCGCTATGGTTCGTGCACCACACGTGGCAGCGGACGATCTGATGGGCGCGATCCCCATCGTCGCCAAGATCGTCCGCACAATGGCCTGGGCCCAGGATCACCGCGGGAGCTTCACGACATCGGAGTTGGCCGATGCAATCGAAGTGCACCGCAACACGGCCTCGCGATATCTGCGGGTGCTCGCGGTGCATAGATTCATCGTCCACGTCGAGGGCGATACCGACGCGCAGGGCGTCAACCGATGGCGAGCCGGACCGCGGCTCTACTATGAGGAGGCGGATTGATGTTGCTACCCGAAGAGATCGACACGGGCCCGTGCTGGGTCGAGAAACTCTGCTGGAGATTCACGCTCGTGTGCACGGCGCTAGTGATCGGTCACGAGATTTGGCTACGCTTGTAGAGGGGAAGATGTTCGCGTGATTGCCACGCGACGAGCACGGGGCGCGCTGACGACCTTGGGGGTCATGGTGTCGCCTCGTGCTTACACCTTGAAAGGGAGCATATGACTGAGCACGGCTTGAAAACGAACTTACCGGAGATGACCGGGATCTATCCCGGAATCCCGATGGAGCAATACCTCGCACACGATGCGGTGAGCAACTCGGATCTCGGCAACATGGCGCGCAGTCCGGAGTACGCGCATCTCTGCAAGACGGAGCCGGGCGAGAAGACGGATACCCCCGCGACCCTGCTCGGGACGGCGATCCATACCGCGATCCTCGAGCCGGAGAGATTCGAGACGGAATACACCCTCGACCCGACGGACGAGGACGGGGGCTATCGCGCCGGCTGGCGCAACACGAAAGCGTATAAGGCCGCAAAGGCCGACATACGGGCGCACGGGCACGAGGTGCTCGCGCAACGCGATCTCGATGCTTGCCGCTGGATTCAGGATAACGTAGCGGCCAGCTGGATCGGCCGTGAGATCCTGGCGATCAAGGATGACGTGGAGGTGAGCGTGCTCGCGTCCGATCCGGAGTACGATCTGGTGCGCAAGATCCGGCCCGATGTCGTGGTCTCTGCGGCATCGATGCTCGTCGATATCAAGAAGACACGAGACATTCGGCCGGGTCCGTTCTCGAGAGACTGCGTGACGTTCGGCTATCACCGGACGGCGCCCTGGTATCTGGATACCGCGAATCTCGCCTGGGACGATGCGCCCTTCAAGCATTATCTGTTTCTCGTCATCGCTGACACTGCGCCGCACGAGATCAGGGGCTACACTCTGCCCGGGGAAGCAATCGAGCACGGACGGCAGCAGTACGCGACGCTGCTCGATCGGTGGGCGAAGTGCGCAACCGAGGGGAAGTGGCCGGGGGGCTCCGGCGAGATCGAGGAGCTTGCGCTTCCGCCTTACGTTTACACTCAAGAGATATAGAGGGGGAGACGATGAGCGACGGAAACGAGATCACAGTAGCGGGGAGCGAACTGCCCGCGACCACGCAATACCTGGAGACACCGGAGCGGGCCGCGTTCGTGCTGCTCCAGAACAAGGCGGAGGCGCTCGCCGCTTCCGAGCTCGTGCCGCAGGCGTACCGGGGGAAGATGGCGAACTGCATGATCGCTCTGGAACTCGCCGATCAGGTCGGGGCGTCGCCCTTCATGGTGATGCAGAACGTGCACATTATTCGAGGGAAGCCATCGTGGTCGGCGTCTTTCATCATCGCCGCGGTCAATGCCTGCGGTCGGTTCTCTCCGCTGCGTTTTGAAATGAACGGTGCAGAAGGGACATCGGAGCGGAGTTGCACGGCATGGGCCCTGGCCGTCGAGGATGGAGAGCGGCTTGAGGGGCCGACGGTATCCGTGAAGATGGCAAAGGATGAGGGCTGGTACAGCCGTCCAGATAAGACCGGGAAAGAGTCGAGCAAATGGCCGACGATGACGGAGTTGATGCTCCGATATCGCTCCGCCGCGTTCTTCGGCCGGCTCTATGCTCCGGATGTGCTCATGGGGATGCACACGAGCGACGAGATCGAGGATATCGGGGCGACCGATCGGAGCGAGCGGCCGAGTGCGGTCGCAGCGCAGGCATCTCTCCGAGCGGCGCGCGCGACATTGACCGAGGCACCGGAGCCGGAGCCCCAGCCGGTCGTCGATTACGATCCCGACACCGGAGAGGTGATACCGCCCGCCGACGCTGACCCGGAGCAGGGCGAGATCGGATTCGAGTGATGGACATGGCACCGGGGAAGTGCGAGCATTGCGGCAAGGATCACACGAGAATGACCGGGGGGCGAGGAGCCGGCCGCCGGGCATGGGCGAGATTCTGTAGCAGGACGTGCAGCCGCCATTCGTGGAGACGCCGCTATCGACGGGACTTCGGTATCAACTATGATACTGAGTATTCGAGAGATCGAAGAGAGGGGGAGACGTGCAAGACTACGGGGAGTTCCTCGCCGGTAAGGTGAATCGGTTCGAGGCGGACGGGATCGATTCGGTAGAGATCACGAAGTGCCTTTACCCGTTCCAACAGCAGATCACGGAGTGGGCGCTACGCATAGGCCGCGCTTGCGTGTTCGCGGATTGCGGCCTGGGTAAGACGCTCATGCAACTCGAGTGGGCCGAGCATGTCTGCGACCACACTGGCGGGCAAGTGTTGATACTCGCCCCGCTCGCCGTCGCGTCGCAGACCGAGCGAGAGGCTGCGCGATTCGGATACGAGGCGCACGTCGTCGACTCGCAGGACGATTGCGAGAGTCCGATCTGCATCACGAACTATGAGAAGCTCCACCACTTCGATGCGTCATCGTTCGCGGGGGTCGTGCTCGATGAGTCGTCGATCCTGAAGAGCTACATGGGGAAGACAAAGCAAGAGCTTGTGCGGCAGTTCGAGAATACACCCTATCGACTCTGCTGCACCGCAACTCCCGCGCCAAACGATCACATGGAGATCGGGAACCACGCCGACTTCCTGGGGATCATGGCGAGCAACGAGATGCTCTCGCGGTGGTTCATTAATGACACGATGAGCGCGGGCAACTATCGACTCAAGGGACACGCCCGCGAATCGTTCTGGCAGTGGGTATCATCGTGGGCCGCATGTGTGGGCAAGCCGTCCGATGTGGATGCATCCTATTCCGACGAGGGATGGATCTTACCGCCGCTCGAGTATCACGAGCACGTAGTGGACGCAGATCACAATGCAAGCCGGGACGTTGACAAGTTCGGCCAACTCTCACTCGTGCGCGATGGCAGGCTAAGCGCGACCAATCTACACCGCGAATTGAGACTGAGCTTGAAGGACCGCGCGCAAGTCGTGGCCGATCTGGTCGAGTCTACCGATGGCCCGTGGATAGTGTGGTGCCACACAAACTATGAATCGGAAGAGTTGAAGCGTCGAATCCCTGAAGCGGTTGAGGTGAGAGGAAGCGATAGCACCTCCAGCAAGGAGTCGAACCTGGATGGATTCTCCAATGGATCGATTCGAGTTCTCATCACTAAGCCATCGATAGCGGGATTCGGTCTCAACTGGCAACACTGCGCGAATGTGGCATTCGTCGGCCTCTCTTATAGCTTCGAGCAGTTCTATCAGGCAGTCCGCCGGACGTGGAGATTCGGGCAAGCCAACCAAGTGGACGTGCATATCGTTCGCTCCGATACCGAAGGTGACATCCTGCGCACGGTGCGCCGGAAGATGTCCGACCACGAATCGATGCGATCCGAGATGAATCGATCCGCATCCACGGCAGGGAGATTGAAGTTGACGACCGAAGAGATTCACATCGAGTCCGGCGAGAGGTGGAAGTTGATCCACGGCGATTCCGTGAAAGCGATGGCGGACATCGAATCCGATTCGGTGGGGATCAGCGTATTCTCCCCCCCATTCTCCAATCTCTATATCTACTCGGATCGCGAAGAGGATCTCGGCAACTCGGCAGACGATGGCGAGTTCTTCGAGCATTTCGGCTACATCATTCGAGAACTGCATCGGATCACAATGCCGGGCAGAGTCGCCGCGGTACATTGCAAGGATCTTCCGCTATACGCCGGGCGCGATGGGGCCGCCGGCCTTCGAGACTTTCCTGGGCGAACGATCGCCGCATTCGAGAAGGAAGGTTGGACCTATCACTCCCGAGTGACGATCTGGAAGTGCCCGGTCATCGAGATGCAGCGGACAAAGAATCACGGACTCCTGTATAAGCAGCTTCGCAAAAACTCAGCGGCGAGCCGGCAGGGGATGGCCGACTATGTGATCACATTCCGCAAGTGGGCCGATGGAATGGATGAAGATCCAGTGGAGCACACTCACAGCGAATTCCCTCTCGATCGATGGCAAGAGTGGGCAAGCCCGGTGTGGAGCGATATCCGGCAGACGAACGTACTGCGATACACCCACGGAAAGGCCGCCGACGATGAGCGGCACATCTGCCCGCTTCAACTGGACGTGATCGAGCGATGCCTCAAGCTCTGGAGTCGGCCCGGCGATCTCGTATTCAGCCCATTCGCGGGGATCGGCAGCGAGGGTCACGAGGCGATCAAATGGGGGCGGCGATTCCTGGGCATCGAGCTCAAGCGCGGTTACTTCGATCTGGCCGTGAAGAACCTCGCTACGGCAAACGAGACTGCGGCGCAGGGGGCGCTCTTCGGATGAGGGAATGTGCGCCCGGGCGAGATCCGTTTTATCTGGTGATCGACGAGATGGCATTCGCCGACAACAAGTATGGAGACTTCGCCTCGACCCATGAAGGCTATGGCGTACTGTGCGAGGAGATGAAAGAGCTACTCGACGCGATCCACCAGAACGATCGTAGGCAAGTCGAACGAGAGGCAATCCAAGTCGCGGCGGTCGCGCTGCGGATCGTTCTCTCATTGCGAGAGACTGCCACGCTGGAGCGGAGCGGGATGACGAGTCACAACAAGGGGGAAGACGATGACTGAGAAGAGCGACGATGGACTGCGCGTGATCGAGTTGCGCGTGGATAGTTTCATGGGGATCGAGTTGGCGCAGATCGCGGAGGTGGACGGCGAGGGCCTCGTGCTCGTCGGCGGCAACAACGGGGCGGGCAAGACATCGCTGCTCTCGGCCATCGAGTGCGCGATTCGCGGCAAGCGGTGGCACCCGGCCGCGCCGGTCAAGAGGGGAGCGAAGAAAGCGATCGTCGATCTCGATCTCGGGGATCTGCGGATTCGCCGCACTTTCAACCCGGACGGCACCGGGACGCTGCGCGTCGAGAATGCGGAGGGCATGGCACCTCGCCGGCCGCAGGAGATCCTCGACGCGCTGGCCGGCCAGATCTCATTCGATCCGCTGGCCTTCTCTCGGATGGAGCCGGCCGCCCAGCTGGATCTGGCTCGGGAGATCGGGGGCGTCGATACGAAGCTGCTAGACGCCGAGATCGAGACCTCATTTCAGATTCGCGCCAACGCGAACCGGACGGAGAAGGAAGTGTCAGCCCGGCTCGCGGCGATGCCGCAGCACGCGGATGCCCCCGGGCAGCCGGTGGTCGTGGCGGAGTTGCTCTCGCGGCTCGAAGAGATCCAGAGCACGAACACCCGGAACGATGCGGAGCGGGCGAATCTGCACGAGATCCGGGCGCAGCATGGGGAGAATCTGGCGGAGGTGGCCCGGGTTAAGGCGACCATCGAGCAGTACCAGCTCGTGCTGGCAGAGGCCGAGCAGGCGTGCGCTCTCAGCCTCACCGCGGTCAACGAGAAAGGAGCGGATGTCGGGGCCCTTGAAGACGGCGACCCGGCACCGGTCCGCTCTGAGATCGCCACGGCCGAGGACGCGAACACCCGGCACAGGGAGAACGCCGAGCACGACCGGCAGACCGATCTCGTGGCGGAGGCGCGGCGCAATGCCGAGGAGTGCGATGCGGATCTCGAGACGCTGCGCCGCAAGCGCCGCGACATGATCCGGGCCGCAACGCTCCCGATCGAGGGCCTCGAGATCACCGACGACGGACTCACGTATCACGGCACGCCATTTGCACAGGCTAGCGGCGCCGAGCGGCTGCGCACCTCCGTCGCGATGGGGGCCGCGATGAGTCCGCGGTTGCGGGTGATGCTGATCCGGGAGGCAGAGAAGCTGGACGATCAGGGGCTCGAGCTCCTCGCGGCGATGGCGGCCGAGGGCGGGCTCCAGTTGTGGCTCGAAAGGGTCGGGGATCGCGACGCGGGGGCGATCGTGATCTCGGAGGGGCGGGTCGCCGAATAGCAACCCCAGCACCACGAGCGCCCGTCCGGCTGTCCCCTCAGAGCTGGGCGGGCGTTTCGCGTTGTGGGGTTTTGGCCAAGGGTCCAAACGCGATTTATCCATGGGCGAAGCCCCACACCGGCTAGAAGGCCGGATCTCTATAACGGTGCTCTAGCCGCTTCCCCCGGCGCCCTGAGAGCCCCTTTGCCGGCCGACCACGCGCGGCGCCATTTGTGCCACGCGGAACGCTCGATCCGTGGCGGAGCCGCCAGCCGGCGCAGCCGGTCCCCACAAAGAGAGAGGGCCCACCCGATGACTGAGCCGGCCCGGGTGGGCCCAAGGGGAAGACGATGCCGGGCGGAGGTGAAGCACACCCGGCGCGCTTCTACCGGATCATGGCAACTGCGGGCCGATCTCGCAAGCCCCCCCGAGCCGGGCGAGTGTGGCGCTCACGTCGGCGAGGCCCACCGCCCCGTTGCCGTCCAGATCCGAGCGGCACGAGTCCGGGCCCCAGCGCAATAGCGGGGAGTTCGATCCCCACACGAGTTCGCCATCGGAGGCCACGGCTGCGAGAGCCCACCGGAACGGCCAGAGGGCCGGCACGCTCGCGCACCAGCGATTCCCGATCACACCATCCGGGGACACATCCGGGCCGCTGGAGGTGGCGGAGATCGGCACCCGGACGCCGGAGATCTCGAGCACGTAGGACGATGCCGGCGGGCCCTCTGGCTGAATCCAGCATAGGAGGACTGCGGCGATCCCCACCGCGATCCGGGTCATGCCGAGTAGCAGAGATATACAGCCGCAGTCGTGCCCGTGGCGTTTACTCGCCTCACCCGGTACGGATAAACGGTTCCATGCAGGGTGGGCGCCGCGATCGAGATCACGGTCCCCTCGAAAGTGACGAAGGAGATCGTGCCGGCTGTCGTCACCATCCAACCGTCAGCCACCTCGGCCTCGTCGATCGAGTTGTGCGGCGTGGCGGCGATGGTCCGCGCATAGGGACGCGGAGAAGGAATGCTCTCAAGAGTGCTCATTGTGGGACCTCTGTTGATGTGGATGGTTCATTGATTCCGATTAGGGCGCGCTCCACTCTTCTGGCACGTAGGCACATCCAGCCGTGGCGAGCAGCTCCCCCACCGCAGCATACCGATCCCAGTCCGCCTGGGATACGGCATCGTGGCCGCTCTCGCCAATCGCCCGATTGATCCGGCCGGCGATGAGCCGCGCGAGTTCCACGTCCTGCGCGCAGTCAGCCGGAGTCCAGCCGGGGCCGCCGGTGGTCGAGCATCCTGCCGTGGCTATGCATAGCGCCATGCAAACTGTCATCCTCATCGTGGCGTGCTCCTCTTAGTCGACGATCCCGTTGCGCGCTGCGTCCGAGATCTCGAGCAGGCGGACGCGCTCTTTTAGCGGGACGATGTTTAGGGCGTCGTAGTCGGCGTGCTGTTTCCCTGTATAGCGGTCCAGCATCTTTCTTCTCACCTGCTCCGAGAGCGTATGCAGGTCGCGCTGGATGTATCGTAGATCGCTCTGCATCGAGACCATCAGAGCGGCGAGCGCGACTGCCGCCATGATCATCGGCCACGCCGTTTGCAGCTGCTCCACTATGGTCTTTCGCTCTCCTGCCATCGATTCGCCTAATCCTTCGCTGGTATCGGGCCAACTGTGGCCCCCTCGATCACGATGTCACTCCCATCGTAGCGAGCGGTATCCCGGAGCCACTCGGCCCGGTGTCTGTCAATGGGGATCAGTGCGTCGATGCGGCGGTTGAGTCTCGTGCATCCGCTGATCTCTGTTGCGTTCGTGTGGGCGGTCGGACCCTCGATCACGAGAACAATCACGCCCGACTCGTCCACGTAGAAAGCGGCGTTGAATGCGGCCATTAGAAATGCTCCCACGATGCGGTGTAGTTCACGTCCAGGAGCGCCCGACTCCAGATCACAATCGTCGGAGTCAAGTAGCTGGCCGCTCCGATATTCATCGTGAATCCGAGGTTTCCGTCGTCGATCACTCCGGAATTAGTCCGGATATCCGGGAAGAAGGAGGCCCGATCCAGTGCCAGAACCACATTCGTATCAGCTGCGAGCAGTCCCGATGCAGTGTTGACCGAGATGACGAGATTCCCAAGTGCACAGATATTCGCCGCGTGGAATCCGTCGAGCGTATCTGCGTCGACACCACTGCCTGCGCCCATGTCTCCCCGGTGCAGAAGCTCTTGATACACCGACGCATTGTCGAACCACCGTGGTACAAGCCCACCGGTCCGAAGCTCGATCCCACTCGCGACGCCGCCACCCGGGACATAGTTGACGAGCTCCAGTTCAGTGCCGTCGTGGATCAGTTGTCCAACGGATTGATTAGCCACATTCTTGAGCCAGAATTGGGGGATCGCCGATCTCGACACGAAGACGCCTGCATTGGACTCGACCGACGTGGCGAACACTTGGGGAACGCCGGCTGTCTTCAGCGCGTAGTTCGTCGCCGCAGATCCTCCGAGGTTCGTCGCGTTGAATGCATCGCGGCCGGTGAGAACGGTTGCGAGTTCAGAGGCGTGCTCGCCGTCCACCATATCCGCATCGAGCAGATTGCCAGACCCCTCCGTCGCCAGAGCCGCATCGCCTAGGCCGAAATCTGCTCGAGCTGTTGCGACGGTATCGCGAAACACGTTGATGACGTACCAGGTACCACCTGAGAGCTGGAGCAATATGGAGTCGCGATCATCCGAAGTGAAAAGAGGCAACAGGCCGCCTGGCGTCCTAATGTTGCCCGCGAGTGTGATCTCGATGAAATGCCCTGTCGCTGGGGTGATCTGCACGAGCTGACCATCCTCGAAGTTGGCTGTATTGATCGTGTCGAGCTGATCCTCATTCGGCAGTCCGGCTCCGGTTTGCGATGAGAGCAGTACGGTGGCGAATGTCGGCGTGATAGAGTTGCTTGCCAATGTCAGCAACTCAGCTGACTCATATCCGAATCTCTGGAACGCCACATCGCGTATATCAGTGAGCGCCGTCTTCATCTGCAATTCGGTGCGAGCGTTGTCGCTGAGATACGTGTCACCGAATCCGGTCGATTGGGGTAGCTTTGCCATGGTTTAGAATCCTATGAATTCGACATCGAATGGAGTATTGATCGGCGCGACTGCACCGTTGCCGTCGAGCAGCTCGATGAGCGGGCCACCAGGAGGCAGCGCACCGACGCCATAGTTATGGACGACCGCACCCACTGCCACCGCTGGCGGCACGCCGACGACTCCGGTGAGCGTGACGCGCGCCTGCTGGATCGTATTGAATGCAGTGAGCGGCGGAACGATCTGCCCGCCCGGCACACCGTCGGACAAGAGTCCGACTTGCTTCTCCCGCTTGTCTGCGACATCCGTCTCCCATGCCATCGTCCTGATAACGCCCTGAACGGGTCCCGCCGGTATCGTGATCTGAAATACAAACGATCCCGCACTCGGCAACTCAAACAGTCCCGGCCACGGTGCGAGCGGTGATCCATTGAACGCATAGATCACGGACCAATCTCCATCCGCATCAATCACGAGCCGCAGAGTTCCCGATGCCGGTGTGGGGGTATATCCAGCCAAATACGCCATCTCTAGATATTTGTCAGCCCAGAACGACGCGAGATCGCTATTCCAAAACGATGAGCCGTCTTCACCGGTCCAGAATCCCGGAGTGTCCGGATCTGCAAACAGATCTCCACCGCTGACTGTGCAATTGGCTAGGAACCCTCCGAAGCCGGGATCTCTCTGGTTTGTGGCGACGACATTGGGCAAGATGCCATCGGTGAGTGTCGTGACGATCCAGGCGAACTCAGGAGTTCCGTCCACAGATGCCGATGTGATGCCGATCTGATCGATCGCCGCGACCATGATCGTGATCTCTTGACCACGGGGCAGTACCGGGAGATCCTCTAGCGCGAACTGAGTCGTCGAGATCACACCCTCGTGAGCAGGAGCGGCGGTATTCCAATCTTGGAACTGACCCTGTTTATATCGAATCACGTACCCGGCGAGATCCGCAGGCTCGCTCGGCATCGTCCAACGGATGACGTTGCCCGGTGTGATGTCGATATTTGCCGGAGTGGGCGGCGGCGTCGTGCGACCGATCGCTCGATGGTTCTCGATGAGTTGCCATGTGCTCGGCTTGCCCTCGGACTGGGATCGGATGCGGAGATCGTATAGAGCACCGTCCTCAATCGGAAAGAATGAAATCTGTCCATTGTGCGGATCGGTGGACTGCGCGTTGCGCCATGGGTGCTTGATCGTATTGTCGTCTTCGTCGATGAGCCGGTACTGACCGACGATGAGATCCGCGATCGGTCCGGTGTCGGGCAATTGAAATGAGACGACGATGCGCGGGATCGGCGTGCCGCTCTCGTCGAATATCATCACACTCTCATCGGATCGAACGCCGTCCGGAAGAGTGATCGTCGGCGGATGCGGAGCCTCGGTGTCGCGATTGACCGGGTTCGTGATGCCCGAATCCCACTCGGGAATGGTTCCGGTGTCGGCGTTCTGGATCTCCGGGGCATAGTCGCTCATCGAGACAACGGCCGTAAAGTCCGACTTGTGAGCGATGCCGGTGACGATCATCTCTGACGCGCCGATGTCGGTTTTGTGAAGCGATACCAGATCACCCTTCGCAACCGCATCGCCAGTGATGCCCGTTACATCGACCTGAAAGAATCTATTCGTTGGATCGAGTGCCGTACCCTCCCAGACGATATCGGATGGCGTGATAAACACGACGGCATCACCCTTGCGGATTGCCATTCGGTAGTTCTGTAATCCGGGGATCTCTATCTGAGGATTCGCGTCGACTGCGAATCGTCTCCATCCTGCCATCGGTGTCGTTGGCACGGTTGCAATCCGCAAGCTGTCGGAGGCAAGCAGGCTTGCTCGGTCCTGCAATAGAACCATGTCACCGCGATTCGCGAGTAGGTTCTCGAAGTCGACTTCCCGGGTGATCTGTCGGCGGCGCAGCCTCGCGGCCGCCAGATGATACCAGCCGTGGATCATGACGACGGCAGGGTCCGTGATCCCCCACATATCCATCTCTTTAAAGTACGTGGCAGCGACTGTCCCGGCATCCGAGCCGTCCTTTGAATACCCGTCTGCGAACACTTCTCGCTCTGCCGCTTGGTAGTTCGACGTTTTGTCGATGAATCGGATGCGCAGAGCATGGGGCTGCTCGATGAACGTCATCTGTCCGCTCGTCTTTCGGGAGTTGCGATCCGTGAACATCTGCACAGGAATGGTCTGAGCCTTCTCCCAGATGACCGAATAGAGCCCATTGATGCGAGACGGGATCGCCCGAGATGTCGCGGCGACCTTCTCGAGCCAATATCGTTTCTGCTCCTGATTGCCGATCACGCCAGCGACCTTCCAACCTTTCGCAACGCACAGCGATCGCCATTCGTTTAGCGCGACATGATCGATCAAGGCATCGGGCGTGGGAGTACGCGATGCCGGGCCGCGCAGGATCGAGGCATAGTGCCAAGGCGCGTAAGCCGTGTTGATCCAGTACGGAGAGCCGACGAGATCTGACCACCCGGTGACCGGCGACCACTCGGCGACTTGCGGGCGAACTATGCAGTTGAATGTGTCAATCGCTCCGCTGAGCTGATCGGATGCCTTCACGCGGATCGCGACTGTTGACACATTGTCGATGTCTGCGAATAGTTGACTCGGCTTGATCGACCTGAATCGAGACACGCGCACTTCCGTCAGCCAATTATCCTCCGTGCCGACGGCTCCTACGTTCGCGGCCTCAGAGACAACTCGGATGCGAACATGATATCCGTTTGGCCAGACGATCGGGAACTCGAACCTGATACCGCGATGCATGAGCCCACGATGCGCCTGCGTGAGCTTTACCGTGTGAGCCCCAGTGTCGGCGAACCATCCCATCTCATCATCGACATCGGGGTCCATCGAGAGCCACGAGCCGGGGGGATCGAAATTGGTTCTGTACTGGAGCTCGAACGTGACGGAGTATCCGATCAAAGCCCCTCGATTCGTGTAGGCTCCGAAACCACCCGGAGCTGTGATGTCCATCGAGAACTCAGTCGCATCGTCGAGAGTGAAGAAGTCATGCCACTCACCCAGCCCGTGACCGCCATCGGCTGCGTTGAGTTGGATGTCCCATCCCACCTCATCCACATCGAGCGAGAATAGATCCGACGGAGGATCGAGAACTATTCCACGGCCCCGCCTGACTTCCGTCTTGACGCCCTCAAGAGCAGTGATCGGCGTCTGGCCAATGAACATATCGCTATCGACTATGTTTTCCATCCGCCCATGATGGACCTCGAATATCATCCTGATAAACTGAGTGCCGGCCTC
>Ga0255048_10001123_pt1 | contig 19352 bp, 33 predicted proteins | sample JV7_2_2_MG_FD_183619 | JGI IMG/M metagenome (GOLD analysis project Ga0255048, IMG submission 183619) | Seawater microbial communities from Jervis Inlet, British Columbia, Canada - JV7_2_2 | ecosystem: Environmental > Aquatic > Marine > Inlet | place: Canada: British Columbia | collected 2016-10-06
CATCTTCGTATTTAACCCAATCTCCCTCAGAGTGTTTTTCCTCTTCAACTGATTGCATACCTTCCCTATCGTATTCTATTTCCATATCATATCTATCCATCTTTCCTCTCCCTGTTGAATCGTTTAACAGCCCCATTAAGTAAAGCCTTGAGCCTGTCTACTCTGGCACCCGTTAATCCTGGTTTTATTCCGTAGTCCTTCCAAGCCAAGACTTTTCTGGTGTTTATCTCTAGTAATTTCTCTGTGGTTAGTTTCATTTCTGTTCCCTTAAAAAATTAGCCCATCTTATAATCAAGCCTTTTTGACAATCCTCACATAAATCCGCATCTTGTTTTGGTTTGCAGTCATCAAAATCAGCTAAAATAGGGGCTATTTGTATTCTTACACGGTCAAATAAATAGTGTTTGAATGGGAATACTTCTTCATAACCTAAATTACCCTTAATAGGTTCTTTGCATAAATCACAATATGTTTTTGTTTCTTTCATCATTTTCTCCCTTTTTATAGATGGGTGGAAGTAGGGTTTCCAGTTTTCTCCAACCTTTCAGCCTGACTACCTGTACACATCTAGTGTGCCTCGGGTACTGGTACTTCGTCTTGCGTACCTACTCCACCACCTTCTCTATAATTTAGCCCTTAACCCAACAGCTATAAAACATCCCAGAATCTTATCCACTTCTACAGGGATTGGGTATCCTGCCACTCTAATTACATTTACTATAGCCTCTGCTACTGCTGATAACCATGTCAATGATTTTGGTTTGAAATATTTATTCATCTTCTTCTCCTAGTAAAATTATATCTGTCTCTTCTTCAAAATACTCTGGAGCATAATGTTTTAATTCACCCCTTGTAAGTATTTCGTTTGCTTCTATCCCGTTTGGGAGGTCTAAGTAATCTTCCATGCCGTTAAAATATATCCTTTTACCCTTATTCGCAAAGTTTATAATGAGATGAGCAGGAAAAATTATCAGTATCAAAAATATCTTCTTGAAATCCGTTTGTAGCCCATTCTAATAAAGCATCTATTCCTTCTACATTTCCACTCTCTCTCAATAACTGCACCCACGGTAAATTTAGTTCTTTTTCTAGGTTCCTAATCTGATTAACTCTGTCTTTAGAGGCTGGGTCATCGGAGAAGGCTTTGTAGTCTGGTTTATTGGCAAATATGCAAGGATAGCACCCAACACGCTTATAACCTTTTAAATATAGCGGATTTGGTCTAACTCCGTGGCGCTTGGCAATATCAAACACCTGTTGCCATGTCCATTCTTTAATAGGGAGCCACACATGACATCCCATCCACTCATCCTTTGAAAAATTAGGTTTCTTTGCTCTGCTTGGACTTTCTTCTGACCGTTCACCAGTACACATGACAATATCATAATCTGGAAGTGAAAAGTGTTTCTTTACGGGTTTTACTTTTAATAGCTCCGTACAATAGCGGATTCTACGAGAAGGGAAAATACGTTTGTGCTTTATGAGGGATTGCATATCCAACTCTGGGTATATGTGAGTAATTTTTTGGCCCAAAACACCCTCTAAATATGAAAGATGGGAAAGTGTAGATACTGATTCCCACCCCGTATCTGCGAAGTAATACTCAACAGGGACTTTTAATTCTTTTAGGTATAATGCTAAAGCTGTGGAATCTTTTCCACCTGAAACACCACAAAGATAGCGTTTTCCTTGATTGCTCTCTATTATTTCTTCTGGTGTCATCATTAGAATAACTCGACTTGAAGTTCAGTTACTAATCGGTATTCAAACAAACCTTGCTCTGGATTACCCCTTCTCCGTCTATCTACTACATGACCACCAAAACGAGCTTTTCTTAAATGTCTGATTTGTGCGGAAATACTGGATTCAGAACCACCGATTATATCCTGGACTTCATTAAGGGTGTGCCATTTACCATCTTCCATTACCATCTTGACCTTTTGCTGTTGGGTCTTTAATCTGCTAAAGTCGTATTCTGGGGTGTATGCTGGGCCATTAAACATATCAATACCCCCACACTTTAGGCTCTGGGTGTTTATCGTCCAAATGAATAAATACATTATCATTAATGCCTATGCCGTTGAATCCTACTGCTTGAGCTATTTTAATATCCTCCCATTCATCTTCTGGATTGGATTTGATGTCAAAAGCTCCAGTTAGGTGTGCGGAATTATCAGCACCACCTATTTCCTTATTGTAGGCTTTGCATCTAGCACCAGAAGTAACTATTACAGGCTTACCCTTAATCATTCTAAAAGCATATAGCCTTTCTATTGATTTCTGGTCTGGCATTAATCCGCATCCACAGGGACAAGCTAATTCTTTGTCTGTGAAATATTCTTTAACCTTCATGGCGTTTCCTCAATCTCTTTAGGTTCCTTCGTTGTAGTAGTTTTATTAAGAATTTCATTTAGTCCGTCCCATATTTGTTAAAGTGTTCATTCATTGATTTAGTATCTTCTCTCTTTTCTTCAATTTCAGTGTACTCCATATCTTCTGGAGTGGGGCTATAGGGTGTTTTAATACAAAATTTATCTAGTACGACTGTTCCAAATTTATCATGACCATTCAATACTAGAACCTCTCCATCATAATGAGCTAGGCCGTGATTTCCTCTTGTACATTCTTCAGATAAGAAAACCAGCTTTTCGCCTTTGTGATTCTCTCCTAGTCCTAAAACCCTTTTACTACCTGAAGCGGTTTTACCTTGAGAATCAGCCCATCCCTGGTCACGTCTTATTATGTCTCCTACTTTCATTTTGTGGCCTTTGGTTGTGTATCAAGTTTGTATAGGTTCATGCGGTCGCTCCTTTGGCTATTTTATGACTCCTTATTAGTTTATTATAATTTTCATTTCCTATTATTTCTGTGGTTTCAAGCGCTTCATCAATAGTTAAGCCATAACCTGCTCTAATCATATTGGTGATTATAATCAGTTCAATTCCCCCATCACTTAATATCCTTCCAGCTTTTTTTGCCTCTATCATATCTTCTCTTTTTCCGTGGTTCATCTGGTTCCCTTTGTTTGAATTGTTTAACATACTATTAATATAGCACATAATCCTTTAGATGTCAAATTATATTTAAAGTATTTTAGATAATATTTCAAACTTCTCTTTATAGTCGGGTTTACCCAAGTTCCAGCGATTCTCCATAACCCAATCAATCTTTTCTGGATAGTGGACTCTTAGAAATTCTGTGAATTGTATTGGAGCCATATGTGGACTGCACTCATTACTCCATTTATGGTGATTTGAGCAGAGTATGACACCGTTTTGAACAGCGTGTCTAGTCATTACCTTTCCCCTAGAAATGAGGTGATGGGCTTCCAGGGGGCCACCACAATGCTCATTATCTACTAAGCACTTATCATTGAGAAGGTGGATTACTCGGCCCCATTCAGAATCTGCTTTTCGTTTCCATAATAAAGAACCGTGATTATCTCGCTTTTTCTGGAGCTTAGATTTCTTCTTGCGCTTTCCTGGTTTGGGTATGGGGGCGCTCAAAAGGGGGTATCTTCAAAAGGTTCTTCAGGAGCCTGTGGTGCTTGGCTCTCGTTATACAGCTGGCTTGCGTTGGATTGGCTGTCCGTTTCTGAGAATTTAGCCATGATTTCATTAATCATATAGTCTCTAAAATCCTTTGTGATTGGATGTGCGGAATCTTGATATGGCTTTTCAGGGTTTTTTGTCTTTACTTGGGGGAAGGCTACAAATACACCTTTACTCCCATCAACGATTTTTAAACCTTTTACTACAAAGCAATTATCAAAAGTGACTGAAACTAGAGCCAAGGTTTTATCCCATGGCCCCTTTTTAATGTCAATTGAACTTAATTTCATATCCTACTCCTTATCTGTTATGCATTATTGGTATGCCGTTTTTGCCAACTGGAATGTAAATAGTGGTGTGATTGGGTGAGCTGGCCATCTTTTCTTGAGCCTCTATAGCTTTGTATTGTAAGTAATTTTTGGTGAGAGATTTATTGATAATAGATTGGGCCTGCCTAATTCCACGGGCTTTTTCGATTTCAATTTCTGCATCGGCTTTTGCTATTTTCTTTTGTGTTTCTTTTTGTAATAAGGTTTGGTCGGCCTTTAGCTTTGCTTCTACAGCATCAGATATTGATTGAGGATACTGAACATTCCCAATAACAACACTATGTACCATTATAGGCATGTTTTTGCAATGGGCTATAAGACTGTCAGTAAGTTGTTTTCCTATAAGGTCAATCTGTCCTTTTACATCTGTGCCATTCCGCTTCATTATCTCTGAGCGTACCATAGTGCGAAGTTGTTTTTTTATACTGCGATTGTAAAGAGCATCACCGCCGAACTCCTCAACTATAACTTTTACTTCTCCTTGCTTAAACTGAAGTCTAGCATGGGATTGTAGAGTGAGCTTTAAATCATCCTTGGATAATATAGAATAGACTTCGGTTACGGTTGTGGGTCTTACGTCTATTGTTGCCACCCTGTTTCTTAAGAAAGATACTCCAAAATTTCCTGGCCCAACAATAGAACCTTGATAACCTCCGTTGCCAAATATTCGTGGTGATTCATAAACATACCCCTCAAGACCAGCCTCTACTTCTGGATTGGTTGTGCACGCCATCAATGATAAGAAAAAGATTCCTGTGAATATGCTTAGTGTTGTTGTAATTGCTATTTTCATCTTATTTACTCCCTTTGTTAGTTGTTTTTATTAAATCTTATGTTTATATTCCCTTCTGGAAGGTCGTTTAAAAACTGTATTAGCTCGTCAGAAGATGCCATATACTTCTCATGTTGTATTTGGTAGCAATAATCACGGAGCCATTCTAGGTCTGGTATCATCCCTTTTGCTCTCTCATTATCTGCTTTTGCTTTTTCAGCTCCTAGTCTTAGAAATTCGTCTGAGTTCATAATTCCCCCTTCGTTGCTAAATGGGCTGAAAATAAAGCTATAAGGACTGTATAAAGGTTGTCTAAATAAACACCGACCAAAACCATACCCATGCTTATTATGAACATAATCATTCCCTTCATAAATCCCCCTCTGGCTTGACATAAACTGTCATTGGGTCATTTTTCCAGAATAGACTCCCACCTTGTTTATGGATGCCAAAATTAGCTGAGGCCCCACAAGTACCACAGGCTAATCTCCAGTATTCATTTCCATTAAACTCTTGATGGTCGATATAGATATCATCACTCCCACAAGGGTATCCATTTTCGTCCTTAATGGCTGTACATTTTTGAGGTAGCTTTCCGTATACAGTATTGTGCTTGTGGACATCTCTCATTGTCTCAAACTCTGCTTGCATTGATTGTCTACCTATCTTGAAATTTACTTTTATCATTATTCCACCTCGTTCTGTAGGGTGAGAGGTTCATTGTAATCTTTTAAATTATCCATACTCCAATCGTCTCCAACATAACCAACAGTATGACCCCTATAACCAGCAACTATTCTAGTCCCACACCCCTTACTAGTCATAAGGTATATTGAACCACTGGAGACTCCCTTCATAAGCTTTGGATATACTGGTGACGGCTCATCTTCTGTTTTATTTATTTGTTTTATCATCATTTACTCCCTTTGGTTATAATCAAATATAATACAATTCTTTTAGATTCCAAATTATATTTCAAATATGTTTCTTTATATAACTCATTAGCGCATCCCTCAATGGTTTGGTTTTGGGTGGCTCATCTCTTTTCATTAGGTTTACTATAGCATTTCCCCCCACTCCGCTTTCTGCTGAAGCATGGTGGTATTTATGCCCTGCGTTGTCCATTGCTTGTTTTAGGTTTTCTTTTGTTAGTTCCATCTATTTCTCCTTTGGTTTATAATACACCTGTTGCTTCAGTTAGTTTCTTGATTAATAATGCCAGACGGGTTCCCTCATCCACTGTATCCTGTGCTTTGGTCTTAAGCTCCCATTCTTCTTCTGTGCAATATTCGCCATTATATTTTAATATCACCAATTCATGACAGGGGATTAAGTCAACCAGGATTGCATAATTAATGCCGTGGCTGGATTTGGCTATTGTCTCCGCTTCTGGAGAGCTTACTTCTAGTATCTCTTTTGAATGAGAAAAGTCCAGTATTGTCTCTTCGCTAGAGTCTAGGGCTATGTAGTATTGTTTATTCATGATTCCATCCCTTTTAAATTAATGTCCTAGGTATAAAACAGCACCCTTGCGTATTGGAAAAAACCCATCCTGTAATCACCCTGATTATAGTGGTATTGTTATCTGGGGCCAATCTATCTCCCACCGCCATTTGTTCCATTGTTTTTATTTGGTCTTTATATGTCATCATCACTCCACCTCGTAGGTTATTGTTACTTTGGATAGGCGGGTAATCTTACCAACTAAACCATCTGCGTTATCAAAAAAATCACCCCCATTACCGATGTAACAGTATCTACCATTATTTGTTTTGTATCTTATAATATTACTTGTGCCTATTAGAAAAAAGTCGCCCGCCTTTAAGTCACCGTATTTTAAGCCAAACTCTTCCTTACCATCACTTTCTTTAATTATCACTTCAGTCATCATTTTCTCCCTGTTAAACCTTATTTAATAATAATACACTATTTAAACTTATATTCCAAATTATAATTCAACTTTTATTTATTTTTATTCTATGCTTGACTTTATGGGGGGATTGGAGTATCTTTGTTCATGAAGGTTGTCCGCCTCCCGTCGAGGGGGGCACTTCCTTCTGATTAGGGACAACTTTCAATTCCTAATTAACATTCTGATAATTCCTACTTGGTTACAAGTCTTTGTCCAGCATTGATATTGTATTTAAGGAGAGTAGGTAGTCTGAGGCTTGAAAGACCTTATTTAACAAGACAATGGGCCTCCCACAGGTTCTCTAGGGTTACCAGTACTTAGAGAGAGGTGGGGCTTTTTCTGACAACAACTCAAGGAAGTATACTCTCTCAAGAACATTTGCAAAAATGGGACTGGGAGAGCTATAAGCAAGACACAATCTAAGGAAGTATTTAAACAATCAATCAAAGGAGTAGGGTATGGGGTGTGATATACATTTATACACAGAAGTAAAAAAAACAGTCAATAATACGAAAAGGTGGTTTAACAGTGATAACTACACTAAGAACAGGTATTTTGATGGGGTAGATAAGTGGGAGAAGGAGTATGAGGTTAATGAAATATATGGTGATAGGTGTTATGATTTGTTCTCTGTATTAGCTGATGTGAGAAATGGTTATGGATTTGCTGGGTGTGAAACAGGTGAAGGGTTTAAGCCTATTAGTAAGCCTAAAGGTATTCCAGAGGACACTTGCAAGGAGATTAAGGCAGAGAATGAGGAATGGGGTGGTGATGGACACTCTCACTCTTATCTAACCCTAAAAGAGCTTAAGGAATATGATTTAGACCAGTGTACATTTAAGGTGGGCGTTGTTGGTTTAGATGAGTTTCTTGAATATGAAAAGACAGGTATTAATCCAACTTCCTTTTGTGGGTGGACTGCTGGTAATGATATTATTGTTATACAGCCAGACGAGGTTAAATCACTCAAAAAAATAGATGGCAAGAAATACAGTGTGCAAATGAGGTGGCCTGTCACTTATAGAGAAAGGGTGGAACATGGTTATAATCAAATTCTAGAGGGATTGGAAAGAATTAAAAGCCATCGGAGGCATGGGGTAGAGAGTGAAGAAGATATTAGAATTGTGTTCTGGTTTGATAATTGACCAAAAAGCCTAAAATCACTTATGAAGGGCAACCCTGTAGAACCTGTCAAACCCCTGTCATCAAAAGAGAAGGGGGTAAGACCAGGAGGAAGGGTCAGAAATACTATTTTAGGTGGTATCTCTATTGTCCTAAGTGTAAAACAATGTACATGGTAAACTCACAGAAAGTATTAATCAATTATAAAGGAGAGTAGGGTGAAGATAGATATACAGAAATATTTAATGAGAAAATTAAGGAAGGAATATGACGAGTGGCGCCAGAAAATAAAGGACAGTTTTTGTTATCGGTCAAATGTCATACCCTTATCTACCAAATGCCCTAGTTGCAACGCTATTAATGGAATGTCGCAGATGGATGATATATTATTATGCACCTGTGGATGGTTAAAAGCACCCTCTTTTGAAACTTGGTTAGAAGAGCAAGATTTAACTTGACATATCACTTTATATTTAATATTATAAATAATAACCAAAGGGAGGAAATGATGGAACAAGGAATAGAAAAACAAATAGAATCTAGATTAGCTGATTGTGAGTATTTCTATAAGATGTTGTGTGGAAATATTGGTGGCCCCATGTTTACATTAAGAGACAGAGATTCGCTAAATAAGAATTTTGCAGAACTCTGGTACTGGATTGATATGGAAAAGATGGTTAATGAACACAGAGTTATTAGGTGGAAAGGTGTTCATAAGAATTGGCTAAAAGACCACCCAGAAACCGAGAAAATAGTTAAGGAAGGTTTAAAGAAATCGAAGTTAAGACAAATTGATGAAATTTAATAAGGGAGTAAATGATGAGTTTAGAAACATGGAGAAAAGAGTATTATCCAATAGATGCGGATAAAATCAAAAGTAGAGATGATGTGGTTTTAATTGAAGCCTCATTGCTGAAATGGATAGGATTACAGAAGGGAAATTTGGCAGAGCATGGGTTGGAGGCTTGGTATGATTATGGCCTTAAATTAAACGAGATGAAAATGGATTGTCCACTTCAGTGCGCTCTTTGCACAAAATATTGGGATAACGGATGTCATGGATGTCCTTTGTGGGGTTGTGAGGGTGGGTCGCCATACGATGAGGTCTCCAATAATAAATACACCGACCTCACCCCACTAATAGAAGCTCTAGCCAAAGCCTTAGACAAGGAGCTTGACAATGATTGAAACAGAGAATGGCAAAGTATTGGTAGAGCCTTTAAGGTTTCCAAAAGCTAGAAAAGCCTGTTTATCTTGGAAAAGACCACCTGTAGAGATTAACACCAAAGCCCTTATATCAATGAAAGTAAGCCAGAATGGATATGCACCCAAAACAAAGGTTAAATGATGAACTTAGAAGATGAGAAGAAACTGGTAGCTGAGTGGATGGGGTGGAAGTGTGAGAATAAATATAATGATGATTGGATAGTGTGTCCAAATCATGTGTTTAGACTTTATGAATGGACTCCTGAATCAGAGCGCAAATGGTGGGATGAGATATGGGAGAGACTTTCTGTTTATGACTTGGATTATGTTTACACTGATAATGTTCAGAAATTTGCTCACGCTCAAGAAACAAGAGGTTTAGCAACTAAATGGTACATCCACACAGCCAAACCAGAAGTGTGTTGGAAGGCTCTTTTAAAGACACTCAAGGAGGTTAAATAATGAAATACCTAATACTATGCTTTTTACTTGTTGGATGCATTACTGACCCTGAAGTTGTAGTAGAGCATAAGACAGTAACAATTATGGACACTGAAACAGATACACTTAGGACAGTAATAATCGACACTCAAATAAGGATTGATACTTTCCTGGTGATTGATTCTGGAATAGTAACAAAAGCCTTTAATGATTCTGTTGCTATAGCCTTAAAAATAGATTCAGTTGCTCACTATAAAACCCTATATAATATCAAGTTACAGGAGCTAAGGGACTCAATAGAGATAGAAAGGCAAATGGCAGAAATAAGAGCTATAATAGGAAATAGGGATACGGTTTATATAACAAAGGGAGAATGAGATGGAATGGATTAGTGTTGAGGATAAGTTGCCTGAAGATGACCAGCACGTTATAGTTTGGGATTTAAGGAGTAATGTCTATCCATTTCGCAGTGATAAAAAAGGTGATGATGGGAAGGGTCATTATAGTTGTGGTGATGCAATATTCCAAGATAGAATGGTTGATGTTAATGAAAACAAAGATTGGTATATAAAAAAATGGGGGAGTATTGATAATTACTTCAGAGATAACCCAAAAAGGTATAGATGGAGTGGTCAAGGGCCTTGCAGTTTTGATGAGGTAACCCACTGGATGCCACTACCTGAACCGCCAAAGGAAACCGAATGAACTATTCATTAAGAAGGTCTGAAAAGATAGAAGATTTACCTACAATTAAAAAGAGAGTTCTGGCTTTATTAGACAAGGGACATATTGAGAATGGAACCTTTTATACTTCTGCTAGTGCTTATGAAGAGATTAAAAGATTATGGAGGATGTTGTGATTGATTATAAAGATATAGACTATTCTTATTTTAAAGGGATACATTACTGCACGGTTCGCTATAAAGACATAGAAGTTGTTGCGGGTGACAGAGATAGGTCTAGTGCTATATTTGTTGCAAAAAAAATGGTTGATAGAATTTTAGAAAAGAGAGAAAAGCCCCCCACCCTGCTCGAGAAGGTTAAAATGTTTATTGGGGACTTCTTCTAGTGGAAGGCAAAACACTAATAACCTTTTACAGCACCAACGACCAAACCTGTTATAAGATGGATTGTGAGGGTGTGGAAGGTGGCGAATTACTAAAGCTAGTCGGGATGCTGGAAATAGCCAAACAAGAGATTTTAGAAGATATTAAAAAAGAATATGAGGAAGAATGACATTCAAGAAAGGCGATAAGGTTCAATACCAGAACGAAGAAGAAATCTATATAGTTAAAAAGATTAATGTCAAGTCACCCATGAAAAGCATTAAGAGCTTTATTTATTTGTTTACTGAATCAAAAGATGGAGTGGTGATTATTGCGCCTAGTGAATATTTTAAACACACAAAGAAAAAGTAGGAGACCCACCAGACGGCAAATCTCCTACTCAGGGAATAGGTATGATGAGTACCTAAAATCTTTCTTTAATATAACTATTTGGCCACCCATCCAGTATTGGTTTTGTAAGCGTCCCCCGTTCCTGTTCCTGCTCCAGTTGCTATAAAAACAACACCGATAGTGCTAGCAGATGCGCCGAAATCAGTCCATACAGTAGTACCTACGGTTTTTATTTCATACTGTTGATTCAAGATCATTGCAGTTGCGGCAGTGACGGTTCCTTTAGACTCTTTTACATAAAGCGTCGTTCCAGAGCCTCCAGTTGAATCTAAGTATAAAACCCCAATACCTGAGTTTATAACTGCCTCTGGAGTTCCCGTTCCAGTTTTAATCATTGAGGATGTGACATTTGATTCCCAGCCCTCTTTACCAAAATCATAAACGATTGTTCCAGTAGCGGGTGATGAAGGGCTATTTGCTACAGGATAGGTGAAGGTTTGCGCTCCTGTTGGGGTTGCCAATGCGGTCACATTGTAATCCGACTCAACGGCACCACTAATTGTAACATACACTATATCTACAATTCCATGCCCTACGGTAGTTGTAACCGTTCCAGTTCCACCAGCCTCTGTAATTGAGGTAATCGCTATTTCTGTGTCGGAACCCGCTTCTTTTGTATAAAGAGAAATACCCGCACCACCTGAACCACCCATCCATAAGGAACCTTTATTAGCGGTTGTATTTCCTTCTGGAGAGCCTGAACCAGACATTACCTTCGCTCCACCACCTGAAGTAGCAACACCATTCCAAAACTCAACAGGAGAAGAAAAGGAGTTCATTTTAACCCCACCAGAACCAAGATTCACCTGTGTATAGGTGGGAGTGGTTGTAACTCCTTGCATTGCCACCCAGCCGTCTTTACCAAAATTATAAACTATCGTACCTGTGGCTGGGGTTGTTGGAGAGTTTGCTACAGTATAAGTATATGTGCTTGCTCCTGTAGAAGTTGCTGTATAGGTTCCATTATAGTCTGGTTCGACTGCTCCGCTTATTACAACATAAGCTGTTTCACCCACTGTAATTCCGTGAGGTGCTGTTGTTATAACCGTTGCGGTGGTAGAAACTCTTGTAATTGAGGTTATCGCTAGACTTGTAGATGCTCCAGATTCTTTTATATAAAGAGTGGTATCATCTCCACCTGAAGAGTTTAATCTTAGAGACCCAACAGGAAGTGCAATAGACCCAACAGGAGAACCCGCCCCAGATGTCATATTTGAGGAAGTCGAAAAAGTCACACCCGCAGAAGCACCCGAAAGAGTGAGTCCATCGGTTGAAGCAATCCCCGCAAATCTAGCGGCCTGATTATAGCTTGCTCCGTTCATATCTCCATTCGGATAAAAACCCGCTATTTTGTCTGTATCTGTAACAGTATTGGCGTTTGATATTCCACCAAAACCTGTACAGATTACGCAGTTATCCTTGGTATTTGTGCCATCTGTTTTAATTAGATTCACATATCTACTACCAGTAAAGCCTCCAAGAACCACCCCATTAGAATAATTAATATCGAATAATGAACCCGTTTGGTCTTGATTATCTCCAGCAAAGGAACCGCCAATTACTATTAATTGATTAACCGTTGCGGTGGCGCTACCAACATGACCAACTCTAAACATAGCGGCATCTGCGGCAGGGATTTTAGAAGTAGTATTCGCCGTCCCTGTTCCCGTCCCTGCTCCTGTGGCAGTAAAAACAGTACCCACATTACTATCAGCCGCACCTATTAAAGTAAAATCTGTAGTCCCTGCGGTCTTGATTGTATAAGAAGTACTTGTTACAAAAGCACCAGCCGTTAATGTGGTTAAATGTGGGACATCTTCACAATAACAATGAGAGACAGTTATATTTTGTGCGGCCCTGAAAACATCAATACCATAATTCTGTATCTGTTCCCATAAGCACATATTAAATCTAAGTCCAACACAGCTAGTGGTTATATTAATACCAATAGGGCACACACTAAAAGTACATGAACTCCAGACATCGGTTGTAGCTGAACCCAAATATTTCACGCACTCGGTTCTTGTTCCACTAATCAGAACATTCTCATACAAATTATTGATAGTACCTGTACATTGAAATCCCGTATCAAAGCTATTTATTGCGATTGAACTATATTTCGCATAAATCACATTTCCTGCAAGATTAAAAGCCACTCCAGAATTACTATCGCCCGATATATATAATCCAGAAATAGCCGTGGTTAATACAAAACCAACAGAGGTTCCATCTTCTGAATAAAGAAACAAATCATCTGTAGAGGCAGGTCTAAAATTAATTGTGGTGGCCTTGGGTACTGTACTAAACCCAGCCCCAAATGCAAACATGGTATCACCCTCAATTTGTGTTCCATCATGGATATCTAAGGTAGAAGTGATTAAGTATGTTGAAGCGGGTAAATAACAAATCTCATGGCCTCCCAAACAATAATCAAGTACTATCTGCATTTTTGCCGTATCATCAATAGCGCCGTCACCAACAACTCCAAACCATTTTACATTTACTTTACCGTCATAGATTAATAACCATCTACCCGTTCCACCCGCATCTGGAGTGATTACAGTACCACCATTATCAGTAGCACTACTTGAACCATCCCAATAATAATTCCGTACCTCTGTATCACCTATTGCATAATATCCAAGCACCCTAACATTAGTAGTGACTCCACCTTGAGCCGCCTTTAACAATGCTATAGTATCAAAAATAGATATATCATCAGCCTGGTTTACGTCATCCCATGTATCAATAGGGCTTGCTGGGGGGTCTGTATCTGTAGAAGGAGCAGAGACAATTTTATAACTACCATCCTCTAGCCACATCTCAATTTCACCATTTGCATCACATATAATAGGGTTAGCATTTGCCGCGCCTGATTCAGACACGAGTGTTTGTTTTTTCGTACTGGTTCCAGCATCGTAGGTAAAGATTTTACCACCCGCTAAAGGGGTTGTTCCGTCTGTATCATAAAATTTCTGTAATAACCAAGGTGATTTTTGTGCCATTATTTATCCTTATTCTGTAAGTTCTTTGCCTGTTACCGCAGATATTTTAGGTAGTTGAGCTAATATTTTATTTAATTTCTGTTCAAATGCTTTTGAGCCTATCTCACTGGAGGCTAGTGTAAATTTCTTGCCCGATGTTTTCATTAAAGACATTATAGCCGTAAGTCCAGAGCCAGCCGCTACACCAAAAGCCGTTGCTATTGGTGCTGTTGCTCCCCCTGCTCCTACTCCTAATAATGCCCCTGTCTTAAGATATGGGATTAATTGCATACCATTAGAAGGCGACTCATTTAATTGTCCATATCTCTCAGCGTGTCTCATTATCTTTGCAAAATCATTTATCTCTTTTAAGTCTTTTCCTTGAAAGATAGAGCCTTTAGGCTTTGCCATTCTCTCTAAATACCCCGCTATCTTAGCTGGAGAGTTATAGCTACCATCTTGTTTAACTATAGCGTTTTCTAAAAAACCATCTCTTAAAGCGGATTTACCTTTATTATCTAATAGGTTGTAAAAGTTCTTAGCCTTATCACCTTTGCCTTTCTTAATGAAGGTATCAAATATCTCATCTGGAGTATCTGATTTTAGAGCGTTGATTATCTTTTTATCCTTAAATGGGACTACGTTTTCTTTATAGGATTTAGTGGCCTTTTTAAATGCGCTTGTTAATTCTTTCTTACCCTTTTTAGGCATTTTAATATCTTTAGGGTCAAATACTATATAATCAGTCCTGTCTCCTTGTGGCAACTTAACCCCCTTGTAACCATCTCTAATAAGTTCACCCAATGAAAGTTTATCATACTCATCCCATCCTGCTAATTTATTGTCAGGAATATCAATATTCCTTTCCATGATATTTTTAGTCCCAGACGCCCCAGAAAGTCCTTTTGTTATAGAACCTTTATTGTCAGTAAACCAAATATCACCCAGCGGAGTCTTATCTAAATCAAACTCTTCAAAAGCCTCATTTGTCCCATGATATAGAGTTTTTCCTTTACTGCCCTTTCCAAATTCAGCTAAATCTCCCTCAACAGACTTCTTTAATTGCCCAACTAATCTGGCTTTATTTGGGTCAGACATTGAGAGTTTCTTAGCCTCTGCTCCTAAATCACTTCGAGCCTTTCTTAGTTGACCAAAACTCATCTCTCCCTTTTCTAGATTGGCTTTAATCTTTGTAAATATTCCCGCATCGTCTGGAACGACACTTTCTAATAATTCTTTCTCAATCTTTGTAGCTGTTTCAATAGATGCTTTGGGCTTAATAGTCATGCCTTCAGATAACTCATCTACTTTATCATAGTTTTTCTTAGCTTGAGCCTTTCCCTGTCTAGCCTTAGATTCTAAAGAGCTTTGTATTGATTCATCCCAATCATCAGAGATTGAACCAGCTTTTTTCTCTATAGCCTTTGATGTCTTTTCAGCACCCTTCTTTCTAAAACCACCCATTCCAACAACAGGGATTCCCTCTAAAGCTTTTTCAGTAGACTTTCCTTTCCCTGTTATATCCCCTGTACTTAAAGGAATATCATATTTTTTAGATAAATCCATTAATTCCTGAACATTAGCATTTTGGTATCTACCCTTTAAAGCATTAACACCTTTAGCCCCTAGCTTAGAAACAAGCTTACCAGCACCATATCCAGCACCACCAAATAAAGTCCCAAAGGCAGTATTTTTTAATCGTGTCTCATCTTCATCTACAAACTCACTAGCACCAAATCCAGCCCCCACACCTAAAGCCGTAGCGCCTTTAATAGCTGTTTTAGCCAAAGGAGCGCCCACTTTACCAGCGAGTTTAATTCCTGTAAACCCTGGGATTGGAGCAGTAGCGGCTATTCCTCCAGCTATCTCCCCTATTCCTGCTGTAATATCACCTTCTGAAGCATCCATATAGGCGGCTTTATCCCCTTGATATTCTTGAGTATCTCCCCCAAACATTTGCTTAATGCCTTGATAGACATCTAACATCCCCTGTCCCATTCCAGCACCAAATCTATCAACACCAGATAAAGAACTAAACTCCTTCTGTCTGGCTTTAGACAATTGTTTAGCCCTTGACTCTTTCACTACTTTGATTAAGTCTTGTCTATCAACAGCCCCTATTAAGTTTGGGCTTTTCTGAGTAACCATTTGGATTATATCAGAATCGTCTAGATGACTGTATTCTGGTTTCCTTTCTCTTACCTTATCGGCAAATTCACTCACTCTTAATTTTGGCATATTTAACCTTTTTATAATCCGTCAATAGCATCGTTAATTAATTCATCTTCTGTCTTTTCTGGGCCTAAGAACTCTTCTGTTTCTGAAGCTATAGCCCGTTGCTCCTTAAGTCTTTTTCTCATTATCTTTAGAACGCTATTTACTTCTGCTCTTTTTTTCTTAGGTGAAATATTAGTTTCTCCAAGTAAAGAAAAAGCCCTTTCCATAACCTGTAATTCCTTTTGCGATAAAGCACCAAACCCTGTTGAGCCTGTAGGAGACTCTGATTTTAATTTAGTCATAGTTTCAATTACACCCGAACTAATCAAGAAATCAATATCAGCTTGTAAATCTGCGGCACCTGACCCAGGAGCAAAACGCCCTAACTGACCGAGACCTGTTACATACTTCATGTTTTCATTTGCCTCTACACTTTCAGCCCTATCAATAAAATTCTGAAGTGAGTCTATTTGACCGCTATTTTTCTTTTTATAGGCTCTATTTGCTCTGGCATTTTTAAGCTTTTTCTGTTTAAATGCCTCAACATCTCTAGCCTCTTTTGCTTTAGCTAACTCTATATCTGCTTTTTGTTTTTCTGTCTTTAATGTTAATTCATCTTCATCAATGCCTAATTGGGTTTCAGCTATTCCTAGTTTCTTTGCTAGAATCTTAAACTTCTTTAAGTCTAAGTCTCTGCTTAATTTCTGCGCTTTGGTTAAACCTGCACCTGTTTTCACATCGGATTTTAATTGCTCAAAATTACCCTTCTGATTATATCTATAATCAATCAAATCCTTTTTTTGCTCAAAGCTAAGTTTATTTCTGCTTTCTTCATTTGCTTGAGCGATAGCCCCTTCTATTTGCTGTAATGCTTGTGGAGTTGGTTGTGTAGCATCCCATTGAGAAACGTCAATTCCTTGACCCTCTAGATAGTTTCCAAACTGACTCCATTGGTCTAGCTGTTGCTCCGAAGGTAATTCTAAGAACTTTTCACCCACTGAGGCTACAATCCCCAAGTCTCTTTTGCGCTTCTTTTCTTGTGCTTCCTGTTGGGATTTCTGAGCCTTGTCCATTCTAACCTTAATGGTATTAGCTTCTTCAAAAAAACCACCTTCATTTAAACCTTGGATGGCTCTCTTCCCATCCACTTGACCATTATCATTTAATGAAGATTGCATTATAGATTTGATGTCAGCCTCTTTTATAGCCTTCTTCTCTGCATTATCCAATGTCAAATCCGCTAGAGATTGCGCCCTTTTATTGGCTCTCATAGAGTTGTACATATTTAAAGGAGTGGTAAGGTCAAGCTTAGTCGTTTTATTCTCCCCTGTGTTTAGGATGCCTACATTTAAAGCCATTTATGACCCTCCTGCTACTGCGCCAAATTTGGTGAGATTATTTAAAAAATCCATTCCTTTATTGTATCCAGACATCGCTCTGTTTGCATCAATATTGCCTTGTCCTAATTGAAGATTGGCAAGATTCCCACCTTGATTCATTTGTTGACTTGCGACATTTCCTGCTGTCATTTGGCCCACTCCAGACAAAGAGGCTAAACGGTTGTAATCATCTGTTTTTAAACTTCTCTCTCGATTGAAATCATCCATAAAACTCCCATAACCAAAATTCCTATCTTGATTATATTGGCTTTGAGCCATGTTTCTATCAGTATCATAATTGGCCCTATCAAAGGCTCTATCTCTGTCATATCCAGCCCTATCAAAGGCTCTATCAGTATCATAAATATTGCGCCCAAAAGTCCTATCTTGAGTGTATTTATTCCTTCCAAAAGTCCTATCTTGAGTATAGGCGTTTCTGGCTCTATTATATGCTGTTCCATATTCTTGAGAGGCTAGTCCTTGAGTATAATCTTGTAATTGTCGTCCAGCCGCACCACTAAACAACCCGCCTCTAGCGGCCGCAGAGCCTTCTATTGCATTTTGTCCTTGCTTAAGTCTAAATTGATATCCTGGGTCTGCTTCAAAATCAAATTTAAATTCTGTATCTTGATAAGCATCTGGAGCATCATATTGTTGTGCTTGATACGGGTCACCCTCTTGAAACTCTCCGTATTGAAAAGCATCTGGAGCGTTATATTGTCTGTTTTGTGTGGCAAATCTCCCTGAATTAATTCCTGCCTCTAACCCTGCCAATCCTCTGGCTCCAGCCTCTAACCAAGGCTTTTGTGTTGCTTGAGATTTATCAAACATCCTTTCAACGCTACGAGTTGCATCACCCATTGCTCTAGTCTTTGCATCATCGGCCTTGTCTGAAGCAGTTTTACCTGTAACGTCATCCCATAAATTACCAGGAGAATCGACTATACTACCACCAACTTCACTTAAAGACCTATCGCTTCCACCAATTATCTGTTGATTTTTTTGCCACTCTTTACGCTTTAATGGGCCTAATTCTATTATATTCCCTTTTGTTGTGCCTTTTTTCTTCGCCATAACAATCTCCTTAATCGTCTATCAATAAAATTTCAAAATCCACACTAACCTCTGTAATCGCTCCACCACCTTGAGCCTCCATCCATATATCACTTAATGGCTGAATCATAAGAAGTGGACTATTGCCCATTAGATTATCAGAACCCAATACACCATCCCAATAAAACTTGATTCTTCTAGGGCTATATGGGGTGGTGACATCCGTTAAATCATTCCTTACACACAATTTAAAATCTGCGGCTTTAGAAGCATCTGCTTGAACTTTAACACCCATTAAATAGCCTGTTGTACCTGTTGGAATTGCATAAGCACCATATTGACTCTGGCCTTCTCCTGTAGCAATCATGATTAAATCTGTTCCACCACCGCTATTTTCAAGAACTATATCCCCAACATTAGCCCCTCCATAAGTACCCGCCGCACCATCACCGATATATACCCTGAATACTCTCCAAAAGCTAGTAGTGGTATTACCTGAAGCACTAGCCCCATTGGTAGCTAGATTCTCACTAGCAAAAGCCCCTGTATTATCTAACCCTTCTATGGTTATAACTTGAGCGCCAGCACCCGCAGTCGCATCTGCGGCGTTTCCTCCAGACTTTATTCTTACTGTAGTAGCGGCAGTTAAAAAGTTAAAGGCGGCTGATAACTGATTAACCCCCTCAAAGGTTCCATTTGGAACCGCCGCATTTCTACCAAATTTGTGAACGATACTAGCTCCAGGGACATTGCCCTTCTGTACTTCAATCATATACTCATATGAAAAAACCTTTAACTCATTCTGAAGGGTTACATCTACATCTGTTGTACTATCTGTTAATTGCGTAAACTGAGTCTTATCTGTCTGATTGGCTTCAATAGCATTTAGATTGGTATTTGCCGTATCAAGCTTTGTATTACTGCTTGTC
>Ga0255048_10001125_pt1 | contig 19343 bp, 16 predicted proteins | sample JV7_2_2_MG_FD_183619 | JGI IMG/M metagenome (GOLD analysis project Ga0255048, IMG submission 183619) | Seawater microbial communities from Jervis Inlet, British Columbia, Canada - JV7_2_2 | ecosystem: Environmental > Aquatic > Marine > Inlet | place: Canada: British Columbia | collected 2016-10-06
GCCCGACCACCAGGTCACCACGACGCTGGTGGACAACGCCGAACTGGCGGCCCAGGTCGCCCGGCTCGACATCCATCACGCGTTCTTCCGCGTCGAGGTGGAACCCGGGGTGGAACTCGACGCCTGGGCCATGTACCCGGCCGATTTCGATGCAGCGAGGAAGTACCCCGTGCTCTTCTTCGTGTACGGCGAGCCCGCGGGGCAGACCGTGCGCGACGCCTGGGGTGGCGCGCGCGCCCTGTGGCATCAGTACCTGACCGGCCTCGGCTACGTGGTCATGAGCGTCGACAACCGCGGCACGCCAGCCCCGCGCGGCAGGGACTGGCGCAAGGTCGTGTATGGCGATGTCGGCACTCTTGCGTCGGCCGACCAGGCAGCGGCAGTGCGCGCGATTGCCGAGCAGCACGAATGGGTCGACCTCGAACGCATCGCGATCTGGGGCTGGTCCGGCGGCGGGTCCATGACCCTCAATGCGATGTTCCGCTACCCCGAGCTGTACCAGACCGGTATGTCCGTGGCGCCTGTTCCCGACCAGCGCTACTACGACACGATTTACCAGGAACGTTACATGGACACGCCGCAGAACAACCCGGAGGGGTATCACCGCGCCTCGCCCATCAGCCACGCGCAGAACCTGTCCGGGAACCTTCTGGTCGTGCACGGCACCGGCGATGACAACGTCCACTACCAGGGCACGGAGGCGTTGATCAACAAGCTCATCGCGCACAACAAGCCGTTCACCATGATGGCCTATCCCAATCGCTCGCACGGGATCTTCGAGGGCGCCGGCACGACACGGCATCTGTACGGGCTCCTGACACGCTACCTGCAGGAGCACACTCCCGCTGCCCTGCCGGAGTAGGGCGGCGGCGACGCCTCAGTCTTTGATCAGGTGCGCCGCGATCAGGTTGAAGAGAAAGAAGACGCCGTTGGTGCCGAACGCGATCAGCGCGACGGTTTGCTTTTCCAGCGCCAGGTGCCGCCACCCGCCCTGGCCCCAGGCGACCAGAATGGGCGTCACCGCCAGAGCGAACGACACGAGTAGCAGCGCCGCGCCGCCCCAGAACAACTTGCCCTCGTCCATCGCCACCAGCGCCGAATAGGGTCCGGCGGCCTGCGGATCGCGCGCCGCGAGCAGGGTCCCGACGCCGAAGACATTGAGGCCCAGCAACGTGCCCAGTAGGCCGAACAGCATCGTGTGAACGCCGAAGAGATTGACGCCGGGGAGCTCGATCGGCGCCGCCACCGACAGCGCCACCAGCAGGATCGCCCATGACACCGCGAACAGCGCCACGCCGGTGTTGAAGAAGAGCCGCGGACTGTGCGACAGGATCACGAGCAGGTGCCTCATGCCGTCGCGCCAACGGGCCAGATGCGGCGGCCGTGACCGGAGGTCGGGGCGCAGCGTCACGGGGCTTTCCGTAACGCGGGCGCCGGCGCGCAGGGCCAGGACCAGCATCTGGGAGGCGAACTCCATGCCGCTGGCCTTGACGTTCCACTCCGCGAACGACTGCGCACGAACCGCGCGCAGGCCGCCATTGCAGTCGGTAAGCCGCCTATTTGTTCCCCGGTGCAGCAGATTGATGAGCGTCGTCAGGACCGGTGTTCCGAGGTAGCGATGCGCCCAGGGCATGGCCCCTGGACGAATATCGCCGGCCAGGCGCGAGCCCACGACCAGATCTGCTTTCTCGGCCTCCAGTGCCGCGATCAGAGCGGGAGCTTCGCGAAAATCGTAGCTTCCGTCCGCATCCGCGTAGACCACGATCGGGTGTTTGGCTGCTGCGATTCCGCATTGCAGAGCCGCACCGTAGCCTCGCTGCGCGGGGAAGACCACCCGCGCCCCTCCAGCTTCGGCGATCTTTGCCGAGCCGTCAGTGCTGCCGTTGTCCGCCACCAGCACCTCGACGGGTCGGCCAGCCAGGGCGTCGCTGCACAGAGCCTCGTCGATCTCTTGCAGCACGGCAGGCAGGGTCTCCGCCTCGTCGAGGCAGGGAATCAGAAAAGAAACTCCCGTTGCGCTCAAGTCGTCGCCCACCGGTAAGTCGTGCCGGAAAACGGCCACTATACCCCGACCTTTCCGGCCGGAGCCGCCCGCCGGCCGCGACCGTTTCCAGGCCGGCATCGCGGGCCTCGACCCGGTTCACCTGGCGCTGCTTGGCCTCGGTCTGGTCCGGCTCGTTCTCTTCCAGTGGAGTTTCCAGCGAGCCGGCTCGCCCTCGTGTTCGATCGTGTCGAGATCCTGCTACGCTGAGACGCACCCTACGTCGCGCGCAACCGGGCACCATGGCCCCGCGGCGCGCCGTGCCCGGAGAAGACATGTCCAGTAGTCGTCGCGAGTTCGTTCGCCGTACCGGAATCTCCGCCTTTGCCTTCACCGGGTTGAGTTCGACGCTCGCCAGCGTCGCCTGCGGTTCAGGCGCGGAGGACGCCAGCCCGGCAGCCGACGTTGCCGCTGCCACCGCCGCGGTGGCGCCCTGGTTCCGCATCTCGCTTGCCGAGTGGTCGTTGCACCGGGCGCTCATGAACGGCGAGATGACCAACCTCGACTTCATCACCGAGGCCAAGCGAACCTACGGCGTCGAGGGGGTCGAGTACGTGAACGTCTTCTTCGCCGACAAGGCGCGGGACACGGCCTACCTGCAGGAGATGCAGACGCGCTGCGACGGCGAGGGTGTCGAGAGCGTACTGATCATGTGTGACAACGAGGGGCGTCTCGGTGATCCGGACGATGCGGCGCGCACGCAGGCCGTGGAAAACCACGTGCAATGGATCGAAGCCGCTGTCTTCCTGGGCTGCCACTCGATCCGCGTGAACGCCGCCTCCGAGGGTTCCTGGGAGGAGCAGAGCACGCTGGCGGCAGACGGCCTGCACCGGCTCGCCAGCATCGCTGACGAACACGGCGTCAACGTGATCGTCGAAAACCACGGCGGCCTCTCCTCGAACGCGGGGTGGCTCACCGAGACCATCCGACTCGGCGACCATCCGCGGCTGGGAACACTGCCCGACTTCGGCAACTTCCGCATCGCCGAGGGCGACTGGTACGACATCTACCAGGGAGTCGAGGAGCTCATGCCGTTGGCGCAGGCGGTGAGCGCCAAATCGCACGACTTCGACGCCGACGGCAGCGAGAGTGCCAAGGACTACCTACGCTTGCTGCGTATCGTTCGCGACGCTGGCTACCGCGGCTGGGTGGGCATCGAATATGAGGGCACGAACGCGCCCGAACCCGAGGGTATCCACGCGACCAAGGCGCTTCTCGAGCGCGTTCGCGCGGAGCTCGCGCCGAGCGCATGAGCGACCTGGCGCAGCTGGCGCTCCTGGGGGCGGCCTTCCTTGTGGTGTTCCTGCTGGTCGGCCGCGCGATGAAGCGGCGCGACGCACGCTGGGAAAGCGACGACTGGCGCCAGCGGGACCGCGGCACGGCGAGTTTCGGCAACGCCCTACTAGAGATCCAGTCGTTCTTGCAGCCCGGCGCGAAGCATCAGGTCGAGGAGGTGCGCCGTGTACGCCTCGAAGAGGAGGAGGCCGGTGACCCTCCCGAGTCCGGCGCGGACGAAGCCGAACTGGACTAGGGCCTGTTAACACTTGTCAGATCGTCGCGTTGCCGGCCCACATGGCCCCAGGCAAGGCGCGAGGAGTGTGGTTTGGTCATTCCAAATGAGCGACGAGCAACGCCGCATGGGGCCATGTGGGCCGGCAACCCGAAGGGACGGGTCCCATTTTGCCCACTGCGGCGTCTCTCCTCACTTAAGTACCCAAAGTACATTGCGCTCGTTGTTCCTTGCATTGAACAAAATGGGCTCCCGTCGCGGCGATCTGGCAAGTGTTAACAGGCCCTAGCCTGCGGCAGTCATCGTGCGGACCAGAGGATCTGCCATGGAACTACGGAAGACAGCACTACGCGTGTTGATCGTCTCGATCGTGGCCAGTGGAACGTTGGCCATCGCAGCGTTGGTGGCGGGGGAGTTCGGCCCGGTGCAGGCGAAGATACTGCTCTCGGCGCTGGCCACCTCGGGGGCCAGTCTTTGCGGTATGGCTTGTGGCGCCGCCTGGGACCAGCAACGGTGGCGCCGCCTCGCGGCGGGCGGACTCGGGCTCGTGCTGGCCACCCTGGCGCTCACACTCGTCGCGTTCTGGGTTGAACCCGAACCGATCCAGACCTGGATGAACTTCGTCGCCACCGGTTGGATCTTCTCGGTCGCTGCCGCCCACGCCTGCCTGGTTGGATTGGCCCGAACGGACCGTCTGCTCGAGTGGATCCGCGCCGGTGCCATCGTCATGGCAATCGCTCTGGCGATCCTCCTGACCGTGGCGCTGTGGACCGACATCGACGAGAACAACGACGCTTACTTCCGCACGATCGGAGTGGTCGCGGTGCTCATGCTCGTGGGGTCGCTGAGCCTGCCGGTCATGACGAAGCTACGGGCTTTGCCCGACGCGCCGGCGCTCGAACCGGCCAATGCAGACGACCCCGGCACGCGCGTGATGTGCCCCGGCTGCGGCCACGTGCAGACCGCGGCCCTGGGCCAGATCCGCTGCGCAGGGTGTGACGCGATCTTCCGGATCGAGTTCGCCTGAGGCGCGTGCGGCGCTAGTCAGGATTTCTGAGGTCTTTCACCCGAATGTTGCGGAAGTAGACCGATGAATCGTGGTCGTGGTTCTGCAGGCCGATGTAGCCGCTCGCAGCGAAGTCCTCGACCTTGCCGCGCGGCTCGGCCGCCCAGTCCACGACCTGGTCGCCGTTGAGCCAGACGGTGATCTGGTCGCCAACGAAGCGGATGCGGTATTCGTTCCACTCGCCGGTGGGATTGGACGCGATGTGGGTCGACGGTTCGGCGTCGTACACCGCGCCGCTCTGGTGCGCGCCCTCCGAGGGCGCGTCGTAGATCTGGATTTCGAACGAGTGGTAAATGTACGCATCGCTCGAAGGCACGCCAGGCACGCGAACGAATACGCCGGAGTTCGACTCCATCTTGGAGGTCTTGAATTCCAGCTCCAGCTCGAAGTCCGAGTACTCCCGCGCGCTGTACCAGAACAGGCCCATACCGCCGTGCGACGCGAGGACGCCCGTCTCTGGATCGAGCTCGAAGTAGCCGGGTCCATAGTGGTTCCAACCACCCTTGTGATAGGTCCCATCGCTGCGCTGGCCAAGCAGATCCTCGAACCCGTCATCCTGCGACACGGCGACAGCACGAGCTCGGCCGAGGCCGACCCCGATAGCCACGATCGCCGCCAGCCCGAAGAGAATGGCGGGCAGGGGCAGACGAGCAACGTTGATGTTCATGGGTTCTCCCTGGGATTCCACTCGCCGCGGGCGACGGCCGGGACGAAACTCTCGAGTTCGGGATGTGGCAGGTAAACGGTCTCGCCACGTTCGGCGCTCATGTAGGCGGCCATCAGCAACTCCGTGACCCGCAGGCCATCGTCGAAGTTCTCCCACGGCCGTGTGCCGGCGCGGAACGCGCGGGCCATGTACCTGTTCTCGCCGACGTAGCCGTATTCGGCTTCTTCGTCGGCAACTACCGGCATGGTCCCTGTCTCGGCGTTTTGCTTCTCCACCAGGTCCTCACCCGTGTCGCCTTTGACCTCGCGCGAGAAGAACACCTTGGGGCCGGCGTCGAGCGTGCTCATCGACATCGAGTATTCCGGCCCGAGCATTTCCATCGTGATGCGCAGCCCGGCGCCGACGAAGCACCAGGATGTGGTCGTCTCGACTACTCGCGGGTTGCCATCGGCATCGCGAAATTCCACCAGGGCCCGCGCATAGTCCTCCGACGGCTTGTTGAGATAGTCGATCGTGCCGTCGCTTGCCGCGCGCAGCTGCTCCGCGTAGCGGGGCTGCTGCCACTTCAGACAGTTCGCGTAGCAATTCACGCTCACCGGCGTCAGCGACTCGCGCGGTGCCCCTGGCGCCGTCAGCAGGAACCGCCCGGCCTCGACCGAATGGCACATCATGTCGTTGATCACACCGCCCCCCTGCAACTCGCCCGACCAGAACCAGGGCATGTGTGGACCCGCGTGCTCTTCGGCCGCCCGCGCCAGATAGGGCGCACCGGTGAGTTCCGCCCCGCGCGACCACACGATGTGCTTCGCGCGCTCGAGGGCCGGGGTGAATAGCTGGTTCTCCAGATACCCGTCCAGCACGTCGATCTGCCGCACCAGCTCCACCATCTCGCGGGCCTCGGCGACGCTGCGTGCCAGCGGCTTCTCGCACGCCACGCCGACGAGCTCGCCTTCCCCTGATTTCACCGCGGCGACGATCTCCTCCATCACCTCGATGCGAGTGTAGTTGGGCGAGCAGATCCAGATCGCTTCGATGGCGGGATCCGCCACCATCTCGGTCACCGTGGGGTAGGCCTTTGCTTCGCCGACATCGAGATCGCGCGCCAGCGCGGCCGCTTGCTCGGCGGTGTCCAACCGCCGGCTCACGACACCGAGCACGTCGGCATGCCGAATGGCCTCGAACGAGCGGATGTGAAAGCGGGAGACGAACCCGCCCCCGACGATGCCGATCCCGAGAGGTTTTCTCATGTCATGCCGGGGCGACCGCGCGGTCGTCCTTGAAGAAGAGCAGGTAGGCCACTGCGCAGAGAATCGTGATGGCGCACGGTACCAGGAACACGGTGGTCCAGTCGGTAGCGCCGTCCACGGTGAACCGGTTCTGGATGTAACCCGCGAAGTTGCTGCCAACGAAGCTGCCGATACCCAGCGTAACTATGGCGATCAGACTCTGCGCCGAGGAGCGAATGTCGGTCGGGGCGATGCTATCGACGTAGATGAAGGCGGCGACGAAGAAGAACACGTAGCAGAAGCCATGCAGGGTGAGTGATGCGACCACCAGCCACCAGGGCGATCCGATGGCAAAGATGACGTAGCGGATCGGCCACGCGATCACCCCTAGAGCCAGGGTCGCTCGCATCCCATATTTCTTGAGGAACCAGGACAGCACAACGGCCATCACGAGGATCTCCGCGAGCTGCGCCACCGTCATCACGGCAGGAACGTTCGCCGAGGCGATGCCGATGCGCGCCGACTCCAAGTAAGGGCCCGTGAGCACGTAGTAGAACTGCAGTTCTGTGGCCACCACGAACGAGATCGCCATGAACGTAGCGAAGTTCCGATCGCCCAGCATCCGGAGGGCTTCCAGAAAGGCCCATGGATTGGCCGCTTCCTTGTTGGGCGGGGTATGCGGCAGCAGAAAAGACTGCAGCCCCATGGCGAGCGAGAAGACCCCGGCCAAGGTCAGCATGTCGCCGCTTCCGGCTCCGCCCACCGTCCGCCACGCGGTCAGTGCCCAGCCCGCGGCGATCCAGCCGATCGTGCCCCACACCCTGATCCGGCCGAACTCGTCTTCGGAACTGTCGAGATTCGACATGGCAATGGAATTAGTCAGCGCGAGAGTGGGCGCGTACAGCAGGCAGTACGCGAGCATCACGGTTACCAGATGCCCGTAGTCCGTCACGCTCGCGGCGTAGATCAGCGTCGCCCCGCCGGCGAGCTGAAGCACGGCGATGACTTTCTCCGACGCGAAGTAGCGATCGGCCAGCTGCCCGCCAATGAAGGGCGCGATGATCGTCGCCAGCGGCAGGAGCGAGTAGATGAAGCCCACCTGCGCGCCGGTAAACGACAGTTCGCCGAACAGATGGGCCGACAGCACCGGCGCCCAGGCCCCCCAGATGGCGTACTGGAGGAACATCATCGCGCCGAGCTGCAGCTTGGGGTTACGCATTCCGGCCGACCCTAGATGATCTTCTGCTGGACCGGATCCCACTCGACCTTGCGACCGAGCTGGTACGACGCCGTTGCCATGTGGCAAGTGATCGCCTCTTCGAACCCGCGATCGATGTTGCAGGAAGGCTCACCGCCGAACCGGATCGTGTCGAGCCAGTCCTTGATGTGCAGCCAATGGGTCGAGACGCGCTGCCCACCGCGGTAGGTGAACAGCAGGCCGCGGCTGGCGAAGTACTCCTCGGTGGCCGTGGTCACCGCGTCGAGGCCCTTGAACCCCGGCCGGTAGGTGAGCAACGGCAGATCGGGATCGACGACCTCCTGCTCGATCAGGTCAGCAAACCTCGTCGACTGCGGCTCGGCGACCACCCGCACGCCGGAGCCGACTTCCATCGCCGCGTCGTGGCCCATGAACACCTTGCCGCGGCCACGGCCCGAAGCCAGGGTGGCGCTGTAGACCAGCGTGAGGTCGCGGTCCGGGTACTCGTAGGCCACCTGGAAGGTATCCGGCACGTCGCGGCCATCCTTGAAGAAGTAGATGCCACCCGAAGCCGTGGCCGACTTCGGGATTCCCAGCCGCATGATCTGGTTCACCGCGTCGTACTCGTGCGACAGCAGGTCGCCGCCCAGGCCGGTGCCGTAGTCGAACCAACAGCGCCAGCGGAAGAAGCGCTCGAGCGAAAACGGCACCTCGTGCCCGGCATGCTCCTGAAACTGAGCCCAATCGATGGTCTCCGGGTTGCCGTCGGGGTGGATGTCCCACACCCAGGCGCCCCACGGATCGTTACGATTGGTCGTCGTCTCGACGAGCGTCACGGGGCCGAGGATGCCCTTCTCATACACCTCGCGGGCCTTCTCGTGGCTCTCCAGCTGACGGTTTTGATGTCCGAGTTGGAACTTCACTCCGGACTGCTTCACCGCTTCGACAACCGGCAGCACCTCTTCCTCGGTGCGCGTCATCGCCTTCTCGCAGTAGATGTGCTTGCCGGCATTGGCGGCGTCGATCGAGATCTGCGCGTGCCAGTGATCCGGCGTAGCGATGATGACCGCGTCGACGTCGCCGTCCTCCAGCATGTCGGTGTAGCGACGGTAACGGGTAGCTCCTCGGCCGACGGGAGCACCGCCGGGCCGGGTCTCGCAGTTGGAGGCGTCGATCGCCCACTGCGCGCGGTTGTCGAACAGGTCGCAGACGCCCGTCAGCTCGAGGTTCAGGTCGCCGTGGGCGAGGTACTCGTCGAGACGTCGATCCCTCGCGTTGGTGCGCTGGGCGTCGCGGCGCGCATCGATCCACTCCGGCCGGGGGAACCCTGCCGCGCGCACGACAGCCTCACCTTCGCCGCCGAAACCGATGACGCCGATGTTGATGCGATCCGACGGCGGCCGGCTCGTGAGCCGATCGATGATGGCTGGCGCATCACCACTTACGCCGAGTTCGTCGATGATCGCCTGCCGCTTGGTGTCGTCGGCGGCCTTCTTGCCCCACGCCGCAGCGCCGAGGGCCCCGAGTACCGGCAGCGTCGCCAGCCCTTTGAAGAGATCGCGCCGGCCCACGCCACCCGGTTTCTCCTGCGCGTCGGCACCGCTTGCGGCCGGCGTGCCGGTTTCTTCCTGCTCTTCGTGATCGTGATCTCGGGTGTCTTCGCTCACCGGTCACCTCCGCGCGACAGGTAGCCATCGAAGCCGACCTGCCGGCCCGTGGGGAATAGCCACAGGACGAGCAGGGCGACGAACTCGATCAGGGTCTTGTTGACGATCAGGTAGGAACCCTCGGTCGGCGCGCTGATCTCGACGCCGGGGAACGGCGGACTGCCGAGATAGTAGAGCGCGAGCAGCACCGCGCCCATGAGGGTGGCGAAACGAGTGCCGATCCCCAGGATCATGGCCGCGCCGATCAGCGTCAGCCCCCATTGGTTCAGCCAGTCGACCGCGGTCAAACGGCCGGGATCACTCGCCAGCCACAGGTAGAGGCCAGAAAGCGGACCCTGGGAGTCGGCCAGGAAGCCCGCAGACGTCCAGTAAGGGTTGGATAGCTTGGCCAGCCCCTCGTAGAGAAGGTGCCAGCCGATCAACATGCGCAACGCGACCATCGCCCACAGTCGGGCACCGGTCAGAGTCGGGGTCGTGCTCATGACACTCCGTTCTGGCCGCTGGAAAAACCTGGCAGCCAGCTCGACGAGGGGCGCTGTGTACCTTGCGCATCGACGACGAGGCACGAGCATCCGTGGACAGATTCAACGAGTCGGGCACCGGCTCGGGGGCCGGCGACGAACGCTGCCGTGGCCAACGCGTCGGCCAGCATCGTGCTCGGAGCACGTACCGTGACCGACCGACACTCGCCTGGTGACGCGCCGCTGGACGAAACGATGTGGTGGCGGATCCGTTCGCTGTCGAAATGGATCTCGTAGCTCCCCGACGTCGCCACCGCACCATCTCCGAGCGCCAGGGTGTCGAGTTCTTCGTCACGGTTGTCCGGGTCGCGCACGCCAACACGCCAGGGACGAGTACCGTCGCGAGTTCCGCCAGCACGAATGTCGCCGCCGCCATTGACCAGGTAGCCCGCCACACCGGAGGCAGTCAATACGGCCGCCATGCTGTCGACGATGTAGCCCTTGGCGATCCCGTCCAGGGTGACCTCCACGCCATCGTGGAGACGAACTTGCCGACCCGCAACAACCACGCCGGCCGCGTTGACCCTCTCGTTCGCGGCCCGCAACACTGTCTCATCCGGGATCCCCGGCAGGCCGGCATCGCGATGCGATCGGAACGCGTCGATGACGGGTGTCACGGTGATATCGAAAGCTCCTCTGCTCAGGAGATGCACACCGCGGGCCCGATGCATCACTTCCAGGAGTTCGTCGGGTGCGTCGGCAAGCCGCGATTCGGCATTCAGCACACCGAGTGCGCTGCTGTCATCAAAGCGATCGAGCAGAAGGATGCAGTGGTCCATTTCGGCGAACGCGGCTGCCAGCGTCTCGGTTGCGCGATTCTCGGAACCATCGAGCACCGACACCGTCACGACGGTGCCCATCGCCGGCAACGACTGGCTAACGCGCCACAGCCCGTTACCAACGGGTGCGGATTCGGTGGTCAGGGGCTCCTCGACGCACTCGAAGCCCAGGTCGAGAAGGGCGCGCAGGTTCCGCGCCCGGCGCGAAGCCTCGCCCTCCTGGGGGTTTCGCGCACGGCGCTGGTCGTCGGTTTCGTGGAGATTCTGCAACGAGTGGCCTCATGGAGCAGCAGACGCCGGAGCATACCAGCCGACCGCGGCCGACTCCAGAAAGTGCCGCCGCAGTCGGCCGGGCGGTGACGAGTCCGATATGCCTGGGGTGGGCAAGTTACGCAACAGTCATGTCCGATCTCTGTTATTGTCCATGCGCATATGCGCATATTAGGGAATCCGAACCATGCCGACTGACCGGTCGACAGCTCGTCGGACGATTCTCCGACGGCTGCTCGAGAACGAGGAGATCACGTCGCAGCAACAGCTGCGCGAGCGGCTTGCGCAGCACGGCCATCACGTCGCCCAGACGACGATTTCGCGTGACCTGAGTGCCGTCGGCGCCAACAAGGTCGGCAACGATCCCGGTGCGCGCTACACGCTGGCCGGCAGTATCTCCGGCGCCACGGCCGGATTACGTACCGCGGCGGAACGAATGCGTCTTTTTGTCGTGAGCATCGAAGCCAGCGGCAACCTCGTCGTCGTCAAGACCCCTCCGGGCTCGGCGCATTCGGTCGCCGTCGCTCTCGATGCGACGGCCCCCGGCGCGATTCCCGAACTGCTCGGGACAATCGCTGGCGACGACACGATGTTCGTCGCCGCTCGCCCCCCTTTTGACGGCGAGGTGCTCGCCGCCCGCCTCGGTTCGATCATGGAGACGGTTCCTTGAAAGTCGTGCTCGCGTTCTCCGGAGGTCTGGACACCGCCGTCATCCTGAAGTGGATTCAGGAGACCTACGACGCCGAAGTCGTCGCCTACACCGCGGACGTCGGTCAGGGTGCCGAGGAGTTGGAGGGAGCGCGTGCCGCAGCGGCGAGCTGCGGCACCGAACTCGTCGTCGAGGACCTCCGCGAGGCCTTCGTTCAGGAGTGCATCCTCCCCGCGGTCCGCGCCAACGCTGTGTATGAGTGGTACTACCTCATGGGCACCGCGCTGGCGCGACCGGTGATCGCTCGCGGCCTCGTGCGGACAGCAGAGGATTGCGGCGCTGATGCCATCGCGCACGGCGCCACCGGCAAGGGCAACGATCAGATTCGTTTCGAGCTGGCGGCGTATGCCCTCAAGCCGGACATCCAGGTGATCGCGCCGTGGCGCGAGTGGAGCCTCGCCGGTCGCTCCGATCTGGTCGCCTACGCCAACGAGCACGACATCGATCTCTCGGCCGCCCCCAAGCCCGCGTACTCGATGGACGCCAACCTGATGCACGTCTCGTACGAGGGCGGCGTTCTCGAGGATCCGTGGGCGGCCCCACCGCCGGGAATGTTCCGCATGACGGCCGACCCCGAGGAAGCGCCCGACACACCCGAGCACGTGAGCGTGACGTTCGCCAACGGCGATCCGGTGGCCGTGAATGGCGAGCGGTTGGGTGCGGTCGAGCTCGTCGAGAGGCTCAACGCGATCGGCGGACGACACGGCGTCGGCAGAGTCGACATCGTCGAGAATCGTTTTCTGGGCATGAAGAGCCGCGGTGTGTACGAAACTCCGGGGGTGACGCTGCTATTGCACGCACATCGCGCCGTCGAATCGATCACGCTCGATCGCGAGGTCCATCACCTGCGCGATGAACTGATTCCGCGTTTCGCGGAAATGATCTACAACGGGCTGTGGTTCAGCCCGGAGCGCGAAGCGCTGCAACGGTTCATGGACTCGGTACAGGAACGCGTCCATGGCGAGGCGCGGCTGAGGCTGTACAAGGGCAACGTCACGATCGAAGGGCGCCGCTCCTCGACCCACGGCCTCTACGACGAGGGTATCGCCACCTTCGAGGCCGACGACGTGTTCGACCAGTCGGATGCGACCGGGTTCATCCGGCTGCGCGCCCTGCGCCTCCGTACCCTCGGGGCACGGCGGATTTCGGAGGGCGAGTAATGGGCATCCTGCGCGATCGGTTCGCCGGCGACGCCGCCGGGGCCATGCGGGCGTTTTCGTCGTCGCTGGAAGTAGACCTCGACATGATCGCGGAGGACATCGCCGGGAGCACCGCGCACGTGCGCATGCTCGGCGAGGTCGGCGTCATCGACCGCGACGAGGCCGAGACACTCGTGGCCGGCCTGGCCGAGATTCTGGCCGAGATCGAGAGTGACGCCTGGCTCCCCACCGACGCCCATGAAGACATCCATATGGCGATCGAGGCGCGCTTGATCGAAAAGGTCGGCCCGGTCGGCGGCAAGCTGCACACCGCGCGGTCGCGCAACGATCAGGTGGCAACCGACGTGCGTCTGTGGTTGCAGCGGCACGTGCCCGAGGTGGGCGCCGCGCTCACCACGTTGATCGCCGCGCTGTTGGAACGAGTAGAGAGCGACGGGAAGATCGTCATCCCCGGCTATACCCACCTGCAGCGCGGGCAGCCTGTGCTCCTCGGCCACCATCTACTTGCTCACGCCTGGCCGCTGGCCCGTGACCTCGAGCGCCTGCAGGACGCGTGGAACCGTGCCGACACGTGCCCGCTGGGCGCCTGCGCGATGGCGGGTACCGCCTTCCCCATCGACCGGCAGCGTACCGCCCAGATGCTCGGCTTCAGGGCTCCGGCCGACAACGCCATGGACGCAGTGGCCGCGCGCGATCACGCACTCGAGATCGCGTCGGTGTGCGCCATCGCCACGACCCACATGTCGCGGGTGGCGGAAGAGCTCGTCCTCTGGAGCACGTCAGAATTCGGCTTCGTGCGCCACGGCGACGGTTACTCCACCGGCTCGAGCATCATGCCGCAGAAACGCAACCCTGACGCGGCGGAGCTCGTGCGTGGCCGGGCCGCTCGTGTGCAGGGGAACCTGCAGACCCTCCTGTCGTTGCTGCGCGGCCAGCCTCTTGCCTACAACCGCGACCTGCAGGAGGACCGGCGCGCCCTGTTCGACGCGGTGGTCTCCACCTCGGATTGTGCCACCGTGCTTGCCGGGGCCCTTCGCGAGTTGCGTTTCGTCGACTGCTTCGAGGCGGATCTGCGCGGCGACTTCAGCCTCGCCACCGAGGTGGCCGACTTCCTGGTCGGCGAGGGTCTCGGCTTTCGCGACGCTCACGGCGTCGCGGCTCGCCTGGTGAAATGGTGTGAAGATCGCGCGATCGATCTGAACGGCGTCACGGCCGAGGTAGCGGCCGAGTTCCACCCAGCGCTGGTGGGCCGTCTCGAGGACCTGCTCGACCCCCGTGCGGCCGCCGAGCGCCGCATCTCGTTCGGGGGCACCGCGTGGAGCGAGATCGAGCGGCAGGTCGCTATAATCCGGCAGCATATGACCTAGCAGTCCGTGGTAGAAGTCTGATGGGCCTCGCGTTCCCGATTCTCCAGGAGTAACCCGTGCCGCATGACCGCTTGGATGCCACACTGGCAGATCACGTTGACGGACTGAGACAAGCCGGGACCGCCAAAGGTGCCGAGGCGGTGGTCGTCGGCGCTCACGCGCCCGATGGCGAGCGCGGGCCGCGCTTCGAACTAGCCGGCACGGGCGATCGGCAGTTCATCCGCATGAACTCGAACTCCTATCTCGGCATGGGCATGCGCGGCGACGTAATCACCGCCGAGGAGGTCACCGTCGCTCGCTTCGGCGCCGGGCCCGGGGCGGTGCGCTTCATCAGCGGAACCTACGAGACACACATCCAGCTGGAGCGTACGCTGGCGGCCTTCCACGGGCGCGACGCCGGCATGATCTTCTCTGCCGCCTACGCGGCCATCATGGGCACCCTCGTGCCGCTGGTCACCGAGCAGACCGTGCTCATCAGCGATGAGCTGAACCACAACTGCATCATCAACGCGATGCGCCTCTCCCGGCCCGCCGCCAAGACGGTCTATCCGCACCTCGATTACGCGGCGCTGGAGAAAGCGATCGAAAGGGCGAAGGGAACCGCTACGCGCGCCGTCGTGGTCACCGACGGGATCTTCTCCATGCGCGGCGACCATGCGGAGGTGGATCGCATCATGGACATCGCCACCCGTCATGACGACGCGTTCGAAGACAACTGCATCGTGGTAGTCGACGACTCGCACGGCGTGGGCGCCTTCGGCGCAACAGGTCGGGGCACGGAGGAATACTGCGACTCGCTTCAGGTCGACGTCCTGGTCGGCACACTGGGCAAGGCGTTCGGAGTCAACGGCGGCTACGTGGTCGGCAGCAATGCCCTGGTGGACTTCCTGCGCGAGTCAGCGCCGATGTACATCTACTCGAATCCGATCACGCCTGCCGAGGCCGCGGCGGCCCTCAAGGCCGTCGAGGTTCTCGACTCGCCCGAGGGACTGCGTCTGCTGGAGAACCTCAGGGTGCTCACGCAGCGTTTCCAGCAGGGGTTGATCGATCTCGGGCTCGAGACCATTCCGGGTGACCACCCCGTTGTTCCCCTGATGCTCCGCGACACGGCGCGCACGCACACGACGGTGAAGCATCTGTACGAGAACGGCGTACTCGCCACCGGTCTGGCCTTCCCCGTCGTGCCGCGCGGCGACGAGGAAATCCGCTTTCAGGTCAACGCCGACCACACCGCCGAGGATATCGACACCGTTCTGGCAATCCTCGCCGCTCGTCCTTCCGCGTGAAAGCCCGACCGCTCATTCCGCCTTCGCGGCGAACCTCGATCCCTACGCTCCTCGCGGTCCTGGCGAGCGTGGCTGGTGTCGCCGCGTGCGCGCCGGCCGCGCCGACGCGACCGAACGTCGTGCTGATCTCCATCGACAGCCTGCGCGCCGATCATCTCGGCATATACGGATATCCCAAGGCCACCAGCCCGGCCATCGACGGTTTCGCCGGGGAAGCCTCGACCTTCGAGCACGCTGTCAGCGTGTCCAGTTGGACGCTGCCCGCCCACATGTCGATGCTCAGCTGCGTGCCGCCCGAGGTGCATGGCGTCGTCGACGATGGCCTCGCCGTCTCGAAACGTCTCCCCTTGCTGGCGGATATTCTGCGACAGGCCGGCTACGACACACTCGGCGTCGTTTCAGCGCCCTACCTGTCGAGCGTCTTCGGCTTTGCCTCCGGTTTTCGCGAGTACGACGACCAGACTGTGTCGTTCCCTTCCAACCGCGCCTCGCACCGCGGTGAGACGTCATCGCGCGTGCATAAACGCGTACTGGAGCTTCTGGACGATGCCACCGCACCGTTCTTCCTGTTCATCCACTACTGGGACGTTCACTACGACTACACGCCTCCAGCTCCGTTCGACACGCTGTTTGACCAGGACTATACGGGCGACCTGAGCGGCGCGCGCTTCGAAGGCAACGCCCGCATCGTTGCGGACATGCCGGCGCGCGACCTCGAGCATCTCGTCGCGCTGTATGACGGTGAGATTGCCTATACGGACTCCTATATCGGAGCGCTCATGAGCGAGCTCAAGGAGCGCGATCTGTGGCAAGACGCCCTCGTAATCCTGACCGCAGACCACGGGGAGGAGTTCTTCGAGCATGGGGCAAAAGGCCACCGCAAGAACTTGCACGCTGAAACAGTGAACGTGCCTCTGATCATCAAGTCCCCCCGTGGCGCGGACGCAGTGCGCGAAACGATGCTTGTGGGCACGATCGACATCATGCCGACCGTCCTGCGGACGGCTGGCCTGCCGGTTCCGCGCCACTGCGGCGGTCGACCGATTCTGCCCACCGACGATCTCGAGCCCCGACCTTATTTCTCAGCGCTGCGCGGGCGCTTCAAGACCATGCGCGATGGCAGCTTCAAGCTGTTTCGCGACGCGCGATCCGGGCAAGAGATGCTCTACGAGACGTCGCGCGATCCCGCCGAGTCGCTCGACGTGGCCCGCGGTTACCCCAAGACGATGCGCACCATGCGAGCCGAGCTGCAGCGCTGGCTGCGGGCCCAGAAGGAAACGGAACGCGGCGTTCGTCGCGGCGAGATTACCTACGACGAGGAGCTCGCGCGTCAGCTCCGCGCCCTCGGCTACATCCAATAGGGCGAATGTGACGGTTCCCGCCGAGCTAACAGCCCGCGGTCAACGCTCGAAGAGGATGAGCTGCGTGCGAATCCGCGAATCCCAGCGACGGCTCACCTCGTAGCCTCGCGACCGAATCATCTCGGTCAGGGGTTCGATCTCGTTCTCACCTCTCTCGCGAGTCGCGAAGAACCAGATCTTCGGGTAGCTCGCCTGACGCAGGAAGTCAGCCAGCTGCCGTCGCCCTACGGCACTGTCTTTCGAGAGCGACAGGGTGCGAGGTCGCTGAAAATCGAAGAACGGGAGATTATCGGTAGACGGGGCCAATCTCACCGGCGCCTTCGTGTAGAACGCCATCAATGTGTTCGCCGCCGGATACACGACGATGCCGTGCGCCGCCTTGGCGCGGCGATCCATCGTCCCAACGAAGTCCTTCAGGTCGAGGTCGAAGTACGGCTCACCGGGGGCATTGAGTACCGTGAACCCCGCGACGATTACCGCCGCCGCGATGCGGACAGCTCGGGCCCCAGGGAGCGAACGGCTCAGCGCATGCGCACCCACGACAGCAGCCAGGATGACGACCGGGAAGAGGAAAACGTCCGTCCGTCCCCCGCCGAGCGGGTACTTTCCGAGCAGGTTCAGGCCCACCAGCGCCGCCATGATTCCCGTGACCGCCAAACCGAGCGCTCGCGACCGGCGTCGCCACATCATCCATGCGATTCCGATGGGCACCAACCAGATGCACCATCGGAGCTGATCGGGGAATGCTCCCCGCAGAGCGTCGAGACTCACGCCCTCGATGTGGCGCATCGCAGCGCCGACCGAGTCGAGCGGGATGAAGTAGCGGCCCCAGTACCGTTCCAGGCCGGAGTTCGAGCGTGGAGCGAGCACGAGTCCATAGTAGGCGAGTACGGCGAGGTTGAATCCGACGACCGGGCCGAGCAACGCGGCCGCGGATCGCCGCCGACCCCGATCCCGCCATGCCCTGGCGACGAGCACGGCACTCGTGACGACCACCGCCACCACGACCGTGGCAAAGCCAACCAGGCACGCCAGTACGGCGACGATCATCAACGTCCACGGGACGCCGTCCCGTTCGCGCCGTGTCTCCCGTACAGCGAGTGCCAGCAACAGCGCCACGAGCAGGTACTCGGAGGTGTACTGCTTGACGAAGACCGCATAGTGGGTCATGCGCGGATTCAACACGGCGAGGGCCACGGCCAACACCCCGATAGCACGCGAGCCCGTGGCCCAACGCCCCAACAGGCCCGTCGTGAGGATCGCGAACAACGACGCGGAGAATGGGATGACCTGCAACGCCAGTTCTTTGCCGCCCACGAGTCGGCTCAGTATCCAGCTCCCCGCAAGAAAGCCCTGTGGCGCCTGGAAGGGCGTGGTGACCGCTTGCCAAAAGGGCAGCCGGGTGATTGCTCCGACCCACACGTCGTCATGCCAGAGTGTGTGGGGCGCGAGGCCCTGCGACCTGGCCAGGCCGGCCGCCGCGGTGAGCAGCGCTATCACGACCCAAAAGGCCGCCTCGGAATACCCGCCGGTCAGCAACGCATCACGTTCGAGGGCAGTCGCGGGATCGCTCTCGAACGGTGATCGAACCATCGTTAGGGAGAACCGGCCGCTCGCGCCTCGATGGCCGCCAGCTCGGCAGCGATCACGGTGGCGCTGATCCAGCGACCGCCTAGCATGACGCCCGCACGGTCGGCGAAGTTGGCGATGTCCGCGGCCGGATCGGCATTGAGCAACACGAGATCGGCGCGCACTCCCGGCGCCACCGAGCCGAACTCGTCAGTGGCGTCGTAGAACTCGGCCACGGCACGAGTTCCGGCGTACAGCACATCGGCAGGGCTGATCCCCGACTCGACCATCACCTGCATCTCGTGGTGGATCGAGAACCCCGGAACGCTGAAGATCTGCGGGGAATCGGTGCCCAGCAACACCGGAACCCCGGCTTCGTACAGCGCCTTCAGGACGCGACGACGCAACGCCAGGATGTTGGCCACGGCGTCCGGATCGGCGCCGAACTGCTCGACCCTCTGATCGGTCCCCTCGACCCAACCGCTTACCATCGGTGCCGGCATGTACCGGGTTTCCGGCCGCAGCTCCAGCCACTCGGCGCCAGTGCGCGAGCCGAAGAGCCCCTCCCAGAGCGCCATCGTCGGAACGACGCTGGCACCGGCCTCGACCGTGGCCGCAACGACCTCGGCGATACGCGAATCGTCCATCTGCCCGGCGAGGCGTCCGAGGTCGAACAACCCCAGCTCGGCAACTTCGTCCTGGTCCTCGACCATTGCCTCGAGATAGTTGTCGAGATGGTCGATCGTCTGTTGGCCCTGCTCCAGAGCGCTGTACAGGCCAACATGGTTCGTCACATGGCCCGAGAAAGGCAATCCGACCTCGTGCGCGGTTGCCGCGATGGTCGCGTAGACCTCGGCGCTGAGTTCCTCGTGCACTTTCAGATGATCGAAGCCGGCCGCTGCTGCGTCGCGGACGAGCGACTCGGCCTGCGCAGATTCCGTCACCG
>Ga0255048_10001126_pt1 | contig 19341 bp, 46 predicted proteins | sample JV7_2_2_MG_FD_183619 | JGI IMG/M metagenome (GOLD analysis project Ga0255048, IMG submission 183619) | Seawater microbial communities from Jervis Inlet, British Columbia, Canada - JV7_2_2 | ecosystem: Environmental > Aquatic > Marine > Inlet | place: Canada: British Columbia | collected 2016-10-06
CGGCTGTTTTATCTTTATCTGAGTGAGGTAGAAGTAGTGTAGACCTTTAAGACCTGCGTGTCCTTCCACCCATCTTTCCTGTTCCTGTAACCACCACTTAGCCTCTTCAGCCTTTGTCATCTTTGGCTTACCCTCCCACACGAACTTCGGTGGCTTTGGTTTTCCGTTGATGATTATTTCAGGACCCTTCCCTTTGGTCATTAAGATTTTGCTTTGTTACAAAAATAGTTATTTGATTTGACATTATGATTTTATACATTGCCAAAAATTTAGATATGACTTACAGTTACAAGTGCCAAGGAAAGTGTAAGATGGTTCAAGACCGTGTTCACGGAATGAACGAGAAGCCTGTATTTATGTGCTGCGGAAAGCAGATGAAGAAGTTCTTCGGAACCCCACCGATAGGTATTCACGGTGCTAACACTGGCAACAGAAAGGGTGCGTAAATGCTTTGTTATTTTTACTATCTTTGTCCTGTTCCTTTCCTTTCTCCTTCCTTGGGGTAGTACTTTCGGGTGCTGCCCCTTTTTTTATTAAGAAAAATGAAAGTAATACTACCTACTCCATCTAACTTTGAAAAGAAACTTTGTAGTTATTTTTCTGAAGAGTGCGCTGTGTCAAACGTAACCGAGTACAGCAAGAGAAACCAATCAAATATAAACAAGATATCGAAGGATATATACTACGGTAAAATAGCTGAGATATTGGTGTTTAATTACCTCATCAGTAAAGGTAAAAAGGCTTCCCCTCCAGATTTTATGATATACGAGTCAAAGATGAAAAGCTTTGACGCTGACATTAAAGTTGAAGATGTAAACATACACGTTAAGTCATGTTTGGATTCGTCAAAATTCCCAAACAGTTGGTTGTTTCAGCCAAATGATCCAGTGATAAAACAAAATTCTGACAAGGATATACTTGCATTGGTCGTTATATCTAAAAAACCGTATGTGTATTTTAGAAAGATTAACACTGTTAAATTTGAGCCTCCTGTAAAGAAGTCTTTAAATAAGCTTGTTATATACGAGCGTTCTTTTTCTTAACTTAGCGGCATGACAAACAAAAGAATGAGACTATCTCCAGATGAGGTAGATTTGATAAACGAACACAGAGGCAAGACCGTTGTCAATATCAATAATAACACGGCTCTTGATATCCATTTAGCTGAACGAGGTATAGACAAGGAAGATGTTGTAAGTGTCAAACACTGGCAATCAGCAAGCGGTGAGTTCAGGTTCTCTGTCGTTACAAAGGAGGACGGACTGAAAGTATCTGTCATTGAGGATACGTTCGATGAGATACTCAAGGACATGCAGGATTACGCTCCTGTCATCAAACCTATCAAAAGAGAACCAGTATCAGACCCCCATTGTTTAGTGTTCGACCCAAGCGATATACACGTAGGTAAGTACGCTACAGAATACGAGACTGGTTCACACTACGACATAGAGAAATCTGTAAAGCAGGTCGATAAAGGTCTTGACGGAATACTTTCCAAGACCATAGGATTCAACATCGATAAAGTGTTCTTCGTCATAGGGAACGATGTCCTGCATACGGAAGGGGCTTACGGAACAACCAAGAACGGAACAAGACAGGATATGTCAGGAATGTGGTACGAGGCATTTCTTGCTGCTAAGGCAATGTATGTCAGGAGTATTGAGAAACTACTCGGAGTTGCTGATGTTCATGTCATATTCAACCCTTCCAATCACGACTACGCAACAGGATGGATGCTTGCACAGACACTTGAGGCTTACTTCAGGAATAGTGAAAACGTAACGTTTGATGTTAGTATAGCACATCGTAAGTACACTGCATACGGTGTAAACCTTATATCAACAAGCCACGGTGACGGAGCGAAGATGGAGTCAATGCCACTTCTAATGGCTCAGGAATCTCCAGAACTTTGGGTGAGATGTCCGATGAGATATGTTTACCTGCATCACATCCATCACAAGCAAACTCACAAATTCATGTCTGGAAAAGACTTTGTAGGCGTTACAGTGGAATATCTACGCACACCAAGTGCATCTGATTCATGGCATTCACAGAATGGATATGTAGGTGCTAAGAAAGCTGTAGAGGCTTTCGTACATAGTAAGGAACACGGACAGGTAGCACGTATAACTCATAACTTATGATGTCAAGGGAAACGAGGAGACTCGTTAACAACTTACTTATGATTCTTATCCTTATCTTTGCCTCAGCCGCTATTTGGCTGTTAACCCTCTATATGGCAGGAATAATATGGAAATAAAAATCGACCCTAAGAAAAAGAAAATCGTAATCAAGTACGATATTACGGAAGAATCAAAGAAGATCCTTTCTCAGGCTCAATCTCTTGCTGAGTCTCTTCCTGAGTATCTTGTGAAGATTCTCCCATTCTCAAAGAGTAAGAAAGATAAAGGAAGTCAATCCTAATATCTTCCCCCGTCTTTATCATTACGATTCCATTAACGCAGTCTTCAGCGGCTTCGTGCTGAGACACCCTTTCCCACATATTCTTTATTACACGTTTTAAGTCAGCTATAGACGGTGTTACACCGCCCCAATAGGCTTTTATGCTCTTATTTGACCTAATAATGTGCTTTACGTGCGAATAATCTATTGCTTCAATGAAAGCTTGTGCTATATTTGTGTCCATGATTGCAATATTACAAAAAAGTTTCCTGTGTATGAACCCAGGGACTGTATTTAATTTAAAGGCTCACGAAGAACGTGCAGATATTGAAATATTTGTATGTGAAGAGCCTGACGATGAAGGAAAGGAGTTCTGGCTCTCTAAGGGGTTTGTCCTCGGAGATTTTGAAGATGGCTACAAGCCGTTATGCTGGACTCAAGACCTATTCATCGTCATCTGATACAGTCTTAGGTTTTTCAATCCACCAAACAGCATCAGGCTCCTTTACAGGTCTTCCTGATGTCTTTCTGTACACTGAATTGTCAGAACCTAAGAACCCATCAAAGTAACGCTCACCGTCACTCCATACACAGTTTTTGTGTACGTCTGGTCTGTTCCAAAACACAATATTCCAAGACTTCTTATTCATGGCTGTGATTTATTCTGCTAAGTTACTGAAAATTAAGCGATTACAAAAGACTCTGCTTCAGTAGCTCTATCAGTCTCTCGTTGGCAGGGTAAATCTTCATAGATTTTTTATCTCCGAACTCCCACTTCTGATGACACTCCAAGCATAAAATGTTGATGTTGTCCTTATTGTGTCTAAGTTTTGGTTGCGAACCCTTAGATAAAATGTGTGAGAACATATATCGCTCCCACTTACCGCCTAAATCCTTGTCGCACTCCTCGCAGTAGTGGGGTCTTTCTGACCAAAGCTCCTCGTAGAACTTAGTATCAAGGTCGATTTTATCCTTTGCCTTCTTAGACGGACCAAGCTTCTTGTATGATTTGGACGCACAGGGCTTACATCTTCCTTTGCTCCAGATATAGTCTTCCTTGCCGCACTCCTTACAGGTCTTCTTCTTTCTTGGTATCATGCAGTAAATATAAAAAGAAAACCCCCACCGATTGGCGAGGGCTTCCTAAACAGCAATGAAAACAAAAACAAAAGCAAAAAACTTTTGAGAGTGAGCAAATTTAGTAATTCAGTTGAGAAACACAAAATAAAGTTTGATCAATCTCTCTAATTCTACTATCCCCTGCTCGGTAGTAGCAGCGAACTGCATATTATCATCGTAGAGCTTTACAAAGCCAAAGTCGTGCAGGAACATTATCTCCTCGTGATGCTCGTGATCCCAAACATCCTTACCGAACATAAGTTCCTTCAGTAGGCTCATTTTTAGCTCATCCTTCATCTCCCAGGTCGTAGTTCTTGTGTCTTATGTCAAACTTCCTGTTCTGCATCTTCTCTACGAATTTTCTTCTCGCCTCGGCAGGATCAGTGTCTTTACTAACGTAAATGGTCGTGTTCCTGTCGATTACTACACGCTGTAGGTCATTAAGGTTTGGAGACATCATCTCAGACACTTTTAGAGCCTTGTTACGCAATTCATTCAGCTCTTCATTTCTTACTGCACCCTCTTTTTGCATACTTCTAAAGTTAGTGGTTTAAAATTGTTTTTTCAAATAGGGTCGCAATGTAGAAACTATTCCTAAATTAGCAAGTAAATACTTATGAGATGGATGTAAGAAAAGCAAAGGTAACCGAAGGTATGCAAATTGAATGTTTGGTTCAGATATGCGCTGAAGAGTCAGAAATGATGATGATAGACGCTGTAGACGCTCACAGGGCTATATCTAAGACAGTGCTTAACCCTAACAACCATGTTTATGTCGCATTGATGGATGGTGAGATAGTTGGTGTGATACTTGGCGTGAAGGGAGCCATATTCAGTAACCTTCACAATATGGAGGTTTCAATGTGCGTGTCTTCCAAGTGGAGCAGGATGGGAATCGGGTCTATGCTAATGGAACACTTTTTATTGGAACACGGATGGCTAAACGTATATGCAGAGGTGGTAAGCGACAACGAGCCTATCATACAGTTGCTACTCAAACATAACTACAAGCTTGTATGCTCACTACCTAAGTTCGTGAACACAAGAAGAGGATTCAGAGATAAAATGATACTTACATACAATGGATAAGCCGAAGAACTTTAAAGAATTAAAGCAAAGACTACTGCCGTTCATAAATTATGAACAGAGCATTCAATTGAACAATGAGTCTAAAGTACAAAATGTAGGCAATATGATTAACTCTCACATTGAAATGCTTGAGGCTAACCCTGGAAACAGGACCTTTATGCCATACTACGATAGGCTCGTCATACTCCTGACTATCCTTGAAGCTGGTTGGGAATAGTAAATCGCTCAGGATCTATCTTCTTACATCTCTCAAGTATCAGTACAGACACCTTCTTGAACGCCATTCTCTCGGCAGGTGTAGTCTCAGTACCTATCTCGGTGTTAAGTCCAGCGTCAAGCTCAAGTAGAATATCTACCGCAGACTTGTGTGGTGACTTCGTTCCTGACGTATCAATTGCTCTTCTCAGATACTTAGCAGTATCAAGAACTTCTTCGTATGCGTGTTGAAGCCATTCTTCCTTGGAGTAGTCTTCCCTATCTACGGTTACACCGTACTCCTGCTTTCCTTTGATGTCCGAGGATACAAGGTCCTCGAATATTCGCTTACTCGTGTTACTTTCCATATCTCAAATATAAGGGTTATCTTTGTTATATGGCAAAGCGTAACTACAAAAAAGAGTACAAAAAGTTCCAATCCTCTGAGGAGCAGAAGAAAAAACGTGCCGCACGCAACAAGGCAAGACGCAAAGCCGTAAAGAAGGGTACTGTGAAGAAGGGTGACAAGAACGATATGTCACACACAAAGAATGGGGTAGTAAAAAAGCCCCAATCCGTAAACCGAGGCTCTAATAAAGATATGCCTGGCGATAAACGTGCCAGGGGTAAGGGTCAAAAGAAACGTCAGCCTAAGAGAGGGCGGAAGAAATCTTCTTAGACAGGTAGTCGTTGATTGCAGATATACAGTTTTTACCTTTTCCGTATTCTACACTGTTCCTGTCCATAAAATACTTCATCATTTCATCCTTGTGAAAGGAATACCATGTATCGTCATATGGGTTGTACGTGGCTAATACGCCATAGTAGTGCATTCTCTGTTTCTTTTTCATCTTACTTTGTTTAACCATTCAAATTCCTTTGTTCGCATTCCTGCATACATTACCCCAATAGAGTCAGCCATGTGTTCCTGCCTCATCAGTGGGAAGCCATTCCTAACAAGCCACGGAGCCTCTGGGTGCTGCTCGTAAGCCCACTCGATCATCTCCTTTTTACTGGCGTTCTTTCTTCCTACGCTCGCCATCTTAACTTCGTGTGGCGTTACTTCCAAGCATCTGTCTGGTAATGACGCAAGCAGAAAGCAACTAACACCGTAGTTCTTCATCCCACTCGCACTCTGACTGCCGCTTGGTGTCTCTGCGAAGATAATATGCGGTCTGTAACGCTCTATGAACTGCTTAGAACCCCTGTAAAGGTCCACACATCTCTCAATGAGGTCTGAGGACGCTCTAATCTTCTTGTTAGGGTTCTTTTGGGTCGTTACGGTAATTGAATCGATGACAATGAGCCTGTCATTAGAAAAATCAAAAGCAGTAAGACACGTATTACTTAAACTTGGGTCTATCGATACTATTCTCATTTTCGTCAGTTTATTATTTGACTTTTTTCTTGGTTTCGTCAGTTTGGAGTTCTTGACCCGTTAGTGCGAAATACAGGTTTTGGAGTTGGTGTACGTGTTTTATTTCTTGTGGTATCTCTGTCATATCACATTTTTCAATAGAATATGTACCTCTCCACATATCAAAAGAATAGTGAGCCACAGATTCATCTAATGTAATGAAATCTTTTACCCATCCAAAAGCGTCCATTTTCTCAAACCCAAACTTCACAAGCCATTCTTCGGTCAATGGGATTGGTTTAACCTCTTCCCCTTCGTCAATCTGCCATCCGTTCTCTATTTGTATTTCTCCTTCTGTTGGAGATAACACCCAATTACCTATACGTAGTTCGGTTGCTTTCACGGTTCTACGTCTTTATTTCTTACTGGTTCTTCTTTTGATTTACCACATACCTGACATACTTTACCACCATTAAGGTAGTGCTTTCGCCATACGTGGTTCTTACACCTTCTCTGTCGCATCAGCTTGACATTCTCGTCAGCCTTGCGGATAAACTCTTCAGCTTCTTCTCCTTCAAGGGTTGGAATGTATGACATAGGAATAGCTACTCTTACAGTATTATTAGTGCAACTCAGCTTATGAAAGCCTTCCTTACCACATATTTTACATTTACTCATCTTTGGTTTGGTTTAATTTGTTACACAACCTGTACTAAACAACATTTCACGATGATTTAGTAAGCCGTTAGTAGCAATATTAATGGTTTTTACAGTTCCCTTTATGGGTTACACCATCATACCTAAGTTCGCTATTACTACCATAAAACAAAATGTATTCACATCCTTCTACCTCTACTACTTTATACTTACTCATTGCTTCTCTAAAAGATGGGTGGTCTTTATATTTTGTTTTATTACTTTCAGTGCATCCAACCATTAAAAAAGCTACTAACAATATGTATAATGTATAGCTCAGTTTTGTTCTTAAATTTTTCATCTGTTCTATTTTCAAAGTTTAATTATTTCGTTACACTTCTCGTAATCCTCCACAGACTCGTAGTATCTCAACACTACATCTGGGTCTTCGTGGTTCTCAGGCAGGTAGAACACCTCCTGCTCTGCAAGCTTGTCGTAGTCTGTAGCACCTATCAATAGCTGGTAGGCGTTGTGGTATGACTCTTCAGTCTCGGTCATCTATTTGTTTTAGTCGTGACCGTCAAGGTCGTAGTCGTTGTCGTAGTTGATAAACTCTACCTCATCCTCCTTCTTCATCGCACAGTTCATACAGCACATATTGCTGGTGTGATTCTGCTCCATTGGGTAGATGATGGATATGAGCGACAGGATCGTTGTCATTATTGCCTTCATTCCAATATCTTCAGTGTTCCGTCAGCCTTCACTATGTACACACAGTTCGGGTTCTCAATGATCCTGACAATCATGCTCGCCATGTTCTTAGGCATACTACCCTGCCTTACAAGGTTCTTGAAAAACTTACGATGCTCCTTACCCTTGGGTGGGTAAACTTCAAAGCATCTTGTCAATACTCTCTCTACGTGTTCTTGCGGTGCTATCATTGCTTAGTTCATTTCATACAGTAATATCGTGTCCTTCGCCATCTTGGCTATGAACTGCTCGTACTCCTCGTACTCCTCATCTTCAGCCTGGGGAAAGGCTATGTGCAACAACTCATGGACTATAGACTCCTCATCCAAAGGTACATCGTGGTAAATGACAGCGTTCCTGCCATCAAAGTCCCTCTCTATCCCTATAAAGTAATCCTCACCGTTGTACTCTATCTGCTTAGGATCAATACGCTCTGTACGTATATCCCAATCATCTACACCGAGCCTCTTAGCCCAGGATTCTATAACTGGCTTCATTCTACTAGATCTACCTGCCTGTCAATTATATCCTCTATAGCGTTCTGACAAGCCTCCATAAGGTGGATTATATTAGTGTCGGTACTGCCCCCACCATAAGTAGAGTCTAAAAAATACTCAACCTCAGCTCCGAACATCTTGCCCTTTCTCTTTAGCTGCTGCTTGAAGTGGTTAGTGCCCTTAAAATCATCCAGTGCCTCTACAAACGCCTGGGCGAAGACCATAGCCTTCAATGCTGTCTTGTGTTCTTCTTTCATAGGCGCAAGTAAGTAATTATTTTTCTAATGACAACGCTCCTGAGAAAAAAAGCCCCAAGGGTTTAATGGGGTGGGGATGAGTTGTGTATATGAGTTGTGCATATGGGGGTGAGGTATAATATCTAATTCATAAAAAAATTTTTTCTAAAACCTACCCCCCTTGCACTTTGGGGTGGGGTGTATTTTCTTATTTAGAACGATTCTAAACAGCTACTTGAGTTTATATACACGTGTACACTTTGTTGCTACATCAGTCGTTTGTTCGTCCGTTTCTTGTTACCTATAAAAAACTTACTCGTTCTTTTTGTCGGCTAACTGACAAAAGGTTAAATAAAGTTTGAACTGCTGGGTTAAAATTTCAACAACGTATACACGTTTAATACTATGCAATGCAAGGTACTCTTAACACTTTCGTTTGTATGATGTTATAATTATACATTGGGCAGTCGTTTGTGCAATGTTGGATTTATTGTCTTCTGGCTGACAATTGATCATTTTGTGCAAAACTTTCGTTCTTTTTCTTTGGTCGTATTGTATTAAATACAGGTTAATCGTGTGCACGTTACTAATGTGTTCTAACGGCATTAAATTAGTGTAGTGGTATATATACACGTTTCTGTTTAGTTATTGCAATACAGTATTTTTTTACCTTTTGTCTTCTTTATTACATTTTTATATGTCAGGAACATTATTTCCAATACCTATATATAATAATAGGCGTTTGTACGTTGTTTTCTGTAACTGTCTGGCTTTCAGTTAGTTACGATTTATTTTTATCGGATTTATATAACTGTCATTTTGAAGACATAATATGCGGTTCTTATCCCCGATCATTGTCATATCAAAATTAAACGGATGAAACGTACCATACATAACAACTCAATACGGCTTGAGACTGAAGTGACCTTAAACGGTTACACTGTGAAAGGTCGGAAAAGATCTAAGGCAGTTTACCATTCACAAAGTGCGCGAACTAGTAAAAGTAACAAGATCCAACGTAACCAAGCGAAATTGGATAACTTAGAAACGGCACTATTGCGGCAAGCATTCAAGGCGAAGCGAAACGAAACACAACGAGACGAAAGAAGAGCGAAGCGGAACAAGTAATACATATTGCCCCATATGGGCGAACATCTGGTGACCACAGTATAAACGGACGAAACAAGTAAGGTAGTTTATTGGTCTACATTGTACAATGTAGGTTTAGATCCAATAGAGATGCTTAAGCCATGACCTAACGATTGGCGCAAATAAACTATTACACAATGAAAACTTTTGTATTAACACTTAAGCAAGTAAACAAGGCAGGAAACGACTCATTCAAAGCCGTTAAGGCATTTGAAGTTGAAGGAGGAAAAGACGTAGCAATGGAAAAGATCGCTAGTGATGCGGCTAAATTTTGCCGCGATCTGATCAAGCTACACGAGGAATGCGAAGCGGATGGTTTTCGATCAGCTATGAATGGGATCAAGAAAAGTTTACCGATGCAAATTGTAATAAGCGGAACGAAAATCCAGATGAGCTATAGAAACTTTGGAAAATTTGTGCGCGAAGGAAACGAGGCACAAGTGAGAAGAGTATTGCTGAAGCATTTTGTATTCATTGAAAAGTATTCAGGATATTCAGCATAATTATAAACCGAAATATAAACCTTTGAAGGTCGTTTCCAACTGGGATCGACCTTTTTTAATACCAATAAAAATGGAAACAGTTAAATTCAAATGGATACATCAAACCAAGTGGAAAACATTGAAACACTTGGGTAACCCGTTTACGGACATAGAGGAAGCGATAAAGTTTGTTCGGCACAATAAGACCGAATGGGGTTTAGAGTTGAAACTTCGGGATACCAAAGGCGAGTTTAAAGGGGAATTACAGTGGAATAATTGCTAAAAAAAGAAAGCGAAATGGAAACATTAGTATTGATTGATGAGCTGGTATGTGAGCATATCAGCTTGAAGCAAATTGAAAAGGAACTGAATAAAGAAATAAAGTTCTGTAGCAGTAGAGTGTTAATGGAGTATTTGAACAATTTAATAGGTCAGGAGCAATGAGAAAATCAAAGGTCGAATACTTCCAAGATAGAATGGAAGCCGCAAAGAAAAGCGGAAACGAAAGCAAAGCGGAGTACTACAAAATGAGATTGGAAACCATAGGTGGTACACCAAACCTGAAGGATAAACTCCGAGATTGGGTAAACGAAGGCGATGAAAACCTGACTAAGGGAATTGTGGCAACACCTACTGAGGAATACCTAATGATGTTTATGGATGCGAACAATGGCAGTAGTGATCCATTACTTGTACAGATGGCTATTCAGTACGGAATGAAGAAAGCACTTGAAGAACTGAAGAAAGATTTTGAACTATGAGAAAGTCAGAAAGCGTACAAGCCATAAATGCAGGAGTGGCGATTAGTATAATGTTCCTGCTTATTCAGTTACTTAACAACTTTGTCTTTTAGTGGACAATTATATGTCAGGAACATTTTCACATTCGTAAACAATTAAAACACACATAAGAATTTTGATCATGAAACTACAAAGAACATTTAATTTCATAACTAAGGACGGGCGCGAACATACCTTTCATTTCGGAAGGTATGAACGTCCGAACAGTACGAAAGCGTGGAAGCTCGTTAGTGAAGCATTGGACAGGAACTTTGTCAGGTCCGCAGGTTATGACACGACCGAGTGGAAGCCTATTGACAGAGGGTTAAGATTCAAGCTAGGCAAAGCACTGCTCAACGATATGGTAGAAGATATTTTCTTCATGCCTAACGATAAAGAAAGCGCGATTATTTATAAGTATCAACTCAACAAAAAACTGAACAGATGAAAAAGTTACTTAGCAATGGCAATTCAAACGCCAAAACAAAAAAGAACAATAGACCAACGAAGCTATTGTATATGACTCCTACAAAGGTAGAGGGTAAAGAGATGTGTCCATTTGCAACAAAAGGATGTAGAGCTGCTTGTTTATATACATCAGGTATGGGAATATTTAAGAACGTACAAGAGTCTAGGTATGAACGTACACTTAGATATGTCAGGAACAAAAAGATGTTCTTAGAATACTTAGCAAAGGAAATAAATGGTAGTTCAAAATTCCATAGCCGTAAGGGTAACGAGTTTGCCGTAAGATTAAATGGAACGAGCGATCAACCATTAGTTGAAAGTCTAATAAAGCAAGAGGGCATACATAAGAACACAGTATTCTATGACTACACTAAGAACCCGAAGAAAGCTGGTGAAAGATACTTAGCGAGTGGTCATAGGTATGTGGTTACACTATCATACTCTGGTGAGAATGAAAAAGAATGCGTTGATGCATTGCAACGTGGTGCTAATAGTGCAGTAGTATTCAGCACCAAGAAAGATAATGTCTTACCCGATACTTGGAATGGATTCAAGGTGGTGGATGGAGATGAGCGAGATGACCTTATGTTAGATGTGTCAGGTGTAGTGTTAGGTCTTAGGGCAAAAGGTAAGGCTAAGAAAGATACAAGTGGATTTGTAGTACAAGTAAAGTAAACACTAATCAATAAACAATAAAAAATGGAAACAATAACAGGTATGTACAATCACATCAAGCACATGGTAAGCAAGGAAATCATTGATCTTGATGATTTCTATAATGTATCATTCGACAAGAGCGTGATCACATTGCAGGGTCGGTTCAGTTCAGACAAACTATCTGATTACACTGAGTTCTTCAGCTTCAATGTGAATGGAACGAGCGGATTCATTGAAGCTCAGAATGAGATTGATGGAATAACAGTTAGAATAGTATTCACTTAATAAGACAGGAACAATGAAAAAAGAAATTGATTTAAGAAAGTTTGATAGCAAATCAGAATCAGCTACCATATGTAGGTACTTAGGTAGAGACTACGAAGCAATAACTACGTGGGATCAACTGATACCAATGATGCAGGAAATTGGCGATGATTTCATAGGCTTAGATGGTGGCTATACGTTCTGTGATGCTGACCTACTGTATGAGCATGATGTGATTGGTATATTGCACAAAGATGTTCATTACGTCAGGAACAAAGTCTCAAGGCTAGTGGACTACATCAAGAAGCAAGAAGCGACAGTAGTACATGGATGCCTATACAGACTTACTGTTGAGAATCTTTACAAGCATAAAGAATTAAGGGATGCGTTGGTGAATGAACAGATACATCATATGTTAAATGATGCTTATGTGTGGATTGCAGATGCAGGAGATGGTAGTCAAGTGTTCTCATTTGTTGATGTTGAAGGAGATGGCTATGGTTTTGCCGCAGACTTTTGCAACGAGGATGTATTAGCCATCAACGAAAAGGAAATGATTACTGAACTTTACAAAAAGTCAGGACAAAATGTTGAACCTAAAATGGTATTTCAAGAATGAGAAGAGCAAGCATAGATGTCAAGACATCCACAGAAAAGTACATGGTCTATCGGATAGAGTTCCAGGATGTAAGGCACTACAATAATTGGTGCAATGCAATGGAAAGTAAGTGGGGTCATAAGATCATTGGCGTAAGGTTCGATGATGGTTACCCTGGTATTGATGGATTTAAAAACAAAAACAAGTAATATGAAAACAATGAATCGAAGTAAAGTAGAAATACAACGTATGATAGGTGCGTTGAATCTTGAGAAGACAATTCAGCGAATGAAGTATGAGATACTACGTGACATAGCAGATGGTACAGTACCTGCTGATGTTACGCACTTTGGTGACCTACATGATTATGTAGATGCTAATGAGTACGGAGGGTTTTGTGAGGATGGTAACCGAATCGTTGATGGGCTTCCAGTTGACCAAAAAGTTGATGTACTCAACCATTGTCAAGATGTAATAGACTTTTGGTTGAAGTCACCTAATTGGTTTATTAAGTAGTCAGGAACATTAACACTAAAACAATAAGCAATGGAAAAAATAAGAGGATACACAGACACAGAACTTCGGGCGGAACTTTCTCGAAGAGGGTACTACACCGAGAACCTATGGACGGCAGATGATGTAAACTACCAATGCTCAACAGAGGAGGCGTTAAAAGTTATCGATACGGTAATGCAGTCAGAGTGGCTCGTTTCAAACATATTCGAGATGATAGAGGAGGAGGCATCAGACCTATACGAACCTATAGAAGAGGAACTTCCTGAGTAATTAACAATAACAACAACAACTAAATAAAAACAAAATGACAAAAGAAGAAAGAGTATTTGAAACCCTACAGTCTACAGAAACTAATTGGACTGTACGTAAAGAACCATTGACCGCTACTAAAGTAACGGACGATGGTATTATAGAACTACCTACCGAGACATTCGGGCTGTTCAGGTCTGATAACGATGGGTGGCTTGGTTCGGTTGGTAATCGATACGAACCAATGCAGAACTTTGAGTTGGCTGATACGATAGTAGGCATACAAGATATGTTTGGTGGTAACATCAAAGGTGGTGACCTTAGAGATGGCAGGAAGATATTCTACCAGTTGTCACTCAAGGACGAACACGTTGGTCCTGACACGTTGAAGAGACACATAACTTGTCTTAACTCGCATGATGGTACATCGTCCATTGGATTTGGTAGTACCAACACAGTAATCAGTTGTAGTAACACTTTCCACAAGGCGATGAAAGACCTTAGTAGGTTCAGACATACAATGACTGCAAGTGACCGCCTGGCGATGGCGGTAGCCGAGTTTAAGAAAGCAATGGATGAGGATGTAGACCTAATGGATAGGTTCAAAAGGTTTACTGAAGTTAACATTGATAGAACGATACTTGAACGTGTCATGCACAATGTCTTCAAGGTTGATATGAACACCAAAGAATCTGACGTTAGTACACGTAAGAAGAATCAGATATCAGACTTTGAGAGAGCATTGGAGCGTGAGACATCTGAGAAGGGTGGTACGCTATGGGGTCTATTCAATGCGGTAACGTACTACACCAACCATATGGAAAAGTCAGATGACCACCACCTTATGTTTGGCGGAGGGTACAAAAAGAACCTTACTGCATTCAACATCATTGACAAGTACGAATCTGATAAACGAACATTGGTTTACGCATGAGAGATCTATTTGAACACTATGATGAGATGCCACCCCAGCTTAAAGGGGTGGTGTCTAAGTGGATGGACATTGATGAAATCGATGGTCTTACCTACAATCAATGCGAACAGTTTCTCAATGAGGTTAACGCCATAGGCTATACGTTTGAGTATGGTCTATGTGCAGAACCTTTTGGGTTATGTCGTGTAGATGACAATTTAGAGTCAGGAACAATATAATTTTACGGACATGAGTAATGTAAGAAGCATAGCACTACGAGACATCAGCAAACACATTAAACAACTCTATGCAGAGGAGGTGTACGGACAACGTGATGTATGGGTGTGTTGTGCGGAACATATTGACACAAAGGAAACGAAAGAACTTAACCGAAGGCTTGGTCTTCACAAAATCAATAAACAAAGATGAGTAAAGCAGAAAGAATTACAAGTGTTAGGTTTTACAACCACGGACACTATAAGGTAACCATCTCCTACTACGGCAAGGAGTACACCGCAATCGTCACCGACATGACATTAATAGATGACTACAAGGACGGTATTCGCCAAGCCGAACTTTACGATTACGTTAAACTAAAAGCAATATGAAAAAGATGATAACACTTGCATTGTATGTAGTAGCACTCAAGGTGCTTGATTTAATTGATAACCTAAAAAAGGATGATAGTGATGAGCAAAACAAATAAAACAATGAGAAATTACAGAAGAGTAAACGGATGGGAGTTTTCTTGGAACGAACACACTAACCAATACGAGTGTAGAGGGGATGTTTGTTACGATGAGGAACACGATGAGGTACCTGACCCAAACCTATGGAGGGCGGCTAAAGACTTATCCAAGGAATTGAAGTCAGAAGGAATTAACGCTCAACCTACTTGGTCTGAAAAAGGGTGGGTGGAAGTAGATGTATTAGTAACTGCAAAATCATAAGCCATGATATTAGAAAATGCAAAAGTTAGATTTAATCTTGCTAAAGGTAAAACCTTTATGAAGTGGAAAGTTGAAGACAAGGACAACGTACTATACCTTGACCCTAACCGATGGAGTCTCACAATGAAGGGGTGCGTTCTTCACAACAACAAAGATAAAGCTATTGATATATTCAATGGGGCAAACAAAGACGTATGTGCTTGGATTAATGTATCAGAATTAGAGATATATCCATCAGAGTTCTTCGATGTTGAACAAGCCCTTGTGGGTAATCCATTATATTACAACCCAAAAGTTAGTCCATATTGGTACAACTTCGATGGGGATATTATGGACTTTATGTCTTTGTCAAAAATACAGTCAATGGGTAAAGAGTTAAACTATATAAATTAAAATTATGAAAACAACATGAACAAAGAGAAAAACTACCCATTCAAAGATGGGGATGAGTATTGGACAATCGAAGAAAACAATGGGAATATAAGCGCAGTGCTTAGCTGTTGGGATGATGTGTCAGAGGAGGATTATGATGCAAACCCTAATCAGTTATATTTCTCAACTGAAGAAGAAGTAATTTATCACATTTTAAAAACAAACAAATGAAAGAAGGAATAAACGTATTATCACTATTTGATGGAATGAGTTGTGGGCAGATTGCTCTTGACAAGTTAGGTGTAAAGGTCAACAAGTACTTTGCTTGTGAGATTGACAAGTACGCAATGCAGGTAACACAACATAACTTTCCTGACACCATACAGTTGGGAGATGTACAATTCGTTACCAAAGAGACTTTCGGTAATCACAAGATAGACTTAGTAATAGGTGGGAGTCCTTGTCAGGGCTTTAGCTTTGCAGGTAAGATGCTGAACTTTGATGATCCACGTAGTAAGTTGTTCTTTGAATATGTCAGGCTAGTTAAGGAACTGAAACCTAAGTACTTCCTGCTTGAGAATGTCAAAATGAAGAAAGAGTCTCAGGACATAATCAGCAAGTATATGGGTGTTGAGCCTATTGAGATTAACTCATCGTTAGTGTCTGCTCAGACACGTAAGCGGTTGTATTGGACGAACATACCTAATGTGTCTCAACCAGAAGACAAAGGAGTGGTTCTTAGGGATATTATAGAGAGTGGGTATATAGATGAGAGGATGGTCAATGAAGGTAAGTCTCATTGCTTAACAGCAAGATATTCAGGAGCTGTTTGGTGGAACTCTATAGAAAGACGGCAAAGAACAATGATTTCACTTGAACAAGTAGATGACAAACTCCGACACCCAGAGGCTACTAAGAAAGGTTATGCTGAAGCAAGTGAATGTGAGGGTCTTGACCTTACGTTCCCTAAATCAAAGACCAGGCGAGGTCGTGCAATGAAAGACAAGTCTAACTGTCTTACTGCGGCAAGTCACGAGATGGGGGTTGTGGAAGAGGATAAGGAATTACGACCTGCGACAATTGTAGGTAGAAGACTTAATGAACGTGGAGTAAGAGATGACTACAATAAGGATGTTCCAATTACTCAGTGTCTACAAGTGAAGCATAATTCTGATAAGTCAGGAACATTGACAACAGTAGAGAAGGACAATGTACTTAGCGAGAATAAACCTGGTCGTTACCCTAATGCTTACGAAGACAAGAAACTTGTATGGAGAAAGCTTACACCGCTTGAGTGCGAGAGACTTCAGACCGTTCCTGACCGACACACACTTGTACTTGACGAGAACGGTAAGCAATTGGTAAGTAACTCTCAGCGTTACAAGATGTTAGGTAACGGATGGACTATAGATGTAATTACTCACATTATGAAAAACATGGAACTATGAAAAACGAAATAAAAATAGACAAGGTTCTTTTTCCCGATTCAGGTAAAATAACTATAAGTGAAGAGGGGGTTGGTAGTCTTCAAATAGTTGACGCTGAGCTTGATGGTATAAATTGCACTATAAGTGAAGAGGATGTTATTGAGATTGATGTGTCGGACTATAAATACATATCTCTTTCCTACAACAACATTCTTACTCTTGAGAATTTTATATATGAGATGAATGAGTTTTACGAAAATGAAAAATAACATGAAGAAATACGTAGCGTACTACAGAGTATCAACACGCAAGCAGGGTGATTCTGGTCTTGGTCTTGATGCTCAGAAGAGAATGGTTCAGGGATATGTTGGGAACACTATCATCCTTGAAGAGTTTACTGAGGTTGAATCTGGCACAAGCAAGGGCAAACGACCTATACTAAAACAAGCAATACAGAGATGCCAGGATGAATGTGCTACACTTGTAATAGCTAAGATAGACCGACTGTCTCGTAACGTACATTTTGTGTCAAACCTGTATCAGTCAGGTGTTGACTTTGTATGTTGCGATATGCCACACGCTAACAAGTTGACCATACATCTCTTTGCGGCAGTAGCAGAGCATGAAGCTGATATCATATCAGAACGCAACAAGGCGGCTGCTCAGTCCATCAAGAGAATCATTGAGCGTGATGGTTACTACACATCCAAAGCTGGTAACAAGATTACCAAGTTGGGTGGTTTCACTAAATCTGGATGGAGAGAAAGCGTTTCCGTTAGGCAGGAAAAGTCTCGTAACAACAGAAATAAGAATGTTGCAAGACCATTTGCCAAGGAGTTACGTAGGCAGGGTCTTGGTTACTGCACCATTGCTATGAGACTTAACGAAGCAGGATACAAAACATCAAATGGAAATTTCTACTACAAGACAAGTGTACAAAGATTACTTAATGAACAAGAAAAGCAGAGACAGTTTTGAGTTTTGGTTCTACGTATTATACATAGGACTACAGATTATACCAGCTATTTACTACATATTTATATACTGAAATGAAAAAAGGAAAGGTTAAAGTAATAGTGAGGGTTGCGGCAGAACACCCTGATGCTGAGACATTTAAGTGCCTCGGAAACAAAGTCGTACTAAAGGCAGAAAGTTACGATCACGCATACGAGTTTGTAATGACAATGCTTAACTTGCGAGACTCAAGAAAGTTTGAACACGGAGACTTAATGTTATTCAATAAAGGAATACTAATAGAGATAGACAGATGAAAAAAGAAGAGAAAGAAGCGATTATTGACATACTTACAAAGTGGAGGGATATGATCGGTGTTGATGGCAGGAGCATTGAAATATTGATAGACAAGGTTAATCAGATATACATTCCAGAGCCGATAGACATACAGGAAGTAGATGTCATCAAGGCAGACATAGTGAATATGTGTGATCAGATTAAGTATGATGTCAAGCAAAACAAAGTTCGTGGGTTTGATAACACCACCAAGAGGATGGCAATCTACAAGGCTTCTGAGATAAAGTATGGTAGAACTTCAAGCATGGAGTGTGCGGTTAAAGAGTTCTTCGACAAGGACAGAACCACATTACTCTATTGGAGAAATAAATCAGATGACTTTATTGATGTGAAAGACCCTATGTTCGTAAGTTATGTTAACAAGTTAATTTAACCAAAAAACAAATAATATGTACGGGTTCAAAACAGACTTCAAAACGCTATAAATCTTGGTAAAAGGTCTGACATACTACAAGACAATTAACTAAAAAACAGAGAAATGAGAACAAAAGACGAAGTAATTAAAACGTATTTGGTTGCGTTGAAAGAAATTCACTCAGCACTTCAGTACACCGACAAAATCTCCGTAACTGCGGTAGCAAAAAAGCATAAAATTGGCAAATCGTTAAGTCATATACTTATAAGTGGAGGAATACTAAAAACGAATGGTAAACAAGGTAATGCCATAAGATACACTTGGGCTGCCCCTATTCCAAATTTAAAGATGGCTGAAGAACTGCGTAACAGATTAAATAGTTACATATTGGAAAGCCAAATTAGAAACAATACGAAAGCAAATCGTCAGAAACCAGAGAAGATAAAGAAGGTGGAGAAAGTAACCCAAACAAAAACAGTTATTGAAACATCTTACTTCTGGGGTTTATACAAAACCACTAAAACAATCACAAAATGAAAACTTTAAACAACACAGTAATAAAAAATCTT
>Ga0255048_10001128_pt1 | contig 19330 bp, 12 predicted proteins | sample JV7_2_2_MG_FD_183619 | JGI IMG/M metagenome (GOLD analysis project Ga0255048, IMG submission 183619) | Seawater microbial communities from Jervis Inlet, British Columbia, Canada - JV7_2_2 | ecosystem: Environmental > Aquatic > Marine > Inlet | place: Canada: British Columbia | collected 2016-10-06
AACCCCCCAATTGGATCTTCGACGGTGAGCTAGAAGAGGCCTGCTGCATGCACAATGTGGTCCTACACCACCACGAGAAGGACGAGCCTCGGTTCAAGGGGCTCGTCGCCTACCCAGGCACACGCGGCTTGCGCAAAGGCGTAGGCCGCCACGTCTACCTCCATACCCACATACTCAAAAACCCCTCAACTACCTTCATAGGTGAGCACCCTTCGTTTACGGTAGAGAATCTCAAAACCTTCGACATATTTCTAACACCTGTCGATAAGGCCATACCGTGCGTGTAGCTATTGTTCCCGAGTACGAGAATTCCGCTGTCGGCATTCTAATGCGGCAACTGTGTGAGGAGGTCAAGCGCCAGGGCATAGACGCGACTCTCACTGATCGCAATGTAAGCCTAGACTACCTCGACGACAACTTCGACATCGCGCACTTCGGCTGGGTGGACCTATTCCCCCCGGGGCACTACAACACTCTCACCATACCAATTACGTTAAACGTATGGGGCCCCGCTCTGGACATCACCATGCGACTAGCTGCGAGGCTGCGCACACTTGACCCCGCTAGGGTCGTTGTGGATGATGTCTACACGTTGCAAGTTCTGGGCCAACTCGGTATACATGAGTACGAATACATTCCTTTGGCCTTTAATCACGACCTAAAGCCGCTTCCAGAGCCTGAAGGCCCATTTACCGTGGGGGTGTTCGGGAACGAATATCGCTCGAAACGCTTCGAGATAGTCGAAGCCGCGTGCTCGCACCTCCCCGATGTCTCGTACTATCCGTGCATCCAAGACCCTGATAGGACTCTCTATCACCTCGACCCGGTGCGGGACGTGTATCGGCACATTCATGTGTACGCCCATGCTTCGATTATCGACACGAATTCGATGCCCGCGAGGGAGGCCCTGTTCTGTGGGCGACCCGTGATCGCTACTCGTAACGACGGGCTAATGAGAATCATCAGACACGGCGAAAACGGAATGTTCTTTGACGGGACAGTGAATGACCTAGTGAGGAAGATCAAGATAGTCAAATCGTGTTACGGCGGGATGAAGTATGAAGCCGACCGCACTTACCCCGAAACCACAGTCCAAGAAGCCGCCAATGACTACATCGCCATGTGGCAAACAGCAGTAGGTGAGTATTGATATACCAAAAAGTTCATAACTGCCGGATCTGCTACGGCAGTATCGAGGAACAATACGCCTTCGGTGATATGGCTCTTACCGGGGTGTTTCCTAAGCCAGGCGAGTCGGTACCTAGCGGTCCCCTTACTCTATGTCGCTGCAAGGAGTGCGGCCTGGTCCAGCTAGGGGAGAACTACAATCCTGATCTGCTCTATGGGGAGACTTATGGGTATCGGTCTGGGCTGAACCCGAGTATGGTGGAGCATCTTACTGAGATATTGGTCTATATTAATGAGAAGCGGGGGCACAAGGTTTATGACAATGACTCTTGGCTAGACATAGGCAGTAATGATGGAACTCTATTATCGGAACTGCCTAGTGGATTTCGTATGGTGGGCGTAGATCCTCTAGCCGACAAGTTCGCCCAACACTATCCACGAGGCGCTCAGTTCATTCCCGCCGCCTTCCACAAAGATCAATTCAGCTCCAACGAGAAGTTCAAGGTCATCACCTCCATCGCAATGTTCTACGATCTCGAAGAACCAGTCCAATTCGCTCACGACATCTATGACATCCTAGACGACGACGGAGTCTGGTACACCGAACAAGCGTACCTCCCCGCGATGATCTACAACAACGCCTACGACTCCATCTGCCACGAGCACCTCTCCTACTACCGCCTACAAGACATAGCAAACATCGCCGCGATGGCCGGGTTCTACATCCTAGACGTGCGGTTCAACGATGTGAACGGCGGGAGCTTCGGCGTGCTCCTGGGCAAGAAGGGCAAGCAGTGGGGGATGCTCCAAGACACCCTAGAGATAGAACGAGGCATGCGTCTTGATCATCTCATTGGGGTGATCAAGGACCACCCCAAGCAAGTACAGACTCTGCTAGGCGAGCTAGAGGGCCGGAACATCTTTGGTTACGGTGCTTCGACTAAGGGTAACGTGGTGTTGCAGCATTGCGGGGTGACCCATGAACAAGTCCATGTGATCCTTGACGCAAACGAAGAGAAAGAAGGCCGAGTCACCCCGGGGACTAACATTCCTATTTGCTATGACGAGGGCCGAGACGATCCTTCGTTAGCGCCCCTACCGGAATACCTCCTCGTCCTTCCTTGGCACTTTCGTGAGTTCATCCTTGAGAAAGAGAAAGCCGCTCGTAACGCGGGGGTGAAGTTTATCTTCCTCTTGCCTGAGTTGGAGATAGTATGAAAACAGCATTCGTCACGGGCGCGGCAGGACAAGATGGCTCGTATATGTGTGAGTTGCTGCTGGAGAAGGACTACGAAGTAACGGCGCTAGTTCGCCCTAGTGGGGATAACCGTCTGCGGAGACTTAAGAACTGTCTGTCTCATAAGAACTTTCAATTGCTGTATGGGGACATTACTGACTCAAGAGTGTGGTACAACATTGCCGCGTTCTGCGACGAGGTCTACCACTTTGCAGCAATGACTCACGTTCATCAGTCCACAAGTATCTCTTCTTTAGTGATTGAGACGAACACAGTCCCCGTGGCAGAGATGTTAGACTCTGCCTGCAAGGACAAGAAGTTCTACTTCCCCGCGACATCCGAGATGTTCGGAGACATGGAAGTGGGCACACGGGCAGACGAGTCCCATCCTCTCTCGGCCCGCTCGCCCTACGCAGCCTCTAAGGTCGCTGCGCACCTTCTATGCCGCGTCTATCGCCAGCGCGGGCTATTTGTAGTGAGTGGCATGGCGTTCAATCACACCGGGGCACGACGTGGAGAGAACTTCGTTGAGCGCAAGACAGCCCTAGGTGTCAAACACTTCCTCAAAACAGGCAAGAAAGTCCAACTAGGCAACATCGCCGCCATGCGCGATTGGCACCACGCTAAGGACACAGTACGAGGCATCTACCTCGCCATGCAGCACGACACTCCTGACGAGTATGTGTTCGCCTCAGGCACTGTAGGGAGTGTAGGTTTTCTAGTCAGTGAGATCTGCCAACACCTGGGCACGACTCGTAAGGAAGCAGTTGAGATTACTCAAGCTGAGTTCCGCCCCTGGGATGTGGAGTACTTGTGCGGCAACCCCGCGAAGGCCAAACGTGTTCTCGGGTGGGAACCCGAGATCTCCTGGCCCGAGATGATTGAGGACATATGCCGATGAACAAAGAAGAAGTCCTCATGAAGATCTTTGGGGGTGTGACTCAGGGCCGCGCTATAGACGTGGGCGCACATGACGGTGTGTTCATGAGCACCACTAAAGCGTTCGAAGACCTCGGTTGGTGGGTGCTCTGTATTGAGCCCAACCCTCTACTAATCCCTGCGCTACTTGAGAACAGAAAGCTAGTCGTCCAAGCCGCATGTGGCTTAGAGAACGGCACGGCCCTGCTCTCAGTCAACAAGAGCCGCTCCCAAGGGATGGCGAGCTTCACCAGCACACAGTACAAGCTAGGCGGTCGGGACTCTGCGGAGTTCCACGTTCCTGTGCAGGTCTACACCCTGACCACCCTACTCGAAACCATAGGCGTACCTAACATAGACCTCCTATGCATAGACGCTGAAGGCGAGGAGCCTGAGGTTCTTCAAGGAATTGACCTAGAACGCTGGACCCCTAAAGCAATCTGTGTCGAGGACAACAAGAACTTTGGCTACGTTGGCTACCTGGCTAAGTACGGCTACGAACCTGTAGTTTCTGTGCAAAACGACTTCATCTTTGCGAGGGAAGTTCCAGAATGATGAAAAGCAAGAGCCTGGAGTTAAGTGACTACGACGACCTCCAAGAGGGCATTGCGGAGATTAACCACGCTATTTGCCGCACGAGAGGCGGAGGTTTCAAGGTCTATGTGCCGCACGAGCACAGGTATTGGGAGTATGCTAGTGCGTTGGAGGTAGCGAGAGGGAGGAAGATAGACTTGGCAGTGGACATAGGATGTGGATTCTCAGCGCTGGGACCTGCGCTTTGTTACCAGCAACCGCTTGCGACAGTTGTAGAATGTGACCCTAGTCCCGCCGTCAGGGAAGACCGAAGCAATATTGAAAGCGGGATGAACCTAAACTTGCTCAGTGACGGCTCAGCACTTATGGATCTATCTGATACATATGACGCCGTCTTCTCAATTAGCGTCATGGAACACATCCCTCAAGCAGATCAACAGGCAGCCTGGGACAAACTGATCTCTCTAGTAGCCCCGGGCGGTCTACTCTTCGTGACAGTAGACTATTCAGAGCAGATAATCTTCGGCACAGAAGGCGAACGCGAGACCTACTACAACCCCACGATGCTCAAAGCAATCATCAACACTCTAGTAGACGCAGGGTTCAGTATCGAATGGGACCTCACCTACCACGGCTCCTTCGTCAAAGACTACACGTTCTTTAGAATCATAGCGGAGCGCCCATGAAGATCCGCCCCAAAGACCGGGAGTACGAAGACAACCAACTCTACGCAAATATGTGCCATCTCAGTGGGGCGCTTGAGAACGACTCTGATGTGTGGCAGTGCCAGAAGGTCTTAGCTGACGTAGCTGTTCACAAACCCAGAACCTTTCTTGAGGTAGGCACCAGAACAGGACTGTTGCCATTGAAGGTCGCATTAGCGCATCCAGAAATACATGTCTACGGTGTGGACACTGTGAGCGCATTCCTAGATATAGCAAATACCCGCTGTGACAAGTTCCATCTGCAAGACAAGTGTCTTCGTCTCTACTATTGCGAACAAGACATGCACGATCTAAGCTCGCATGTGGAAGTGGGCTACGTCTGCAGTATTGGTGTGTTAGAGCATTCTCACAATCCAAAGCTAGCCCTCAGTGAGATCTTTCGTGTTTGTCATCGGCGCGTTTATCTAGAAATTGACCTCGCCCACGATGAGAAGTATGCTGGCTCCCATTACACAACTGAGACCCAACCGGAGGATTGGCTAAGCATGCTCCCCAAGGACCACGGCTTTGACCTGAGGTGGGTCCGCATAGGGAATACCTTGACTATAGAGGGCACGAAGTGAAAAAGATCTTCCTCGACATAGGGGCCTACGACGGCCAGAGCACCCGGGCCGCTCTACTGCACAAGTTCGACGAGATCCATATGTTCGAACCCTCTAGTGTGATGCGAGGGAAGCTAGAGGATCTTGCCGCTAGGTATAGTGAGGTTCACTTTCACCCCTTCGGCCTGCTAGACAAGGACTGTACCAAGACACTGCTTCGTAGCGGCTCTACTGGAGCCACTATCTACCAGGACAAGATAGTGTTTGAGGATTACTTTCCCCCCTGGATGCTAGCACACGAGAAGTGTGAGTTTAGGGGCGCTAGAGACTGGTATCAGAAAAATATAGCCCCAAAACCCGCCTACCTGTGGGTTAAACTCAATTGTGAGGGGGCGGAAATCGTCATTATTGACGAACTGATACCAATCTTGGTGGGCGGGGGAATGGACCACCTCATGGTAGACTTCGACGCCTGCAAGATCCCTTCCCTAGGAAACCACGTCTTACGAACCCGCGAACGTCTCCGCGCGGACAGTGTAGATGTCTTCGACATCACCCTCACCGAATCCTCCCCTGCCGATTGTATCAATGCATGGATGGACCCCCAGCGATGAACTCAAAACCCCGTATCCTCTTCCTTCACCGCCAACAATCAGCCGTCGGCTACTATCGCACGTGGCTCCCTGCGCGCCATCTCCACGCCAAAGGCTACCCAGTCAAGTGGTGGGAAGAAGGACCGGCCCGTCGCCGCCTAGGTCAAACCCCCGAAAAACGCGGTAAGTGGCTCCAAGAGCACATAAAATCCTTCGACCTCATCTACTGTGACCGGGCCCTAGATCAAGAAGAGCTAGGGGAACTCATGGGGTTTCGTCACTACATAGACAACTGCCGTATGATCATGGACTTTGACGACGACTTCACCAATGTCCCGTGGTGGAACCTCGGGCACAACAGCTACCAGCCAGGCCAACTCAACTTCGACACAGGCATGATGCACTTACGCGCATCTGAAATGACCACAGTAAGCACCCCGCACCTTGTGAAGCATTTCAAAAAGCACGCCCACCAGATCCGCCTCGCTGAGAACTGCATCGACCCTGCTGACTGGGCCGACCTAGCTGTTTGCCCCGAACGCGAAAGCGACAACCACCTACGGGTCCTCTACGGCGGCGCATCAGGCCACTACGGCGATCTAGACGATGTCAAGGAAGGTATAGAAGCCACGCTTCGCAACCCCCCTGTGCCCTTCAGGCTCATCTGCTTTGGCGCACTCCCCACTTGGATGCACGAACTCTCACGAGAATTCCCGGGTCGTCTAGTCTCTCTCCCCTGGGTGAACTTCAATGACTACCCACAGGCTATCGCCTGGGGCGGGTTTGACATCTCTCTTGCCCCGCTCGCAGATCACATCTTCAATGCGTCCAAATCCAACATCAAGTACCTAGAGGCCGCAGTCCAGGGCATCCCTTTTATGTGCTCTGACATCGGCCCCTACTCCTCCATCCCTGACGACTGCGCTGTCAAGGTCGAGAACACTCCTGCCCGGTGGGCAGCCTCCCTTCGCAACCTCCTTCAATACCCCGATTTGCGGGAAGAATTGAAGAAAAAGGCACGAGAAGACGTTCTCGCTAACTGGACTATTGACAAGCGTGGTAAACAGTGGGAAGATATAGTCTTAGAGGCCCCAAGTTTGCCTAGAATAGAGAGCCTCGAAGACACCCGATTGGATGCTTCTGCCGAGTAGATAACTCTCCCTCGGCCGTCCAAAAGTAGCGACCCTAGGCAGCCCCATCCCCATATGGGAGGCGCTACTGTGGCCGACGAACTGATCCAAGTCCCCCCCGAAGATCTACTCTCAACTATCTTTCACCCCATCGAAGCTATGATCGATGAGGTTGCGGGACTAGTAGGAGGCCCTGATGACCCCGGCACACGTCAAAAAGCTATCCGTGCTTTAGACCGCGCTGCAGACTGGGTCAATATGTCGGGCGTTCTTATGTACCGCCGGACAGAACAAACATATGACTCTCTAACCTCGAATCAAACCACCCTAGAACGCCCAGCAGACTGGGGCTGGCCCGATATGGGGGCCCGCGCCTACAATGCAGCGGGGGACCTAATCTCCACTCTCGAATGGCTAGACTGGGATACCTTTCAAGGTCTGATTAGCGGCACCGCAAACAGAGATTCCATTCCCAAATACTTATCTATGCGATCAGACTTCGAAGGCAACATATTCCTTTTCCCATTCGTTGATCCCACGTTAGTTGACCGAATCGAGATCCCATACATTAGGCGCATCGAGCGCCTATCAGAAACCAACGAAGTCCTAGCCACACCCGAAACCCGCGAAGCTCTCATAGTAGGTGGGGAAGCCTTTGTCATGCGGCACCGCTACGCACGCTCGCCCAATGTGTGGATGCCTTTCTGGAGACATTTCACTAACGCAATCACCCTAGCTAAGGGCGCTGCTGACCGTTACAGACAGGTGGTCTTTACAGGCGCACGCCCCGATGAAGATGGTCGCATTGGCCCCAGTGCCTCCACCTGGCCGGGCAGAGTTATATTCGTTGTTTAAGAGGTTCTCATGTCACTAACAAACATTATCACCAAGCCTATGCTACGGGGCACACTCACGGGGGCCGGTCCTTGGCAGACCCTATTCGCCAAAGCGGGGCAACGGATCTACCCGTTTCAAATTGGGGCGATGGTGCGTGCGGACTCCTCTGGCACTACTGTCAGTACCCATGGGCTAGGTGAGATCCGCCAAAACGACTACCTCATAGTCTGTGCTGAGACCTTCTACGGCGACTCCCCCATGTTCGTGCCTAACCTAGGACGAGTCACCAAGGTCACTAGCGACCCTACAGTAGCAACTGATGACACTCTCACAATCGCCCCAGCGATCACCGTTCTCTCCAATGAGTGGCTTCTATGTATAGGCCCCGACGGCGGTGCTAACCCACTTTCTGTTCCACTATTAGATGGCTCTACAATCAATCTTTTCGCTGACAACGCAGGCAACAACGCCAACGCCAACCCCTACTTCCTAACTGCATCTAACGGTAACTTCAGAGGTTGGGTGGATGATGGTGTTGAGGCTTGTGATCTGCTTATTACTGATGATTCGGGTGGGGTCAGAATGGCTATACCACTCAAGCAGGTTGGTCCGGGGATCGTACAATGAAGAAACTCCTAGCATTTCTACTGTTTGCCACCGTGGCAACTGCGGCCCTGGGGTCTAGTCTACAACGGCTTGACGTGCAGAAAGAGTTCCGCCCTCCGCGAAAAGCCAACTGTGCGAATCTAACGAGCCAGCGCCTAGGAGCACTATGTATAGACACTGATCTGGACATAGATGGAGACGGCTCAGCCGAAGGCACGCTGATGCAATACGATGGCACTAACTGGAATCGCGTAGCTCTATCCTTATTTGGTACGGCCCTCCCGGGGTCCTGCGTAGATGGTGAAACATTCATAGACACAGACGCGGCCACGGGGCAGAGACTATTCGCCTGCGAATCGGGGTCGTTCGTCCAACAAGGTGGCGCTGGTAGCTCACAGTGGACTGATCTAGGCTCGATAATCCACGCGGGTGAGACCGGCGATGACATAGCTCTAGGCGGGACCACCCTTGTCAACGCCTCTAAACTGAGTATCGACGGTGACGCAGATCAGGTGCAGTTGACAGTCCAGGGGTTTAGCACTCAAACAGACTCAGTAGTCATTGTTGAAAATAGCTCAGGAACAGAGGTCATCAATCTAGACGTGAGCGGGAATATTCTAAGCCAATCTATCCAAGACATAGACGGGCCAGGCACCAACTGGTCAATCACAGCGGCGGGCGCGATCACTGCCTTATCCTATGGCGGTATCACTGAAGCCGCTCTAGTCGATAAGACCGCTGCTGAGGTTATCACAGGAAACTGGGATTTTGGTGCAGGCGGGTTAGAGATCGAAAATGCCGCAGCCGTACCCGGGTCCTGTACCGATGGTGAGATCTTCCTGGACACCGATGCTACATCAGGTCAGCAACTCATGGGCTGCGAGAGCGGGGCGTTTGTCCTCCAAGGCGACGGTGGAGGCGGCGGCAATGCCTTCTCCACGATAGGAGTGGCGGTAGCAGATGTCGCCACCGACACCATGACCATCACCGACAGTCTAAGTATAGACATCACCACTACTAACGACCCCGAAGACCTAACAGCAGCGTTCCTCTACACGGCTACCCAAGCCGGGGATCCCGCCCTAGGTGCAGAAGAAACTATCTTCACCACAGATGGGTCAGGCGGCGGCGGCTTACTATTCGAAGGAACCACAGCAGACACGAACGAAGGGCTACTTCAGTGGAACCCCACTACCGATAAGGTTCTCACCCTGCCTGATGCTACTGACACTGTAGTTGGCCGTGCCACCACAGACACACTGACCAACAAGACCATTGACGCTACAAACGCCGTGACTATCAACGCCAGCGACATCACTGACCAGAACGCTGGCACCGACATCACCACCGACATGGAAGAGGAAGGCCAGATCAACGCTACCGCTGTCACAGGCAACGCCTCCGATGACCAAGTGATCACAGGTGACGGGGCAAGCTCCGCTGCGTGGCTAACTCTACCTAACTGCGTGGGCAACAATATGCTCACATACACCACAGCTACCAACACCTTCGGCTGCGATGCTGACGATGGTGCGGGCGGTGGTGCTCCTATCAGTGTGGACTACCTAGTTGGCACGGCTGACGCCAGTCTCACTGGGGAGTTAGTCCCCGCCGATGGTCAAGGCATAGACTGGGTTCTCACTGCGGGCAACCCCGGGTCTGCGATCTTCGACTTGCTCTACACAGACACTCTCGCGGCCGACCCCGCGTTCACGGCAGAGGACTGCACGTTTACTAATGATGGAACAGGTGGCGGCGGTCTCATCTGTGAAGGCACAACTGCTAACACCAACGAACAACTCTACATATTCCCCGCAGTAGACGGGGCAGATACTACTAACTTCATCGTAGTGGACGGAACCCAGGTCACTGACCTAGAAGGCACTGGTCTTAGCATTACTGCAGGTACCCTCAACGTTGGGAATATCTCCACCCTCACTGGCTACGTTGCTAACGAGCATATCAATCACTCCTCTGTGACCATTACAACGGGTAATGGTATCAGCGGCGGCGGAGACCTCACGGCGAATAGAACCTTCGATGTAGATCTCAATGCTACCTTAGACGGCGCGGGTTCTATCTCTTCGCTATCTGGTATGGAATTCACTGCTACTAGTGAGCTTGCCCTACTCCAAGGCTGCGCGAATGACGAAGTTCTTGTGTGGGAGAATACTGGGGGCACCTGGGACTGTGCTGCTCGTACTGCTGGTGCATTTAGTGACCTATCAGATCCTGTTGTCCTAAATACCCTAGCCAAAGATGTCTCTATCGGGGCCGCCCAAGTCAATACTGCTAAGCTTTCTGTCCAAGGCGACGTGACAACCGTACCTGCTTTCACCGTACAAGCAGTCGCCTCTCCTACAGAATCAGTAGTCATCTTCGAGGATTCCCTAGGCGCAGAGATCTTCAACGCTGACAACTCCGGCGACTTACTAGTCCAATCGATTCAAGACATAGATGGGCCGGGTACAACCTGGGGCATTACCTCTGCTGGCGATGCCACGTTTAACACCATAACAGTCGCTGCTAGTGCAACACCCAGCGCCGACTTCGACGACTCGGACTCGGCCTCTGAAGCTATCGATGCGCAGATCGCCGCCGACTCCACAGACACAGGCGGTGGCTCAGAGGATACTGACCTAACCTTCCGCGTCCAAGTCGCCTCCACGATCACTGACCGCCTCACAATAGACGGAGATGGTCAGCTAAAGATCCAGGGCTCGGGCGTAGAGGTTGACGCAACAGACCCTGCGGACTCAGGTGCTGTTCGTCTCGACAACGATGAAGGCCTATGCTGGGAGGCCTCGCCTGCCGGTACAGACGTGTGCCTTCAAGCTGACTCTAGTGAGATACTACAGGTCAGCGGTGGGACTATAGATGGCGGGGACTTAACCGCTGCCAGTGTTGGTGACGGGGCCCTAGCTGCGGGCGCAGTAGACGGCGGTTCTGCTGGGGAGATCGCAGATAACACAGTAGATGAGAACGATCTCGCCGCGACTTTAACGATGAGCGATGGGGACGTTATAGACTTCGGGACAAACGTCACCACTACTAATGAAGGAATCTTGCTCCCTGCTAATCTGACCACTTGCACATCTGCCACAGCAGAGGGTCAAGTCTGTTGGGAAGAGGACGCCGAGATCCTGTGGGTCGGCAACGGCGCAACAATGGTCAATATCAATGGCGCGGGCGCTGGTGATATCACATCGGTCTTTGGCTGCCTAACGGGCGCGTGTACTTCAATCGCCGCAGGAGCTACAGACTTCCTCGACCTCTCTGGGACGGATGGGTCCTCATTGACCGAGGGTCTGACGTTGCCCCAGCACGCCACAGCATGCGGAACAGGTTTTGCCGAAGGTCAAGTCTGTTGGGAAGCGGATTCGAATATCCTTCACATTGGTGATTCTGCGGCTTTCCAGAACTTTCTCCCTGCTAGTGCCTTTACTCTAGACGCTACAGTCAACGCTACAGGATCTGTCACGCTCTCCGATTCAGTAACTGTAGATCTGTGGGATCTGGGAAGCTCCCTAGGAACCACTCCTAGCATAGATGATAGCGACACCTCACTAGCTACGACAGCTTTCGTTCAAGCAGAGACAGTAGCCGCAGGGGCGATCTCTGGCTCCCTCGGTGGGGGCTTCACTATTGATGACGGCGAGGTTATTGAAGATGACTTTGCGGCCACGCTCACTTTCGATGACGGTGACCTAGTAGATTTCGGTGTCTTTGTCACATCTGCCACTGAAGGCCTAATGGTCCCCGCCCATGCTACAGATTGCACCACAGCAACTGCTGAAGGTCAAGTATGCTGGGAAGAGGATGCGAAGATTCTATGGATTGGCGATGGAACTGCCCCGGTAAACATCAATGGGTCGGGCAGCGGGGACATCACTGATGTGTTTGACTGCACAAGTGGGGACTGTTCTAGCATCACTGTGGGTGCCACGGACTTCCTAGACTTCTCAGGCAACGACAGTTCCTCTCTAACTGAAGGACTAGCACTTCCTCAACACGCTACAGCTTGTGCAACCGGCTTCGGTGAAGGACAAGTGTGCTGGGAAGCCGACGCGAACATATTGCACATTGGCGACGCGGCCGCATTCCAAAACTTCCTCCCTGCTAGTGCTTTCAGTACCGATGCAACAGTTGGTGCCACTGGTGTGGTCACTATCGCAGATAGCGTAACAGTCACAGGTTGGGTAATGGGGGCCTCAACTGCTACAACCCCTAGTGTAGATGACGATAGCACTTCACTTGCCACTACGGCCTTTGTTCAAGATGAGACTGCGGGTACTGGTGTTGTTAGTGGCACCCTAGCAAGCGGATTCACTATTGATGATGGTGAGATAGTCGAAGACGACTTCGCAGCTACCTTAACCTTCGACGATGGTGATCTACTCGACTTTGGCACTAATATCTCTTCAGCCACAGAGGGAATCCTAATTCCCGCGCATGCAACAGACTGTTCTGCCGCGACGGCTGAAGGACAACTCTGTTGGGAGGAAGACGCCAATAACTTATGGGTCGGTGACGGTGCTGCGGCGAAGCAAATGAACGCCGCTGGAGCCAGCAGCTTCGGGATCATAACCGATGGATCCACCCCCGCTGGTGCGGACTCCTCCGGCGACACTCTAACAGTCACCGACTCCGCCACGATTAATTTCGTAACCAGCGACGCCCCCGAAGACCTCACTGCCTCTATTGTTGCTAATAGCGTAGATCAAGATGAGCTAGCCGCAACTGTTACTTTTGCTGATGGGGATCTACTTGACTTTGGTGCGAATGTAACAGGGGCTACCGAAGGCATTCTACTGCCGGGCCACGCCACAGATTGCACTACGGGTACGGGCGAAGGGCAGGTCTGTTGGGAGGAGGACGCAACGATCTTGCATATTGGTGACGGCGCTGCTGTGCAGAATTTCCTCCCAGCTAGTGCCTTTAGTACTGACGCTACTGTGGGCGCAACAGGCGTCGTTACGATCTCTGATAGTGTCACAGTCACTGGGTGGGCAATGGGTGCATCCACGGCGACCACACCAAGTGTAGATGATAGCAGCACCTCATTAGCCACCACAGCTTTTGTCCAGACCGAAACCGCTGCTGCAGGTATCATCTCTGGCTCACTTGGTGGTGGGTTTACAATCGACGATGGCGAGGTTGTTGAAGATGATCTTGCTTCCACACTGACATTTGACGACGGTGACCTACTAGACTTTGGTTCTAACGTTAACACTGCCACTGAGGGGCTTATGCTCCCCGCTAACGCCACCACTTGTGCCTCCGCTACCGCCGAAGGACAGATTTGTTGGGAAGAAGATGCAACTATTCTACATGTTGGCGACGGTGCGGCTCTCCAGAACTTCCTACCCGCCAGTGCCTTCAGCACAGACATCACAGTAGGAACGACAGGCGTAGTGACAATCGCAGACAGTGTCACAGTTACGGGTTGGGTCATGGGCGCGTCAACCGCGACCTCTCCTAGCGTAGACGACGATGACACCTCCCTAGCGACTACTGAGTTCGTCCAAGATGAGACTCCTAACTCAGCGGGCGTCATTGGAGGCACGATTGGCACGGGGCTAACCATCGATGACGGGGAAGTCGTAGAAGACGATTTCGCCGCTACCCTCACGTTTGACGATGGAGACCTGTTGGACTTTGGCGCTAACGTCACAGCTACTGGCGAAGGGATATACCTTCCTGGGCATGCTACTGACTGTTCTACTGCTACCGCAGAAGGACAAGTATGCTGGGAAGAAGACGCACAGAACCTTTGGGTGGGTAATGGCGCAGCCGCAGTACAGATGAATGCAGCCTCGGCTACTGAGGTTCGCTCTATGTATTGGGGAGCAGGGGCCATGAGTACTGATGGAACTCAATGCGTGGCTCCCGCCGAAGTGACAATAGGTTCCTGGGGCAAGATGTTCACTGTAATCTGTGCTGACAATGACGCTTCTACAATGACAGGCAGCGCCCAAATGCCTGACGGCTGGGATGCAGGAACAGTAACCTTTGAGTTGTCCTATATCCAAGATGCTGCTGACACTGCCATAATGAATGCAGATGTTGCTGCCAGGTGCGCGGGGGCAACCGAAACTCCCGCAGCCTACGGAACCGAAGTAGCAATCGACGATGCGGCGGTCACTGGTACTGACGCTATGGACAATACAACTAGTGCTGCTGTCACTGCCGGGGGCACTTGTGCTGCAGGGGACTTCCTTCAATGGCAGATTCAGGTCGCTGTGGAGACAACCACCGCTGTGGCCTCGCTGCACTTTGTCGGTGTGAAGATGGAATACACTACCGACATTGGAGACTAACCTATGAAGCGATTCTTTCAAGTAGCACTACTCGCAGCGCTTCTACTGACAACAACGGCCGTGGGCCAAGAGTATCTAGTTCCGTTCGCCCCACGAGCGGCCACAGCTTGCCTAGGCGACGGAGCCAACTTCCCTGGCGACAACACTAACTATGCCTACGTAGAAGTCTTCAACGACCCGGCGGGGCTGGAGTTTAGTGAAACCGGCGACTGGTCGGTCATTGCTTTTGCCCGCAGAGAAGTCAATACCGATGAACACAACATCACTTCCCAGCACGGTGGAGGCGGCACCAATAGACAGATGACGTTTCACATCGACAACGGCGCCAATGCGGATATCCAAGTAAACCAAACGGGCACCAACGTCGTCACGGGTTCTGGTGCGATTGCGGTGAATACGTGGTACGTCGTCGCCGTAGCGCACGACACTGACGACGCTGATGTGGACATGGATTCGTGGATCTATGCGGCCACAGACTGCTCAACAGCCGCCGCCACAGATACCGGCACATCGAAGACCGACTCTACTGGCACGCCTACCGATGATGTGGTTATCGGGGCCAAAGATGTAGAGGGCACTCTCTCAGACAACTTCGATGGGGATCTAGCCTACGTCGTCTACCTCGATGGCACGACTATCGTCACCGCTGACGTTGAGGCGTTCTGTAACGACGCTTGCGCGCAGATCGCTACGTGGGGCACGGCTGCGAAGTTCGCTCTTGAACTAGATGGGGACTTCACTGACTCCAGCGGGAACACCAACGACGGCACCAAACAGACCGGCGGCACAGGCGACATTACGTTCAACACAAGTGGCGGGCCGTATGACTAAAAGGCTTATTGTCTTCGCACTTGCTCTGTTATGGGCTACTGCGGCACTGGGCCAAACCTCGCCCGTGCCCAACAGTACCTTTGTCTCCACATGGGTCTGGGACTGTGCTGGTAATATTTCGAGCGGCGAAGGAGACCTGTGGGGCACCGGTTGGCACAGCGACGGCACGTTGATAACGGCTTGGGGCGATGACAAGGGGTTTCAAGGCTCTAGTGGAAACAGCTTCGGCTTTGCTAGTCTCGCAGGAACGCCAGTCAGGCTGAATGATGGCAGCGTTGTCGGCACTGATATATCAGACACGGCCGACCTGGGCACCGAGTGGTGCCTAACCGATGCCGGTGTGATCGACCCGACAGGCTGCACGAACCAGGGGGGTAAGCCAGAAGGCAACTTCATGGTGGACAACGACGTTTTCTATTTTGTGCTCGATACCCAGGGGACCGGCGATGATTACGCATTCGCCTATTCCAGCGATAAGATGGCTTCGTTTACAATGTGTGCCACGACCTTCCCCGAATTGGTTTCCGGCGGCAACCCCGAACCACAACCGGGCGTGCCAATTGGCGGATTCATCAGCTTCGGCCAGAACAACGCCGATGCACGAGACGGCTATTTCTACGTAGCCACAAGCGGGCATATTCAGGGCCGCACCGTGGACTTCAGTGAAGATGTGGGGTTAATGCGGATCTTGGCTCCAACTCCCGGTAACGAATCAGACATCTGTGATGCCCCAGACGGCAACAAGGTCTACGCCAAGTGGGAATTCTTGAGCGGGCCCGATGTAGACGTGGACGGAATACTAGACTCTGGCGCTACCCCTACTTGGAGCAGCGACCGTGACGATCAGATAGCCATATTCAGCGACCCAGCAACTGTCGCTCGCCCCGACATTTTCTACAACGATGTGATCGGCCGATACTTCATGGTCATGAACCACAACGTCAGCGGCGATCTGAAACCCGACCAAGCTGGTATGGGTGTGTTCGACGCCCCAGACCCCTGGGGGCCATGGACCACGGTTGACTATGACAATACGTGGTGCGACACGGAACTAAGCATCCCAGCCGACACCTTCCCGCTCACCTGGCACCAACAACGCAAGTGGCTAAGCGTAGATGGGCTGACAAGCTGGGGCACTTGGTCTACAGCAGGCGTGCATGATGTGTTTAACGCGCTGCCCGCCACTATGACCCTAGCAGCAGGCTGCGGTAACGCGGTGATAGATGCAGGTGAGGCGTGCGACGGCGCTAATCTAGGCTCACCCGCGCAGACCTGTTCTGACGAAGGGTTCCCCAGTGGCACGATAGCCTGCGATGCTGACTGCGGCGTGGCTGCGCTCGCTAACGGTTACAGCGGCTTTGACGTGCGCGGGTGTGACGACATTGCATCCAGCGACACCCCAAGCCCCGCTTACGATCCCCTACTCACTTGGTACTCTTCAGTAGCCGAGATGGCCGACGAAGACAACCACAGCTACGTGGTGATCGGAGAGGGTAAGAACGGCTGTAACCACGGGATGTGTGATGACGCAGAAGCTGAGATCATAGCTAACGAATCGGGGCGGGACTTTCTGCTGACACTGGGGGACATGACAGCTTTTCCTGCCGATTGTAGTGACCTGAGTACGACCGCCGATGGTATCGGTGACCTTATGCGACTAGAACCGCACTGGGCTGCCAACGGAGACCAAGAACCGGACGGATGCTATCTGACGTTCTACAACCTGCCTAGTCCCAACTATTGGTTTGACCTAGGACAGTGGCGCTACATTACTAATGAGTACAAGAACCCGACCTTGGCCGACGTGTTTACGAATGCACTGACTGGAGTTACCGCCACTTATCAACAAGTGCTAGATGGTACGGGCAACGGCTCCCCTCATCCCGGTAACGCAGTGGTCTTTGACCATGAGCAGTTTGTCATGTGGGCTGATGCTCCCAGCCCGAAGTGCGATACTAATTGTTCTGGTGGTGTCTGTCGTTGCCAGAACACGATGCGTGCGGCCTTCGAGGCTAACAATGTCAAGATCGTTTTCCAGGCGGACAACAAAGGTTATGGGAGGATTTTGGACAACGGAGTGCATTACGTCTGGACGAGCTACGTTCACCCACAAAGCAGCGCCCGCACCTACTGCGCCAACAATGACGGCTGGGGCCATGGCACTAACGATGCTAACTGCGCTCCGAGTTGTAATGATAGCTCCAGTTATCCCAACCCCTCAGCCTGTCAACCCTTCTACACCAAGGTAGATGTAGTAGGTGCCCAAGCCACGATCACCACAGTCGAGGTCAATGCCAGCGGAAACATACTCGACACCGTGACCTTTGGCGGCACGCCAAGCACTATAGAGTTCACCACTGGCACTATCACGCTCACCCCTTCGTACAACACCATCGGTGCAGAAGTACAGTTCACCGGGGATTCTGATAAAGACGCTACCATAACTCTATCCTACAAACTAACCGCAGACACCGAATTTATCACAGTTCACCCACTAGCCCGCACTCCAGATCAGACCGACACTCCTAGCAGCAGTCTAGATCCCCGCTTCGCTGGTCGTGTCTTCTGGCTAGCTGAGGGCACCAGCTACGATGTGCGTATATTCATTGCTGACCCTGATGGTGTAGTCGGGGCGACCCTCTACAACGAAACCGTCAGCACCAAGACCACGCCTGTGCCCGCAATCGCATCCACAGTCTACCTCGACCCAGTAAGTGGAAACGACTCTACAGGGGACGGAACTTCAGGCAACCCCTGGAAGACAATCGAAAGTGTCGGCAAAGCCGGGGTCAACGCGGTGACCTGCGGCACTCGTGTCATATTAAAAGACGGCCTGTACCAAGAAACCGTCGAGAACGTATTCGATCTAGCTTGCACGAATCTCGCGTGGATCTCCCTGCAAGCAGACACCGGGGCCACCCCTATCATCGATGGCAGTGACCCCGAGTACACCAACCCTGCTGACGGTGACGACGACTGGACCCAGAACGGCACCTTTGCGAAGATCTACGAGACGACCATCAACTCTCCTGAACTGGGCACCAACGGTGTGGACCGAGTAAGCTGGGGGCCTAGTGAACTATGGTTAGCCCACTACATCGTCACTGAGGGTAAGACCCTCGCTCTACTAGACGCCGACCAGAGCGGCCTAGGTCACGGCTGGTTTTACGACGCTAACGTGGGCCCAGGCGAACCCGACGGCACGGGGCAAACCGGCACGCTCTACGTGTGGCTCCCCGGCTCTACTGATGCTGTGCCTATCGATCCCGATACAGTAGCTATCTATGCCAACCGGCTAAAAACCCTGCTGGACTTCCAGAACAGTTCTTTCGTGGAGGTAGATGGTCTGACCTTCCGCTGGGGTTGGTCGGGTATGAAATTCACAAACACTACCGATGGCTATGTCCACAACAACCAAGCCCATGGTCTAGTCTATCCTTTAGAGTTCCGCAATCTGGGCGGTAACGTTCTAGTCGAAGACAACACGGTGTTTGATAAGGGCGTAACGACTGGCGTGCTCCCCCCTCTAGGTCCAGGCAGCAGCCAATACGAGTGGTTTAAACAAAATTACACCACCGAACACCAGTGCTACAAGGTAGTAGATGCGGGTGACGGGTACGTGTTCCGCGACAACGTTTGTCACGACGTATTCAACGGCGGTATTTGGGAAGACGACGCCGGAGCCGAACTCAAGAACCTAGAAATCTATGACAACCGTTTTACTGACATCTTAGATGATGGCTTTGAACCAGAAGGCCACCTCTATAACGCCGCGATATGGAACAACCGAATTGAAGGTGCTTTGGCTGGCATAAGTGGAGCGCCCATCAACATTGGCCCCATCTTCATTATGTATAACACTGTCATTGACCACTCGCTCCGTTCAATAAAGTTCAATCACGGTAACTGTAGCAACTGCGGTAATGCGC
>Ga0255048_10001129_pt1 | contig 19327 bp, 35 predicted proteins | sample JV7_2_2_MG_FD_183619 | JGI IMG/M metagenome (GOLD analysis project Ga0255048, IMG submission 183619) | Seawater microbial communities from Jervis Inlet, British Columbia, Canada - JV7_2_2 | ecosystem: Environmental > Aquatic > Marine > Inlet | place: Canada: British Columbia | collected 2016-10-06
AGGTAAAGAAATGCAGGAAGTACCTGCTAAGTATTTAATATGGCTTTTAACTGAAAAGAAAGCTACTGGAGAAGTACTTGAGTATATTACAAGTAATGAAGAAACTCTTCATTTAGAAATAAAACAAGACCTATGAAGAATAATTTAATAGGAATTAGTGGTAAATTAGGTAGTGGAAAAGATACTGTAGGATTAATTATACAATATTTACAAACTATAAAAAATTATCCTAATGATGAAGTAGGAGATTTTCACTGGTTTTTAAATATGACTACTGGAGAACAAGAATTTGATTCTAGATATAAAATCAAAAAGTTTGCAGATAAATTGAAAGATATTACCTGTATGCTTATAGGATGTACTAGAGAACAATTAGAAAATAGAGAGTTTAAAGAGAAAGAATTAGGTGAAGAGTGGGATATATTTAAAGAGTCTGTAATAGGTAGTTGGGCTACTAAAGAAGAAGCATATACACATGCATTGATACCAGAAAATGTATATAAAGAAAAACTTACTCCACGTAAATTACTTCAACTACTTGGTACAGATGCTGGAAGAGATATAATTCATCCTAATATTTGGGTAAATTCTTTAATGAGTGAATATAAACGTACATCTTTTTTATTAGATAATGGGGTAAAAGCTAGAGGAGTAAAATATCCTAACTGGATAGTAACTGATATGAGATTTCCTAATGAACTTGCAGCTATTAAAGCTAAAGGTGGAATTACTATTAGAATTGAAAGACCTGGTATGGAATCTCATTGTGGAGGGCAACATCCTTCAGAAACAGCATTAGATTCAGCAGAATTTGATATTGTTATTAATAATGATGGAACTCTAGAAGATTTAATTGAAAAAGTTAAAAACTTAAGTTTAGTATGAAAGAAGTATTAGCTAATCCCTGGTTATCAGGAGGAGTAGTATTACTTACACAGATAGTATTCTTATATTTTAGAACACTTAATGTAATGTATACTGCAGAGAGAAGACTTTGGCCTTCTATATTAACAGGTAATGCTATAGGTATAGCTTGGCTAGTTAGTATAGCAATTGGTGCTAAAGCAATTATTGAATTACAATGGCAACCTATTCTAGGTCACATAATAGGTGGAAGTTTAGGAGTGTATTGGGGATTCAAAACAAAAGCAAAAAAAGAAAATAAATAATATAAAACAAAAACAAGATGGCAAAGCTTAGAAGAAATAACGATTACGTAGTAGGTTTAATTACAGGTAGAACAAGAACAGGGACAGATGTACATGGTAAGACAGTAACAGAATTTGTACCTAACATAATAAATAAACATATGACTCTTGATTCAATGCAAAGACAAACACCTGATAAACCTATTCAGGAAATCTTAGTAGCTGAAGCATTAGTAAGCAAACCATTGCACCTTGATGTTGGGGTATTCAGTAAGACTCCTAGAGAAAAGAGGTATCTTAAAAAGATGAAAGCTGATTACAGAGCAATGGTAATTAAAGAAGGTTCAACCCCTAAAGAAAGAATGGCGCAAGCAGAAGTATTTACTTTATGTGGATAAAGTAAAATTTATAGTTTAAGTAAAAAATGAGAGGACTACTGTTTATAGTGGTCCTCTTTAATAACAAATGGGGCTGGTTTTGGTTTTGCCATGTGTTCAGAAATATAGATTATCAGGAGTCAGTGGTGACTTTAAATACTGTAGGTGAATTTCAATAAACGGAAATACAACAATGATTACAACAGAAGTAGGTGGTTTAGCAGATGTTACTGCACCTATGATTTCACTTTTCTCAGGAAAAGTAGCTGAGCCAGAGATGGCTATGGCAGCCTAGTAATAGGTAATTAAGTTTATTAGAACTCAAAACTAATTGGTGGAGGTTAACATCTAATGTTGACCCTAAAGAACTAGAACTTTAAATCTAGTAACCTGTAATAAAATAATTTATATAACTAATGCGTGTACCAGGGTTCGACTCCCTGCAGCTCCACTACAAAATAAAATTAAATGACAAAAAATAACTTTATAGGTGCATTACTTCTTATATTTATAGGAGTAGCTTATTACCTTAATTACCAAACAACTAAATCTAAAATAGTTAGATTGAAAGATGGGCATCAATATAATAGAACTTTTGAAGGTATGGGTAGCTATAACTATCAACATTTAGAAGGATGTGACCATATTAACCACAAAAAATAAAAACAATGATAAGTAACTTTAAAGATGAAAAAGAAGAAGATTACAAAGATGGCTGGAAGTACATCCAATGGATGTTATATGGAGCTATTGTTATCCTAGTAGGAGCTTTAGTATCTATAGCTACTGCTGTAATTTAAACCTTAAAAATAAATAAGATGGAATTATACGCAAAGGATTTAAGAATAGGCAATTGGGTATACAATCCAATACAGAAGATTAATATATTAGTAGACTTTAATGTATTAAATCTGATAAGGCTAGACAACTTAAGGTATGCTAGAGAGATTAAAAAGGGCGAGGAATGTTTCCAACCAATCCCACTAACGGAAGAGATAGTTAAAAAGACGTTTTTAAAAGACGATGTATTGGATGATTACATTTTAAATGTAGGAGCTAGTAAAATGCTTACATATTCGGTAAAATCTGGTGTTTCTAGCTTGTACTTTATAAAAAGAGAGGGTAGAGTAGAATTGAACTTCTTAGAGGTGTTTATATTTGAGGGGTTACACGATTTACAAAACTGGTATTATTACAACAATGATAAAACAGAGCTAAAAATAGAATTATGAAAGCAGAAAATATAAATATAGGAATGAAGTTAATTCACAAAGAAAAAGGTGAAATAACAGTACTAGGAATAACGCCACATTTCGGTGATTATTGTATAACAATTAATGATGGATGGGTGTATCTTAAAAACTGCACACTAAAAATAGAATTATGAAAACACTACTATCAATGAGAGCCTTTGTGGTTCTAATGGGGCATAGATATCCTGCGGATAAGTCATTTGCATTTATGATGTGTCAAATGTATGAGGAGTTCTTAGGTAGAATCCTAGAGCTTGGAATGTTTGTTCCTTGTGTGGATGGTGTGCCGATTGATGAGCCAAGAGAAGAAAATTACAGAAGAGATTTACCATTAGGAGAAGAGACATATTTATTAGAAGTTGAACGATACCAGGAAGCAAAAGAGAAAGTACTTTTTGTGTTTGAAGATAAAGAAGAGATGCAGCAAATCGTAAACGCTCTGGAGATACTTAGTAAAAGTCAAATATTAATTGAACAACTAATAACTGAATTTTGGGTTGAGCCTAACCTAACAAAATCAGCATTAAAACAATTAGGAATATGAAATTAATTATATTTTTAATTGTTTTGTTTTTTATTTATGACATAATTGCAATATTATTAGTTTTACTATATATTATCTTAGAGTTGTTAAATAAATTAAATTCAAAACTATGAACCACGCAGAACAAATACTAATAAACGAAAAGAAAAATCTAGAAATTAAGATAGCTGACCCTTTAGGGGCTAACTACACAGCAGAAGCTAAGGCATTACATATGCAACAGCACACTGAAGTAGTATGGGCTTTGAATTCTATTAAAGACGATAAAATATGAAAAAAATAATAACAATGTTAGTAGTATCATTATTACTAACTGTTAGTTGTACCAAGATTACAACTAATAAAATAGAAGGTACTTGGACCTCAGATTATAGTATTCTTACCTATACTCATACTTATGAAGATGGTTACATCACTGAAGACGGTGAAGTTACTTATACTTATGAGATAGTAGCAGGGAAAACTATAAGATACAGAGAAGTAGATTCTAATGGTTCTCTAGGAGAAGTAGAAGAATATACTATTGTATCTATCTCTAATAAAGAGATGATTATAGATTATGGTACAGGGGAAAGAACCTGGACTAAAATAAAATAGTGAGTTAGGGTTTTCTACACGTAAAAGAGAATTCCTTGGGTTAATGGTCCAGGTGTGATTACCTGGGCCTTTTTAAAAAATAAATTATGAGTAATAAAATAAATATATCTTGGATTAATGAATGTCCTGTAGATAAATGTACTAATAAGGTATGTCTATCATTAAATAGTGATAAGTGTTTTCCTCATACTGAAGGTAGTAGAAGATGGAAACTTATTAAAATAAGGTATAACAGACTAATAAAAAAAATTTTAAAAAATGTCAGAAAATAATGAAGTAACCGTAGAATATGCATGTGATTTTGAAGGAGATTACACTGCAGGTATAGTAAACTGTACTGAAACAAAAGAGAAAACTTTCAAATGCTTAGAAGAAGCATTAACTTTTATAAATAAGTGTACAATGGTACACAACTTAGACCAAATCTTAAATGTAGTACCTATAGAGCTCGTCCCTGATGCTGTATATGAGCCTTCATTTAAGTAGAATTAAATTATTAATTAATTAAAACCAATTTAATGTTAAAAATAGGTGATAGATTTGAGGGAGAAGGCCCTTTTGAGCATTGTATCTTACAAGTATTTGATAATACCAGTTACCAAGATGGTAATGGTTACTATGAGTGCTGTGTAGTAGAGTGTGATATAAATGATGATGAAGTAGGTGAATTCTATAACGTAGATGACGATGAAATAGGTACTATATTAGCCCCTAGAAAATTAAAAGGAGCTTTAGAGTCTCATAGCGTTGTAATAATGGACTTTTCTGAATCTACAGGAGTGCGTACCCCATCATCTTCAGAAATGGAAAGAGCCCTTATCTTAGGCTTAGTATAAGATACACAATTGAAAAAAGTTAAGTAAGTTACACGAAGTAGCTTATTATTATTAATGTCTAAAAAAACAAAAAACGACATGGCAACAAGTACAAAAGTATTAGCATTAGCTAAAGCAAACATCAAGAAAACTGACGGAGAGAAAGCGTTGGACACTGTAGAAAGAGCTGTAAAAGCTAACCAAAACGCATGGAGAAATGAAATCTTTGCAGCAGAAACTGCAGTAGATGCAGCAAAAGATGCTATTGGTGGAATGCATGCAAATGTTAGCACAACTGCAGCACAATTATTAGAAGCTAACAGAATATTAGCTTTAGCTAAGAAAAACTTAGCTGATATGACAGATATGCAATCAGCTAGATTCTAGTAGAACATTTATGTTTATGCCCTCTTCTTAATTGAAGGGGGCTTTTTATTGAATTAATGTGAGTTTTGAGGTCGAGACTCAAAGGGATTACTGTCCCCTTTTATTCTACTCTTTTACGGACAGCATAAACGGAAAACGGTGGAAAGCAACTATGCTTTGAAATAGTAAATAATCTCTTAGTATAACTAGGAAATACACATATTAATTCAACAATTAAATTTAATGATATATTTAATAACCAACCAAACCTCTATAGAGGCAGAAGGAGAAATAGCAAGAGCAGATTTAGATTTCTGTTTAAGTTATTTAGAAGGGAAGAAAGAGCTAGGATTAGATATTGAAACTACCAGGAAGTATAATAAGTATTTTGATTTTGAAGGTTTAGACCCTCATACATCTAAGATAGTTATGTTACAGATAGGTGATATAGAAAACCAATTTATTATAGATACTAGAAATGTAGATATAACTAGGTTAACTTCATTATTTGAGAATAAAGATGTCACTTTTATAGGGCATAATATAGCATTTGAGTATAAACATATACTTAAAAACTATAAAGTAAGACTTGCTAAAGTCTATGACACAATGATTATGGAGCAATTACTTCATAATGATGGTGTACAGAAATCATACGCATTAAATGCTCTTAATGAGAAGTACTTAGATATCACAGTAGATAAAAGTATTAGATTAGGTTTCCTTACTATAGGAGATAGACCATTCTCAACACATGAGATTATATACGGTGCAGATGATATTATTAATCCTTTAAAGATTAAACAGTTTCAAGAAGTAGAAGCTGATAAAGACCATAAGAATATAGGTAATGTATTTAGATTAGAAATGAGATTCTTATTAGCTAAATCTGAAATGGAGTTTAATGGAGTACCATATAAACCTGAAGTTTGGGAAGAGACTTATAAAAAGAACTTAAAACTATTTGAAGAAAAGATAGACATACTAAATAACTTTATCATTACTACTTGGCCTGATTCTCAATTTATAGAGAAACAATTAGACTTGTTTGATGATAGTACTAAATGTAATATTCAGTGGACCTCATCTAAACAGGTAATTGCATTCCTAAATTTCTTAGGAATATGCCCTAGAGCTAAGTCTAAAACTACTAAAAAAGTTAGAGATACAGCAGAGGCTAAAGAAGTCAGAGGATTACTATTAGAAGAAGGTTTAGATAATACTATTAAAGATTTTATTAAAAACTATCTAAGTATGAAGGAGTTAGAGCAAAGGTGTACAACTTTTGGTATTAAATTCCTAAAACATGTTAATCCTATTACAGGGAGAATACATAGTAGTTATAAACAGATATTAAATACAGGTAGAATCTCAAGTAGTAATCCTAATAACCAAAACATACCTGCTCAACATGAGTTTAGAAGTGCATTTTGTGCTGATGAAGGTTCTTATTTAGTTAACGCAGATTATAGTGGACAAGAATCTATTATTTTAGTTAATAATAGTTTAGATAAAGATTTATTAGAATTTTATGATAATGGAGGAGGAGATTTACACTCTTATACTGCTCAGAAGATATGGCCTGATTTATTAGGTCATCTAAGTTTATCAGATGTCAAATCATTACATAAGGATAAAAGACAGATTGCTAAGTCAGCTAATTTTGCACTTGCATAAATGAAATATTTTATGTATTTTTGTTACATGAATAAACAACAAAGAAGAAAAAGGTGGGCTGATATAATTAAATTAAGTAGACAAGGAAAAACTCCTAAAGAGATTACTTCTTTACTTAAAGCAGATTATACATCAGTATTACGTACTTTTAAAAAATACAATTTAAAATTAGAAGGAAGTGGAGGCTCTAACAGGGCTATTACTACTAACTTTTTACAAAATGATACAGATAAAAATAATTATTTTATAGGTTACTTAGCCGCAGATGGAAACATCTATAAAACAGCTATTAATTTATACTCTATAGATATACTGTATTTGGAATCATTTTCTACTATTTATAATCAACCTTTTAATTATTATTATTATGGTTCCTCTATAGGAACTCCTATGGTACAATTAGGATTTGGTAATAAACAGATAGTGGAATGGTTAAAATGTAAGCACAATTTAGGACCTAATAAGTCTAAAGTATTGAAGTTACATAAATTAAATTGGAGTATTTTAAGAGGAATCTTTGACGGAGATGGTTCAGCAAGAAAAGAAATAAAAATTACTAGTGGGTCTATACACTTTGTAGAACAATTAGAATTATTTCTTGAAATATATAATATAAAAAGTAAAAGAAGAATAAAAGGTATTAATATGGATTGCTATGATGTAGTAATTCCTGCTAAATATCATTATTTATTTGCTTTTTACTTATATAAAGATGCTGAATTATTCATGGAAAGAAAATACACAGATATGTGTGCCCTATTGTCTAAAGATAATAAGGAAAAATGGGATAAATTGCTGGAAAACTAAGTGTATCAAGGAGTACATAAGTCAATCAGCAGCCAATCTAGGGAAGTACATTAAAGTACCTAGCAGGTTCAACGACTAATAAGTGAGCAGTACATGCAATAAACTTAACACGAACATCCCACACCCTACTATTAAGTTAAGGGTGATGATATAGTCTGAACTATATGGAAACATATAGAGGTAAGGGATAAAGAGCCTTTACGATAACAAATTGACGGTGGTAATGGATTTACTATTGCTTCTAACTTAGGTATATCTGCAGCAGAAGGAGAAAGAGTATATGAAGATTACTTCAATGCTTTTCCAGGATTAAAATCTTATTTTGATGGAGTTATTGCACAATCTCTAAGTCAAGGTTATATACTAATAGACCCTGTAACTAACAGAAAGTTCTTCTTTCCTTATATAAAGGAGTACTATAAATGTAGATATCAAGGTAATATTAAGAGAGCCAATGAATTAGAAGGTAAGATGTCCAGAGCTGCAATGAATTATTGTATTCAAGGTGCTGCTGGAAGTATGACTAAGTATGCAATGGTGCTTATTTATGAGTGGTTGATTAATGATAATCAATTTAGAGATAGTATTAAAACAGTATTAACAGTTCACGATGAGATTATATTAGAAGCTAAAGAGGGTTATCAAGAAATAGCACAAGAGAAGTTATCTTTCTATATGGAAGAAGCAGGTAAATTGTGGTGTAAAAGGATACCTATTAAGGCTGATGCTGTGATTTCTCGGATATGGGAACATTAAAAAATTAAAAATATGGCAGAGCAGGTTATTATCATCTTTAAGGATGATAAAGGACATAAATTACGTGTTAAAGAGAATAAAGGTAAAGATGGATGGGCACTTTGGGACAATAGCTTAGGAAAAGGAGCTCCTACATTATTTGAAATATTAGAAAATATGAAAAAGGAATACCCACATTATAGGTTATTAGAAATTCAATGTGAAGTAAGTAATTCAATATCAACTTAAAAAACTAAATAAAATGAATAGAAGAGAAGAACTTATAAGAAAAGGGCTTAATAAGTGGGCTAAAAATGACTTTAAAGGAATTCTCAACTATGCAACAGGTGTAGGTAAGACATATGCCTTAGTGTTAGCAGTAGAATGGACCATTCAAGTTAAACCAAAAGAGAAGATACTAATAGTAGCTCCTACAAATGTAGTATTAGATGGTATAAAAGCTAATTTCAAGAAGTTTAAGAAGGGGAAACTCATTAAATATTGTGACTTTATCTGTTATGCAAGTCTAACTAATCAAAAAGATAACTATAGTATAGTAGTATTTGATGAAATTCATCATCTAGTAACAGAAAAGAAGCTAGAGTTCTTCAAGAATTGTACTTATTCCTATTTATTAGGATTAACTGCATCATTAACTGAAGCACAAGAAGTAGAATTAATGAATTACTGTCCTATAGTTGATAAACTTTCACTAGAAGATGTAGAAGATGAAGGGTTCATAGCAAATTTTACTGTTATTAACTACCCTATAGATTTTACTAAGTCTGAAAGAGATTTATATGATGAGTATACTAAGAAAATAGAGTGGACATACCAGACTTATGGAAGTCAAGCTTGGAAAGCTATAGGTAATAGGTCTAATTTAGTGTATAATGCTACTGGGAAGTTAAAGGTAGTGCAGTCATTAGTAGATTTATTTCCTGATGAGTATGGTATTGTATTCTCATTAAAGAATGAATATGCTCAAAAGGTAGCTGATATATTAGGACCAAGTTGTACTTGTATTACAAGTAAGGACAAAGCTAAGAGTCAAGTATCTAAATTGAAATCTTTCTTGGATGGAAGACGTAAAGTTAATATCATATCAGCAGTAAAAATGTTTGATGAGGGAGTAACTTTACCTAGACTATCATTTGGACTAGCTTTAGCTAGATATTCAAAAGAAAGACAGTCTATACAGACAATAGGAAGGCTTCTAAGAGCAGATATAGAAAATAAGCATTCTATATTAATTAGAACATATGTTAGAGGCTCAGTAGAAGAGAAATGGGTAAGAGATAGTCAAAAGAATTTTAATGTTAAATATGTAAATAGTTATGATGAACTTAAAGACACAATTGAAGAAGCCAGAAGTGGCATTAAACGAGTTAGGACTGAAGTTAAGGCTGATAAAGTTGGAGTATCCAAATCTAAATACGGCAACAGAACTAGCTGAAGCAGTATCAGAGGAGTTTGAAGTGAGTTGTACTATACAACATATACTAGACTATGAAAGATTACATATATATCACGGTGATATAGAGAAACAAAATAGAGAGGTAGAATATGGAAATTGTTATTGATTTAAAAGTACTTAAAGACAATGATTTATCCCCAGATTTGTATGCATATATTATGTGTGTACATCTAGAAGTACCTTATCATTTAGCAACTGATGAAACTAAGGCAGAATTTGCTCAATATTTAGAAAGTAAAGGATGGTGCAAAATTATGGGAGATGGAGTAGTATTAAGACAGAAAGCTTTAAAGCTTATTAATGCTACTGATACTTCCCCTGATAATGTAGAATCCTGGATTACTGAATGGAGAGAATTATTTCCTGCTAAAGTTAAATCAGGTGGTAGACCTGTAAGAGGAGATAAACAAGGAGTACTTAAAAAGATGAGAGGATTTTGTAAGAAGCATCCTCAATTTAAGAAGAAAGATATATTTGATGCAACTAAGTTATATGTATTTGAGAAAAGTAGGGATAGGTATAATTTTATGCAATGTGCTGATTACTTTATTGAGAAAAATGGTACATCATTATTAGCATCATTTGTAGAAGATTTAGACGGAAAGGAGAGTCCTTTAGAGTTTATTAATAAGGGAGGAGGAAGTTCCTTTCATAAAGAAGTATAATGGAAAAGATAGAAAAGAGAAAATCACCAGACATGACTAGTATAGTAAATAAGAACTTAGCTAGACTACATAAAGTTAAAGCTTTAGTAGAATCACATAAGTGTAATAGTTTAGCTGAAATGCGTAGTGAGGTAACTGGTTCATCAAAGTTATTTACTCAATTAGTAAATAAAAATATTTTAATTAAAGTAGGTAATACTTATACTTGGAATGAAAGAGTACCTGTTACACATAGATTAGCTCAAACTTTATCTGTGGAGGTTAGAGAAATACATATACAAGGTAAACATTCTAAAGGTACTAAACCCTTTAAAGCTAAGAAGTCACGTAAAGAGGTTAAAAATGTAAATAAAGGGAGTAGAGAATTTTCTTTATTATGGGGATTAGTTAATATTAAATATTAAAAAATGGCAAGTAAACTAAACAAAGTAGAAATTTCTGCTTTAGCTCATAGTATAATGACTCTAGCGCGTAAGCAGTATAATGAAGCACAAGAGCATAATAAACAAAAGTACCTTAACCTATTTTACTGTAGTAAAGAAGGAAAAGTACTCAAAAAGGCTAAAACTCTTTTTAATAATTTAAGCACTATAAGTGTGGAAAATCAACAAATGAGTCTTTTAGGTTATAAACCTTTAAGTACTAAAGAGTTACCTAATATGCAGGTATTAATTAATGAAATTACTTTATTAAATGCTAAGAAGTTAGGTATGGAAGAGATAATTACTATGATAACTAAGAAGTATAAAGTTACTTTATGAGTGTATTTGAAAGAGCATTAGCACAAGTTGATAGAGGAAGAAGAGGAGATAATGTAGGAATTCCTATTCCTTTTCCAAGACTAAAACAGTTTTTACCTAATATACAACAGTCTACTTATTATTTAATAGGTGCTGGGACTAAAGTAGGTAAAACATCTTTTGCTGATGATTTATTCTTTTACGGAGCATATGATTATTATAAAGATTTAAAAGCTAGAGATGCCTTAGATGGATTTGAGTTGGATATAGATTATTTCTCTTATGAAATAGATAGTCAAACTAAGATTATTAAAGGTATTGGTAGAAAACTATGGCATGAGTACGGTATTATTGCAGATGCAAATACTATATTATCCAGAGGAGAAAACCAATGTAGTGATGAGCTATACCAACTAGTTAAAGGTTATAGAGAATATTTTGATGAGATGCAAGATGTAGTAACTATCCACGATATGCCTGATAATCCTACTGGGATTTATAAGTATATCAATAATAAAGCAGCATTACACGGTACTATCCATAAGAAGAATATTAATTCTGACCCTAATGGTAGTCCAGTAATGAGGTTTGATAGGTATGAAATCAATAATCCTAAAAGGTATTGGTTAGGAATTGTAGACCATATTGCTTTAGCAATGGAGGAAAGGAATTTCAATACTAAACAAACTATTGATAAGTTATCTCAGTATATGGTAGGCTTCCGTAATAACTATGGAATGAGTCCTGTCATTATACAACAGTTAGCTTTTGATAGTGAGTCAGATGAAAGACATAAGTCTGGAAGATTGACTCCTACATTAAAGGATTTTGGAGATAGTAAGTATACTACTAGGGATGCTAATGTTATTATGACATTATTTAGTCCTTATAGATACCAACTAGAACAATTTCAAGGCTATAATGTTGCTGCACTAGGGAATAGCTATAGAAATATGGAGATTCTTGAGAATAGAGATGGAGAACCTAATGTGAATCTTGCCCTTAATTTTATAGGGCCTTGTGGAACATTTAGAGAACTACCTAGGTCTAGTGAAATGACTCCTGAAAGGAATGAGTATGCAGCAAGCTTAGAAAACATTAAATCTAAATATTACAAAAATGACTCAGGTGTTTGGTTACCTAGAGTTGCACCCTAAGAGGTTACGGAGATTGTCTTGGAGAAGACTACTCAAGGTATATTTTTTAAATAAACTATAAAATACAACAATCCGTAACCTCACCTTGGGTTAATTAAAAAATTAAATAAATATATATGGCAAGTGAAGGAGTAATTTTACCTACAGGTAAAAGTGAAGTGAGAAGACAAGACCCCAAAGTATTGGTGATTTATGGTCCACCAAAAGTAGGGAAGACTACCTTATTAAGTATGTTACCTAATAATCTAATTATGGATTTAGAAGAAGGTACTGAATATGTAGAAGCTATATCTATGCGTATTATAGGTTGGAGTCCTCCAGTAGGAGAAACTGCAGCATCTGTAAAAGCAAGAATGGCAACAGTAGATAAGAATGGAGATGAACAAGTTCCTTCTTATTATATTACTGAAGCAGGAACAGCTATTATGAAAGCAGGTAGGCCTTATGATTTTATTACTATTGATACAGTAACAGAATTAGAAGATATTATTATGCCATTGGCAGTTTCAATGTATAAATCATCGCCTAGACAAACATGGGCTTCCTAGTAGTAATACTAGAGAAAAAATCTCTTTAATTGCTGGAACATCTTTTACCCCCATAATGTAAATATTTTGTATATTACCCTATGGGAAAAAAAGACAATCAGCAGCCAAGGTTCTCAGAAATGAGTTCAAGGTTCAACGACTAGCAGAAATGCGTACACCTAAGTAGGTGGAAACGGGAGACATCCTTTATATATAAGGATGAAGATATAGTCTGACCTGCATGGTGACATGCAGAAGTTCATAAGAGAACTCATTTAGAAGTAACGCACTAAATGGAACATTGTGATGGGTGGAAATTATGATGGTACTAATGTTAAAGAATTACCTAGAGGAGCAGGTTATTACTGGTTAAGAGAAGCATTTAAAGATGCATTAAATAAAATCAAGAAACTAGCAGATACTGTAATTTTAGTAGGACACGTAAAGGATACCTATATAGATAAGAAAGGTAAGGAAGTAGCAGCTAAAGAATTAGACTTAACAGGTAAAATCAAATTTACAGTCTCTGCAGGAGCAGATGCTATTGGTTATATCCATAGAGGTCCAGATTCAGAGATACTATTTAATTTCAAAGCAACTGATGAATTAGTATGTGGTGCAAGATGTCCTCATTTAAAAGGACAAGAGATTAAAGTAGCTGATTATGATGCTACTACAAATGAATTAATTAATGTTAACTGGGAACTAATATTCCCATCTTTAAAAAAATAAGAAATGAGTGAAGAAACAACAAGAAGTACTCCAGTAGAGATTAGTCTATCAGCAGTATTAAATGATTTAGAAAACGGAGTTACTAGAAAAACAGGTGACAAAGGGTATGATGAATCAAGAGGTTCTGTCCAGGACAAGTATGGATTAAGTAAATCAGATGTTACTGAGTTATTTAAACACCCTGCATTAGCTGGTAAGAAAGTAAAAATTCCTAAAGTAGTAAGTTTTATCATTAAAGATGATAGACCTGACCCTACTTATGGTACTCCTAGTGCTGCAGGAGAAAAGAGAATGGCAGATGCAAGAATTCAAGCAGATGCAGAGGCAGAAGCTGAACAAAATGGTTCAGTAGAGGGAGCTATTCCTACATCAATTCCAGAAACAGATAGTGTTGAGGCCACTACAGAATCAGGAAGTGATGAAATAGTAAAAACAGAGAACCCAGAAGAGGTTCAATTTTAATATTAAATAATAAATAAATAAAAATTATGGGTTACGGTTCAAAAACAGACAGTGAAGGGAAAGAGTTAAGAGCAGATGGTAATGTACCAGTCTTAACAGGAGAGAGAGTAGTAGGTAATGAAATCGTATCTTTTGGAATGGCAAAAGATAAGGATGGTAATTTAGTTGATAACAGAGCAGAGCTTTCTTTTAAGCAAAGTAATGGTGCAACTTTTAGAATTGCTTATTTTGATTCAGAAGAAGATTGGGCAATTAAGAACACCAATCAAGCAATGTTACATATCTGTACTAAGATAGTTTCAGAAGTAGATTATTATGCAGCAGTTGAAGGAACAGGTAGTTTTGCAGCATTTGTTAATGCAATTGCTACTAAGATTATGCCTTTGGCTAAAGATAAGAAGTTTACTATGAAAGTAATCTTGAAGTACAATAAAGGTAAGGATGCTTATTATCCAAACTTACCAACATTCCCTAACTTTATTGAGTTAGATGGTACAACACCATCAACAATCAGTAAAACTAATCCTAAGTATGATATCTATGCTATCCCATCAGCTACACCAGTAGCAGCAGGAGCAGCAGCAGGTGGAGGAGAAGAGGAGTTATTCTAAATTAATTTAGTATTTTTACCGTATGTATGGTAAAAAGGTAGTTAATAAAGAGAATATTCTATCATTGATAAATTCCTACGATATATTTAAGAAGTATATCGTAGGGTTTGTTAGTGTAGGTAAAGCGTTTAAAAGTGAATTAAGAGCAGATAAAAGTCCTACTTGTGTAGTCTTTAAAGGTAATACAGACTTACTATATAAAGATTACGCCATACAAGGAGCATTAAATTGCTTTGGATATGTAATGCAAAGGTACAATTGTACTTATTTTCAAGCATTAGAGATTATTAAAAGAGACTTTGCTTTAGATTTAGTTTCAGCTTTAACTACATTTGAATATACTCCAACAGCTTCTACTGTTTATAAAGTAGATATATCTAAAATAGAGATGAGCCCTGCAGATATTAAAGTAAGAGTCCGTAAATGGAATCACTTTGATAAAGCATTTTGGAATACTCAATATGAATTAACAGTTACAGAACTAGAAATAGGGAAAGTGTATCCTTTAGATGCATTTTGGTTAAATAGTATGTATTTCAAAGCAGACTCTACAGCTTATGGTTATTACCAAGGAGTAAGAGATGGCAGAGAACTATGGAAGATATATCAACCTTATAATAGTAAAGCTAAGTTCTTTACAAACATAGGTCCAGATGATTATCAAGGATTTAATCTACTTCCTGAAACAGGAGATAAAATTATAATAACTAAGTCTTATAAGGATGTATTGGTATTAAAGAAGCTAGGAATTCCAGCTATTAATCCACCAAGTGAATCTTCCAATATCAAACAAGAGTTTTATGATTATTTATTGACTAGATTCAAAGAAGTAGTTTTATTATTTGATAATGATGAGCCTGGAATCAGAGCAGCTATTAAATTGAAAAGTTTAGTAGGTATACCTTTCTTTGTATTGCCTCAAGATACTAAAGATTGTGCTGATTTCGTAAAGAAGTATAACTATTCTGTACTAAAGAATTATATAGATAAATGTTGGCAAGATATAAAGTAGTGATTCCTCAATGGGAAAACAGCTACCAAAAATCAGCAAAACAGAATCCTAAATACTGGGAATGGAAAGATAGAGATAAACTACCAGCAAAACATAGCGTTACTTTACGTACAACCCCTTTAATAGTGGGCACTAAAGTATATTGCTGTAATTCTGACGGTGAAAGATTTCTAAAGAATACCAAATCTGCAGGAAAACCTAATCTATGGGTAATGAATGGTCAAGACTTATACAACGCTACTTTAAATTGGCGTTTACGTAAGACAGTGGCTAAGTATTATCATAATTACTTTGCTAAGTACATTAAAGAACAATTTGAAACACCAATATCAATTCCTGAAGGTAAACATCTTTCTATTTCATGTGACATATATGAAATTAGAAGAAAGATTATGCCTGATGTAAGTAATATGTGGTTATTAGAGAAGTTCTTTGAAGATGCTTTACAGGAATGTGGAGTTATTCCAGGGGATGACCCTAGATATGTACTTGAAAGTGGTAGAAAAAGGTATCATTGGGTGGATAAAGAAGAAGATAGAAAACTAGTGTTTACTATCAAACTAATCTAAGTAGTAGTACTATGGCAAGGGACGGCCTGTATTTGTAAAAGTTAATTTGAAAGTTAATATCAATACTACTACTTATTTAAAACTAAATATGACAGATACACAATTATTTGAAAAAATAGAAGAAGTAATAGGATTTAAACCTGATGGCTTCACTGATAAAGTGAGGTATGCATTGGAAGATGCTTATGATAAAGCACAAAAAGAACAATTAGCTTCAACAACTGGAGCAGAGTTCACAACTAACAAGGGTAAATATGACAAAGTAGTTAATATTTATTCATTATTTATGAAAAAAATAACAGATTAAAATGAGAAAAATTACAATAGTTTCAACTAAAATTGACGGTAAAACAGAATTAAATTCATCAGCTACTACGTGGAGTGAATTAAAATCAGAATTAACTTCAGCAGGAGTTAGTAGTGAGGGAATGAAGGCTATGGAGAAGTCATCTAAAATGACTTATGATAATGGTAATGCAGCTCTTCCAACAGGAGATTTTGTATTATTCTTGACTCCTGGTAAAGTAAAGAGTGGTGCTGATGATGTAGAAACACATTACACTGCTTTATTAGCTAAACTAGATGCAGTAATTGCGTCAGTAAACTAATAAAAAAGTACTTAATAAATAAGAAGAGGGGCAAGTGCTCCTCTTTTTTTAACTTTAAAATTTAAATATAAAATGGAAGAAGACGAAGAAATAGCAAGGTTGGAAGCCATGTTAGCTGATGACTCTAACACTAGAGTAATTACTAGTTCTACAGCAGTAGCTCCGCTACCTGTTACTGTAGATGTTACTCCTGTAGTAGTAGAAACAATTAAAGTAGTAGAGAAACCAGTAGCTAAAAAAGAAACAGAGTTACAAAAAAGAAAAAGAATAGTACAAGAAATTGCTGAAGATATTCATCCAGAAAGTTGGGACTTACAAGAGATTGATAGTGGAGCTGATTTCCCTTTGTCAAGTGCAAAATATCTATTAATTATACATTTTCCAGCTATTACATTACAAAACAGTAGAAGCAACACACATAAATTAAAAGATTTATATGTAGCATTACCTTTTGATTCTAGAATGAATCATTTAAGAGGATGGTGGGGAATTAGAAGTACATTATCTTATTCTGAATTTAAATCCAATTATGCTCATTCCCATTTATCTAGTAGTACTGTACTTAGAGATTTAAATAGTACTAAAATGTGTAGGTTTACTGAATTTTGTTTAGGTGGGGGTACGATAACATATAATACTGTAAATGGCTTAGCTGCATCATCTTGGAATCCTAAAGAACTAGAGAATTCATTATTAATTATGCATAGTTATGTAGCTTGGGAATCTATTGAAGGAGGACCATTTAAAAGTATGAGTAATATTAGATTAGGTGGTAATACAGCAGTAGCTTCTCCTAGTGTGAATGATTGTAAACAGTTATGGGCTCTATTTATAGCTACGCCTACCCCTATACAACTAGAGATAGACAAATTAATGAATATACCTAAGCTCAAAGTAACTAATGTAGAAGAAATAGAAAAAGCATTGTTACCCTGTACTACGTATAAACAAATAAAAACTGAACAAGGGAGGTATGAAAACATTGGTAATAGTAGCTCACAAAGTACACAATCAGCTATTGATACTTTTAATGAAAGACAAACTCCTTTATTTACTTTTAAAGGAGAAGAAGTTAAAGGTAAGATTTTACCTATAGTTAGTAAAGAAGAACCAAAAGAAGATAATTTAGTAATTCATAATGTCCTTTCTTCTTATATTATAGACCAAGCCACTCAGGCTGCCAATATTTACTATTTAAAAATAAAAAAATAAATGAGTTTAATAGACGATAAAAGAAAGCATGCTAAAACAGTGGTAGTAATGCAAGATAATGCCCAATTAATTTTAGGAGAACAAGTAGTGATGAAAATACATTACTTCCATGCTAGAGTTAAAAGAAATACAGAATGGAGTGGAGTGTTAGTATATAAAACTAAGTCAGGTTCAATAGCTGACCCTAAAACTTGGATACTAGAGGCTACTGATATTGTGTTTATGGATGTAGGAACAGGTAGTTATACTGAATATGAATTTTCATCTGATGATGATTACTCATTTGACATATATACTGATGCCTTAATGAATGATAGTAAAATAGGTCATATACATACTCATCATAGTATGTCAACTTTCTTCTCTGGAACTGATATGTCTGAGTTACATGACAATTCACCTAATCATAATTACTATTTAAGTTTAATAGTTAATTACAAAGAACCAGAAGATTGGATGGCTAAGATAGCTTTCTGTGGAGAGGAAACAGTTAAAGGTAAAGTAATGACTACTAGACGTACCTTCCTTGATATGCTGGGATTTGGTACACCAGTAGAAAAGACTATAGATACAGTTACACAAGTAATGTACACAATTGATTGTGATTTAGTTTTAGATGAGGCTATTAAACCTTTCTATAACAGAGTTACAGATATTTGTAAACCTAAACCTGTAGCTACAAACTATAGAGGGAGATTACCTTTACTACAAGGAAGTCAGTCTGCATATGCAGGAAAACAATTAGAGTTTAATAATTGGTTAGCAGAAGAACCAGTAAAAGATAAACAAGTAATACAAACTAGGTCTGCTGGAAGTTATAGTCAAGCTTTAGTGTATCCTTTTGTGTGTAAAGTGTTATCTACTGATTTAGATGCAGAAGATACTACAATTTCTGCATTATTTAAAAGTATAAGTACAGCTCAAGATATAGAAATCGAGTTTTTAGTAGATATTATAGAAGATAACTATGAGGAGTTTATTGAGAAGTATTTTAACTTAACTAAAGCTACACCTTTGGATATGTATTGTATTAGTAAATCATTACTTAAAGTATGTGAAACATATGACGATAAGTATTTATTTGATTGCCTTACTAATATGGTAGCAGTTTATATCAATATAGATGTAGATGAAGATTTTAGAAAGAAAGTAGAATTATTAACTAATATTAAAGATTTAGAAGAATGGGCATAGATAATAAAAAAGCAAGGTTTAGTGATGCTGATTGGTATAAAG
>Ga0255048_10001130_pt1 | contig 19325 bp, 35 predicted proteins | sample JV7_2_2_MG_FD_183619 | JGI IMG/M metagenome (GOLD analysis project Ga0255048, IMG submission 183619) | Seawater microbial communities from Jervis Inlet, British Columbia, Canada - JV7_2_2 | ecosystem: Environmental > Aquatic > Marine > Inlet | place: Canada: British Columbia | collected 2016-10-06
AACTACCTACCTACCTACCTACCTACCTACCTACCTACCTACCACTATTGATTAGCTTATTAGTTCTATTGGTGTCATGCTGTTGTCATACTAATTAGAGACAGCATTGGTATGCGCTGCTTGATGCAGCTTGGTATGTAGTGCACGATGGCATGGCATACATATAAATAATAACCATATAATAAATATAAATAATAATAACTCTTGACTTATTATAGTAGATATGCTAGAGTATATATAGTGGTAGCAAACATGTAACAAAGGAGAGAACATGAAGTATTTATATCTAGTAGTATTGACCGCGACATTAATTGCAGGAGCTATGATGTTACAAGTAGTAGCAGAGAACATAAGCAAGATTGGTAGCGCGTCGAATGCTTATGCAGAATACTTGACCGAAATAAAATAAATAATAAAGCTTGACTTATTAAAGTAGTTGTGTTAGAATGGTTATAATGTAACAAAGAAGGGAGAACGTATCATGAAGAACGTAGTATCAATGAGTTATTTGAAAAGAGAATTTGTACAGTTTACAGACAACCAAGAGAACATTAGGTATATGATTTATACTGATGAGGGATCTATCATAACTAAAGACATCGAGACTATCAAAATGATCATTCGTGAGGAATGTAATTTGTTGTTAGTTAACAGGAAGGCAGCTTAATATGATGTATGAACTAATTAATTATTTCGATGTTTGGGGGAACAAGCAGGATGGTTATGAAGTAAATAACTTGTGTACAGAAGAGAGAGATATTTATCTAGGCGAGGATGCTTCAGATATGGACCTACTTAAGTTCCTGAAGAGAATAGGCTTTTTGAAAAAACATGTACGGCTTAATATGCTGTGCATCGAAGACTTAGGCGGCCAAATAGAGATATCAGATATACATGGTATGCCGATATGTAGATTCCAGGAACAGTTTACAGAGAATGGAGGATAACGTGGCTTGGATGTTTATTATAAGCGTGATTATTTTTACTTACATAACAATTAACTAATTGAAGGGAGATGACTATGAGTTATTCACATGACAATAGATTAGAGATCTTATTAAGACCTGCAAAGGAATTCGGAGACAGAAATGATGTTGCTATACATGTTCGGGCAGATAGTGTCAGAGACTTTATAGAATACGTTGATCAGGCTGATAAAGACAACTTTGATCTAATAGTTGTGTATTCCGATAATATGAACGAGGATGCATTCAGTGGTGCAGCATGGGGCGAGTTAAAAGAACTGTTGCCTGATGCGGATATTAGACTCGGACAAATACAGAGACAATACGGACAGGTTTTGGGACAGGGATTCACATTATTTGACTGGAGATAGTGGTAATAACAATCTTTAACAAAGGAGAATTAATATGTGTAAACGTTATGAAGAATTTGAAGAGTTGATTAAACACAACCTATTCGGATCAGAGAACAGGCAGGAGCTTAGAGATCCAGATCACTGCATAGAAGTTGAGGGACATTTCTATGATCTAGATGAGTGTGATGTATTGATCGACGAATATCTTTTTGAAGAGAGAGACGCTTTTAATAAACTAACATCAGAGAGAGACTGGGACTTTGAATATGATGATAACAAGTATGAATATTAATAACTACTAATAGGAGAGGAGAACGAGTATGTATCAAAAATATCCAAACAAGGTAGCAAAAGAAATGGTGTATGATGTGATTGATGGAAATGGTGGAAAACAAGTATTAGACCTGATAGTGACACATGCACTAGAAACCTTCGAGAAGTTTGATCTTAATAAAGAAGAGAAGGAGCGTGTATTCAGGAGCTATTTAGAGCAGCTAGAATGTTTATTAGACCACTAGTTAACTAGAGAGACTGGAGTTTATTTTGAATACGATGACAATGAATACAAGTATGGAAAGTGAGGGCAAGTATTATGGCTAGAAGAGACGACGATCCGATAGAAGAGTTTAGAGCAGAAGACGTAACTAGGAAGTTTATGAGAATGTATAAACAAGAAGTAGATAAAGCCAAGAGCAAGAGAGCAAAGATTAAAGAGAACATTGACAGAATATTAGAAGAGATCGATGAGATTAAGGCTAGAGAGAAGGACAATAAATTTCCAGAGAAGAGGTTATCATTCTGGAGAAGATTAAAACGGAGGTTTAGATTATGAAACTAAGCATATTTCCTAAAGCAGGCAAGTTAAGTGCAAAGGTTAGAGTGTACAAAGCAACTGAACCAGAGACTGTAGAGATAGATGATATCAGTGCTATTGCTGATTATATAACAACTTATTTATGGTCTCCTAGTGTATTCAACGGCACTAGGGCATCAAAAAACTGGGCGAGTATGGATTATCTAGCCTTAGATGTAGACGAAGAGATGCCTATAAAAGAAGCTGAAGAGATTTTAAATTACTTAAGATGCTCCTATATTCTAGCTCCCACTATGAATCATCAGAAAGAAAAGAATGGTGTAGTTTGTGATAGGTATAGAATCATATTTCCGCTATCAGAATCTATAACAAACAGAGAAGACTATAAAGCTACATGGAATAGAATATCTAAGTATTTTCCAGCAGATACGTCCTGTAGAGATGTATCAAGAGCATACTGGCCTAGTACAGGTCCTGTGATAGTCAAGGTAGGTATGAGAACACTTAAACCTATTAAAGCAGAACACTATGGTATTGAGAGAAGTAAACCAAGGAAAGGAGAAGGCATTGGAAAGTTAAGTATCCGTACTGAATCATTTCTTTCAGGCACCATTAGTACAAACTGGCATCTAGAATATTTATATGCTTGTAGGGATATGAAGGCCCAAGGATACACTAAAGAGGATGCTAGAGCTAAGCTGCTTAAGGTTACAGGTCATCTTGATACATGGCATGATTTACCACAATTAGAATATGTGTATAATGATAACACTGTAGAATTTGATTGGAGGAAAAATGAACATAATAGATGAAAAGATTGATAAATTGTTGCCTTGTCCGTTTTGTGGGCTAAACCCTACTCTCTGGACGGGACAAAGTGGACAAAGTTATATAGAGTGTGACGTGTGCAGGTTTACTGTGAAGGATAGCTGTAGAGAAGACTTGATAACTACCTGGAATACAAGGCAACAGGAGGGCAAATGAATATTATCGACAAAATAGACAAATACTTATTAAACAGAGAGCATACAAGCTCTGGAAATCATCATCCTAGTGGAGCTACTAAGTGTATTAGACAACAATATTATGCAAGAACTAAGATAGTTGAAGAGTCTAATCCCATAACTCCTGGAGCATTGTGGAAAATGGAAATGGGTAATGCTATACATTCCATGTTGACAGATTTTCTACGTAATTCAGGATTATATGTACGAGATGAGATATCATTCAAGAAGAAATTAGATGGTCTGAAAAATCCGATTTCTGGGAGGATAGATAACTTGTTTCAAGAAAATGGTGCTACCACTGGTATAGAAATTAAGACTAGTTATGGACGTGGTGTTATGAATCTACAGAAAAGTGGGCAACCTAAAGAGGATGCTTTAATACAAGTAGCTTTATATCTATGGTGTACGAATGTTACTAAGTTTTATATTTTATATGTTGGTAGAGATAATGCGTATAGATGTCAGTTTTTAGTTGAAAAAGATAAGTCCGGTAGTATATTATTAGAAGGCAAGGACACTGGATTAACGTTTAATAACGTTTGTAAGAAGTTTTTTGATCTAGAGAAAGCATTAGATAAACAGATACTACCCGATAGAGAGTTTAAGGCAGCTATTAAGAATGGAGAAGTTAAAGATTATTTTCAAAAGAAGGGAGTTAAGTATAAGACAGATTGGCAGTGTACATATTGTAATTATAAGGATGTATGTTGGAAGAGTGAGTGTGAGAAATATAAGGAAGGAGATAATTGTGAATAGATTAAAACATGTTACTAGCACGGCTACATTAAGTGCGTTATTAAAACGGTTAGATAGTGTTGATAAGACGCTAACTACAGATACTTTCGAAGAGCATAATTTTAAGTGTGACGTAAAGGCGTTAATTAAAAGAACTAGAATTAGATATCATATGATGCGTATAGAGGAAATTAAAGATGAACATTCAGATAATGCTTGACATAGTGTCAATCATATGGTATAATTAATAGTACACAAGGAGAAATAATATGCCGAAATTTGATCTTAGTCAATATGAAGAAGTTAAGGACCGCATACCTAAGTTTTATAAACAATATCCAGAAGGTAGAATAATAACAGACATAGTGTCTGATCCTAATGAACTAGAAACTGTTATATTCAAAGCAGAATTGTATAGAAATTTTGAAGACTCTGTACCATTATCTACAGGTTTTGCCTATGAGAAAGAAGGAGAAGGCTACATTAATAAAACATCTCATGTAGAAAATGCAGAAACGTCAGCTATTGGTAGAGCCCTAGCTAACATAACAATGCATGGTAGTAAGCGTCCTTCAAAAGAAGAGATGAATAAAGTTGAAAGAATGACTAATGAAGCCAAAGCCAAGAACAAGGGAGAGGAGAACGACAATGACATTTTCTAATATAACAGTACTTATAATATTCGCACTATTTGTGCTACCTCTTATAGGTATACTAGTTTATTGTGTGTTTACAGAAGGTTTTGATTTTATAAATTGGTGTTTTGAAATGTTTAATAAATTAATAGGGGAGGATAAATAATATGTATTCAGCAATACTTGAATTAATAGATGGGATTATAGAAGTTAAACAACCGGAGCCTATTAGAAAACCTGCTCCAGTTAAGAGAATAAAAGTAACAGATAAGAAGCCTGAACCGTTAACAGAGGAGGAAATACTAAGGTTTAAGGCGGCTAAGATAGTTAGTGAATTAACATCAGGACAAAGGTATGCATTATTCGAAGCAGCTCCGTTTATAACATCTAAGGAGCTATCAGTAAATGCATGTAAATTTATTATTAAACGTTATAAAAAAGGAGACTAAAATGGCTACAAGACAGATCAGTGGATGCTGGAAGCAGCGAAGTAAAGGTGGAAAAGTTTATTACACAAGTGCTAAAATAACTAAAGAAATGATCGAAGTACTACAAACAATTAAAGAAGGAGAAAAGTTTCTAATATTTCCAGTAGAGAAAGGTGAGAATGAAAACAGACCTGACATTAATTTAACAATTGGAGACGCTGGTGACAGTAATAAAGCTGACTGATGATATTTTTGGAAAGCCCCTGCCTATGGATCAATTCGAAATTGTTGATGCCGAGCAGTTAATGAAGGAGCCTAAGAGAGAAAATAAATGGCTAGTTAATAATCTCCTTCATGCTGCGGGCACTTCACTATGGGCAGGTAAACCCAAGGTTGGTAAAACTACACTAGTAAGACAGTTAGCTTTAAGTGTAGCTCAGGGAAAAGAATTTTTAGGTAGAGAGGCTACTAAAGGTACAGTATTTTATTTAGCATTAGAAGAAGACAGAGATGAAATTAAGGAGCATCTAGCAGACATGGGATGTCCTGAAGGTGAGCCTAATTTATTATTTCATGTCGGGGCTATTAAAGGCAACAATCCTATAGAGGCATTAACAGCATTCGTAGAGGATGTTCAACCATCTCTGGTTATTTTGGACACCCTTGCTAAATTTACCAGGCTAGAAGATCTTAACAATTATGCTATGGTAATAAAATGTTTAGGGCCTATCACAGAATTAGCTAGAAAGAATGACTGCCATATACTCTTTGTACATCATATGAATAAGGGACAATTTGCAGGACATGATAAGATTCTTGGATCTGTAGGTATAACAGGCGAAGTAGACACTATTGTAACTATGACTACTGATGAGAGGGACCGTTATATTGAAACTGTACAGAGATATGGAAGACCATTACCAAAACATATGTTAGAGTTTGATGAAAAAACGCGGCTATATACTATAACCCATGATAAGGTATTATTTTAGGAGTAAATATGATTTATAATATGATGGACTCTAAGGACGAACTTGAAGAAGCCTTAAAGAAAGACAGATTTTTCAAAGGAAACGGCGTTTGGAACGAAACTAAGAGAGAAGAAGTACGCGCGGAATTAAATGAGTGCCCTTGGTGCAAAAAGAGTATACTCGGCGACGGAAAAGTATTATATAGTCAACAAAACGCTACGCATGGCTACGTGTATGTATGCAATAGTTGCGAAGTTACATTGCCAGAGAAAGTGGTAATAAAGTGATAAATATATACAGCTTTTGTAAACTTTATGAGCCCCTATTGGATACATTGTATAGAGATAATTTTATTAGAGTGAATGATCCAATGGATGCGCATGTGTTATTAACAGACATAACTAGAGTTAATGTTAAGAAGTATCCAAAAACTAAGTATGTTGTATGTCCTTGTACTAATGTAAACCATATTAATACTAGAACTGGTGTACTTATGATTTATCTTAATCAACATGATGACTTTATGGAAACAATCACATCAACAGCAGAGCATACAATATTCCTTATGTTAAGTTTAATGAGAAAATTTAATTATAAAGATTCTTATTTAAGACCTGATAAACCATTAGACAGTTTAAGAGGTAAGACTATAGGATTATTAGGTTATGGACGAATAGGTATGAAAGTAGCAGAATTAGTTAAAGTATTCGGAGCTAAAGTTATTAGTTACGATCCTAAGTATAATGAGTATAATGAACGAGAAGAAGTAATAGAGACTAGTGATATACTTAGTATACATGCAACAGTTGGTAAGAAGCCTAGAGGCTTTATTCTTAGTAAAGTAGACATAGGTTTATTAAAAGAAGGTACTTATGTTATTAATACTAGTAGAGGAGAGGCTATAGATGAAGGAGCTTTACTAGAGAGATTACCTAAGCTTGGAGGCTTTGCAGCCGATGTACTTACGGGCGAACCTAATCCAAAAAATTATGAAATTTTTAAAAGCCATTCTAATGTAATTTTAACACCACATATAGGAGGCTATACTAAACAAGATTTTGAGGCTACATTCGTGTACTGTATAGACCGATTAATAAAGGAGGTAAAAGCGTGAACATAATTCCATTTAGAGATATGTTAATTGTAAAACGTTTAGACAGACAAGAAGAAAGTAAAGGAGGAGTTTTACTTACAGCTGGTGTATCAGAGAAACCTAGTGAAGGTAAAGTGTTAGCGGTAGGAAATAAAGTTAGTGATAGTATAAAAGTAAATTCTACAGTATTGTTTAATAAGTTTGCTGGAGCCATTATAGAAGATAATAGGGAAGAGTATCTAATCCTTAGAGAAGAAGATCTATATGGAGAAAGGAGAGAAGCATGAATCATCAGATAGTATTCGGAGCTGATGCTAGAGCTAAGATACTTGCAGGCGTAGAGAAGTTAGCTAAAGCAGTTAAAGCTACATTAGGCCCATCTGGAAAAAATGTAGTAATTTCAAAGGGTAAGGCTAATATACCTCTTATAACTAAAGATGGTGTTACTGTAGCTAGATCTATTGTCCTTAATGATCACCTTGAGAGCCTAGGAGCAGCTATGGTACAAGAAGTAGCTAGTAAAACTAATGATAAAGCAGGAGATGGCACAACAACAGCTACAATTTTAGCTGAGGCTATTTTTAAACAAGGATTAAAATTAGTTGGTGCTGGATATAATGCTATTGAATTAAAGAGACAATTAGACGCAGAAGTAGAAAAAATTACTAGGGCTTTACAAGAATTAGCTATACCTATTAAGTCTGATGAAGAGATTAGACAAGTAGCTAAAATTTCTACTAATGGTGATGAGGAGCTAGGGAATTTGATAGCTGCAGCTATCAATAAAGTAGGTGAGAAAGGATCAGTACTAGTAGAGCATTCAACAACAGATAGTACTAATCTTAATTTTGTAGAAGGTATGCAAGTAGAACGAGGATCGTTATCACCAGCGTTTATTAATGATTACAGTAAGTTGTCAGTGAATTATACTAACCCTAAATTCCTAGTAGTTAGAGATATACTAGACGATGTTAAACCTTTAATTCCTATACTAGAGGATAGTATCAAAAAGAATTTTCCATTAATTATTATAGCAGATGACATTGAAGAAAATGTCCTTATGTTCTTAGCAGTTAATAAAGTTAAAAAAGGTTTTAAAGTTGCAGCTATTAAAACACCAGGGTTTGCAGATACTAAACATGATCTTACAGATGACTTGGCTATTAAACTAGGAGCTACAGTTATGAATGAAGATTTATATCCTCTTGGTAACTACGAAGAGAGTTGTTTAGGCACAGCAGATAAAGTTATTATAACAGCTGAAGAGACTACTATTGTAGGTGGTTCGGATACAACTGAGCGTGTTAAAGAATTAAATTCGAGCATTGCAAATTGCGAATCTCCTAAACTAGCAGCTAGGCTACAACAACGCGTTAACTACCTTACTAATAGTATAGCAGTTATACAACTAGGAGCAGTTAGTGATACAGAACTGCAAGAAAAGAAATTAAGAGTTGAAGATGCATTGAATGCTACTAGAGCAGCTATAGCAGAAGGTATAGTTCCTGGCGGTGGGGTAGCTTTACTAAGAGCTAGAAAAATTACATGGCTCACAGACACACCAGCAGCTAAAATATTAAACCATGTCTTAGAGACACCTATTAGAGCTATACTAGATAATTCAGAGCATCCTACAGAGAAGGTAGTGAATAAAGTAGCTGAGCATAATGACATTAATTTTGGTTTTAATGGAGCTACAGGACAGTACGGGGATATGATTAAGATGGGAGTTATAGATCCTGTTAAGGTTACTAGATGCGCTCTACAAAATGCTAATTCAGTAGCAGGTATGCTCTTGACTACGGATGTGGCAATAGTACCAGAGGAGAAAAAGAAAAATGGATAGATACTTTAGAGCTGTTAAAGATTATTTTGCAACTAAGAATTATGAGTTTGTTGAAGAATGTATAGTATGTGGAAGAAAAACAGGGATAACTCCACCTTATTATAGACAAATGATTATAGCTAAATGTAGTACTTGTGGGTTTACTTGGAGCGTTAAGCAGCCAACACAAGCAGTATTAGATGAATTTTATAAAGAGTCAGAGCCTATGGCATTATGGGCTAAGATTAAGGAGAGTAAAAAAGAAGGGGTAAGGCAGACCAAAAAATTTAAAAAATTAGTAGGCTGGATTAGAGATAATAAAGTTAAGTCAGTAATTGATATAGGGTGTGGTAATGGTAAGTTACTAGAAGAAATTAATGCTCTTAAAATGGACATAAGAAACAAAGGCTTTGAGCCAAATAAAGCTGCTAGAGATGAAGCTATTGCTAGAGGACATGGTGTTGACGCTGAATTGTTTAAGTATGGCTCTCAGTATGCTATGCTAACAGCCACTGGTGTACTAGAGCATGTAAAAGATCCTAAAGATTTTATTAACACACATAATGTTACCTTAGAAGATGGCGGGTACTTTGGTATTATCGTACCTAACGTTGATAGTTTAGTAGTACAATATTTAGGAGAAGAGGCAGCTACATTCTGTCCTCAACATTTATGGTATTTTAATATTGAAACATTAACAGAGCTTATGAAACAATGTGGATTTACTTTAGATTCTTATTGGACTGAAGAATCTGAACTAGAACCTATTAAAAAAGTTAGAGCTGGATTACCTCCTTATGCTAAACTTAATGGCCTAAAGATTAAAGATTATTTATTCAATGAACAAAAAATATTAGGTAACAACTTAGGTTATAAATTAGTAGCAGTTTTTAAGAAGGAGGAGATTAAATGAAGAAGAAGTGTTTGTACATATGCTCTAGATGCAAGGCTAAGAATGAAACTGTGATACACAGAAAAATAGATGGGATTGTTGCCGAGCAGCCTTCATGCGTGTGTAGTGAGTGTGTTAAAGAACACAATAAGTTTTTTGCACCAAGATTTCAGATAAGGGAGGAAAAATGAATATAGGAATTATCGGGTATGGAGTAGTTGGGAAGTCAGTACAGCATAGTTTACCAGGAGAGAACACAGCATTTATATATGACCCTGCGTACAAAAATTGTTGTAACTACACATGTTTCCGGAAATGCGATATGGTTTTTATATGTGTGCCTACTCCAACTACAGGAGGAAGACAAGACGTAAGTATAATAGAGGCTACTTTAAATGAACTTACTGGGCTAGGATATAAAGGACTAGTAGTTCTTAAGTCTACTATACTATCTGCTACAGTAGATACACTAATAAAATATTATGGTAACTTAGATATTATGGTAGCCCCTGAGTTTTTAGAACAAGCAGCCCCCTATAATTATCAGCTAGTGCATGTACTTGGAGTCGCTGACATATTTCAAGCCAACAGATATCGTGACCTTTTTGATGAAGAAGAACTTTTTATTACAACACCAACTACAGCTTGTATGATTAAGTATGTACATAATTGTTTTGGGGCGATGAAGGTTACATTCTTTAATGAGATCTTTGATGTATGTAAAGAAGAGGGAGTTAACTATAGAGAACTTATCAATGGGTTAGTAGATATCAATGATAACGTAGGGAAATCATATACTAAAGTATGTGCAGATGGCAAGAGAGGTTTTGGGGGAGCATGTTTTCCTAAAGACATCGTAGCCTTTGCTAATATGTTTCAAGTACAAATGTTAAAGAGAGCTATAGATTTAAACAGAGATTACCGTAAAGAAGAAATGGAGGAGGTTGAAGAATGAAACCACATGGGAATATCACACACGGACAAGCTAGTAGAATTAATAAGCCTACAAAAACTTATAAGGAGTCTGTATGAGTAAGCCTTCAGGCATATGTGTTATCCCTGTTAGAGCGGGGAGCAAAACAATACCGAATAAAAACTTAATGAAGCTTAAAGATACTAACTTAGTTAGAATAGCAGTTAAGAAAGCATTAGATTCTAGACTATTCAAGAAGATTGTAGTCACTACAGACTACACTAAAAATAAATTAGACTTAACAGACCTAACTAGTAGTGCTTTAACCACTGTAATTATACACACTAGAGATAGAAGTCTATGTACTGACAAAGCTTTAATGGTAGACGTAGTTAAGGATGCCGTGACTAGATACGGAGGAAGTGAACCATGGGTATGGCTAATGCAAGTTACATGTCCTTTCACTAAGATAGAAGACATGGTTAAGATTAGAAAGCTATTAGATAGTACACCAGGGATTAATTCTTTAATAACTTTTAAACCTGTTAAAGAACATAGTAATAGAACATATAGTATTAAAGAGAAGGAAGATGGCAGCTTTGCTGAAGCTTTTAAATTAAGGTATACATCTTATAGAAACAAGCAGGACTTAATGACACAATATACTAGATCAGGTAATATATATGTGGTTAGAAGAGAATGTTTTGAGAAGGAAGGTAACTTAGAAGTTAAACCAATAGCATCCTATTTTGTAGACAGAATAACTGGAATTAATATAGACGATCATGAAGATGTAGTATTAGCTAAGTACTGGTTAAACACAGGGAAAGTTAAAATATGAAGAAGAGAAAACGTAAGAAGAATACATTAAACACTACTACTAAGTCTCAGATTAAAAGTAGTCTTAGACATCTATGGCTTAGAAGTAGAGAGAGAGCAGCAGCATTAAAGAGAGAGGGATACTGTTGTGAAAGATGTGGTATTAAACAATCTATGGCTAGAGGTAAAGAAGTTAAAGTACAAGTACATCATAGAGAATTAATTAATTGGGAAGCTATCTTTAGGTATCTAAGAAGAACATTATTATGCAGAGCTAGTAAGCTTGAAGTTTTATGCACATCCTGTCATAATGAACATCATTACGGGGAGAAGAAATGATTAAGAAACCTAAAATAAATTGTTTTGAACCTTACTTTAAAATTGAAAAGGGTAATACAGTTAATGATTGGCTACAGGTACAGCTGTACTGGTGTAATAATATTGGTTTTGTTATCAGGATCATGGGGTATGGACTTGATATAGGGGCCTGTACGTTTGATACGGATAAGGATCATATATGATTAAAAAACCAATCATGGTTTGTGAATTAGGGAAAGAACATAACGGAGATATAGAGAAAGCTAAGCAGATGCTAAGAGAAGCTAAGAAATGTGGCTTTGATATAGCTAAGCTACAAGCATACTCCTTAGATGATCTTAACGATAAGCATTCTAATAATCGTAGGTATAGGCAATGTTGGTTTAACTTAGAACAACTAGGAGATCTTGCTAAGTATGCGTATGATATCGAGATGCCTTTATTCTGCTCAGTATTCTCTAAGTCTATGATTAAACCATTGTCAGTAATCTTTAGAGAGATTAAGATACCATCTACATACTTAACTAACGAAGTGTTTGTTAGAGAATGTATTAATAGTTTCAGTACTGTACATATATCAACTGGCATGCATACCCTAGAAGAGATCACAGCATGTTACAGAGCTTACACTAATTATAATAGAGCATTAACTTCCCCTAGAACTTTAATCTTTTATCATTGTGTGTCTGAGTATCCAACTATGTTTGTAGACTCTAAGCTAAGTAGACTAAAACTAATAGAGCCTAACCTTAACGGTTTCTCAGATCATTCAATAGGAAATAGACAGATGTTAGTAGCTGCCTTATTAGGAGCTAGTATAATAGAGAAGCATTTCTCATTAAGCCCATCAGCAGCATCCTGGTGTATATCACCTGATGAGATGATAGAATTTAATAGCTTAGTTACTATGATGATTGAAGGTATAAGTGATAAGGAAATGACAGAAACAGAAAGGAAAAACTATGACTTCTACAAAACAGAGTTTGAGAGTCTTAACACTAATAGGAAATAGAGCTACGTACTTCAGACAATCTAAACTGTTCGAGATTATGGAGAAAGATCCAGACATAGACTTTCATCTAATGGTTACAGGCAGTGTGCTAAAGTCCCCTTGTGTCGAGATGTTTGCTAAGATAGTAACTACCTATAAGAATATACATAGACACTTTATTCCTTATAATAGTACACTATATGCTATGTCTATGGCACAAGCAGAACTACAGTCTAGATGTACTTGGGTTATGGATGAACTTAAACCTGATGTATGTATAGCTATAGCAGATAGATGGGAGCAATTACCTTTTGCTCAAGCAGCAGCTAATCTTAATATACCTTTAGCACATATACAAGGTGGAGAAGATTCAGGTAATATAGATCAAAAGATTAGATGGGCTATTACAGCTATGGCAGACCTACATTTCCCTACTACTAATGATGCCTTCGAAAAGCTAACAAAAATTGACGCTGCGAATGTGTTCAACTTTGGATGCCCTTCTATAGATGTTATTAAAGATGGAGGTATTCAAAGAGAGGTGGCCAGAGTCCAATCCTGGAGAAACATAGCAGAAAATATAGTGCCAAAAGAGGGCTATGCTATATGTATCTTCCATCCACATACTAAAGAGCTAGATAAGCTTAGTGAACAGTCTGAGCAAGTGTACATACAATTCCTAAAGTACTGTGAGGGTAACAAGTTAACCCCACATATCTTTACAGGAAATGATGATCCAGGGGCTAACCTTTTATTTAATGTAAAGGATTATTTTGATGGTGTACTAGTACATAAAAATATGGTTGGAAAAGAATTTATAAAACTATTAGCTAACGCTAAGTTTATATGTGGTAATTCTAGTGCTGGTATTAGAGAAGCATCCTATCTTGGGGTACCTAGTATTACTGTAGGGGATAGGCAAAAGGGTAGAAAAGTAGCTAATAATGTAATACAGTGTAGCATAGAACAGTTAGAGGTAAGACTGGGCTGGTTACCAACTAGAATTGTAGAGCCTTCAGATATGTTTGGAGGGGGTAACTCTAGTGAAAAAATAGTAAAAAAATTAAAGGGCTTTTTAAAGGAGGAAAAATGACAGAAAAAATTGATTTAGACGCTGTAAGAGGGGAAGCTGCCGCAGACATATTAAATGAGTTAACAGCCATGTTTGGTAGTATGGATCATATTAACGAGCACGTTGACGACCAATTCTTTGTGCACTTTTCAGCAGTTAAAAGGTTTAGACAATTAGTGGCTAAAAAATATAAGCTAGGCATAAAGGAGGAAAAATGAGCGAAAAAAATGTTCCCAAGTTAAAAGAGAGGCAGCCGCACATTTTCTACATGGATAAGAATCTTAAGGCAATAGATCCTAAGTTCTTTACAGATAGAAAAGCTGCTATGGATGAGGGTAAATCTAAAGAAGAAGTAGAAGCTATCCTTCCTAACAACCCATTGATTACACAGATCTTTGAAGCTGAAGAGAAGGTAGTTAAGATTGATGAGGAAATTAGTATACAAGGATTAAAAAATCCTATGATGATGATGTACTTAGGCTTCTCTACTAGGAAGATTCATGACTCAGTAATAGGTAAGAAGAAATTTATTGAACATCATTATTTTATTGAGCCTGATGTAGGAGTATTCAAACATCTTATAGCAACAGAAGATATCAGTGACCTACTATCAAACCCTAAGAATGAGTTTGTTATTGGTGTACCTGTAGAGAATCTATTAGAAGTATTGTTTAAGTCCTTTACTAAAGTAGATCCAGGTTACTCAGTGACAAGGACAGCTAAGATTAGAAACTTAGAGAAGCTTAATGATCCATTCTTAAACTTCATAGCAGGTAGAGAAGAAATGGCTGGGCAGATGTCAGAGGCTATAGATGCTACAGTACATCACGTACAGTTAAGTATGGGCTGTTCAGATGATCAGTATCGTAGATGGGAAATGATGTTTGACAATAGAGATGTAATGTTAAACAGTTATAGTATGGCTAAATGTTTTAAGAAGTTCAGTAACATTCCTGCTATAGTATGTGGTGGTGGTCCAAGCTTAGATGAATTTATAGAAGCAACTAAGAAAGATCCTAACATTCAGAACAACTCAGTCATTATAGTAGCTGATGCTGTACTTAAGAAACTACTAGACAATGGTATTAGGCCACATATAGTCCTTAGATGTGAGAGAAAGAAGACAGAGATCTTTAAAGGGGTTACTAAAGAAATGACTAAAGGTATATACTATGCTGCCTATCCCTGGACACCTAAAGATTATTTTGATCTGTTTGAAGACTCCTTCTATCTATTTAGAAGCAATGGAGCTTGTATGTTTACTACTATAGACCATGCTAAAGTAGATGGCGGTGTTAGTAGTGGTAATGCTGCTATTGAAACTGCATTAGTACTAGGCTGTAAGAATATCTTCCTCACTGGATTAGATTGTTGTAAGGATGATAAGGGGAGAACACATACATCAGGCACACAAGTAGAATTTAATATCAATAACAGTAAGGCTAAGCATTCTAACATTAAATGTAATGATGGTAAGGAAAGAGTGACCTGTCCTGTATGGGTCAGAACTTGGAATGAATATGGTCAGTCTATAGCTAAACACATGAGGAAAAGACAAGACATCAAAGTGTACAACACAGCTACAGAGGGCGCAGTTCTAGGACACACGACGTTTAAGCCTTGGTGTGAGCTAGGAGATCTATTTACTACTAAACGCAACGCTACGGCTGTTTTCAGAGCCCACAGGCATAAGATAACAGACAAAGAGAAGGCTAGATTCTCTAAGACTATGGGAGAAGCCCTAACTATATCTAAAGAGTTCTTAGAATCATTAGAGACTGTAGAGGGATTAGCTGTTGATGCTATGAGGACATTCACTAGGGAAACAGAGAAGATTATAGGTACCTGTCAATTAGAGAACGAAGGTTATGATTTAGTTAAAGAGTTACGTAAACATACTGCTAATTATACTAAACTGTTACATAATTGTGTGGATACTTATGACCAAAACTTTAAAGTTAAGTGGTATAACAATCCATTCGTTAGGATATTCTTCTTTGATGTCTTACAGTTAGATGTATACTTCTATGAGAATGAGATAGCCTCCTTTAGAAATAAGTATGACGAAGTAGATGAAAGATACTTTGAATATTGTAAGGTTACTAAGATGTTAATAGGTAAGTTTAAATACTATGCTAAGAACCTTATTAAAGTCTTGGAGGGAATCACTAATGACAAATAGAGAAATTCACGAACTTACAGCCCGCGAGATAGATGCTTTAGTGGCAGAGAAAGTTATGGAGTGGGAAGATCATGGTAAAATAGGAATGGCTCCTAAAGGAATACTTCCATCAGAGGAATATTATGCTAGATATTTTGCCCCTCAATTTGAAATACCTAATTATTCCACAGACATCTCGGCAGCTTGGGAAATAACGAAAAAATTTCGTTTGCCTTGGTCGATAGGAGAATGTTCAGACGGAGATTATGAGTGTTACATAAGTAATAATATTACAGAATACGCAGAAACAGCAGCAAAAGCAATATGTAAGGCGGCTTTAAAAGCTGTGGGAGTTGACATTGATAGTAGTAAGTAAAGAAAATTATAGCTGTGTCCTTATGCTAATCCATATGAAGGACCATATCTCTATGGACACAGAGACTACAGGACTTAATCCCTATGGGGATGACAACCTGTTCTCTATTTCTATTTCAACTTGCCATATGGACTACTACTTTAACTTCAATACAATATCAGATTACAGGAATGCTATGCCTCTTAGGGAATATGTATTAGATATTGGTCCTTTAGTTGATATGATGGTAGAATTTAAAGGGACTATCTTCATGCATAATGCTAAGTTTGATATGGCATTCCTAGAGAAAGCTGGCTTAATGCTTGACAAACATAATGTTCATTGTACATATGCTATAGCTAGAGTTATTAATAATGATAAGATGAGCTACAGTCTTGATGCTTTAGGTAGAGAGATAGGATTTCCTAAAGATGATACAGTTAAGAAATGTATTAGTAAAAATAAACTATATAGATGGGAGGCAATAGAAGGAAAAGCTAAGAGAAATAAGATAATGTATTATGATTTAGTTCCATTTGAGATGATTAGTAAGTATGCCTGCATAGATAGTAACATAACTTATAAGCTAGGTATGAAGCAGCTTAGTAATACTGATGTCTCTTTAAAGAGACTTATGTCTAATGAAAAAGACTTAACTAAAGTGCTCTATTGTGTTGAAAAGACTGGGGTAAAAGTAGATAATTCATACACAAAAAAGGCATTAAGATATAGCTTAGCCCAAGCTGAAGGCAAGGCTATGGAGTTTGAAGAATTAACAGGCATACCCTTTCAAGATGCTAGATCTGTACTAGAACAAGCATTTATTAAACTAGGGTTAGAATATCCTATTACAGAGAAAGGTAATGCTAGTTTTAATAGTGAAGCTTTAGCTGTTGTTCACAATCCTATAGCAGATATCATTAAAGAATACAGAGCTTACTATAAGAAAGCTGGTACATACTTCAAGAACTTCCTAATGCTATCAGATAATCAGGACGTCCTTCATTGTAATTACAAGCAAGCTGGTACAGCTACAGGTAGATTGAGTTGCGCTAACCCAAACTTGCAGAACCTGAACAAGACTAACGACACTGGGGACCATCCTGTAAGGAGATGCTTTATCCCTAGAGATGGCTTCATCTTAGCTATGTTGGATTATGACCAAATGGAATACAGACTTATGTTAGACTATGCTGGGCAGGAAGATGTTATTAATGAAGTGCTAGGAGGACTAGATGTTCATGCTGCTACAGCTAAGTTAATGGGAGTGCCTAGAGAGACAGCTAAGACTATTAACTTTATGTTATTGTATGGAGGAGGAAGTAAGAAGCTAGCTACAAGTCTAAAGATTGGTGTACGTAAGGCATCTAAATTAAGAAAGGAGTATTTTGATAAGCTGCCTAAAATACACAAGTTTATTAAGCAGGTCACGTTAACAGCAGAAAACAGAGGTTATATTAGAAACTGGCTTGGTAGGAAAAGTCACTTTAAGAGAGACTTTTGTTACAAAGCACCCAACTATTTAATACAAGGAGGCTGTGCTGATATAGTAAAGCAAGCCATGCTCACATGCCATGAGTTTCTTAAAGACTATAAGAGTAGGATTATACTACAGGTTCATGATGAATTAGTCTTTGAGATACATAAAACAGAACAGCATTTACTTCCTTGTTTAAAAGCTATTATGGAAAAGACGTATGCACATACGCACCTGCCTCTCACTGTGGGTATAGAAATTAGTGAGTTAAATTGGAAAGATAAGAAGGAGATAAATTAAATGGGTTTTACAGATATTTTTAAAAAGATTGGTAAGGAGATTTACGATGGACAGAAGAAGGTTCTTAGGTCTGCTCAAAAGGAAGCTGAGAAAATTGTTAAGGCTGGATATAAAGAGCAGAAGGTTATCGTTAAGAAGGCGCAAGACGATGCTAAGAAGGTAGCGGCTAAGACATTAAAGAATAGTATAGAAGCCATCTTTGATCTATTAGTAGAGACACTACTAGGTAGTAGTAAGTTTTATGTACGTCTAGCAGGAAGAGCTTTATCAATATTTAAACCTAGACTTATAGAAGAACTACTGAAGGTTATCTAATGGCTAAAATGAAACCATTAACAGAGGCTTGTTGGGACTTCGAGGATAGGGATTGGAGTTTGGAGGTAGATATAATGTGTGGTTATGATGGAGAAACATGGGAAGAGAAGCTAGAAAGAAGATACAAGGCAGATGCTGAGAGAGATAGAGGCAATGATTTCTGGGATGATGGTACTACAGATGAAGATGTGGGCTTAAGTGATTATGATGCTGTGTATCCAGCTGCCCCTAAAGATCTTCCTTGTACATGTGGTAAAGATAAGCATGGGTTTGCTGCTCATGCAGATTGGTGTGATAAGAAATGAAGACTAAGCCTAAAGCTATTATTTATGATTGTGACGATACATTTGTAGACTTCATAGGGCTACTATGTAGACTAGGCCGCAACTTGGGAGGTGCGGAGTACAAGAGATCCGACCTAAAAGAATGGGGACTTCCAGAGGACTTGGAAAAAGTATACAAGGACTATGAGAATTGGATCTATGTCAGTGCTCCCGTGCTTCCTAGAGTTAAGAAGCATTTAGAAGAGGTCAGGAAGATGGGTATTAAGATTATTGTTATGACGGCTAGAGATGGAGAGTTTGGTAAGCAAACTAAATTTAACCTAGCCTTTAACGAAATTCCGTATGATGTATTATTGTTTAATAAAAACAAAGCCTTAAAAATTAATAGGCTTGCTGAAGAATATGATATCCTGGCCTTTGCTGATGATAGGGCGGACACAATTAATAAAGTTAAAAGAGAAACGGATGTAAAGAATGTATACCTAATTAATATGCCTAGTAACAGGCATGAAGATATGGAAGAAGGCGTTAAGAGAATTAATAGTGTTTGCGATATAAATCTGGAGGAGCTATAATGGGCGGCATTAAACATGATAGTGATA
>Ga0255048_10001133_pt1 | contig 19280 bp, 23 predicted proteins | sample JV7_2_2_MG_FD_183619 | JGI IMG/M metagenome (GOLD analysis project Ga0255048, IMG submission 183619) | Seawater microbial communities from Jervis Inlet, British Columbia, Canada - JV7_2_2 | ecosystem: Environmental > Aquatic > Marine > Inlet | place: Canada: British Columbia | collected 2016-10-06
GGGTCATGAGGTTGACGTCAGTATCCTCAAGAACGTCATGAAGAAGTGCAGCTTGCAGAACCGTGGGGTTCTTGATTCCGCACTCGACGAGGATCGTTGCCACTTCAATAGGATGAACCATGTACGGTACAAACTGCCCTTCGTTGGCTCCTTGCCGTTGTTGGCCTTGGTGTTTGAGCAGCGCATATCGCGTCGCAGTTAGAATTGCTAGTGTTTCCATAGTAGGGCTGACAGGAGTCGAACCTGCATGAGCCGAAGCTCTGAGGATTTTAAGTCCCTAGCGTCTGCCATTCCGCCACAACCCCAGGGGTCTACCCCCTATTTGTACCAGGGTTTGAAGTTCTTCAACCACTCCATCGAGGGAAAGTCTCCCTTGAAGCAGAATGCCCTGTCGTCGATCGTCATCACCGCCGCAGGCTTCTGCGTCGGGAACTTGAGCTGCTCGAAGACCTCAGGCGGGAGCCCTTGATCTTTGAACCACAGAATCATGGCATTGACACCAGCCGGATCTTTCGAGCGGCTGCTGTAGATGTTGACCGTGAAGTGCTCGACCGCTTCAGCCAAGAACTCGAAGGCTCCAGGGGTAGGCGGGTCGACGATGACCGATGCTGATCCTTGCCAGCCAGATGTGTAGGAGTGAATCACTCCATCGAAATCGACACAGATATCGTACTTGCTCATGCGGCTTGCCTCTGCTCCTCTTCCACTTCGTACAGGAACCGCGTGCCCGCAAGCAGATTGCGGTTCACCTGATTTTGGTACCATTTGTGCGTGAACAGTTGTGAGTGCAGCCTCCTCCCACTCCGCCCAGCTGAACCCTTCTTTTCGGGCTCGGCGTGCAGAGGAGAGAAGTACGTATCGTGAGTTGGCTAGTACGTCGAAATAAGCGGAAGAGGAGGGATTCGAACCCCCGGTACCTTGCGGTACATCCGATTTCAAATCGGGCGCCTTCGACCTCTCGGCCACTCTTCCTCCCGAGTCTTGCTCTTGCCTGAAGAGCTTCTACAATAGACTAGCAGTGGACAGGGCGGGTCTCGAACCCACGACTTCCTCCGTGTAAAGGAGGCACTCTACCACTGAGTTACCCGTCCAGAGAGTACGTATGAGCTCCCTCTACCGAAACTTCTACCGCACGGGTAGCCACTCCGCACGTAAGACAGTGGGTCTAGCAAAGACTGCGGCTCCTGACGAGTCGAGCATGTCCAAGTACCTGCCGTACGCAGCAGGAGCAGCTGCCCTGGGCGCTGGTGCTCTCGGGGGTGGCGCACTCTACAAGCACCTCCGCAAGTTCAAGCCCAGCGAGTTCAAGGGGCTGCGAAGTATTCAGGAGGCAGCGCAAGCGGGAGGTGATCACTTCACCCGTGTGATTCCTGAGACCAAGCCCACGGGCAAGCTCAAGCAGATGTGGGACAAGCTCCGCTATGGAGCAGATGAGCTGATTTATCACGGCGACCCATCCCGTACTGCGGATATACCCGGCATCCTCAAAGGCCTTGGCTACGACAAAATACCGCGTGGTAAAAACCAGCGCGCAAAAATGATGGAAGGGCTCCACGCCGAACTGAAGCAAAAGTTCCCTGATAGCGTCATGCCAAAGTTTGATGAGATCGACATCTCCAAGCCTATGCGTCTAAGGCAAGAAGTTCCTGGAGCCGTCCGTCAATTCGGCCCCTTCGAGGAGGCATGGGTTAAAGGCCGCAAGCACACAGGCGCTGGCGGTAAAATGGAAGCTCTGGAAGAGCGTATCGGAGAAGACAAATGGAAGGAATACCAATTCTTCCAACGACACGCACCTGGCTCTATGCCCGAAACGGTAAACGTGGGTGGTGTCATCAAAGACCTCGGCTACAAGAAGATCCCCAAAGGGAAAAAGCAGCGCGCCCAGCTGCTAGATGAGCTCCAAGCTGAACTACGCCAGCGGTATCCTGAGGGCTTCATCATGAAAGAGCTCGGCGGCGTACAGAGCGGTGGGATATTCCCCACTCACAAATCCGAGTTCTCCAAGCTGCACCAGCAATTCGGGGAAAGTGGCCTAGAGAAGCCCATCGAGCAAATGTGGGCAGGTACATATCCTGGTGCGGATAAGCTAAACGCTAGCGACATCGATAAAATCATCGCTGGCTGGAAACAAGACCCATCCTACGCAGGGCGTGTCCTCCAGAACATCATGAAGGACCCGCGTTCAGCGATTGTACAAAGAAATGTCAACATTGAGAAGCCTGGCTTCTTACGTCGCATGGTTGGCAAGGCCATGGGACAACCTGCATCCAAAGAAGTCCGGGTGCATGTTGAAGGTGGTCGCGCCATTCCCGAGTTAGCCGTTCCTCGCTTCGACCCGACCATGGGATTCATGGAACCTGGGAAGGTGCGAGGCGCTGCAGAACACGCCCAAGGCATCATCGACAAGCTCCCCAAGACATACGGCAACACGGGTACTTTCGCCATGGACATAGCCCCGCTGGAGGGCGGCGGCTATACGCTCATCGAAGCCAACCCTGGCGGGCAGAGTGGTCTTCTTTTCCGTGACCCAACCGCAGGGCCCAAGCTCCGGAAGGCGCTGACAGGGCGCTGGGGCCCCGGTGCCGCAGGAGGCATGGCAGCCGCAGGGGCCACAGGTATTGGCCTAGGAGCAGGCGCTGGTACGTACGGCGCAGGTGCTGGCATAGACGCGCTACAGAAAATGCAGCCTAAAGAGAAGGGTGAGCTCGCGCCGCCTTCTCCCCCGGCCGTCCCGGGTGTGGTCTAGTACTTGTTGAGCAAGTACTCGATGAAGTCCGCTTTCTTCCTGCGCAGACCCACAGGATTTCCCGCTTCATTCCCCATGAGGAGTGAGGCAGTGGTCTCTGCAAAGTCCTCGTGACTGGACGTCGTGGCGTACCACGAGACGAACTCCGTAGGGGGATACTTCCCCAGCGGATTCCACCCCACGCAGACCTGTGACACTTCGTCCACGCCTCCGAAAAGATCCACCCACTTCTGGCAGTCCCGACGACTAAGCCGGTCCTCCACAGTGAACCACCATGCATGAGCGAACTCATGTACGGTGAACCAGTCCAAGACCGCGCCCCTGAAGAACGACCCAAACTGGACGCCCAGCCCAATCGTCACCTCGATGGTCTCGTCCTCGTAAATAGCGCAGTGACTGCGTATTGACGTGAGGTCAATTGTCACATCAACGTGATCAAGGTCTGCTCCCATTCCATGGAACAGCTCTCTCGCACGCTGCTGCGACGCATCAGCTCTGGCAAATAGCATAGACACCTCCATATTCTTTTACCAAAAGAAAGGAGGAATAGTGCACCCAACGGGGTTCGAACCCGTGTTAACGACGTGAAAGGCCGCCGTCCTAACCACTAGACGATAGGTGCTATAGACCTTCGAGCGCTGCCAGTGGATCATCCTGAGGCATGGCATTGCCTGCTCGGATATACGCCTGGTCAGATTGCTCGGCTGCAGCTTCGATTTGTTCAGAGCGGCGGAGACGAGGGGGTTCCGCATCTCCGCTAGCACCTACAGCCATATGGGGCACAAAAGTAGAAACACCGTGACGCACTCGCACCTCGGTCTGAAGATTACCTAGAGCTCCACGCAACTGAGCAATAGACCGCTCATCTTGCTGGAACCTAGTACGCACCGCAGAGGTGCTTGTCGAAATATACGTGTCTAGACGATCATGCACATCAGACTCTTCGACTAGTTCTTGGAGCTCTACAATGGTCTCTTGTTGGTCTTCAACCGTGTGCTGCAGATCACGATAATCGCTGTAGAAACTGCCCAGAGCCGCAATGAGGGCGGTGATAGTGGTGGGGCTAATACCCTTCGTGAGTAGTTTCTTGATACTCAGCCCACCCCCTTCGGCTTGGAGCGCCGGAGGAATCATCGTCTTTGTTTTCTCTGAATCGGGCATGGCAATGTACGAGTATAGCGTATTTCAGAGCCCCCGAACGGATTCGAACCGTTGACCGCCGGCTTACAAAACCAGTGCTCTACCGCCTGAGCTACAGAGGCATTAGCTCTCCGGGCTGGGATTGAACCAGCGACCATTCGGTTAACAACCGAACGCTCTGCCACTGAGCTACCGAAGAATAGATATCCCTGTTGTGTGCTTATACCGTTTCTGCCAAAATATCAACGTAATGGCTGATGCACACGACGTGGGCAGCGCGCAGGCTCTGTTCGATCTTGGCCTGTCCAAGATCGCTGCCAACTCATTCAGCGCCCTTGAAGAGCTCGCCAAACCCTCCTTCCTCAACAAGATCGAGAGCTTGCTCATCCCAACGTTTCGGGAACCCAAGGCACCAGGGCCCGCACCACAGCCCGTCATAGACAGGGAGCGAGCCTACCTCAAGAAGCGGTACAACATCTCGCCCCAACTCACAGGGTCAATGCCCCTCGGCCTCAACATCCCTGGAGACGTAGACATCGACCTCTTCGTCAGAGCAGAGAGCCCTAAGAAGTTCAAGAACACTGTTCGAAAGCTCCGTCAGAATCCACGCTATGTACAGAGCCCATTCGACAAGCCCGACACTGGCTACTACGTTTTCCGGCGACTCGCAGAGAATGAAAATGATTACCCAGTAGACCTTGCCGTCGCATTTGGGGACCCAGCTAAAGAATACCAAGCGTCTATAAAGGTACAGAAGAGCCTGGCCAAGACACTACCAGAGGACCTACGTAAAAAACTCGTAGCCAAAAAATATATCCTCAAGAATACCCCATTCGATGCGTTTAACCACAAGCGCTATAGAGACTGGAAGCGTAGCCTTGAGACCGCACTCGGCGGTGGCTTTCGCTTAGATCGAGCGGAAGTGGACGCCCTGAAAAAGGTGGCGGCCGTAGTAGACCTGGACGACAAAAAGCAACTAGATAAGTTTCGTCGTTTCACTGGTTACAAAGACATGTACGGCCATCGCACGCACAACCTAGACTCGGTTCTCGAAGGCAAAGGCTTGATGAGTGCTCTGGAAGCGTTGAAGCGCGGAAAACTGCGTAGCTTCGAAGCTGGCTCTAGTGTGGGCACCCACAAAAAAGTACAGTACAACGACTTGAGCCAGACACAGCTCGGCAAGATAGAAAAGGCCATGCTCACGAGCTCACCCAATACAGATGTGTTTGAGGATATTGCGGATACCACAGGGCGAACAGAAGACGCAGTGAAGGCTGATTTCATCCGACAGGACTTCACCAAAATCAAACAGTTCCTGAAGGAACAGGCCAACCCTGAAGAGTTTCGTAAGGATCACTTCTCCATTTCGAAACTCGGCCCCAATATCTTCGTGACCAAGGGTGGTATCCTAGATGAAGACAGCTACGGAGACAGTGCAGTGCTAGCCCGCAGTCGGACTGCCACCAAGTCTCCCTTCATGAACTTGGTCACGGATGAGTTTATTGTCCCTGCCAAGGATGTCTTCGAGCCACGCAAGCTACGGATAGGCTCAGGCTACGTACTGGCACCTAAGGCGAAGATCAAAGCACTTGATGCAGCACATCCAAAGGTGAAATTCGTAGCAACCGAAGACATCCCGGATGACATCAAAGACAAACTCTACAAGCCTACACACAGCTTGAAAGAAGTCTGGCAGCGGTGGGTACCTAGCGCGCTCAGCGGCGACCTCAGCGTGCGCCAGACACACTAGCCATGCCGCTATTCGACGCACGCGGTAAACGACAGTTGCTGCTTGACCTTGGTCTGACCAAGTCCGCCAAGGTCACTGCGAAGCTACAGCCTCACCAGAAGCGGGTCATCGACCGCCTATCCAACCAGCAAGGCCTAGTGGTCGCGCACGGTCTCGGTAGCGGCAAGACACTGAGCTCCATAGCTGCCGCAGAAGCTCTCGGCCTCCCCACAGCGGTGCTCGTACCTGCCTCGCTGCAGGCCAACTACCAGAAGGAGATCGACAAGCACACGGATGCTCCCATCCCGGACATGACCGTGGGCTCCCTCCAGCGCGCTATATTGCGTGGCGAGAAGGAGATGGGTGAAACCGGCCTGCTCATCATCGACGAGGCTCACCGCATCCGTGAACCCAGCACCAAGGGTCACAAGGTGATGAGCAAGGCCAAGGCTCAGAAGCGCATGCTTCTGACCGCCAGCCCTGTCTACAACCGTCCCTCTGACGTGGCAGCCCTGGTCAACGTAGCCGCAGGCTCCAAGCTCCTGCCCGCCGACAAGAGCAGCTTCGAAGCCAAGTACGTGAAGATGGAGAAGGTGAACCCAGGCTGGTTCGCCAAGACGTTCCGCGGCATCAAACCTGGGGAGCGCCCCGTCCTGACCAACACCAAGGAGCTCGCCCCTGTCCTCAAGAAGTGGGTGGACTACCACGAGAACCCCAAGGGCGAGAACTTCGCAGAGCGCGTTAATGAGTACATCCACGTCCCAATGTCCGAAAAGCAACAGGACGTGTATGATGGCCTACTCGAAGCAGCACCTAAGTGGGTACAATACAAAGTAAAGCAAGGCTTACCCCCCTCCAAACAAGAAGCACAGTTAATCAACAGCTTCTTGACCACACAGAGGCAAGTGTCTGGGAGTATCAGACCCTTTGTAGAGGGTATGGACCCAACAGAGGCTGTACCTCACGCTGCTAAAGCCAATGAAGCTTTCAACCGCTTCAAATCCAATCTAAAGAAAAACGATGAACATAAAGCGGTTATTTATTCGAACTACCTAGAGGCAGGCCTAGAGCCTTACGAGATGTTGCTCAAAAAGAGCAAGATTCCCTATGGGGTATTCACCGGTAAGATCAAGAAAAAAGAACGTGACCAGATGGTCCGCGACTACAATGACGGCAAGCTCAAGGCGCTGCTCGTGAGCTCGGCCGGAGGTGAAGGCCTTGACCTCAAGGGCACCCGTCAGATACAGATCCTCGATCCGCACTGGAACAACGAGAAAATCGAGCAGGTCATCGGGCGCGGCATACGTTACAAGAGCCACGACCACTTGCCAAAGGATCAGCGCAAAGTCAACGTCGAGCGCTACCTCGCAACCAACCGTCCAGGGTTCTTACGGCGTCTTCTTGACCTGAAAGACCCTGACCAAACAGCAGACCAATACTTGACTATGTTGTCTAATGATAAAGACGCGCTGAACAACCAGCTACGAGGACTGCTGAAAACCTCAGCCCCAGTTGCCGCAGTAAGAACACCCACGCACGCACAGCTACGTTTTTCTGAGCGCAGCAACCTGCCTATGACTCACCTGACCAAGCTCGAAGCAGAAGTAGCCAAGGTCAACAAGAAGTCGATAGCCCATCTACCTCCAGAATTCTCTGTGGCATTCAAAGACCAGAGCTCAGCCGTGTTGGAAAAGATCAAGACCAACAAGGGTGATCGTTTGATCCTGAAGACCACGCTCAGCCCCAGCATGCAGAGTCGTGGTCCTCTACTTCCACACGCTGAGCTCATGAAGAACGCGGGTATCCTGGCGGCACTGGCTGGTGGCTACAAGTCATCGCAAAAGGAAAAGAAGCCGAAGGTGAATACCAAGAAGCTCCGCACAGCTGTCAGGAACAGCGCAGGTGCTTTGAAGAAACTAGCCAAGGCACCTCCCGGCCATGATGCACTCAGAGACGTCCCCGCGTTGAAACCCTTCAGCCCTACGGACATGAGTAATCAGCGCAAGAAGATCAAGTATCGAACAGAGGCGCCTTCTAGCGCTCAACGAACTCTTGGCGCTTCTCTGGGGTCATGAAGCTGCCCATCTCACGCCCCTTGGCGTACTGAAGCCCTGCGCTCCCACCGCCTACAGCGCCCGCCATTCCTATCTGCGATGCACCCAACCCGAGCTCTGATTGCAGATGCTCCTTGGCGCCCTCTCGCATTTCCGGAGGCAGTGCCTTGTACTCTTGGGCGGTCATGCCTTCAGCCAACAAGCGTTGCTTTTCAGCCTCCGCCATTTCTCCTACAACGCCCTTCGCCTTAGAAGGCATGCGGCCTTCTAACAGCTGCTGGTAGTACGGGAGATTCGATTCTTCTGACATGGACTTGAACAGCTTCACCTCTTCAGGGGTCAACCCCTCCTTAGGCGCTCTGCTCAGAGCCCTGGAACCTTTGATGCCACGATACACAGATTGGACTGGGTACTTGAACCCACGCCAGAAACCCTTGGCCGCTCCGGGCAGCTTCCCCTGCGCGTACCCGGCGGGGGCATTGATAAGCCCATAGATGGTGGAGGGTACAAGCAAGCCTCCACCCAGCAGGCCACCCGCTACGCCTGTGGCTCCACGGGCTGCAGCTCCAAGTCCACCTTCGTCTGTGTCTTCAACCCCGTAAGACGTCGTGAACGTACCTGTGGGATCGACGCCAGCCATGAAATCCTTGCCCACAAAGCGAGCAGTCTTGATGAGGCCCAGCGCCTGTAGCGCTGACTCAGCTCCCACTTCGTAGGCAGACACGTTGCTATCATAGCTAAAAAGAGGGGGAAAGTCTTGCGACTCTCAACCCCCCTCGCCCTAATTTAGGGCTGCACGTCCTGACCCTGAAATCAGACGACGTGACGACATGTCCCAGATGTTTGCGATCTGACGCATCTCGGCTTCGTCGGTCTCAAGGGAGACCTTCTGTAGAAGCATGGTGTCTGCGTTGGGCATGTGTGGTCCGGGGTGGACGCACAACTCTTCGACTCGGTTGCCTTGTGCATCGAGCTTGAAGATGTTGTGCTGCCGTCCCCGTTTGATTTCGTAGATGCTCCCGTTGCTGCCAACGAGACGGAATTTCCCACTCTCCTTGAGCATCTTGCGTTGCTCTTCGGTGAGACAGGAAAGAAGTAGGTCCTCGGCACGCAGTTGTGCCTTGGCCCGTAGATCGCCCACCAACGCCCGTTCCGTTTGGCGCTGGCGTTGAACCTCTTCTCGTCGCAAGCGATCACTGACTGCCATCTCTATCCTCGCTTGCCGTTCTTCTGCTGTTTCCGGAAGTTGAGCACCGACCTGACGAGCGAGCTCATCGAGCTGATTGAACGCGCCAGGTATTTGATCCCTGCGTTGGCCATCGTATGCGTATCGATGAAGAACTCGCCATTGTTCATCTGCGGCACTTTCTGCCTGCCAGCGGTCCCGTCGGCGACTTTCTCTGATCCACTCGCGATCATCACAGTTGTTGTACCAGTTGGTCGTACTTCCCGTACCATTCGGCAACCACAGATTATCCGTAGTGGCCGACGTGCCCGTAGAAGTATTCGTCACCGACAACGTAATGGACGTGTTGGACGCGCTCGTATAGTTGGAGGTACCCGTGTAGATCGGATACGTGACGTGCTGCTGAATTTCGAGGTATCCCCCGGTAGGGGTAGTATCCCGCACCATCGCCTGCCGACGCTGCTGATACAGCCTAACCGGGGGAACCTCATCGATCAGCCGCCGGCCATTGCCGGTCGCATCAGGATCCGCTCGGCACTGGGATCGAAGGTCCTCATCTGACTTCCTTCGGTTCCGCTCGCGCTGAGCTTGAAGGCTACGTAGCCTTTCTTTTTGAGTACGTCGAAGCTCGCTTCCGCGGCTGCCACTTCCCCTGGCTTGTCCTTGTCCCAGGATACTTCCGAGTGGCCTGTGCTGTCGGGCACTTCCATTCGGCCTGTACGCTTTTCCGGGTTTCCGGACTCTTGCACGATTCCTTGCATGCATCTCACCTTCTCTAGAAAAATGGCCACCCCATTTCTGAGGTGACCGTGGTTAACCGCTCTCTTTTACCGCTACTTCGGCTGCTTCTTTGAGAGCTTGCCCGGCTTCTTCGGCTGCTTCTTCCGAGCTTCCATGGAAGCCTTGGCTGCCGCCCTTATGCCCTCTATCTCTCCAAAGGCTTCATCGAACATCTCATCGTGCTCGGCGTAATAGTCCGCCATGTCTCCCATGTCATTCCTCCTGTAGCGTCACCTCCACCCGCCTGAAGGTGATCCCCAGGTCATGACAGATTTGGCTGGTCAATGTGTACGAATCACCCTGACGGTAGGGCTCGTCGTACACGATCTCGATGATGCCCGCGTTGGTCACGAGCTTGAAGCACTCCCAACAAGGAAATGCCGTGCAGTACAGTGTTGCTCCCTGCACCGCTGTCCCGTTGCGAGCAGCCTGCACGAAAGCGTTGGCTTCGGCGTGGATGGTACGAACGCAGTGGTTGTCCCGCATCATGTGCCCTGCGTCGTCGCAGTGAGCCATGCCTTGAATAGACCCGTTATACCCTGTGGCTAAAATAGCTCGGTCTCTCGTGATCACACAGCCGACATGTTTTCTGTCGCATGTGGCGCGGGTAGCGATCTGGTGAGCGATCTTGAGAAAGTACGCGTCCCAAGAGTCGCGAGTGTCGTTCACTTCTTTCGCAGGTCCCATTACTAGAACTCCGGCATCACTTTGTTGATTGCGGTCAGCTTCACATCTACGGGAGTGCCGTAGTTGGGCACCCCCTCCAACACTGCGTCGTTTTCGATGAGACCATGTAGGGTCTCTGAGTCCTCCACCCGAGTGACGAGAACCCAGAGGTTCTCAAGCCTAGTCACCCCGTGCGGGTCTTTTCCTTCGTACCCCGTTTGGATGTACCGCTCTACGAAGAGCTCGGGTTTCATGGTTGCGAACCGAGCATCTGGCTGTGATGCATGCTCTCTGCATGCAAAACCAATATTCGCTGGGTTCTCAGGTTTGAATTCTTCAGCCATGTGTGTAGTCCTCCTCCCGTATCGTTTCGAAGTAGACTTTGCCCCACTGCTCTCTACTAATGACACGGACTACTCGATCTTTTACCAGAGAACTGGTGTACTTGCTACGCGCATGTAGCGCAGCAGTAGAAGCAGCATTGCGCTTATCGGACGCCTTAACCCAGAAGGCTTCGGCCTTGGTATTGATGTGTCCTCCATCAGAGGACAGGAAACAGTCTACTAGCACGAGATACGTTTCCACAGGAAAGGGCCCTCCTTCCTCAACTAAAGAAAAGACCAGCTAGCGAATGCTAGTGGTCCTCTCCCCCTCCGAAGAGGTTGCAGCGACAAGAACACATGTGATAGATGCTCACTTTTACTTCAGGGCAATACACCTATTGGTGTACACGCACCCCTCACAAGGTGCTTCGAAGGTTCCCGCCCTGTCCTTGCGGAACAACGGGTGTTGGTTATGTAATCACACACAGCATTCGCTGCGAACTTAGTGGAGAGAAAAGACTATACGTTGACCAGCCGCAGCGACTGTGGCCGCTTTGTACTGGGACGTATAGCCCTCTTGCTTTACCGATGTCCCCACACCGACGCCAATTCTGTTTGTCGAGTGATTGGTCATACTCGCTGGAGCTTTTGGCCCCAGAGGGAAGCTACCACTTCCTCTACAATTAATGGGCGACAAAGGACAAGAAGTCATAGGCATTCCCGAGGGATCCAGCCTTCGACGTCGGAATCGAACCGACGTAGTCATATTGGTAGATGTAGACTTCTCAAGCATTCGCCCGAAACTAAAGAGGCGGAGTTTTTCAACACCGCCCCACCAACCTTTCGGTTGGATTACTATTTTGTCAGCGAGGAGATAGTCTCTCCTTCTTTTCACGTCACTGACCCGTTTGACCCTTTTGTTCTCCGTCCGAGGCGATCAAGCTCAGACTGACGCCGTGCATTCAGTGGTGCACGAACCTCTGCGGGGGCGCCACACACACAGCACATGACTGTGTGGAGTAGTCCGGGGTACTACTTCTAGGTGACTAGGTTGCCGGGACGCGAGGACTGCTACCTGTGTTGCCACAGTAGTAAGAGCGCGACACTCTCTCCATATTCTTATGCCAAAAACGACATCGTTTTTCGCAACAAAAAAGAGGGCCACCAGCGTTAGCTGATGACCCCCTCTCAGGTTTGTTCCAGGAGGATCAAGTACAGGTTGGCGTCAACCGGCACAAGAACTCCCGTGTCCGGATCCTTCACCAAGACCCACTTGCTCGGGGTGGTCCCGCGCAAGAGAGCATCCTTGATGAGTTTCCGAATCTGTTCCTCTGTCATGACGCCTTCACCACCAAGGGTGGAACTGCAGGCAGCGTCTCGATGAGCTCCTGGATTTCGTAGGCGATATAGTGAACGCCAATGGCATCCCAAAGCTCACCCTCCCAATCGCAAGATATGTCCGGATGGAACTCCGGCATAACCATGTGCAAGTCTTCGTACTACTTGAACAGCTCGTTGAACTTGAACATGAACTGCACCGCTCGCAGGTGAGCGGGAGACCGGAGAAGAAGCTTCCACAGAGAGCACAATTCGAAGAAGTCGGGATGTTCCTTCTCCCTCGAATTGTTCCAAGCGTATAGCCTATTCATCCGAGTGTGACCTTCTCGATCTCTTCGATCCAGAAGTTCGCGTTGTCGCTTGTGACGAACCGCTCGATGACCGTGAAGACACGATCACTGAACCCGCCGATGTTGAGCACGCTGCCGGTCTCGTCAGGGACCTGCGTCGTGCTGTACGGCTGAATCTGCAAATTGCAGAGTTTGGCATTCGGGTTCTTGGCCCGAATCTTCTGCCAGCACGCCTCACTCCCAGACGCCTCCAGGACCTCCCCGTAGCGGTGACCATACCCACGATGAGCTCGCCCCACCCAGGACTCGTTGTCGGTGACGAAGAGGACGTTGTCGACCTCCTTCTTCTCCTTGACGAGATACTGCATCCCGAGCTCCAGGTGAGTCCCGCCGCCTCGAAGCCCCGAAAGGATCTTGGCGTTGGTCATCACACTGTCGCGCGGGTTCAACTTTACGTTGGTGTGGAGACGCGTGCAGATTGGGATGACCGTAGCCAGTGGGCTCGTCCGAAGAATGGACGAAGCCACCAGCGCAGCCACGTCTTGGATCCGCATCTTCGAGATAACTCCGTCCCGCGTCCCAGTGATGGGGTGCGTCATGGACTGCGACACATCTGTGAAGATCCACGTCTTGCCCGGCAGCTGCGGTACGTTCTTCGTAGCGAGCTCCATGGCGTCCTGCAGCGCGAGCTTCAGCACCTGGGGGATGTCCGTGGCGTAGTTGTACGCAGCGAAGAGCTGGTACGGGAACACCATGGAACGATGGATTTGCTCCTCGTCACGCAGCACCTCAGCGAGCTTCTGCGCCACGTCCTCGCCGACCTTCCCGTTGAACACGCCGTGACGCTGGAAGGTCGCCAAGTTCATGCGGACGAAGTGCCACCGTCCGTTCAAGGCGATCTCTCGCCACTTTGCGGTGGAGAGAGGAGTCGATGTGAACATCCGGAAGTCGAGCTTCGGCGTCGGCAGCTCGGGGTTCTTCTTGAAGGCCTCGAACTGCTGCACGAGCTCCGGCAGATGCTCCGGCTTGGCGTAGGCACCCCGCTGAAGACGAGCCGCCTGCTTCTCGTCCGACGTATCGAGCGAGTCCCTGGTGGGAGCTCCGAGCAGGTACGCGTAGAGCGCATCCTTCTCCGTGTCCCCCTTGGGACGAGCCATGCTGATGATGTCCGCCATGGAGGGGTTCTGCCCGACCGAAGCCCGGAAGATCTGGTTCGCGGTTCGCGCGTCGAACCAGCCACGAATGGCCCGCTTCCCCGCAGTCCCGAAGGACTTACGGCCTAGCACACCCGAACGGATGATCTGCACGAAGTTGCGCAGCATCCGCTGGTTGTCTATGACAACCGGGAAGACCGCCCGGAACACGTTGGCGTAGGCCTGAGCCTCTACCGCGTGCCCCAACTTCTTGATCCCCGGTACGGACGAATCCGTGGCCAGGTACTTCGCCGACGAACGGGCGAAGAGGACAGCCGTCAAGAGAGCTGGCATGTCCTTCATGAAGGCCTGCTTGCGGGCGTAAACCGCAAGCTTCGCGATGAACTCAGCGTCGTCGACCTTGGAGACGAGCTCCATGGTCTTCTTCAGCTGGTCCTTGTCCGTGGCGTAGAACGTGTTGTTGAGCGTCCCAGTACAGGCGTACTGGGCCAACGCATGCTTGGGCCCGTAGGTGTACGCCACCCCTCCCGCTTCGTTGCGGGTGAGCTTGCCCTCGGCGTCCATGGGAACTGCGCGGGGCGTCTTGCCTCGCTGTGATCGAAAAAGATTCTTGCTTACCATGATTCCCTCCAGTCAGAACAAAGTAATTCCTGACGACACATCCTTTTACCAAAACGGACTCGGGAAATAGAAAAAGGGCCCCGGTTGCCCGGGACCCAAGAGAGCTGTTGCTCTGGCTTGATTACCCTGCGGCTGCGGCTTGCCTAGCTCTGTTAACAGCTAGCGTCTGGTGTTTGCCAGGTCCGAGCGGGTCGTTCCAACCCACGGTGTCATGGGTCCGGTGGCGTACCGAGTACGCTTGCGGGAGCAACCTATCCATCATCGGCGCCAAGATAGCGCTCTTGGAATTCTCTGTGTGATACGTGTATGTGGTGAGCTCCAGCTTGCCTTCTGGTCCCACAAGCTCACGCATACGTTGTGCCAAGTATTCAGAGGCTTGCTTCATGCTACTGAATCCGCTGAGGAACTTCTTCTTCCAGTTCCCCTCAGTGTCGACCTCGAAAGTCTTGCTGCCCAGCACTTCCAGAATCCACACCATGTCTTCACACATGGCATCAATCTGCGATTTACTGGGCTGTGGCCAGCAAGTAGCGACACACTCAATACCCTTGGAGGCGTAGAGCTCGGCGAGCTTCTCCAAGTCTTCTTGCTTCCACCGCAACGCCCACGGAACGTTATTCGGTCGAGTGTTGCTCTTGTTGATCATGATGGCAGCACGGGTGACGTGCATTTCCACAAGCCTATCCGCAAAGCCCTCTGACATAGCCGTACGTCTAGGGTCGTCAATCCACGCACCGACCACGACGCCCTCAGGGATCACCTGGCTGGCCAGCCACGGGCCGCTGTACTTGTTGCCCTTGTTGCCCCCGTTGGGCAGGGATTCATCGATCAGCCACTCGCTCGACCAGAAGCGAATCTCTTTGCAGCCCTCGGCGAGGGCTTGGTCCCACGCCTTCTGTAGCGCCTCTTCAGGCTTGCGTCCTGGCCACTCCTGGTCATACGCGGCGAGACCACAACCTACCTCTACCTTGGGACCTTCCGGCGGCTCTGTGGGGCACAGCTCCCACGCTGCCTTGATGGCTTCGTAGGTAGCAGGGCCCACCATACCGTCGGCAGTGAGGTCTTCAGCGGCTTGCCATACAGCAACGCGCTCCACCGTCTGTGGACCCCACTTCCCGTCCTCGGTAGCCCCCACAGTCCTCTGCACGAGCTTCACTTCGCTCTCGCAGTATCCCTGCTTCTTGTTGTAGGAAACGGCCTTCTCAGTCTGTGCGTCTGTCAGCATGCCGCGAGTGTAGCAGCTAAACAAAAAGAGCAAAAGCGCCCTAGTTGTTGATCCGGTTGGACTAGTCCTGAGGGGACCGGAAGCTCCCGACCTTGTGACATATATGCGAGGGTTCTGCCGTCACGCCCGGGATGGCCCTAGAGACCAAAGAACCCCTGTCGCAATTGGAAAGGCCCACCCCGGAGGATGAGCCTAAATATACTGTAGTACAGCCATGCTTTTTTCTAATTAGGTCGAGGATCGAAGAGAGATCATCTCTGCAGCGCGTTCGTAGCACGAGAACGCCCGTCCCCTGGGGTTTATTCACATATGTTTGTACATAAGGCTGTGCTGCAAAGGCCGCTACGCCTAAGCGCCGTTCATGAGAACAGCAGTCCCACTACATCAAGATCCGAGTGGATCTAGCATCCTCTTATACCACGGAGGGCTAAAAAATAGGAGCGAAAGAAAGAGCCGAAGCTCTATCCCTCGAACTGCCGCAGCAGTTGTGTACTATCCGAGGTAGTACTTGTACGCAGCGCCCAGTGCGCTGCCGGCCATCTCCGCCGTCTTCTCCGGCAGATTAGACCTGTGAATTCGCTGCGCAAGTCCCCGTCCTCGGTTCAAGGTAATGCGTGCCGTGTGGCGCCTACGGTCCTCTCGGACCGCTGCCCACGGATCCGTCGAACCCAACGCCGCATGACGCAGCGCGGACTTGACGTCGCAGAAAGCAAGACACGGGCAGGCCGGATTGCCGTGCAAGTGTCCTTCGCAGATTTGCATCTGCCGTCGCTCCACCTCTGTGAGGGCCGCTTTCGCAGCCGCCGGAGAGGCGAAGTTCTTCTTGATCTCGAAGGCAGCAACCTCGCGGTTGAGCTCTTCATAGTGGTTGTAATGGTGTCGATGCATTTGACCCTCCATATACTTCTGCCAAAAAGAAGGGGCCTTTTCGCATCTCTAGAGTACCACTAAAAAAGGGGAAGAGCCCCCTGGAGTAGCACCCCACCGGTTACCCGATGAGGTACTACTCCTTCTGACCCGAGCTCAGCCCTCGGCGACCGCCTGCTGCGGCTCCTCCGTCTCCTCCTCCTCGATGGTCTCGCTGTCGGAGCTGGAAGCGTGAGCCGCTTGCATCTCCGCCGCGAAGCCCTTGAGGCGGTTGGGGATTTCCGAGACCGGAACCCCCATCTGATCGGCCATCACCTTGGCGATGCCGCCGAGGTGCTGGATTGTACGGGTCGCGCTCGCCTCCGTGAAGGAGAGCGCGTTGGCCAGAAGCACCAGGTCATCGACGCGAACGTCGATCTGGGCCAGCCCGAACCGGACCACCGCCTTGGAAACGCCGAAGCGCTTCCCCACCGCGAAGACGGTCTTCTCGGTGAAGTCCCCCGTCATGAACGGGACCTCGGGGTGGGGAGTGGAGACCGGCGCCTCCTGCTCCCCGCGCTCGGCCTGACGCTTGGCCGCCTTCTTGGCCTTCTTGCGCGCCCGCTTCGCCGCCTGCGCCGCCTGCGCCTTCCGCGCCCTCTTCTTGGCCTTCTTACGGGCCTTCCGATCGTCGTCGTCGTACTCGAACAGATCCTCCGTCTCCTCCCAGTCGGCCTGGGCGACCTCCATGTCCTCGTCGTCCTCCTCGTCGTAGTCGTCGTCCTCCTCGTCATCGTCACGCGCCCAAAGAGGCGCAACAAAAGATGTGACAGCGGTGCCGAGAACGGCTCCGCCCAAACTCGCAAGTATCATCGGAATCGGCATTACATTACCCTCCACATTCTTATGCCAAAAAGTAGGCCTGTTTTCTAAAGAAAATAAAGGAGAGCAAATGCTCATCCTAGTGTCCCCAGACCGAAGTCTGGGGGTGCTCTTTTCAGAGCTGCGGTGTGTTCTCCTTGATGGGCCGCGCGATGGGCGCGATGACGGCACAGCCGTCCTCGTCCAACACCCCGTGCGTGAGATGTCCGAGAATCCCTGTCGCCTGGTACCCACCCCAATCACGAAGGAACACCGCTGCGGGGTACTTCTGATGATCGTGTTGCAGCGGATTGGCGTGCGGAGCACCCCAGTTCCACGCAATAGTGTGGGCCAGGTGCAAGTAGTTCTGCGCGCCCAGCCGGTGCTCGATGAGCTCGACGGGCTTGCAGTTGGCCCTGATGTCAGGGCCAATTTCCTGGACAAACCAGGCGGCAGCGTTTTCACGCACCGGAACGATGGTGCAGGTCCCCGAAGAGTCCACTGCAAACACGCGCTCGTGATCGAACAAGTCCATATCATCCTCCAGAGTGATAGTTAGATGTCCACTTTCTTTTGCCAAAAAGAGGGCCTGTTTTCGCATCAAAAAAAGACCCCTCCAAAGAGGGGTCTGTGTGAACCAGCGCTCAAGAGTCAGGAGGACTCGATCGCCAGTTCGGCCATGCGCAGTGCACCGGCCTCGGACTTCGCCCCGCCGATGAAGCGGAACTGGTGACAGAACACGGCGTCCTCGACCCCTGTGATGGCCGCGAGCTCTTCGCCCCGCAGCGCAGCCCACGCCTCGGGGAGAGGCAGCCGCTGCTCGAACGGAGTGCTGAGCGCGGGCGGAATGGCCTGGACGAACCAGGTCCCGTCTGCGCCCAGGAACGTCACGAATAGAGCCTTGGGGGCCGTCTCAATGACCGCCTTGTCCCACTTCAGGCCTCCGAGCTTGAGCTCGATGATCCGAGGATCCTTGGCTGTGTCGATGGCCGTCCGCACGAGGTTCTCGCCACGAACCTCTGCGTCGGCACGCACCACCACGTTGCGCAAGATTGCGCTGGCTGCTTTCACAGCCACGGGGAAGCAGATGTCGAACTGCGCTTCCGCTTCATCCCACTGTGGGTTGAAGCTGGAAATGACCGCCGAGACGGACATGCCGTAGATCCCCTCGAACGAAGGGTCCTGCTGCGGGTACAGCTTCTGGCCGTTGTCGGTGGCGTCAACCACCTGCACGAGACGCTCATCCGTGAGTCGATGGACGCGGGCAGTGTGGTCGCCCCCCGACAGGATTTGCCGGATGACGTCCATCCCGTAGTGCCTCCAGATGAGGCCGAGAGAGGAGTACAGCACTCCGTTCTCTCGCGCTCCGGCGCCCCCCTTCTGGTGGTGGTCAAAGCGGCCTTTCTCCGCGTCGTAGACTCCACCCACGTCGAGGATGATGTCGCACGCGTCGAGCTCCGCCTGGTCCCGAGTGCGGTGAATCACCGCCGCCGGGAAGAGGTAGAGCAGTGCTGCCATAGCCATAACGTCGTCCGTGTGGAAGACGCCACTATGTGTGCCCAGGCGCGGCGCGTCCTGTTCATAGGGACGCGGCACGTTCTGAGCATCAGCGTGAGTTCCTTCGGTTTCCATTGAATAACCCTCCAAGGTTGTAGAAATGGGATCTCACATTCTTATGCCAAATTGGAAGGCAGTATTCGCAACGAAAAAAGAGCCGCCTACGCGGTCCTCTTTCTCCCCTCTCGGGACTCGCTCAGCTCGCCAACGCTTCTATCAGCGCCGCCGCGAACCGGCCATACCCGGCGTCGCGGTCATACAGTTCCTCGCTGTCTGCCGTGAGAACCCCATCGACCTCCTGGGTCTTGAGAGGACGCCCGTAGACGTACTCGAAGTTGAAGTGCCCGCGCTGCTCCACGATCTGCTGCGCCTCCTCCAGGGGAATCCCCTCCGGGCGGTCCTGGGCCTTGCCCATGCCATAGGCCTGCGTGTTGTTGTAGAGGGCCACCAAGAACTTGGCGGCATCAACCTGTTCACCCAATACTGTGATCTGCATAGAACCTCCATATACTTATGCCAAAATGGAAGGCTGTATTCGTATAGCTAAAAAAGAGAGGGAGGAAAGCATTGCTGCTCTCCTCCCCCTCACGAGCACGACTTCTAACCATTCTGGAGGGAATGCCGACGCAGCTCTTTCGAGCTGAGCTGGTGAAGTTTTTTGTAGTAGACGACCTTCTTCATCTCGAAGGGGCCGACCTCGTTCTTCGTGTGCATGTACACGACGTCGTCCCACTTGCCATGTCGGTCGGGCTTGGCAGCCCACT